>Ga0172373_10000539_pt1 | contig 61649 bp, 43 predicted proteins | sample Lak10m_2_FD_114546 | JGI IMG/M metagenome (GOLD analysis project Ga0172373, IMG submission 114546) | Freshwater microbial communities from Kabuno Bay, South-Kivu, Congo - kab_092012_10m | ecosystem: Environmental > Aquatic > Freshwater > Lake | place: Democratic Republic of the Congo... | reverse complement strand
CACCGCTTCACGGCGAAACGCATCCGTGTAAACCTTTCTTAGATTCTTCTTCGTCATCTCAACACCTCTCTGAGCAAGATAGTTTGCTTCAAATCAGGTGTCTACTTTTTGTGGGTAACTCGGGACCCTAACGTTTGTGAATGATCCGTCGGAGCATTCAACCGTGCAGGGGTTTGGATATCAGCAAGGCAGTCGCATCATCGGGCTTTCCGGGTCTGGCATCACGGTGATTCAGCGGTTGGCGGAAGCTGTTGTTGCTGAGCAGGTCTCGGACGATGCCGTCATCGGTGTGCAAAGCAGTGGCAACAGTTTTACCGATTCATATTCATATTCTTTTTTTGCAGGTGGCGGCGGTCCTTTTGGCAATTCACGCACCTATCAGACCAGCTACGGCACCATGGTCAATACCATCGTTGAGTCCAGCACGGAGGGATGGGTTCCGCTGACTTTGCGTGAAGACGATGTGGGAGATTTTCGGCTGCACGTGCAGCAGGTTACGGAAGAACTGGTCATCGAAAACATCACCGCTGGCGCCAGCGACAACACGATTACCGGTGCGACGCAAGACAGCCGGGATACCGTTGCACTGATTGACGCCGGGGCGGGCAATGATGTTGTTGATGCCGGGCAATACGATTTTGTATTTGGCAACGACGGCGATGACGATATAAGCGGCGGTGCTTTTGCATACGGCGGCAACGGTTTTGATAATTTGTCGGGTGCCGGTTTTCTGGCCGGCGGCGCTGATGATGATTTCCTGAGCGGTGGTGAAGGTGAAACGATTTTTCACTTCCGATTCGATGAGGCGGGCTGGGATCAGATTGAGGACAGGAATGGAATTTCCCTGAACGATTTTGCCGTGAAAGCAGGTCTTGTTGATTCGTACTCCAATCTGATTTATGGCGGCAAGGTTCGTTACCTCAACGGAGATTTTTTGTTCGAAGAGGCGTTCAGGAATTGGCGCGACAGAAATCCGTCATGGACCGGTTTTTCATATGTGGAGCTGGATCACGGACTTCCCTTCCATGAGGCGCCGCAGGGCTACTACGTACTGGGAAATTCCGGTGGATTTCCACGAGGCGTTCCGGATGAACTGGCAAGGGAATTGGCGCCAGGTTGGGGTGATGGGTACTACACATGGGTATTCAACTCGCTCGAAGACATGATGCGGGATTTTGCGGATCTAGGTCTTGCGTTTGATCCTGCTGCGATTCAATTCATTCCGGAGGTGGCCGATCTGGCGGAATTTGCAGCAGACAACTACGAGGCGCTAAGGCCGTATTTTGATCAGGGCATTCTGGAAAAGGATGTCGTGGAACTCTCCGGTTTCAGACCGGAAATTGATACTCTGGAAGTCGGTTTTGTTCCACCGGACGAGGTTGGTGATGGAAGGGCCCTGCGCCTGGTCTGGGGCGAAGACAAGATCATCGACATCGAACTCCCCTCCGCCAATGATCTGATTGGCCACGGCATCGAGGAGATCAGTTTCGGCGGGGATTCTTTTTACATCGGAGAGATGGTGGAGTGGGCCGAGGAGTCCGGGGTCATCGGTACTCCATACGAGGACTACATCATGGGCACGCAAGCCAGTGATGTCATTCGTGGTCTCGGTGGTTGGGATTTTATCGACGGTGGTGCAGGCGACGATTCGCTGTCCGGAGGCTCCGGTCCCGACAGTTTCTTTTTTGCTGAAGGCGCAGGGTCGGACACCATTCTCGATGGCGATGCAGAGGATGTCATCGAGTTCGATGCAGGTATCACTTCCGCGCAGTTACGTCTTGGGCTGGGCTCTCTGCGCCTGGGTTACGGATCAGCGGGCGACCAGATCCTGTTCGAAGGATTTGATCCGGACGATGTTTATGCCAGCGCCTTGTTTTCAGTGCTGCAATTCTGGGATGTCGAGGAGGTGGAATTGCCCGACGGTTCCCCCGATTTTATTTGGACGTTGTCCGAGGAACTGACGTACGGGCAGGTGCTGGAGCGTGGTTTCGACCTCACCGGCACCGCCGAGGGTGACATCCTGCGTGGCACCAATATTCATGATCGATTCGAGGCGGGCGCCGGTAACGATGTATTGACCGGTGGCGCTGGCAGCGATACCTACTTCTTCAGCGCCGGCGACGGTGTTGACACCGTCCATGATTTTGCGGAGTCCGGTATGGTGAACCGGGTCATTCTGCGGGATTATCTGCAAACCGATATTGCCGGCAGCAGGGAAGGCGATTATGTGGTTTTGCGTGCAGATGGATCGAGCGACGAGTTGCGAATCCGCTGGGATGATGAAGCAGGCCTCGGCGTCGATGCGGTCGAGTTTGCCGATGGTTCGGTCTGGAACAGGGCATATCTGAGTGATCTGGAGATTACGGGCAATCGGCCGCCAGTGGTTGCGATACCCATCGGCGCCATATCGGCTGACGAAGATTCCGGCTTTGGTTTTGTGGTGCCTGCCTATACATTTGACGATCCGGATGTTGGCGACATACTGGATTTTTCCGCAACCCTTGCTGATGGCGAGGCACTGCCTGCATGGCTGTCGTTCGATCCTGAAACCCGGACGTTCTCCGGCACACCTTCAAATAATGATGTAGGCGCCATCCAGATCCGGCTCAGCGCAACCGACAGCGCTGCTGCATCGGTATCAGACACCTTCAATCTTTCGGTGCTGAACACCAATGATGCACCGGAGCTTGCCACTGCACTGGCGGACCAGAACGCCGTGCAGGGGCAGTCGTTCAGCTTTGTGTTGCCTGCGGGAAGTTTTACTGACCAGGATATTGGTGAACTGTTGACTTATACCGCGACTCTGGCCAGCGGCGCACCGCTGCCCGATTGGCTGGTGTTCGACGATGCCACCAATACCTTCAGCGGTGTCCCCGGCAATGCCGATGTGGGCATGCTGAATGTCAGGGTGACTGCGACTGATGGCGAGGGCGCTGCTGTGTCCGACACGTTTGCGATCGCTGTCGATAATGTCAACGACGCACCGGTGCTGGGCAATCCGCTGGCAGACCAGGCTGTGACCGCAGGCACCTTGTTCAGCTATGTCGTACCGGCCGATACCTTCGCCGATGCGGATGCCGGCGACAGCCTGAGTCTGACCGCACGACTGGCTAATGGCAATGTCCTTCCTGGATGGTTGAGTTTCGATGCCGCGACTGGCACGTTCAGCGGGACCTTCAGCGGCACACCATCCGCATCCAACGTGGGTGTGCTTGATGTGGAAGTCGTGGCTACAGATCTTTCAGGCGCGACGGGAAGCGATTCTTTTACAGTGACGGTTAATGCAGCGCCCGGCCAGATCCTGACGGGTACTGCCGGGGTCGACGTGCTTGAGGGCGGATTCGGCAACGACCTGATCGACGGCCTTACTGGTGCCGACTTGATGGTGGGGGGCGACGGCGACGATACCTACGCAGTCGACCACGTTGCAGACAATATCCTCGAACTTCCTGGCGAAGGCCGTGACTCGGTGCTGAGCAGTGTGACTTATACGCTGCCCGATGCAGTCGAAGATTTGACGATTACCGAAACCGCCAACCGCAATGCCACGGGAAATGCGCTCACGAACGTCATCACCGGCAACTCGGGTGCCAACAGGTTGGATGGCGGCGCGGGTGCCGATGTGCTGGTCGGTGGTCTGGGTAACGATACTTATGTCGTTGACGATGCGCTTGATTCGGTGTTCGAGGCCGCTGCTGCTGGAACCGACACCGTGCTTTCGTCAGTCAGCCATGTACTGTCGGCTAATGTTGAGCATCTGACTTTGACCGGCGAAGCCGTCATCGACGGCACGGGCAATGAATTGGCGAATACGATTACCGGCAATGATGCGGCCAATAATCTGTTCGGTGGCATCGGTAACGATCGGCTTGTCGGCGGGGGCGGCATTGACACCCTGACTGGTGGCTTGGGTAATGATGTATATGTTATTGATTTAATTAGTGATTTATTGATCGAGTCCGCGGGAGAAGGCACGGACACCGTGCAGTCGCCTCTGGACTACACACTTGCCGAGCATTTGGAGAATCTGACCCTTACCGGTACTGCGATCAATGGTACGGGCAATGCGGTAGCTAACCGGTTGACAGGTAATGCGCTTGATAACGTTCTCGTGGGGCTTGAAGGCAATGATGTCCTGAATGGTGCGGTTGGTGCAGACACGATGGTAGGTGGTTCCGGCAATGACAGCTATGTTGTCGACAATAGCGGTGATATCACCGTCGAACTTGCAGGTGAAGGCACCGACACCGTTCAGACATCGGTGAACTATGCCTTAAGCGCGGAGATTGAAAACTTGACGCTGACCGGTGTCGCCAATCTTGAAGGCACGGGCAATGCGCTTGCCAATCGACTGACAGGCAATGCCGGGGCCAATGTGCTTTATGGCATGGCAGGTAATGACATTCTTGATGGAAGGGCGGGTGCGGATGCCTTGCTGGGCGGTGAAGGCAACGATACCTATTACGTCGATCAGGCTGACGACTTGATTACGGAGTTTGAAGGCGAAGGAACCGATGTGGTTATCAGCAGCGTCACCTACGCGCTGGCAGATCATGTGGAAAACATGACGCTGTCGGGTACCGCCGCCATTCATGCCACCGGCAACAATGGCGCCAATCTGTTGATCGGAAACGTGGCCGATAACCAGCTGTCAGGCCTGGATGGCAACGACGTGCTCGATGGGAAAGCCGGTGCCGATACGCTTGCTGGTGGTGCAGGAAACGATAGCTATGTTGTCGAGAACCTGGGCGACTTGGTCGTCGAAGTGGAGGGGGAGGGCATCGATACCGTGCAAAGCACGGTGGCGTGGACGCTGGGCGACAATCTTGAAAATCTGACGCTTACCGGAAGCGCCGCAATCAATGGGGCGGGTAATGCGCTCGACAATTTGCTGAGCGGCAACAATGCCAACAATACGCTGTCGGGTTTTGACGGCAATGACGTCCTTGATGGCAAGGGTGGCAATGATAGCCTGTTCGGCGGGGCTGGTGACGATGTCTACGTGGTTGCTCAGGCCGGTGATGTTGTTATTGAAATGGTGAATGAAGGTGTGGATACGGTTCGTTCAGCCATCACCTACACATTGGGTGAACACGTTGAGAATCTTGTTCTCACGGGGGCATCAGCAATACGCGGTACCGGCAATGCGTTGGTGAACATGTTGGCCGGCAACAGCGGCAACAATCAGCTCGACGGGTTGCTCGGTGCGGATGTGATGAGTGGTGGCGCGGGCAACGATACTTATCTTGTGGATGATGTGGGTGATCAAGTCGTTGAACTGGCGGGCGAGGGCGTTGATGTCGTCAAATCCACGGTTACTTATGAATTGTCTGCGGAGGTCGAAAACCTCACGCTGACCGGCAATGCTGCAATCGATGGGACTGGCAATGTGCTGGACAACATCCTTCTGGGTAATGCAGCGGCAAATACGCTTATTGGCGGCGCTGGCAACGATACGCTGAGTGGCGGTATTGGTGCAGATGCCATGATTGGTGGAAGCGACAACGATATTTATACCGTAGACAATGTCGGTGATACCACCATCGAACTGGATGGGGAGGGCATCGATACGGTTAACACCGCATTGACCTGGACGCTGGGTGAACATGTTGAAAATCTGAACCTTGCTGGTGCATCGAATCGCAATGGTACTGGTAACGCGATGAATAACATCATCGCCGGCAATCGCGGCATCAATATTCTTAACGGCATGGCTGGAAATGACACGCTGTCCGGCGGGCTGGGCAACGATACCTACCGCTTTGACCTCAATTTCGGCCATGACCTGATCGCAGAGGATGACGCGACCGCCGGCAATCTTGATCGTATCCAGTTCGGAGCGGGTATTTCGGCTTCTGACATAGCCCTTGGCCGTCTGAATGATGATCTTGTGGTGCGCACGGTTGATCAGCAGAACAGCATCCAGATCGCTGACTGGTTTTTGGCGGATGCGCACAAAATCGAGCGCATCGAGTTCGCGGGTGGTGTGTTCTGGGATGCGGCAACTATTCAGTCTGAGGCCATGCAGACTGTTGACATGCCCGGACTGTTGCGCGGCGACAGTCAGGCCTCGGTGCTACTCGGGCAGATCGGCAATACCATCCTGGAAGGCGGCGATGGTAACGACACGCTGACGGACGAGGATGGCAACAACCTGTTTTCCGGCGGCACCGGCGATGATGTGGCCGTTGGTGGTGATGGTAATGACTTGTTCGTCGGCGGCAACGGCAATGACACGCTTTATACCGGCAGCGGCAGCAATGTCATCGCCTTCAATGCGGGCAGCGGCGTTGATGCGGTCTATTCCGAAGAGGGTGCGGAAAATACGCTGTCGTTGGGCGGCGGACTCCGGTATTCCGATCTGTCGCTTTCAAGGGACAGCAATGACCTGATTCTCAATGCCGGCGCCGACGACAGGATTGTTCTCAAGGACTGGTATGCCGGGAAGGATAACCTTTTAAATATTCAGGTCATTCTTGATGCAACCGATGAGTTTGACGCTGCTTCTGCGGATCCGATTTATAACCATCGGATTCAGAATTTCGATTTTCTCGGCATGGTCGGTGCTTTTAATGCCGCCCAGGCATCGAATCCTGGTTTGAGCCAATGGGCGCTTGGCGACGCGCTGACGCAATATCACTTGTCGGGCGCAGATGATGCGGCGCTGGGTGGCGATCTGGCCTATTGGTATGCCCGTAACGACGCTCTGACCGGGATTGGCGTTTCAATGGCGCAGCAGATTATCGGTAATCCGGGTTTCGGGGCTGACGCACAGGGCTTGCGTGAATTCTCTGGCCTGCAGGAAGGCTTGGTGAGGCTGGGCTGAGGGTGAATGGCATGCGCGGAAATCGCTCATTCGATCAGGTATCACCCCGGGACTTTGCTGCGCCGTTACTGCGGATCCAGCAGACCCCGCCATCACCGATGGCCGGGCGCATGATGCAAACCCTTTTGGTGTTGTTTTTCTGCCTGCTGCTCTGGGCTTGTCTGGGGCGTCTGGATATTGTGGCTGTGGCTGCAGGCAAGCTGGTTCCGCAATCCTATTTGCGCATCGTGCAGCCGCTGGAGCACGGCATCGTCAAGGAAATACTGGTTCGCGAAGGCGAGCGGGTGCAGGAAGGCCAGGTGCTGATGCGCATGGATCCTCATCTGAACGAGGCCGACCGTCGCATGGTCAATAACGAACTGCAGTTAAAACGTCTGCAACTTCGGCGTATTGACGCCGAAATGAAAGGGGAAAGCATCCTTCGTCAAGCAGGTGATGACGCCATCCTGTTAGCCCAGATTGACGCGCAATCTCGTGCACGACGGCAGGCACATCAGGATGCGGTGGACACCGAGAAGGCAACGCTTCTCAAGGCGCAGCAGGATTTAAAGGCTGCACAGGAGATTGAAGCCAAGCTCAGGAAGACGGTACCCATGTACAAAGAGGCTGCGGATGGCTGGGCGCAGCTTGCCAAAGAGGGGTTTGCGGGCAAGCTTTTGGCGCAAGAACGCATGCGGCTTTACGTTGAAACCAGCCAGGATATGAAGGCGCAGGCTGAGACAGTTGAAAGCCTGCGGGCAACGATTGCCCAGGCTGAAAAACGACTCGCGCAAATCACTTCGAATTACCGGCAACAACTGCAAAATGAGAGAGTCGAAGCGGCGGCACAGGCGCAGCGTCTGGAAGAAGAGTTGGGAAAACATGTGCATCGCACGGGTTTGATGGAGTTGCGGTCGCCGCAGGCCGGCATCGTCAAGGATTTGGCGACGCATACCTCCGGCACGGTGGCGACCCCCGGCACCATTTTGATGACTTTGGTGCCTCTGGGTGAGCCATTGGTGGCGGAGGTATGGGTCAACAACGACGATGTCGGTTTTGTGCGCAACGGGCAACCGGTCAAGGTCAAGCTGTCAACTTTCCAGTTCCAGAAATACGGGATGGTTGATGGTACTGTGCGACAGGTCAGTGCCGATGCCAGTGAAAACCAGAGCGCTGCGGTCGCATCCGTTGAAATCGGCCGTAACCGCACGGCGATGCCATTGACCTACAAAACCATTATCGAGATGGAAGCGCAGGATCTGGTTGCCCAGGGCGTGAGTTACGCACTGACGCCAGGCATGCAGGTCGCCGCCGAGATTCATCTTGGGACCCGTACCATGCTGGAATACCTATTGTCTCCGGTTAGCAAGGCATTTCACGAGGCTGGACGGGAGCGTTGAGGCCGCTCGGCTGTGCCATAAGGCACGCCAGGGAGTCCCGAAAGACGGGCTTTCATGACGCTGAATTTGCTACTATCGACGTTTTCGCCTGCCTCCCATGGAAATCGTCACCTTCCCCGACAGTCCGTATCGCCTGCACCAGACATTTGCGCCGGCAGGGGATCAGCCTGAAGCCATCAACAAACTGACTGAGGGGCTGCGCGACGGTTTGTCTTTCCAGACGCTGCTGGGCGTCACCGGCTCGGGCAAGACTTATACGATGGCGCATGTCATCGGGCGCATGGGGCGTCCGGCCCTGATCATGGCGCCGAACAAGACGCTGGCGGCGCAGCTCTACGCCGAAATGCGCGAGTTTTATCCCGAGAATGCGGTGGAGTATTTCGTGTCCTACTACGATTACTACCAGCCAGAAGCCTATGTGCCGTCGAAAGACCTGTTCATCGAAAAAGACTCGAACATCAACGAGCATATCGAGCAGATGCGTCTGTCGGCAACCAAGGCGCTGCTCGAACGCCCGGATACGATCATCGTGGCCACGGTGTCGGCGATTTACGGTATCGGTGATCCTTCGGATTACCACGGCATGATCCTGCACCTGCGCGAGAACGAAACACTGCCGCAGCGTGATGCAATCAAGCGCCTGACCGAGATGCAGTACGACCGCAATGAATTCGAGTTCAAACGCGGCGTGTTCCGCGTGCGCGGCGACGTGCTGGACATCTTCCCGGCGGAGAACTCCGAGACGGCGGTGCGGGTGTCGCTGTTTGATGATGAGGTGGAAAGCATCCAGATTTTCGATCCGCTGACGGGGCATATTCTGCAGCGGGTGTCGCGATTTACGGTCTATCCGTCAAGCCATTACGTGACGCCGCGCGCGACCACGCTGCGCGCGATCGAGGCAATCAAGATTGAGCTGCGCGAACGCATCGAGACCTTCACCAGGGATCACAAGCTGGTCGAGGCGCAGCGCATTGAACAGCGCACGCGTTTTGACCTGGAAATGCTCAATGAAATGGGCTTCTGCAAGGGCATCGAAAACTATTCGCGCCATCTGTCCGGCCGCCTGCCGGGTGAGCCGCCGCCGACTCTGATCGACTATCTGCCGCCCGATGCGCTGATGTTCATCGATGAAAGCCATGTGACGATTCCGCAGGTGGGCGGCATGTACAAGGGCGACCGTGCGCGCAAGGAGAACCTCGTCGGTTACGGTTTCCGTCTGCCGTCGGCGCTGGACAACCGGCCGCTGCGTTTTGACGAGTTCGAGAAATTCATGCGCCGGGTGGTGTTTGTGTCGGCGACGCCTGCGGAATACGAACGCACGCACCAGGGGCAGGTGGTCGAGCAGGTGGTGCGGCCGACGGGCCTGGTCGATCCGCAACTGGAAGTGCGGCCGGCGACGACGCAGGTCGATGATCTGTTGTCGGAAATCAATCTGCGGATTGCCGCCGGTGAACGCGTGCTGGTGACGACGCTGACCAAGCGCATGTCCGAGGATTTGACCGATTATCTGGCTGAACATGGCATCAAGGTGCGTTATCTGCACTCCGATATTGATACCGTGGAACGGGTCGAAATCATCCGCGATCTGCGGTTGGGCGAGTTTGACGTGCTGGTGGGCATCAACCTGCTGCGTGAAGGCCTGGATCTTCCGGAAGTGTCGCTGGTGGCCATTCTCGATGCTGACAAGGAGGGGTTCCTGCGCTCGGAACGCTCGCTGATCCAGACCATCGGCCGCGCAGCGCGCCATCTCAATGGCAAAGCCATCCTTTATGCCGACCGCATCACCGATTCAATGCGCAAGGCCATCGACGAGACCGAACGCCGTCGCGCCAAGCAGGTGGCGCACAATCTGGCGCACGGCATTACGCCGGTCGGCGTGGTGAAGCGCATCAAGGACATCATTGACGGTGTCTACGACCAGGAAGGCGCGCGTCTGGAACTGAAGGCGGCGCAGAACCAGGCCCGCTACGATGCGATGGGCAGCAAGGACATGACCCGGGAGATCAAGCGGGTCGAGAAGGATATGCTGGATGCCGCGCGCAACCTCGAGTTCGAGAAGGCGGCGCAATTGCGCGATGAACTGCATGTGCTGAAACAGCGCTTGTTCATAGACGCGGCTTGACCGCGTCATGCTGGCTTAACGCATTACCCCAGCGCTAGATGATTCTGGCTTCTATGCCTTTCATGAGGACATAGGGCTGCATGATGGCATTCCTGAATTTGTATTTGTAGCCGCGTGCGGTTTCCGTGCGTTGCAATGCCATGCCGTGCTTGGGTTCGCAAAAGGCATTCAGGTGTTTGGCAAAAAGCGATACCGGAAACTCTTTTTTCATGATCTTTGACATCGGCTCAACGACATCGCTGGCGGTGAAGTAGCCATGCTTGTCGGTTTCGGTCAGTGCGCAGGCGAGCAAGACCCAGCGATAAAGCGTCTCCTCCGAACTGGTTGTGGCGCGCTCATATTCATCCGCGATGCTTTGCTGGGCATACCGGAGCGCTTTGCGGAAGGCGTGATGCGTGTTGTCCTGGGTAATGTGCAGGCTGCCTTTTGCGGCCGCGGAAAGTGCCGAATGCATGCCGAGAAGATGTGCGTAGTGCGGAAGGCCTTGCGACAGTTTCTGGATCAGGATCTTGGCATCCGGATCAATCGTCATGCCGACATTTGCAAGGCCGTTTTCAATAAGCCGGTCGATTTCAACCGGTGTCATTCTCGGCATGTGCACCTGGATGAGGGCGCGCTGTATCGATTCGTGTTCGGCGAGCAGGGCATCGACGGACTCGGCAACACCCACCAGTATCAGCGTGGCGTCGGTGGCATGGTCCGAGAGCGTTTTTATGGTGTCGGCCAGGAGGGTGGTGGTGCTTGGGTCCCTGATGCGGTCGACCTCGTCAATGATGAACAGGAATCGTCCACGGTTTTGCAGGACCGTTCTGACGGAATGCGGGGTGACTTCATCAGGCAGGAGTTGTGCATAGGTTCCCTGAATGCGATCGGTGCCGCTGCCGGCGCTTCTGTTGACCGGGGAATTTCTGGAGAGCGGGATTTCCGACAGGATCGCCCTCCACAGTGAAGAAAAAGTCGTGGTCTGATCACAATTGATTGTTCCGCATTCCGGCATCACGAATTTGGTGCGCAGCATCTCGCATATGGTGTTGACCAGCGAGGTCTTGCCGGCGCCGCGCTCGCCATAGATGACAACGTGCTGGCCGCGTTGAACGCAGGCGTTCAATATCGCGGTGACCTGTGATTCGCGTCCGGAAAAGGATCTGCTGTCAATCGGCGCACTGGGCCTGAAAGACACGGCAATTTTTTCCAGCAGTTCAAATTTGTTTTTTTGTTCCATGCGGAATGTTCAATCAATACGTTTCGGGTGGCGCAAGTAAAATTGCAGAATGTTTTCCGTGTTTTGGCGCCATGACCGGTCCAGCGACCGTCAGCGGGCTAATGATACTTAAATTGACAACGCAAGTTCGCAGCTAATTTCGATGCGGCGGCAGGGAGGGCCTCGTGGTTCGCGTTTTATTCGTTTGTATGGGGAATATTTGCCGGTCGCCGACGGCGGAGGGGGTGTTCAAGCACCTGGTTGCGGCCGAAGGGCTGGCCGCGCGGATCGAGTCCGATTCTGCGGGCACCCACGATTACCATGTCGGGGACTCTCCGGATTCGCGGTCGCAGGCCGCCGCAGCGCTGCGCGGTTATGACTTGAGCGCCCTGCGTGCCCGCCAAGTCAGAGTGCAGGACTTTGCGGATTTTGATTATGTGCTGGCGATGGATGAAGCGAATCGTGTTGCATTGCGCAAACTGTGCCCGACGCAATACCGGGATCGCGTGAGACTGTTTCTGGAATTCGCCGCCATTGAGGGCCGACGCGAGGTGCCCGATCCGTATTACGGCGGGGCAAAGGGTTTCGAGGAAGTGCTGGATCTGGTTGAGGACGCCGCTCGCGGCCTGCTGGAGCACATCCGAGCAGAAGGGGCGGGTTAGGGGCGGTCACATCGCAGTGACCGCCTCTGGCCCGATCAGATCAGTCGAGCTTGATGTTCGCTGCCTTGATCACTCTGACCCAGTTGTCATATTCATCACGCATGAATTTGCCCATCGCTTCGGGTGTGCCGGCCGAAGGCTCCGCACCCTGACTCGACAGCCGCTTGGCCATTTCAGGCTCGGACAGCGCCTTCACCGATTCGGCATTGATCTTGGCGATGATGTCCTTGGGCATGGCTGCCTGTCCCATCAGCGCGTACCAGGTGGCGTACTGAAATCCTTTCACGCCGGATTCGGCAACGGTCGGGATATCCGGTATTGCGGGTGAACGTTTGGCGCTCCCGACAGCGATGCCGCGCATGCGCCCGGCCTGCATCTGCGCCAGCACCGTGGGGATGCTGTTGAACATCACGCTGATCTGGCCGGACATCAAGTCCGTCATCGCGGGTGCGGTGCCTTTGTATGGCACATGCAGCAGGTTGGTACCGGTCATTGATTTCAATAACTCCATGCCCATGTGCTGGGGACTGCCGGGGCCGACCGAACCGTAGTTGATCTGGCCCGGCTTGCTCTTCGCCAGTTTGAGCAGGTCCTGCACCGAACGCACCGGGAGCGAGGGATGGACGACGAGCACCTGTGGATTGACCACGGTGAGCACGATGGGGGCGAGATCCGTAAACACGTTGTACGGCAGTTTCTGCAGCGCCGGCGCCAGCGCCAGCGAGCCCGAGGTGCCGAACAGCAGCGTATAGCCGTCAGCAGGGGCGCGCAGTACCGTTTCAACGCCGATGACGCCGCCGGCGCCAGGACGGTTCTCGACAATGATCTGCTGTTTCCAGGCCTCGGAGAGTTTTTGTCCCAGAGCGCGGCCGACAAAATCAGTCGGGCCGCCCGGCGGGAAATGAATGATCATGCGGATGGATCGTGACGGGTAATTCTGCGCGGTTTGTGCGTCGGCCAGTGTCGCGCCGGCCGCCAGTGATGCGGCGATTGCGCAACGAATGATTTTTTTCATGATGCCTCCTCCTGTTTTGTGCAGTCCGTATTGTCGAATCTATCACGAGTCCGGTTTGACCCGGGAATGAGCAGCCGTTATCTTCGGCCGATCTTAATTTTCTTCCAGCAAAGTCCAACAAATGAACGAAGCAATCCGCGCACTGCTGCATCCCCAATCCATCGCGGTCATTGGGGCATCGACTGATTTCAACAAGATCAACGGCCGTACGTTCAAGGCACTGGTCGACAAGGGTTATGCAGGCCGCATCCTGCCAGTCAATCCCAAGTATCAGACATTGCTGGATCGGCCGTGTTATCCGGATGTGGCCTCCATTCCCGGCACCGTTGACCTTGCGGTTGTGGCTGTTCCTGCCCGTCACGTGCCGGATACCTTGCGTGATCTCGGGCGCAAAGGGGTCAAGGCTGCGGTGGTGTTCAGTTCCGGGTTCAGCGAGGTCGGCGGTGACGGCGTGCGCCTCGAAGCCGAATTGAAACAGGCGATTCGCGACAGTGGTGTGCGCGTGCTGGGTCCGAACTGTCTGGGTCTGGTCAACGTGTTCGAGAACGTGATGGCCACCTTCAGCCAGTTTTCGCTGGGCCCGACGCTGGAAGGGCCGGCAGCTTTTGTCACACAATCCGGCGCCCTGGGTACTGCAACCGCGGGTGTGGCGCGCAAGCGGGGGCTGAACTTCGGCTTTTTCGTTAACACCGGCAATGAAACCGATATCCAGTTCGTTGATGTGATGCGCGCCATCGTTGCTGAAAAAGAAATCAAGGTGGGTGCCGGTTACATCGAGGGGCTTAAAAACGGACCGGGACTGCTGGAGGTGGCGGAAGATGCATTGCAGCGGAGCAAGCCGCTGGTGCTGACCAAGGTCGGTCGCACGAAGGCCGGCGCCAAGGCGATTGCATCGCATACCGGTTCACTCGCCGGAGAAGATGCGGTGTTTGACGGCGTGATCCGCCAGCGCGGCATTATTCGCGCCCGTAGTGATGAGCAACTACTTGATTTTGTTGAGATATTTTCAAGCTGCCAATTGCCGGGCGGCAACGGCATCGGCATCATCACGCGTTCCGGCGGCGCCGGCGCGCTGATGGCGGATCGTGCAGAGGAAATCGGTCTCAACGTTGCAACCCTCAGTGAAGCGACCACAACCGCATTGCGCAAAGTAGTGCCGGCCTTCGGATCGACCGGTAACCCGGTGGACATCACTGCGCAAGGTCTGGTTGATCCGAACCTGATGCGCGAGAGCATCAAGATATTGCTGTCCGATCCGAAAGTGGATGTGGCCATTGCCTGGCTGTCATTCTCGGAAAAGCAGGCCGACATGAATGTGCAGAACTTCGTCGAAGCCAAGGCGCAGACCACCAAGCCGTTCATCGTCTGCTGGATGGGCATGCCCGATGCGGCGGGCGAGAAGATGCGCGCGGCCGGCATCCCGGTATTGCGCAGCGCCGAGGCGGCCGTTGATGCGGTTGGCGCCATCGTGCGTTATGCGGAAGCTCGGCGTAACTGGATCGCCGATACAGCGGCGCGTGCGGCGCTCCAATTGCCGAAACTGAATCTGCCGGTATCTGCAGGCCCGGTATCGAGTCTTGAGGGACAGGCGCTGCTGAGCGCCTGTGGCGTACAGACCGCAGCTGCAAAACTGGCCACAAGCGCGGATGAGGCGGTTGTCGCCGCCCAAGCACTGGGTTACCCGGTCGTGCTCAAGATCGAGTCGCCGGACATCCTGCACAAGACCGAAGCGAAGGGCGTTGCGCTCAATCTGAAGGATGCGGATTCCGTGCGTGCCGCTTATGCCCAGCTTGTCGCCAATGCCAAACAATACAAATCCGATGCGCGGATTGCCGGCGTACTGGTGCAGGCGATGGCGCAGGGCGACGTTGAACTGGTGATCGGCCTGAAGCGTGATGCGACCTTTGGTCCTGTGGTGATGGTGGGGCTGGGCGGGGTGCTGATCGAGGTGTTCAAGGATGTTGCGTTCCGTGCGGCGCCGGTCACCGAGGGCGAGGCGCTGCGCATGCTCGACGAGTTGAAGAGCCGGGTGGTGCTGGATGGCGTGCGTGGCAAGCCGCCTGTGGACAAGGCTGCGCTGGCGCGGATGGTCAGCGCGGTATCGCGTTTCGGTGCGGCGGCGGGTTCGCGTCTCGCCGAACTTGATCTCAATCCGGTGCTTGCCGGACCGCAGGGCGTGACTGCGGTGGACTGGCTGATGGTGCTGGATTGATGCAATGACTGCGTCCCGCAGTTCGGCGCTGGCGCCGTTCCGCGTCCGCGCCTTCCGTTTCCAGTGGCCGGCCGATCTGGCGGCGTCCTGGGCCATGGAAATGGAGATGCTCATTCTTGGCTGGTATGTGCTGGTCGAAACCCGCTCGGTGCTGATGCTGACGGTGTTCGCCTCGTTACAGTACGTGGGCACTTTGCTGTCGCCGATGTTCGGCGTGATGGGTGATCGCATCGGTCACCGCGTGGTGCTCTGCGCGATGCGCGGTTTGTACGCGACTCTGGCATCGGTGCTGATGGTGGCGGCCTTCATGGATGCAGTGACGCCAACACTGGTACTGTGCACGACGGCCGTGCTTGGACTGGTCAAGCCGTCCGACATCGGCATGCGCACGGCGCTGGTGGGTGAAACCGTTCCGTCCGAGCATCTGATGCCGGCGATGAGCATCCAGCGCACCACGCAGGATTCGGCGCGCATCGCCGGTGCATTGACCGGTGCGGGTCTGGTTGCGGTACTGGGCATGTCCTGGGCCTATGCAGTGGTGGTTGTTTTTTACGGCATCAGCCTGCTGCTGAGTACGCGCGTGATCGAACTGCGCAGCACTGGTCATGCTGCCACCGTGCAGCAGGCGACACCTTGGCGCGACCTGAAGGAGGGCATGAGTTATGTCTGGCGCGCACCGCACCTGCGAGCAACCATGATTTTTGCCTTTCTGCTCAATCTCACCGCGTTTCCGCTGTTTACCGGCCTGATGCCCTATGTCGCCAAGGAGGTTTACGGCGCTAGCCAGACTACATTGGGCACCATGGTGGCGTCAGCGGCCAGTGGTGCATTGATCGGATCAATCATCATGAGCCGCTTCGGCGGCGCTTTTGCGCCGGCCCGCGCGATGCTGATGTTCGGCGCGGCATGGCTGGGCATGCTGTTGCTGTTTGCGCAGACGCGCAGCCCGGCGGAGGGTATCCCGCTGCTTTTTATCGCCGGCATCATGCAGACCATGGGTTTGATCCCGATCAGCACGCTGTTGCTGCGCACCTCCGATGAGCGTTATCGCGGACGCATCATGGGCATCCGCATGCTGGCGATCTACGGCAATCTTCCGGGGCTGCTGCTGGCGGGCCAGCTGATTGCTCATTTTGGCTATGGCGTGATGGCCACGGTCTACAGTCTTTTCGGTTTGCTGTTCACGGCAGCCATCGCCCTGTACTGGCGGACCGATCTCTGGCAGGCCGGTGCACCGGCTAACCGTCGTTAGAAAAATTAAATAAACCCAGAGTTGTTGGTTTGTTTGGCGCACCGTGGGGCAGGAGGCGCCTTTATAGCCATTATCTATGGCTTTAATTTCAACAATCAATTGGAACTATTTTTGGTCTGCACCTAATCTGGGCTTCCCGCTAATCGATGGAGACCCCGGATGGACAGAAACACCCATTGCCGCATGAGCGGCACCGACAGGCACCTCCCGCTGAAGTCGGGCAATGAACTCGTTCCTGAAAAAGCAATCCCTTGATCAGGGCTTCCATCGCCTGTCGTTAATTTCAATCAAAATGAGGAGAAATCCATGACCACTGAATCCAAATGCCCCTTCTCGGGCGCCGTCATTAATCCTGCTGTGACCGGGGCCGCGCAAACAAATGCTGACTGGTGGCCCAATCAGTTGAAACTGAATGTTCTGCACCAGCACTCCGCCAAGTCTGACCCCATGGGCGAAGGGTTCAACTATGCAGAGGAATTCAAGAGCCTTGATCTCCATGCCGTGGTCAAGGATTTGCATGTGTTGATGAAAGATTCACAGGAGTGGTGGCCCGCGGACTGGGGGCACTATGGTGGCCTGATGATGCGCATGGCCTGGCACAGTGCCGGCACCTATCGCATCAGCGACGGTCGCGGCGGCGCAGGAACCGGCAACCAGCGTTTTGCACCCGTCAACAGTTGGCCAGACAACGGTAATCTCGACAAGGCGCGCCGCCTGCTGTGGCCGATCAAGCAAAAGTACGGCCGCAAGATCTCCTGGGCCGATCTGATGATCCTGGCCGGCAATGTCGCGCTGGAGTCGATGGGGTTCAAGACTTTCGGTTTTGCCGGTGGACGCGAAGACATCTGGGAGCCGGAGGAGGATATCTATTGGGGCGCGGAAAATACCTGGCTCGGCGACAAACGCTACGCCGGCGACCGCGAGCTTGAGAATCCGCTGGCCGCCGTGCAGATGGGCCTGATTTACGTGAACCCGGAAGGACCCAACGGTAATCCTGATCCAGTGGCCTCGGGGCGCGATGTACGCGAAACCTTTGCGCGCATGGCGATGAATGATGAAGAGACTGTGGCACTGGTCGCGGGTGGTCATACCTTCGGCAAGGCGCACGGCGCCGGTGATCCGAAACTGGTCGGCCCTGAACCCGAAGCGGCGCCGATCGAAGAGCAGGGTCTCGGCTGGATCAACAAACTCGGCTCCGGCAAGGGTGTGCACACGACGACCAGCGGCATTGAAGGCGCCTGGAAACCGAATCCGACGCAATGGGACAACGGTTATTTCGACATGCTGTTCGGTTATGAATGGGCGCTGACCAAGAGCCCATCCGGCGCCCATCAGTGGGTGGCAAAAGACGTCAAGCCGGAGCACATGATTCCGGATGCGCATGATCCGTCGAAAAAACATCCGCCGATGATGACCACGGCTGATCTGTCGCTGCGTTTCGACCCGGCGTACGAGAAGATCTCGCGCCGTTTCCACAAAAACCCGCAGGAATTCGCCGATGCTTTCGCGCGTGCCTGGTTCAAGCTGACCCATCGCGACATGGGGCCGGTCTCCCGCTACCTGGGACCGCTGGTGCCGAAAGAAACTCTGATCTGGCAGGATCCGGTCCCTGCAGTCGATCACAAGCTGGTCGATGACAAGGACATCGCCGTGCTGAAGACGAAGGTGCTGGCTTCCGGCCTGTCGATTGCGCAGTTGGTCAACACCGCCTGGGCTTCGGCGGCGACCTTCCGCGGCAGCGACAAGCGCGGTGGTGCCAACGGCGCGCGTATTCGTCTGGCGCCGCAAAAGGATTGGGAAGTGAACCAGCCAGCCGAATTGGCCAAGGTGCTGCAGAAACTGGAAGCCATCCAGGCTGAGTTCAACATGGCACAGTCTGGCGGCAAAAAGATCTCGATGGCGGACCTGATCGTGCTGGGCGGCTGTGCAGCTGTCGAGGCGGCAGCGAAAAAAGCCGGTCAGGACGTGAAGGTTCCCTTTGCGCCGGGACGCATGGATGCATCGCAGGCGCAGACTGATGTGGATTCCTTCAAGGTGCTTGAGCCCATGGCTGACGGTTTCCGCAACTACGTTCGCAAGGGGCTCGAAGGCAAAGCGGCCGAGATGCTGGTGGACAAGGCGCAGCTGCTGACGCTCACTGCACCCGAGATGACCGTGCTGCTTGGTGGCCTGCGTGTCCTGAATGCCAATGCCGGCCAGACCGCGCACGGTGTGTTTACCAAACGTCCAGAGACATTAAGCAACGATTTCTTCGTGAACCTGCTCGACATGAACACGAAGTGGCAGAAGTCGGCAACCATGGAAGGGGTGCTGGAAGGGCGTGACCGGAAGTCTGGCGCGCTCAAGTGGACGGCGACCGTTGTCGACCTGGTCTTCGGTTCGAACTCCCAGCTGCGTGCGCTAGCCGAGGTCTACGGAAGCGCCGACGCACAAAAGAAGTTTGTCGATGAATTTGTTGCAGCCTGGAACAAGGTGATGAACCTGGATCGTTTTGATCTTCGGTAATTGAGCAAGGCTGCCGTTGTCCCAAAAGGATGGCGGCAGTACCGGCACCGTGTCTTACGAGGGCGCGGTGACTGGAATGAATTTGTGGAACAAAAAAGCGGCGCTGCGGCGCCGTTTTTTATGGTGAGCTTAGTCATCCCCAAACATGACGTCCGGGCTGAGCCTGTCGAAGCCCCGCCGTCCTTCAGCAAACTCAGGGCGAACGGCTTTTTTATGGCACTCAACCCACCAACGGCAATTCCTCCCACCGCGTCGTGTAACGCGGTGAGCGGCGCGCCGACTGCATGCGCCAGGGCTGCGCGATGCCGGCGCCGGCGAAACTGGCGGTGTTCATGCCCCAGGTCTTGTTGATGGCGTCGAGTGTTGCCATCAGTTTTGCCGAGCGCTGCCGTTCGTAGCCGGAGAACAGGTCACCTTGCGGTGCGGCGGCTGGACGTAATCCGCTGAGACTGACGCCGGCCTTCTTGTAGCGCAGGCCCGGTTTGTAAAGGCGACCGAGACCGTGCAACGCGGCCGCAATCAGGCGGCGGGTGTCGTCGCTGGCCACCGTCAGCGGCACTTCGATGGAGCGGTTGTAACGCTCGCCGCCGTCCTGCCGGTATTTGCCGGTATCGATGAGCACGCTGACCCGGCTGCAGTCGCAACCCTGGGCACGCAGCCGTTCGGCAGCGCGGATCACATAACTCGAAACCGCCTCGCGCAATTCCGCCAGAGCGGTGACCGGGCGGCCGAAGCTGCGGGTGGCGATGACCTGGCCTTCGCGCACGGTGCTTTCCTCGACGCCGATGCAGGGCAGGCCGTTCAGTTCGGCAACCGTGCGCTCGAGAATCACGCTGTGGCGCTTGCGGATCAGTTTCGGTGGCGCGTGCTTCAGGTCGAGTGCGCTGCGCAAGCCCATGGCATTGAGTTCAGGCGCGAGGCGGCGGCCGACACCCCAGACTTCACCGATATAGATACCAGCCATGATGACGTCGCATTGTGCCGCTGGCAGCGCATCCCAGTCGAAGCTGCCCTGGTATTCATCGCGGGTCTTGGCGACATGGTTGGCGAGTTTGGCCAGGGTTTTTGAAGCGCCGAAACCGACGCAGGTGGGCAGTCCGAGGCAGCGCTGGATGCGCCTGCGGATATTGGTGCCCAGCGTTGCGCCGTCGATGGCAACACCGCTGAAATCGAGAAAACACTCGTCTATCGAATACACCTCGCGCTGCGGCGCGAACTCGCCGAGCAGGTCCATCATCCGCGCGCTCATGTCGCCGTACAGCGCGTAGTTGGAACTGAGCCAGATCAGACCGTTGCCGCGCTGACCCACCAACGAGCGAACCTCGAAGAAGGGCACGCCCATGCGCACACCCAACGCCTTGGCTTCATTGCTGCGCGAGACCACGCAGCCGTCGTTATTCGACAGCACCACCACCGGCCGGCCTTCGAGGTGCGGGTCGAAGGCGCGCTCGCAGGACACGTAGAAGTTGTTGGCATCGACCAGTGCGATGCGGCGTGTCATGGCCCGCGACTCAGGGTGCGTGGATGACGTAGGCGACCACACCCCAGATGTCCAGCGCGCGATCTTCGCCGACAACGATCTCGGCGTAGTCGGGGTTTTCCGGCTGCAGCACAACGCGACCGCCGCGACGGCGCAAGCGTTTCACCGTCAACTCGCCGTCGATCGCAGCCACCACCACGCGGCCGGAGCTTGCTTCCAGCGAACGGTCAACAATCAGCAGATCACCATCATGGATGCCGGCACCGATCATCGAATCGCCCTTCACGCGCATGAAAAATGTCGCCTGCGGATGCAGCAGCAGATGCTCGTTGAGGTCGAGTCGGCGGTCGAGATGGTCGGTGGCCGGCGAGGGGAAGCCGGCGGAGACGCGGCTGGCGCTGAGGGGCGGGGGTAATGGCGCGGGGGCGGAGGGCGGGTGGGTGCTGGACTTCATAACTGTAATTATATACAGTTATTTTTGTACTTTGCTTAAGTACAAACATCGACTCTGGAAAAGTACATTTATCGATTTATTGAATTAAAACAATAAGTTGTTGATATGATCAGACTAATCATGCCCGGGTGGCCGCTCGTCAATTTGATCGGCGGTCCGCGCTGGCTGAAGGACGCCGCGGTCAAATATGGCCGCGATATACAGGCTTGCGCCTCGTTGCCTGTATTTATGCGAGAATTCGCATAAATATGCGTAATCCAGCATATTCATAGTCAGCATGAAGGCAGTCATCTGGATGGGCAGCAGCAAGGCGGACTTGAAAGCGTTCCCAGCTGCCGTCGTGGATGACATGGGTCACCAGTTGTTCCTGATGCAATGCGGGCTCGAACCTGCCGACTGGAAACCGATGACATCCATCGGCAGTGGCGTAAGGGAAATTCGTGTGAAAGATGCTACCGGCATCTTTCGTACGGTTTATCTGGCGACCCGGCCTGAGGCGATCTATGTGCTGCATTGTTTTCAGAAGAAAACCCAGCAAACTGCGCTGCGCGATATCGATTTGGCCCGGAAGCGGCTGAAAAACGTGTTGAGGTGATGACCATGGCAAAAAAGAAAGTGCGCAGCGTTTTTCACGATCTCTACCCGGCGGATCAAGCCGCCGAGATGGAAATGCGCTCCCTGTTGCTGCACGGGCTGGTGCAATGGCTCACTGATTCCGGGATGACGCAAACCGAAGCCGCCAAATTGCTCGGCGTTACACAATCGCGGGTATCAGATCTGAAGCGTGGAAAAATCAGTCAGTTCAGTCTTGATCTACTGGTGCGCCTGGCGGCGCGGGCGGGGTTGCAGCCGCAATTGAAGTTGGCGGCTTGAGTATTACGTGTATCACCAAAAAGAAATGCGTTCGGACGCCTTGACGGTTGGAATCCAAGTCCTGTCCCAATAGATGGGCGATTGGAGATCACAGATTGTGATTTCCAATCCGAAAGCGCGCACGGGGCTGCGTCGAGCGCTTTTTGCATTGAAGTCGGTTGGGTTATTAGTGGCAGAGAAGCTCCACCTAGGTAACTTTAATTCATCGGGAGGGCAGGGTGAGAATTTACGTTTGCTCGAGGTGGGGGAAGTCGGAGATGGTTTTCATGGAAGGTGTGCTCTCGGGCATGTGCGGAGTTGCGCGAATCAGTGTAGTCCCGCAGCGGTGATGCGGCAAAAAAATCGTCTGTAGGGTCTGCAATGCTGACTGGATGTCCAATGAATGGACCCTGCGTGGCGGCGGTTGCCGCGGTGGATCAGGGTTTGCGTGTTAAGATTTTTCAGCCATGAAACGACACATCGCCTGCATCACTTTCGACTTCGATGCGATCTCGGGCTGGATCGCTCGGGGCATGACTTCGCCGTCGCCGATTTCACGCGGGGAATTCGGACCTAACGTGGCCTTGCCGCGCATCCTCGAGCTGCTCGACCAACAGGGCATACCGACATCCTGGTATGTGCCGGGGCACACGCTGGAGACTTATCCCGAGCAATGCCGGCAGGTGTTCAAGGCCGGCCATGAAATCGGCCACCACGGCTGGACGCACCGTTCACCGGCGGCGATGACCCCGGAGCAGGAAGAAGCCGAGCTGGTGCGCGCTAATGACCGCATCCGTGAACTGACCGGGCAGGGTGCACGCGGTTACCGCTCGCCGGCCTGGGATCTTTCAGAGCATTCCGCCGACCTGCTGCTCAAGCATGGTTTTCTGTACGACAGCAGCATGATGGGGGACGACTACACGCCGTACCGTGTGCGGCGCGGCGACGTCATTGAACTGGAAAAACCGGCCGTATTCGGTCCGGAGACGCCGCTGATTGAAATGCCGGTCAGCTGGACGCTGGACGATTACCCGCACTTCGAATTCATCCGTACGCCGACCTGGATCCTGCCGGGCAACATGAACGCCAACCGCGTGCTTGATAACTGGGTGAACGACTTCGTTTACCTGCGCGATCATCTTGACTGGGGTGTCATTACCTACACTTTTCATCCCTTCGTCATCGGCCGCGGCCACCGCATGCTGGTGCTGGAAAAACTGATTCAGACACTGCAGGACGATGGTGCGGTGTTCATGAAGCTCGAAGACGCTGCCGCCGAATATGCGCAGCGCGCGCCATTCCAGCCGCGCTGAGGGCAGAGGCGCGGCTTGATGTCATAGCCTTTTGTTTTATTTCATTTTTTCTTTTTAGTCGGCTTACGCTTTGCTGCTGCGCTCTTGCGTTTGGCTGAAGCCGGTGCCGGTTTGCGTGCTTTTTTCGCGGCGCCTACTGCCGGTTTTCGAGCGCCGACTTTCACCGGCTTGCCGCTCCGGGCCGACTCCAGGATGGATTCGAGCACAGTAACGCCGTGGATTTCGTCGCCGCCGGCGATTGCCAGCGCCTTTCGGGCGCGCACGGCTTCGGCAAAATTTTCCAGTTCGGCGCGTTCGGTGCTGGTTTCAGGGAAGGTCACCACCTCTGGGCGCTTTCGTTCGCGCAGATTGTCTGGATTGAGCAGGCAGACCTTCATCTGCCATGTGCTGAGGTGCTCGACGTCGCCCACCTCGACCCAACCCTTGGACCCGAAGACCTGCATGCGCCAGGTTTCGGCGGTAGCAATGAAAGTGCCAAGGTAACCGCTGGCGCCGTCCTTGAAACGGAACAGCATCGAGGTGGTGTCGTCGATGCCGTAATCGAGAGCGCGGCGGAAGCTGTGCGAATACACCGTGTCGACGTGCCCTGCCAGGTACAGCATGGCATCGACCACGTGCACGCCGCGGCCGGTCATGCCACCGCCGGGACCTTCATCCTTTTTCTGGCGCCAGTGGTCTTTGGGATACCAGTAGACGCTGGGGCCGCAGAAGTTGCCTTCGATATGCATTAGCTTGCCCAGACGGCCGTCGTCGAGCATGCGGCGGATTTCCTGGAGTGCCGGTTGGAAGCGCCAGTTGTAGCCGACCGCCAGCGTGACGCCGCGCTTTGCGCAGGCACGCACGGCTTCCTTTGCTGATTCGGTGGTCAGCGTGAAAGGCTTTTCGGTGAACACGTGTTTGCCCGCCTTCGCGGCGGCGACGATCAGCTCGGCATGGATGCTGTGGGGCGTGGCCAGCACAATCGCATCAATGCCAGGGTCGGCGAGCATCTTGCGGTAGTCGTCATAGAGGCGCAGGCCATTGCTGTCAGCGTATTCCTGCACCCGCGCCGGCGTGCGCACCGCACCCGCGACAAAGCGGATGTGACTGCTCTTGCCTTGTACGCTGTTGACGAGGTTCTGACCCCAGCGTCCCAGTCCGATGATTGCGGCATTGATCATGAAGCTCCTCTGTGGTCGTCAATGATTCATTGGGCTATGCGCATTCACCAAAAGGCGGCAAGGTCTGCGGGGCGGTGGTTCCGCTCCCGCCGACAGTATCAAGTCAAGCACAAACCGGGCGTCTAACACGGGGCCGGGTCAGCTTCCGGCCTGGCCACGATTTGGAATTGATGAAACACCGCATGCCAAATGCGCAACGCTCTCAGTATACTGGTTGCGCGTAGTGAATTTCATCCTAACCAGGATCACCTGATGAGCGTGACACCCGTTCCAGCGCCACGATTTGAAGTCGGCGTCGATATCGGCGGCACTTTTACCGACGTCGTCTGCCGCAGCGACAGCGGTGTGATGCGTTTGGTAAAGATTCCGACAACCAGGGCTAATCCGAGTGCGGGCGTGCTGCATGCGGTGCAGTACATGGCAAAAACCTGGGATGTAGCGCCCGAGCAGATCAGCCGTTTTGTGCACGGGACCACGGTGGCTACCAATGCTGTACTTGAGCGCAAGGGGGCTACCATCGGCCTGATCACCACCCAGGGTTTCCGGGATACGCTGGAAATCGGCCGTCAGAACCGTCATTCGGTCTACAGCGTGATGCTCAAGCCGGAAACGCCGGTATTTCTGGTGCCCGGCGCGCTGCGCTGCGAAGTGCCCGAGCGGGTAACGGCTTCCGGCGAGGTGCTGGTGCCATTGGACGAGGCGGCGGTCCGGCGCGAAGTCGACGACCTCGTGGCGCAGGGCGTCAGTGCGGTCGCCGTGTCGTTCCTGTTTTCCTACCTCAATCCGGTACATGAGCGCCGGGTCGCCGAAATCATTCGGGAAATGCATCCGCACTTGATGGTGTCGCTGTCCTGCGAAGTCGACCCCGCTTTTCGCGAATATGAGCGCACTTGTATTACGGCCTTCGATGCCTACCTCAAACCGGTGATCGACCGTTACCTCGAAAACATGGAGACCGATCTGGAATCCAATCAGGTCGGCTCTGCGTTGCAGATCATGCAGTCGCGTGGGGGCGTGGCCTGCTCGAGCATCGCACGTCGCCGCCCGGTCAGATTATTCCTTTCGGGGCCTGCGGCCGGCGTCATCGGCGGCAGCATGGCCGGCGAAAGTGCCGGGTGCCCCGATATCATCACCATCGACATCGGCGGTACCAGTGCCGACATTTCACTGGTGAGTCGCGGCAAGCCGCTGATTGCGGCGGAGGGCATGCTCGACGGTTATGCCGTGCGCGTGCCCATGGTTGACGTCAACGCCATCGGCGCTGGCGGCGGCAGCATTGCCTGGCTGGATGGCGCGAAGTCACTGCGCGTCGGCCCGGCCTCTGCAGGCTCGGAACCTGGCCCGGCCTGCTACGGGCGTGGCGGGGAGCAGCCCGCGGTGACGGATGCATCGATTGTTCTGGGTTATGTCGATCCGGCCTATTTTGCAGGTGGCTCACTGCAACTGCAGCCTGAACTGTCACGGCGCGCGATCGAGGACAGGATTGCACGGCCGCTGGGTATTACCGTGGAGCAGGCGGCTCTCGGCATTCATCGAGTCGTCAATTCCAATATGGCCGAAGGGATCCGGTTTGTGTCGGTGAAACGCGGCATTGACCCGCGCCGGTTCAGTCTGGTGCCGCTCGGTGGCGGCGGACCGGTACATGCTACTGCGCTGGCAAGGGAGCTGGGCATGCGACGCGTAATCGTGCCGCTATACCCCGGCGTGTTGTCAGCTTCAGGATTGCTGGCGGCTCCGGTCGAACATGAGGCAGCGACGGCCTTTCACGACACATTGGACCGGGCTTCTGCTTCGGATCTTGTGCGTGAGTTTGCGGCACTGGATCGGCTGTGCGCGGAATTGATGCGGGTCGAGGGCATCGCGCCGGCGGATGTCGAGGTGCAGTATTTCGCCGATGTCTGCTATGTCGGGCAGTCCTATCACCTGGAAATCCCGTTGACCTTGGACGGTGACGTGATTGCCCGGGTGCGCAGGGATTTTTTTGCGGCCCATGATCGTATCTATGGACACAGTGCCGAGGGACAGGTGCAGTTCGTCAACCTGCGCAGTGTGCATCAGGCGCAAGCCTCTGCGGTTGCAGACAGCGTCTATGAAGCTGAAGCTGGCGATCCGCGGAAGGGTGCTCGCCCCATACTTACCGAAAAATCGGGAGGATTTGTCGAGGCTCAGGTCTACGAGCGGCGGCGCATCAAACCCGGTGTCACTTTTTACGGTCCTGCGATTGTCGAGCAGGCCGACACCACCACGGTGATCGAACCCGGCTGGCGTGCGGATGTTGACGGGCGGGGCAATCTGGTGCTGACGCAGGGAGAACTGAAATGAATCGCGGGGACCGTGCAGAGGTGGTTGACCCGATCACGACGGAAGTGATCCGCAACAAGCTCGAGGGCATTGCCAACGAGATGGAACTGACTCTGCTGAAAAGTTCTTTCTCGCCGATCGTCAAGGAAGGTCTGGATACCTCGGCCAGCCTGTTTACCGTGCGATCGGAAACGCTTGCGCAGGCCTGTGCGATACCAGTGCATCTGGCGACGCTGATTCCGACTATCCGCAGCATGCTGGCGAAATATCCGATTGAAAGCATGCGCGAGGGTGACGCCTACATTCTCAATGACCCTTATTGCGGGGGTACGCACCTGCCGGATATCGCGATCATGACGCCGGTTTTTCATCGGGGCCAGGTCATTGCGATGTCTGCCACGATGACCCATCACGGGGACGTCGGAGGATATTCACCGGGGTCGCTGCCGCCGAATTCCACCGAAATCTTTCAGGAAGGCTTGCGCATCCCGCCGCTGAAATTCCGTGAAGCCGGCACCTATAACGAGACGCTGGTCGCCTTGCTGCGGCAGAACTCGCGCCTGCCTGACACGCTGATGGGTGATCTCAACGCGCAACTGGCGGCCTGCAATGTCGGAGCACGACGTCTGCAGGAGCTGGCCGACGTTTACGGTTCCGACCTGCTGATGGCGATATTCGATGAATTGCTGGACCGGTCGGAGATCATGACCCGTGAGGCGCTGCGGCGGATTCCGGAAGGAACCTACCGTTATGTCGATGCGATGGATAACGATGGCATCGAACTTGACCGGCGAATCCGCGTTGAAGTGGCGGTGACTGTCAGGGACGGTAACATTGAATTCGATCTTGCCGGTACGAGTCCGCAGGTGAAAGGGCCTATGAATTGTGTGCCCTCGGGGTCGCAGGCGGCTGCATATTACGCGGTGCGTGTGCTGACCGATCCGACGATCCCGACCAATGGCGGGTGTTTCCGTCCGGTGACCTTGAAACTGCCGCCCGGGTCACTGGCTAATCCGGTCGAGCCGGCACCGGTAAACGCCCGGACCTCGACAATCAAACGCATTGCGACCTCGATGGTGAGCGCACTCGCGGAAGTGCTGCCTGACCGCGTCGGTGCGCCGGCAGCAGGTACCCTTCTTGTGGTCGCGTTCGGCGGCAAGAATGCCGACGGCAAGCGCTATATCGTCGGCGAACTGATTGCTGGCGGCAGTGGTGCGGCCAATGGTCTGGATGGCGTGGACGTTGTCGATACTGACGCCAGCAATTGCATGAACCTGCCGGCAGAGGCACTGGAAATGGAAGCGCCAATCCGTTTGCGACGCGTCGAGCTGCGGCGTGACTCCGGAGGAGCCGGTGAATTCCGCGGGGGACTCGGAGTAGTTCGTGAATACGAAATACTGTCTGACGACGTGACCTTCACGCACCGTGGTGAGCGGCATTACAGTTCGGCGCCTGGTCTCAACGGCGGGATGCCGGGTGCATCGGCGCGCTCCGTTATCATCCGCTCCGATGGTACAAGGGAAGAAATCCCTTCCAAAGTCCTGACCGTACTCAACAAGGGCGATCACGTCATCGTCGAAACCCCGGGGGGCGGCGGGTTTGGCGATCCCTCCGGACGGAAGACCGTGGCCGAGGATGTAGCCAACGGCAAGGTCAGTGCAGAAGCAGCGAGTCAACTCTACGGCTGGCGCGGTGCCTGAGGCGAACGGGGCTTCATCAATGAGTGTGTCGGCATCGCACCCGCAGTCAGTCTGGCTGAGCAGCGCCAACCCTGCGAGGGCCTTTGAGCCACTGCAGGCAGACCTCAACACCGAAGTGGCCATCATCGGCGGTGGATTTACCGGTCTTTCGGCGGCGTGGCATTTGGCCAAAGCGGACGTCTCCTGCGTGCTGCTGGAGGGCAATGATATCGGCTGGGGTGCGAGCGGGCGCAATGGCGGGATGGCCGTTCTGCGTTACAAGAAGCCCTGGGCTGCACTGGCCCGCCAGTACGGTGAAGACACCGCGCGGCAATTGCACCGTCTGCTGCTGGGTGCGCTGGATACCATTGAGCGCATGGTCGAGGAAGCGGGCATTGCCTGCGATTTTTTACGCTACGGCCATATCACTGCAGCAAACGGCAAATCAGCCGTAGCGATGCTGGAGGCTGATATCGCCTGGCTGCGCAGCGCGGGCGATTCGACACCGCGCATGTTGAGCCGTGCCGAGACCGCCGAGCTGGCAGGATCGGATTGCTATCTTGAAGGCTATCTCGACCCACGTGCTGCGGGCATACATCCGCTGAACTACGCCCGCGGACTGGCGGCAGCGCTGTCTGATCGCGGCGTGCCCCTTTATTGCGCCACACCGGTAACGGCGATCAGTGATGATGGGGAGGGCGTCAGCATCTGCACACCCGGCGCTACGGTGCGCGCCAGGCGGCTACTGATCGCCACCAATGCCTATACCGAGCTGTTCGGATTCGGCACAGACCTCGATCGCCGGGTGGTGCCGGTTTCGACTTCGGTTATCACCACGGCGCCGCTTGAGCCGGAGCATTTGCGCAAGTTGTTGCCGGCTGGGCATCTGGTTTCGGATACACGCCACCTGCTCAACTACTACCGTGTAGCGCCTGGCGGGCGTCTGCTGTTCGGCGGGCGCGGCTCGCTGACCGGGCGTGAATCTCTGGAAGTCTATGCCGGACTCGAACGCAAGCTGGTTGAGACGTTTCCATCGCTGGCCGGTGTCGGCATTGACCATCGCTGGTCGGGCAAGGTGGCGGTGACACTGGACGATTTCCCGCATGTCGGACGACTGGGCGCCAGGGTGGCGTATGCGATGGGTTACGGCGGCCGTGGCGTCATCCTCACCGGCTTGTTGGGGAAATTGCTGGCCAAGCTGGCTACGGGTGCTGAGGCCAATGCGGGTCCGATGGGTGGCGAAAACTTCGCGCCGATCCCTTTCCACGGCCTGCGCATCCCGGGGATGAAGGCCGTGGCGGGTTACTACCGCCTGCTCGACGCTCTGAAGGTCTGACCTGCTTACTGCACCTTGATACCCGCGTCCTTGATGACCTTGGACCAGAGCTTTTTCTCGGCCTGAACCACCGCGAGCAGTTTCGCCGGCGTGCTGCCGCCGGGCTCTACGCCGTCGCGCAGCAGGCGTTCCCTTACATCCGGCAGTGACAGCGCACGCACCAGTTACTTGTTGAGTCGCGCGACAATCGGCGCCGGCGTCGCAGCGGGCACGAACACGCCATACCAGGAGTTCACTTCAAATCCCGGTAATCCCTGTTCGGCAATCGTCGGAATCTCCGGCGCGCCAGATGAGCGCTTGATTCCGCTGACGCCGAGGGCCTTGAGCCGTCCGGCTTTGACGTGGGGGATTGCGGGCAGCAAGGGACCGAAGCCGAGTTTGACCTCGCCGCTGATCAGGGCGGGGAGGGCGGCTCCGCTGCCACGAAACGGGACATGGACGAGCCGGATGCCGGCCATCGAATTCAGCAGTTCCGCTGCAAGGTGGTTGGCCGTTCCGATGCCAGAAGAGGCGTAGTTGATTTCGCCGGGTTTGGCCTTTGCCAAGGCGATGAGCTCGCGGATATTGTTTGCCGCCAGCGAAGGATGCGCCGACAGTATGCTCATCGATTCGCCGAGCATGGAAACTGCGGCAAAATCGCGGTCAGGATCAAACCCCACTTTCTGGCCGATTACCGGCGCGATGACCAGTGGCCCCCCGGTTCCCAGCAGGATTGAATGTCCGTCGGGCTGTGCAGCAGCAACGATTTCAGCACTGACGTTGCCGCCAGCCCCAGCCCGGTTGTCGACGACTACCTGTTGTCCGAGCGCTTCGGAGAGTTTGCTTCCGACGACGCGGGCGATGGTGTCGCTGGGGCCGCCAGGCAGAAAACCCACGACAAAACGCACTGGGCGTGTAGGGTAGGCGTTGGCCTGCAGATGGATCAGCACACCGGCGACAGATGCAAGCGCGGCGATCACGTATTTGACCTTCAATGAGTGGATGGCCATGGCGACTCTCCCCGGGAATATACAAATTGCATTCTTCAGTCGAGCACGATGCCGGATTGCTTGACCAGTCTGGCCCAGCGCCGGGCGTCTTCCTGAATCAGTTTCTCGAACTGCGCGATGGTGGTGTATTCGGTTTCGATGCCTTGGCTTTCCAGGCGATCGACCGTAGCGGCAACCTCCAGTGCTTTCTTGATCTCGAGGTTGAGCTTTGTGGTGATTGCCTTGGGGGTCGCGGCGGGTGCCATTAGCCCGTACCAGACCGGCACTTCATAGCCAGGCAGAGTCTCGGCTATCGTCGGCACCTGCGGCGCGGCCTTGGAGCGCTTGGCACCCGTGACGCCGATTGCGCGCAGCTTGCCGACCTTGATCTGCGGTAGCGCAGCCAGCACCGGCAGGAAGCTCAGTTGCACCTCGCCCTGGATGGTGGCGAGGATGTTGAGTGCTGCGCCTTTGTAGGCCACCGCAGTGAGCTGTACGCCACTCATCACCGAAAACAGCTCGCCGGCCAGATGGTTGGTGGAGCCTTGGCCGGAATGGCCGAAATTCAGTCGACCGGGGGGTTGACCTTTGCCATAGGCGATCAGTTCCTTGACACTGGTGGCAGGCACCGACGGGTTGCTCATCATCATGGTTGCGCCGAAACCGATCACCGACAGCGGCGCGAAGGCCTTGATCGGATCATAGGAAGGCTTGTTCCTGAAATTCGGGCTAATGGTAATCACCGGCTGGCCCATGAACAGGGTGTAACCGTCTGGACTCGCCTTGGCGGCAATTTCCATGGCCAAGGTACCGCCCGCACCGGGGCGGCCGTCAATGATGATGCGTTGGCTGAGTTGTTCGCCGAGTTGGGCCGCCATTGTGCGTGCCACTGTGTCGCTGACACCGCCTGGAAGGTAGCCGGTGATGATGCGCATCGGTCGGTTGGGAAAATCCGCAGTCTGCTGCGCAAGCACATGGCTTGCTGAGGTCAGCATCAGAAAACCTACGGCCGAAGTCAGGTTGCGCATGATGTTCATGGGTGCTTTCCGGTTCATGGTCATTTCCTCCTTACAGCTTGTTTCAGCACAGTTTACGACTTTACCGGGCTCAGTGTTTCATCCTCAGGAAGCTGCGTGCTTGATCACTTCCATCAGTTTTTTCCACTTGACCCGCTCATTGCGGATATGTTGCGCAAATTCATCAGGATTGCTGGTCGCAGGATCTGCGCCTTCGCGGGACAGGCGCTCACTGACCTCCGGCATCTCCACCACCGAGACGATTTCTCGATTCAGCCGGCTGACGATGGCACCTGGTGAGCCGGCGGGCAACAATGCGCCGTACCAGGAATCAATCCGGTACCCCGGCACACCGGCTTCGGCGATGGTAGGAATTTCAGGTGCTGCCTGCGATCGTTTTGAGCCGGTGACTCCAAGTGCGCGCAGCTTGCCGCTGCGGATCATCGGCAGGGCCGGTACGATGGGGCCAAACGTGAGTTGCACTTCACCTGAAATCAGGGCTGGCAGGTTTTGTCCCGCACCTTTGTAGGGTACGTGGACGATCCTGGTGCCGGCCATGCTGTTGAACAATTCAGCGGCCAGATGATTCGAGGTGCCCTGGCCCGAAGATGCGTAATTGAGCTGTCCGGGTTTTGCTTTGGCGATCGCAATCAGTTCCTTTACTGACGTTGCCACCTGGGGATGGACCATCAGCACTGCCATGGTCGAGGCTACGAGGGAGACCGGACGAAAATCCCGCTCCGGATCAAAAGCCATTGGTCTTCCGAGATTGGGGGTGATGGTCAGCGGCCCTGGTGTGCCGAGCAGCAGTGTGTAACCGTCAGGCGCCGAACGCGCAGCGATTTCAGTTGCGATGTTGCCGCCTGCGCCACCCCGGTTGTCGATGACAATCTGCTGGTTGAGTCGTTCAGCGAGTTTTTGGCTGATCACCCGGGCCACCGTATCGCTGGCACCGCCGGGTGTGAAGCCGACGATAAAACGGATGGGGCGGGACGGGTATTGCGATTGCGCAGCAGCAGCGCTACAAAAGCAGCACAGTACCAGCAGAGATGCGGCAAAAGTTTTCATCCGATGCTTGCACCTGTTTCTTTGACAATTTTTCGCCACTTCGGAATTTCGCTGCGTATCAGCGCCGCAAAATCCTCCGGGGAGCTTGTGGTCAGATCCACGCCCTGGCTGATGAAACGTGATTTCATTTCTGCGGATCCAACAATGCGTACGATTTCAAGGTGCAATTTGGTTATGACAGTCTTGGGGGTGGTGGCCGGCGCGAGCATGCCATACCAGGGTGTAAAGTCGTATCCGGTGACTCCGCCTTCGGCAACGGTGGGTAGATCCGGTGCCTGAGGTGAGCGCTTCCCGCTGGAAATCGCCAGCAAACGCAAGCGGCCGCTGCGCACATGCGGCATGCCTGTGAGCAGATTGCTGAACATCAGTTGCGATTCGCCGGCGACCAGCGCGTTGAGCGCTGCGGCATTGCCTTTGTAAGGGATATGAATGATCTGGATCGCGGTCATTGATTTCAGCATTTCAGCCGCCATGTGTGTGGGGCCGCCGCTGCTGGCGGTGGCGAAATTGATGCGACCAGGTTGTTGCCTCGCCACCGCCAGAAGCTCCGCGACTGTCCGCGCGTTGACAGACTGATGCACAAACAGTCCCAGCGGCAGTGTGGCAATCAGGCTGATCGGCGCAAAATCCTTGATTGGGTCATATTCGAGTTTCGGATACATACTGGGATTCACTGCATGTGTGCCGATGTGCCCGGTGAGCAGGGTATGGCCATCGGGTGCCGAGCGAGCAGCCACCTCCACACCGATGCGCCCGCCCGCGCCGCTTCTGTTGTCGACGACAACCTGCTGCCCCCAGCTTGCGGTCATTTTTTCGCCGATGGCGCGGGACATGATGTCCATCGGACCACCAGCGGCGAAAGGGACAATCAAGCGTATCGGTTTGACGGGGTATTTGCTGGATTGAGCAAAGACCTGGGGCGGACAGAGCACGACCAGTCCGAGAATCATCAATCCGGGGGCCAGCTTGGATGCCTGCATGTTTCCTCCTGTGTGCATATCGCGGACTTGCGCCCGGATTCAATCATGCTTGCAGCAAATTCCGTGCCGATTGCCCTTGTGCAATCGCTTTCACATTCAGTTAGCGGCAATAGCGCCTGACCAGGGCGACATGACATCGGATATGCCTTGGTACTCGCCCGATTTCGAGTCATGCAGCACCGCGCTGGGGCAGGCAAAGTTGGTGGGGTAAACCACCAGCTCCGTCATGTTCAGCGGGAAATGAGCTGCGAGTGCCTGTTTTGTGGCATCGCTGTGGCGGGGATCGACACCGACCGTATCACCGCCACTGGCATCGATGCGCGGCTGATGGAAGGCATCCTGCAGACTCATTCCGTGGTCGATCAGGAAGGAACTGATCTGATAGACCGCCGGCAGGATCTTGCGGCCACCGGAAGCGCCGATGGCAAACCAGGGTTTGCCTTCACGGGAGGCAATGACCGGACACATGTTCGACAGTGCGCGTTTGCCCGGGGCGAGGCAGTTCGGTGATTCGGGACGGGGATCGAACCACATGATGCCGTTGTTCATCAGCACGCCGCTGGACGGTAGTACCACCTTGGAGCCGAATACCGAGAGCAGGGTCTGCGTCAGCGCCACCATGTTACCGTCGCGGTCGATCACATTTAAGTGGGTCGTGGTTGACGGGTCTTTACGGTCGCTGTTGTCGCCCATGCTGGCGAGGCGTTCAGTGTAGGCATCGCGCAAAGCGGCGGCATAGGCGACAAAGGCTTCGCTGCCTGGCTTATCTGAAGTGAATTTCATTTGGCGCAGGGGTTCAAGCGCACGCAGCATCGTCGGGCCGGCGGTCAGCTGTGGCGGCAGCGCAAGTGTTGCGCCACGGTATTCGGTTTCGATCGGAGCCACGATGCGGGCGTGGAAATTCGCCAGGTCGCTGGCGGATAGGTTGCCGCCCATGGCCTTGATGTCGCGGGCAATGCCGGCGGCAATCTCGCCTTCATAAAAATCGCGCGGTCCGGCTTCTGCAAGCCGATGCAGGGTTTCGGCCAGTCCTTTCAGTTTCAGTCGTCCGAGGGGTGCGCCTGCGGCGGTGACGGCAGGAAAACCGCCTGGTAGCCAGATGTCGCGGGTTACCGGGTAACGCGAGAGTTCCTTGGCCATCGTCGCGATTTTCAGTGTCAGATACCAGTCGATGGCGATGCCTTCCACGGCGAGGTCAATCGCCGGCTGCACGACTTCGCGGAATGGCAGGGTACCGAATTTTTCCAGCGCCGTGGCCAGCCCGTCGACGTGGCCGGGGATGGCAATTGACATCGGGCCGTGGACGTTGCGGTCATCCTGCACGCTGGGCCAGGTGAACAGGTCGCTGGTGTAACCCCCGCTCAGCGGATAGTCGGCGGGGTTGAGGCCATACGGCGAGATCGGGCCGAAATCAACAACCCGCACCCGGTTCTCGCGGGCCAGATAGACCATCATGAAGCCGACACCTCCGAGACCGCTGTTCCAGGGCTCAACCGCGGCGAGTGCCAGTCCGGTCGCAACCGCGGCATCCACGGCATTGCCTCCGGCGGTGAGGATGCGCGCGCCGGCTTCGCTGGCGACACGGTTCTGCGAGGCGACCACACCGCCGCGCGAGGTGACGAGCGGTTTACTGACGTTCCAGTTCTGTACGTAATGGGGCTTCATAAGGGCATTCCGGTTGGAAGTCTGAGTCGGCTATGTTCAAATTGATGCTAATCGAAAAACATTGCCGCTGCCTAGACCAGATTCCAGACGACGAACTCCAAGCTGATCATGAAAAAACATATTGTCTGTCTGACCTTTGATTTTGACGCCATCTCCGGTTTTATTGCCCGGGGGCAGACCACTGCAAGCTGGAGGTCGCGTGGTGAATTCGGCCCGCGTGTGGGAGTACCGCGCCTGCTGGAACTGTTTCGCAAATACGGCATCCAGACTTCCTGGTATGTACCGGGTCATACCATCGAAACTTTTCCCGCAGCGGCAGCCTCTGTGGTGGAGGCCGGGCACGAAATCGGCCATCACGGCTGGACTCACCGCCCGCCCGCCACTTTGACGCGTGAGCAGGAAGAAGCGGAACTGGTTCGCGGTAACGAGGCGATACGGCGCATTTCGGGGCGGATGGCCCGTGGCTATCGCTCGCCGTCATGGGATTTGTCGCCGCATTCAGTCGAACTGATGCTCAAGCACGGTTTTGAGTATGACAGCAGCATGATGGGCGATGATTACAAGCCGTATTACGCGCGTCAGGGTGATCGCATCGTGCTCGAGGAAAAAGCCATGTTCGGTTCCCCCAGTGCGCTGGTGGAAATGCCGATCCACTGGTCGACTGATGATTCGCCGCATTTCGAGTTCGTGCGTACCGAAAACAGTCTTCGCCAGGGGCTGCAAAACGCCGGTGATGTGCTGGATAACTGGATTGGCGATTTTCTATATATGAAGCGAACGGTCGATTGGGGGGTGCTGACTTATACCTGTCATCCTTTCATCATCGGTCGCGGTCACCGCATGCTGATGCTCGAAGGCCTGATTCGCCGCGTGCTGGACGAGGGCGGGGTGTTTCAGCGTGTCGACGAAACAGTCGAGGAATTCAGGGCAAGGGGGGCTGCCTGATCCCAGGTCCAAGCTCTCCGCGTCGCGACAAGCCCGGAACACGTCAGAGCCGGTGGTTATGTCGATATGAGACTGGCGGTGGCGTCGCTGATAAAATCCCTGCAGACCGGCTTTGGGACAGCTTTCAGCTCGACCGGATAAACCCCCAATACGCGCATACAGGAGTATCGCCATGGACGACGGTGTCATACAGATCAACAAGGACAAACCGGCTTCGGGTCCGGTAATCCGGCTGCACGAAAACGACAATGTGCTGATTGCGCGCGGTGACATCGGCATCGGTACCAAGCTTGATGGCGGTCTGACCGCCAAAAGCCAGGTTCCGGCGGGGCACAAGATTGCTTCAAGGACGATCAAGAAGGGCGAACCCATACTCAAATATGCGGTGACCATCGGTTTTGCATCCGTGGACATTCCCGCGGGCATGTATGTGCATTCGCATAACCTCGAGTTTCGCGAGTTCGACCGGGATTACGCCTACGCCCGTGATTATCAGCCGGAGCAGATGATTCCGGAGGCGGATCGCGCCAGTTTTATGGGTATCGTCCGCGCCAATGGTCAGGTCGCGACGCGCAATTATCTCGGCGTGTTGGCAACCGTTAACTGCTCGGCGACGGTGGCGCACAAAATCGCCGAATACTTCACGCCGGAGCGTCTGGCGGAATATCCGAACATTGACGGTGTCTGCGCATTTGCACACGGCACCGGTTGCGGCATGGAAATGACCGGTGAGCCGATGGACCTGCTGCGGCGGACGATGGCGGGTTATGCGCGCCATGCCAATCTTGCCGGTGCATTGATCATCGGACTCGGCTGCGAGCGCAACCAGATCAAGGGGCTGATGAAGGAGGAAGGTCTCGATGTCAGCGACCGTCTGAAGACCTTTGTGATGCAGGAATCCGGCGGCACGCGCAAGACCATCGAGGCCGGTATTGCCGCGGTCAAGGAAATGCTGCCCGCAGCGAACAAGGTAGTGCGGCAGAAGGTTTCCGCCCGCCATTTGATGATCGGCCTGCAGTGCGGCGGCTCCGACGGTTTTTCCTCGATCACCGCCAATCCGGCGCTGGGCGCGGCGATGGATCTGCTGGCCCGCCACGGTGGCACGCATATCCTGTCGGAGACACCGGAAATCTACGGCGTTGAGCACACGCTGACGCGGCGTGCAAAAAACCGCGAAGTCGGCGAGAAACTGATTGAACGCATCCGTTGGTGGAAGGATGTCTACACGGTCGGCCGCGATACCCAGATCAACGGCGTGGTCAGCCCCGGTAATCAGCACGGCGGTCTCGCCAACATTTTCGAGAAGTCTCTGGGTTCATCGATGAAGGGCGGTACTGGCCCTTTGAATGCGGTCTACCGTTATGCAGAGCCGGTGACGGAGCGCGGCTTCGTGTTCATGGACACACCGGGTTTTGATCCGACCTCTGCGACCGGCCAGATCGCTGGCGGCGCCAACATGATCATGTTTACCACTGGCCGCGGTTCGATGTTCGGCGCCAAGCCGGTGCCGTCGATCAAGCTGGCGACCAACACGCCGATGTTTACGAAGTTGGAAGAAGACATGGATATCAACTGCGGCGAGATTCTCGATGGCACGATTTCGCTGTCTGGCAAGGCACAGCAGATATTCGACCTGATGCTGCGAATCGCGTCCGGTGAAAAAACCAAAAGCGAGCTGCTCGGTCTCGGCGATCATGAGTATGTGCCGTGGAATATTGGCGTGACGGGTTGAGACGCAACCGGTGAACGCAGCAGGATTTTTTGCGGTCGGCATCGGCGCGGTTCTTGGCGCCTGGTCGCGGTGGAGCCTTTCCGTCGCGCTGAATCACCTGCTGCCGGCATTGCCGATGGGAACGCTGACCGTCAACCTCGTTGGCGGCTTCCTGATCGGCGCAGCGCTGGAGTTCTTCATCCAGCATGCGACCCTGGCGCCTGAATGGCGGCTGTTTTTTGTCACGGGTTTTCTCGGTAGCCTGACGACTTTTTCGGCGTTTTCGCTGGAAGCCGTGATGCTGTTGCAACAGGCCCGATATGGTTGGGCGATGACGCTGATCGGCAGCCACTTGATTGGGTCGCTGGCGATGACACTGCTCGGCATTTTTGCGGTACGTGCGCTGGCTGCGTAATTCAGTTCCGGTTCAGCAGTCTTCGAGCAGCATCAATCACTTCCCCCGCGGTTAGCCCGATCGGGCCAATTCCCTTTTCAGTAAGCTGATCAGCCGCAGCGCCATGCAGGTAGACGGCTGCGGTCAGAGCATGTCGCTCATCCACGCCTTGCGCCAGAAGCGCAGCAATAATGCCAGTCAACACATCACCCATGCCGGCACTGGCCATGCCCGGATTGCCAGAGGTATTGATCGCCCAGTGACCATCAGGCCAGGCGCAGATGCTGCCACAGCCCTTGAGCACGATACCGGCGTTGTACTCGCATGCCAGTTGCAGCGCGGCAGCGATGCGGTCGTGTTGAATGGCGGCAGTATCGCTGCTGAGCAGGCGCGCGGCTTCCGCCGGGTGCGGCGTCAGGATTGTTGTTGTAACCCGTTGTTTTAATTTATATTTTAGCGGACTGAAGGCGGCGACCAGATTCAGCGCATCGGCATCCAGCACCAGTGGCGTGTCCTGCTCCAGTGCCCAGTCCAGGTATTCCGCGGCATCCGGTGCATCGCCGAGACCGGGACCGACGGCGAGCGCGCTAAGATGATTGAGGCGCAGCACGCCGTCAGCAGGGCGCAGCATCAGTTCCGGTTGCAGCGGATCAACCAGCGATGCATCCGCTGCGAGCAACCCCGCATACACCCGCCCGGTGCCGCATTTCAACGCTGCACGACTGGCCAACAACGTTGCACCGGTCATGCCCGGTGCACCGCCGATGATCCCGGCGCTGCCGTAAGTGCCTTTGTGCGAATTTCGCGGTCGTCGCGGGAGCAGATGATGCAACACCCCATCCGAAATCAGCACGCCATGCGGCGCCGCTAAGACAGCATCAGCGAGTTCAAGATCGGCAACATGTATTGTGCCGCAGTGGTCCGGACCATCACGCGTCAACAATCCGGGCTTGAGTGCAATAAAAGTGATGGTGTGGTCGGCCTGGATTGCACAGCCGAGCACGCTGCCGTTATCGGCCCCAAGTCCGCTGGGGATATCCAACGCCAGCACCGGCGCATCGAGGTTGTTGATGTAATCGACCAGCGCGGCGTAATCGCCGGTGAGGTCACGCTGCAGGCCGATACCGAACAAACCATCGACGATCAGCGCCCAGTCCTGCGTTGCAGGAATCGCATCGGCCAGCGTGCCGCCGGCGTGTTGCCAGTCCTTCAACGCAGCTGCGGCGTCGCCGCTGAACTTACTGGCTCCGGCAGGGCAGACCACGACCACTTTATGCCACCAGGCCTTGAGATGACGTGCGACTACCAGCGCATCGCCGCCGTTGTTGCCGGGCCCCGCGACAATCAGGACCGGTTTGCCGCTGTCACCGGCCAGTTTTCGCGCCAGTTCCGCAGCGGCTAGTCCGGCGCGAGCCATCAGCGGTTCAGGTTTACTGATTTTTAATGCCGCCTGTTCGACTTTACGCAGATCGGCAGTCAGCAGTATCGGTGCGGCGTGTGGCAGATTCATCATGCCGGCGATTTTAACGCATGGCGCTCAGCGGCCCGGGCACGGTTTCGGGTAAAATCACGCTTTCCAATCATCTGCTCATCATGCCGCACTTCCTCAGGCTTCGAGGACGCGACGCCCTCTCGGCATTCCGTCGAAAAAAACTGCTACAGGCTGTGGCCGCGGACATTTCCGGCCTGCAGATCAACGCCGAGTTTTGGCATTTCATCCTGTTGCAACAGCCGCTTGATGCATCCGGGCAGCAGCAACTGGAGCGCGTCCTGAAATACGGGCCTGCGACCGCACCGGTTGCGCAGAACGGCACATTGTTGCTGGTCACGCCAAGGCTGGGCACGATTTCGCCCTGGTCTTCAAAGGCCACGGACATTGCAAAGCACTGTGGATTGCCGGCAGTTGCGCGCATCGAACGCGGTATTGCCTGGTGGTGTACTGCCGACGGCAAGCCGCTGACGCCGGATCAGCGCACGACACTGCTGCCGCATCTGCATGACCGGATGACGGAATCGGTGCTCGATTCGCTGGATGCCGCGGAAGCGCTGTTCCGTCGTATTGAGCCGAAACCGCTGGCCAGCATTGACGTGCTGGGCGGCGGACGTGATGCGCTGGCCAAGGCGAATACCGGCATGGGTCTCGCGCTGTCGCCGGACGAAATCGATTACCTGCACGATAACTTCAAACGCATCGGGCGCAACCCGACTGATGTCGAACTGATGATGTTCGCGCAGGCCAATTCCGAACACTGCCGGCACAAGATATTCAACGCCGACTGGATCGTTGACGGCGAGAAGCAGGACCGTTCCCTGTTCGGCATGATCCGCACGACTCACGAGAAGCATCCGCAGGGCACGGTGGTCGCTTATTCCGATAATTCGTCGGTGATCGAGGGGGCGGAAATTGAGCGCTTTTATCCGGGTGATGGCGGCGGTTACGGCTACAGCCGGGAACTGACGCATATCCTGATGAAGGTCGAGACCCACAACCACCCGACGGCGATTTCGCCGTTTCCCGGCGCATCGACTGGCGCCGGCGGCGAAATTCGCGACGAGGGCGCCACCGGACGCGGCGCAAAACCGAAAGCGGGCTTGAGCGGATTTTCGGTCTCGAATCTGCATATACCTGGTGGCGAACAGCCATGGGAGGCGAATCCAGTCGGCAAACCGGGGCGTATCACGTCGGCCTTGCAGATCATGCTCGACGGCCCGATCGGCGGCGCGTCGTTCAACAACGAATTCGGCCGGCCGAATCTGGCCGGATACTTCCGCAGCTACGAAATGCGCGTCGGCCAGGAAGTGCGCGGCTATCACAAGCCGATCATGATCGCCGGCGGACTGGGCAATATTGCGGCTCAACACACATCGAAGAATGCGTTGCCCGAGGGCGCGCTAATGATCCAGCTGGGTGGTCCCGGCATGCTGATCGGCCTGGGTGGCGGTGCAGCCTCGAGCATGGATACCGGCGCCAATCAGGAAAATCTCGATTTTGATTCCGTGCAGCGCGGCAATCCGGAAATCGAGCGGCGTGCCCAGGAAGTCATAGATCGTTGCTGGGCCTTGATGGACAAGAATCCGATCCTGTCGATTCACGATGTCGGCGCCGGCGGCTTGTCGAATGCATTGCCTGAGCTGGCGCATACGGCGCATCGCGGCGCGCGTTTCGAATTGCGTGAAGTGCCCAGTGAAGAGCCGGGCATGTCGCCGCTGCAGATCTGGTGCAACGAGGCGCAGGAACGTTATGTGCTTGCGATTGCACCGATGGATCTTGAGCGTTTCCGTGCCATTTGTGAACGTGAACGTTGTCCTTTTGCAGTAGTGGGAATCGCGACGGCGGACGGACAACTGCAGGTGCATGACAGGGTGTTCAACAACAATCCGGTCGACATGGAAATGTCGGTTTTGCTGGGCAAGCCACCGAAGATGCTGCGCGACGTCATGCGTGTGTGCCGCGAAGGCCAGGTGTTCGACGCAGGCGGCATTGATATTCTTGAGGCACTGTATCGCGTTCTGCGGCTGCCGACGGTCGCCGACAAGACCTTTCTGATCAGCATCGGTGACCGCACGGTGGGCGGCATGACCGCTCGCGACCAGATGGTCGGGCCCTGGCAGGTGCCGGTGGCCGACGTCGCGGTGACGCTGATGGGTTATGCGACGACTTGCGGTGAAGCGATGGCGATGGGCGAACGTACGCCGCTGGCCGTGCTGAATCCGGAAGCTTCCGGACGTATGGCCGTGGGTGAGGCGCTGACCAATATTGCCGCAGCGGCCATCGACAGAATTGGCGACATCAAGCTGTCCGCGAACTGGATGGCGGCGGCCGGCCATGCCGGTGAAGACGCCGCGCTGTTCGATACCGTGCGTGCGGTGGCGATGGAACTGTGTCCGCAACTGGGTATCAGCATCCCGGTGGGCAAGGACAGCCTGTCGATGAAAACCACTTGGTTCGAAGAACCAAGTGGTTTGGGCGGAGACTCACTTGCGGAGCAGGTTAGTCGGAGCCAAAACAAAAAGAATGACGGTGCGACACGCAAAGAGGTGGTGGCGCCGCTTTCGCTGATCGTCTCGGCCTTTGCGCCCGTCAGCGATGCGCGGCGCACGTTGACGCCGCAGCTGCGCACCGATTGTGGAGACACCGATCTGCTGCTGATTGATCTGGGCGGCGGACGCAACAGGCTCGGTGCTTCAGCGCTGGCCCAGGTTTATGACGCGATCGGCGATGCCACACCTGATGTTGTTGCAGCAACAGAATTAAAGGCCTTTTTTGCAGCGATTCAGCAGTTGAGCCGCGATGGTCTGCTGTTGGCCTACCACGACCGTTCGGATGGCGGCCTGCTGACCACCCTGTGTGAAATGCTGTTTGCTGGGCGTTGTGGCGCTGAAGTCGCCGCGAGCGACGACAACGCTGCGGCGTGGCTGTTCAACGAAGAACTGGGTGCCGTGGTGCAGATCCGCCGCGCTAACCGTGCACGGGTGCTCGACCTGCTGGATGCAGCAGGGCTGGCAAAACACAGTACCGTTATCGGCAGCGTCACTGCCGGTGACCGTCTGCTGATCCGCGCTGCTGGCAAAACTATTCTGGATGAATCACGCATCGATCTGCATCGCGCCTGGTCGGAGACGACGTACCGGATGCAGCAACTGCGCGACAATCCGGAGTGTGCCCAGCAGGAATATGACCGCTTGCTGGATGCCGGCGATCCCGGCATTGCACCGAAGCTGACCTTCAACCCGGATGAAGACATCGCAGCACCGTTCATCAACCGCAGCGCGAAGCCGCGTATGGCCATTCTTCGCGAGCAGGGGGTCAATGGCCAGATCGAAATGGCCGCGGCGTTTGACCTCGCCGGATTCGCGGCGGTTGACGTCCATATGAGCGACATCATTGCCGGTCGCGTCAGTCTTGCCGATTTCAAGGGTTTCGCCGCATGCGGAGGGTTCTCGTATGGCGACGTGCTGGGTGCCGGCGAAGGCTGGGCCAAATCGATTCTGTTCAATACGCGGGCGCGCGACCAGTTCACGGCGTTTTTCGGACGCAAGGACAGTTTTGCGCTGGGTGTCTGCAACGGCTGCCAAATGATGAGCAACCTGCATGAACTGATTCCGGGCGCCGAACGCTGGCCGCATTTTGTGCGCAACCGCTCGGAGCAGTTCGAGGCGCGTTTCGTCACACTGGAAATACAGGAATCACCGTCGCTGTTTTTCGGCGGCATGGCGGGCAGCCGCATTCCCGTTGCTGTGGCGCATGGAGAAGGTTATGCCGAGTTTGCCGATGCGTCGGCGCTGGCGGCCGTACAGCCGCTGGTGGCGCTGCGTTATGTCGACAATCGAGGTGCAGCCACTGAAACCTATCCGTCTAATCCCAACGGATCACCGCAAGGCATCACCGGGCTGACCACGGCCGATGGCCGCTTCACAATCCTGATGCCGCATCCGGAGCGGGTATTCCGCGCGGTGCAGAATTCCTGGCATCCGGCGGAGTGGCGCAACGATGGCCCGTGGCTGCGCATGTTCCGCAATGCCCGACGCTGGGTCGGTTAAATGTGACTGGTGCTGTGCAGCGCAGCGCCCGGATTTACTGAAATCTCATTAAAAACAAATATTTATGATTTTTCAGTCAGCGCGGGTTGCCAGCGCAGATCGAGGGTCAGCGGAAAGGCCGGGTTGTGGATCTCCGGCGGCACACTCATCGGGCCCGGCGTGTGGCCGTGATCCCAGAATCGCGCGATGCGCCGCGCCTCCGCTTCATTGGCATTGACCGGCAAGGTTTCGTAGTTGCGGCCGCCAGGATGCGACACATGGTATTTGCAGCCACCGATCGAACGGTTGCTCCAGGTATCGACGATGTCGAAGGCGAGGGGCGCATGCACTGGAATGGTCGGGTGGAGCGCCGATGGCGGACTCCATGCGCAGTAGCGTACGCCGGCAACAAATTCGCCCGGCGTTCCGGTGGGGGTCATTGGCAGTGCTCTGCCGTTGCAGGCAACGATGTGGCGTGATTCGGTCAGGCCACGTGCGCGTACCTGCAGACGTTCGACCGAGGAGTCAACATAACGTGCGGTCGCGTTGAGGCCGATTTCCTCACCCAGCACGTGCCAGGGCTCGATGGCTTGGCGTAATTCGAGTTCGATGCCGTTGTAGACCACCGTGCCGTAACGCGGGAAGCGGAATTCGTGGAACGGCGCAAACCACGCATCATCAAAGGCATAACCGGCGCGGCGCAGATCTTCGAGAACATCGTGGAAATCGGCGGCGACGTAATGCGGCAGCATGAAGCGGTCATGCAACTGCGTGCCCCAACGCACCAGTTTAGCGGTGTACGGCGTTTTCCAGAACCAGGCAACCAGTCCGCGCAGCAACAGCATCTGCGCCAGGCTCATCTGCGGGTGCGGTGGCATTTCAAAGCCGCGGAACTCGAGCAGGCCGAGGCGACCGGTGCCGCCAGCCATGGTGTGGAGCTTGTCAATGCAGAACTCGGCGCGATGTGTGTTGCCGGTGAGATCGACAAGGAAATTTCGCAGCAGCCGGTCGGTCATTTCCGGAGGAATGGCCAGGCCGTGCTTTTTCTGCAGCAGTGCCATCTGCTGGAAGGCGATTTCCAGTTCGTAAAGATTGTCATCGCGTGCTTCGTCGACCCGTGGCGCCTGACTGGTGGGACCGATGAACATGCCGGAGAACAAGTAGGACAGTGACGGATGGTTCTGCCAGTAGGTGATCAGGCTGCGCAGCAGGTCCGGGCGGCGCAGCAGCGGGCTGTCCGCGGCGGATTTTCCGCCCAGCGTGATGTGGTTGCCGCCGCCGCTGCCGGTGTGCCGGCCGTCGAGCATGAATTTTTCGGTGCCCAGCCGTGTCAGCCGCGCTTCTTCGTAAAGGGCTGTGGTGTTGCCGACCAGTTCATCCCACGATTTTGCCGGATGAATGTTGACTTCAATGACGCCCGGGTCCGGTGTAACGCCGAGCGTGGTGACCCGCGCATCGTGAGGTGGGCCGTAGCCTTCGAGGCGGACGCGCAGCCCGATCGCTGCAGCGGTATCTTCAATCCGCTTCAGCAGTTCGAAGTAAGGCTCGACGGTTTCGAAGGGCGGTACAAACACATACAGCCGGCCATCGCGCACTTCAACGCACAGCGCCGTACGCACCAGTTTTTTGCCATCAGCTGTTTTTTCCGGCAATACATTCAGCGGCAACCGGTAGCCGAGCGCCGAATCGCCGTTGATCAGGATCAGCTGATCGTCGGGCAATGGCCACAGGGAGCTGGTCCAGCTGTTGTCCTTCTTGTCGGCGCCCAGTGAAAGCACATGTCCCGCTGCGGTGCCGCCAGGGGCGCGTTTGGCTTTTTCGGGTGGCAGGTGGGTCAGCGGATCTTCCCAGGCAGCGAGCAGATGTTTGGCCGGCAGCTTCAGCGCGGCGGTCAGTGCTTCGGCGAAGTGGGTGGCATCCGCAGGTTTGGCGTCGGCCGCGGTGCTGGCGGCGCCGATCAGTTCCGGATTCCACCACAGCTTTTCGCCGTCATTGCGCCACTGAATGCCCAGTGCCCAGCGCGGCAACGGTTCGCCCGGATACCATTTGCCCTGCCCATAAAACACCAGACCGCCTTCAGCAAAACGTTCCTTCAGCCGCCACGCCAGATGTTCAGCCAGTTCCCATTTTTTGTCCGACAGTGCTGCGGTGTTCCATTCGGCGCCGTCCATGTCGTCGATCGAAACAAAGGTCGGTTCGCCGCCCTGAGTCAGCCGTACATCGCCGGCCTTGAGTTCAGTATCGATCTTGCGGCCCAGCGCATCAACGGCGTGCCATTGCGTATCATCGTACGGCTTGGTCACCCGCGGATCTTCATGGATGCGGGTGACGGTCATGCCGAAATCAAACGTCGTTTCGCAGGGATCAACGCCGCCGCTGACCGCAGCCGCGCTGGCTGGTGACGGGGTGCAGGCGAGAGGGACATGGCCTTCCCCGGCGAGCAGGCCGGAGGTCGGATCGAGTCCGATCCAGCCGGCGCCGGGAATATAGGCTTCTGCCCAGGCGTGGAGATCGGTGAAGTCGCGGTCGGTACCGGACGGACCGTCCAGCGCTTTCTGGTCGGCCTTGAGCTGGATCAGGTAGCCGGAGACAAAACGCGCAGCGAGGCCACAGTGGCGCAGGATCTGCACCAGCAGCCAGCCACTGTCGCGGCAGGAGCCGCTGCGGTTTTCCAGCGTCTGTTCGCATGTCTGCACACCGGGTTCCATGCGCACCAGATAACCGATGTGCTTCTGCAACTGACGATTGACCTCGACCAGGAAATCGATGGTGGCGATGTCGGCGGGCAGCGATTTGCGGAACGATGTCAGCCACTCCATGAGCAGCGGCCCGTTTTCATCGATGGCCAGATAGGGTGTGAGGTCGCGGGTTAGTGCTGATTCGTAGGTGAACGGGAATTTCTCGGCACGGCTTTCGATGAAAAAGTCGAAGGGGTTGATTACCGTCATGTCGGCGACGAGGTCGACGGTGATTTCCAGTTCCTTGGTCTTCTCGGGGAAAACGAAACGCGCGATGTAATTGCCGAAAACGTCCTGCTGCCAGTTGACGAAGTGCTCAGCGGGACTGACGTTCAGCGAATAGGAGAGGATCGGTGTGCGGCTGTGCGGCGCTGGGCGCAGGCGTATCTCGTGCGCGGAGAGCCCTACCGGGCGATCATAGATATAACGCGTCTTGTGGTGGAGGCCGACGTGGATGCTCACGCGGGCACCCGCGCTGTACCGGCACCGTGATCAGGGCTGGGAAGCGACATTCCAGTCCGGGTTGGGGAGCTCGCTGAACACTTTGCGAAGGCCGGCACCCCATTGTTTGTGGATCATGTTGAAATAGGGATCGCTTTCTTCGATATAGTGCCGGTAGCTGACTTTGAAACTGTCACGCTCGTAAATCAGCAGGTCAATCGGCAGACCGACGGAGATGTTGCTGCGCATCGTCGAGTCAAAGGAAACAAGCAGGCATTTGGTGGCTTCAAGCAGGCTGGTGTCGTTCTTGACGACCCGGTCTATCACCGGTTTGCCATACTTGCTCTCGCCGATCTGGAAATAAAGCGTTTCCGGCGTCGATTCGATGAAGTTGCCTTCGCTGTAGACGTGAAACAGCCGCTGCGGTTCACCGCGGATCTGGCCTCCGACAATGAATGAGGCACTGGAGTCGATGTTGCTCTGCTGCAGAAAGGGCGCATTACGGTTGCGCACGTCACGCAATGCCTGGCCGGTCAGGTCGGCCACGTCGTACATCGACTCAACATTCATGATGGTCTGGGGCTGGCTTTGACGGCGTACGTGCTCTTCGAGCAGCTTGATGGCACTCTGGGTGATCGACAGGTTGCCAGCGGTCAGCATGACGATGACGCGGTCGCCATCCTGTGAAAATAGGTACATCTTGCGGAAGCTGGCGATGTTGTCGACACCGGCATTGGTCCGGGTGTCCGAAGCGAACACCATGCCGGCGTCCAGCGTTACTGCTACACAATAGGTCATGGCGGGATTCTGCTGATGTCAGGTCGTCGCGAAGCATAGGCTACCCGCGACCGACTGACAAGATTGCATTTTCCGCGTATTTGTAGACGAAATTATCACTCGGCCTCCGCGAGTGCCGGCGCGCGAGCGCGCGGGTCGAAATCAGCAGGGACCAGGAAGTGGCTGTTCAGCTCCATATGAAGCAGATGCAGTTTTTCAAGAAATTCCATCAAATGCTCATGCAGGCCGTCCTGCATGATCTTTTCTACACGTCCGTAATGGAACTGCGCGTGTAACTCACCGGCAAGTCGCTCGGGTTCCATTGAATCGTTTCGACAGAGTCCGCGCAGAATTTCATAGATTTCGTTCATGCATGCATGCAGAGAGCGCGGCAGATCCTCTCTCAGGATCAGCAGTTCAGCGACACGTCGGGGCGTGATCTGGTCTCGATAGATGCGCCGGAAGGAACTCAGTGCGCTGACTGAGCGCAACAGTGCGCTCCACTGGTAGTAGTCGACCGCACCGCCGACATCGGCGGCACTCGGCAGCAACGTGTGATATTTGACGTCCAGAAGTCGAGCGGTGTTGTCGGCGCGCTCCATGAATGTGCCCAACCGGATGAACTGGTAAGCCTCGTCGCGCAACATGGTGCCGAAGGTGACGCCCCGGAACTGGTGTGACTGGATTTTGATCCACTCGAAATACTCATTGAGGCCGCCGTTGTTGAGTGCGTCGTCCGAGCGCGAGCGCAGTTCGAGCCACATGGCATTGAGATCTTCGTACATTTCAGTGGTGATGATGCCGCGCATGCTGCGGCCGTTTTCGCGAGCGGCATGCATCAGCGAATAGATGCTCGAAGGGTTGGCGCTGTCGACGAGCATGAAACGCAGCACCTTGTCCGAAGTCAATGGCCCGGGATTGCGTGCGTAATAGTCGCTGGCCAGGCCATTGATAATCAGCGGCAGCGCCCACGGTTCCGCCCAGGCCTGCGCATTGTCAGTGATGCGGTAGGGCAGCAATGACATGCGGTAAGTCACATCGAGAAGACGCGCTGTATTCTCCGCACGCTCAATCTGTCGCGACATCCAGTACAGCGTGTTTGCTTGGCGGCTCAGCATCCGAGGTCCTCCAGTATCCAGGTGTCCTTGGTGCCGCCGCCCTGCGAAGAATTGACCACCAGCGAACCTTCGCGCAAGGCCACACGGGTCAGGCCACCCGGCACCAGCGTTACGTTTTTCCCAGACAGCACGTAGGGGCGCAGATCGACATGCCGAGGCAGCACATCCGAGTCGCAGAAGGTCGGGCAGGTCGACAGCGCCAACGTCGGCTGGGCGATGTAGTTGTTTGGATTCTGCTCGATACGCTTGCGGAATTCCGCGATCTGTTCTTTGGACGAGGTCGGCCCAACCAGCATGCCATAGCCGCCGGAACCCTGCACCTCCTTGACGACCAGTTCCTCAAGGTGGGCAAGGGCATAAGCGCGTTCATCGGCGTTGCTGAGCATATAGGTTGGCACGTTCGAGATGATTGGTTTTTCACCGAGGTAAAACTCGATCATTTTCGGCACATAGAGATAAGTTGATTTGTCATCGGCGACGCCGGTTCCCGGCGCATTGGCGAGGGTGACATTGCCTGCACGATAGGCGGAGAAGATGCCTGGCACGCCGAGTACCGAATCCGGACGAAAGGCCAGTGGATCAAGGTAATCGTCATCGATGCGGCGGTAGATGACATCCACCCGCTGCGGACCAACGGTGGTACGCATGTAGACGACTTCATTGGCAACAAACAGATCCTGGCCTTCGACGAGTTCGACTCCCATCTGCTGGGCGAGGAAGGCATGCTCGAAATATGCGCTGTTATGTGCCCCTGGGGTCAGCACGACAACAGTGGGCTGTGTTGCGTGCTGGGGGGCAACGGCAATCAGGTTTTCAAGTAATACATCGGTGTAGTGATCGATTGGCGCCACAGGTATGCGACCGAAGAGGTCTGGAAACAGACGCATCATCATCTTGCGGTTTTCGAGCATGTACGACACGCCGGATGGTGTACGCAGATTGTCTTCAAGGACGTAAAACTGGCCCTCGTCGGTTTTGACGATATCGACGCCGGCGATATGCACATAAACATCGCCTGGAACCTGCATGCCTCGCATTTCGGGGCGGAAAGCGGAATTGCCCATGACCTGTGCTTCAGGGATGATCCCTGCTTTGATGATTTCCTGATCGTGATAGACGTCTTTAAGAAAAGCATTCAGTGCGCGTACCCGCTGGCATGCGCCATCACTGATAATTTTCCAGGCAGCAGGACGGATAATGCGGGGGATGATGTCAAACGGTATCGAGCGTTCGGTTCCAGAATCGTCACCGTACACTGCAAAGGTGATGCCCAAGCGTGTGTACAGGGCGTTGGCTTCACGCTGTTTCTGGGGTAGAAAATCCTGAGGTTTTTCGGCAAGCCACTCGGCATGCGCGCGATAATGTGAAAGGATTGATCCGTCGATTGCTCGCATTTCGTCATAAGGACGTGCTGAATTCATTTATGTTTCCGTCCAGTTGGCGCCGTATCAAATTTAGGCCACATCATCATATTGTGTTTAGCAATGGCTATGCCAGTTTTGGTAACCGGGTTATTTCGTTTGATCTTGGGTTTATATAGAGGGAATTTTGTTTGACAGGCACATTCCTTCACAGAAACAGATGCACTGTTATGGTGCATCTGTGGGTGATCGACATAAAATGCTCCCGGATTGTGCATAAATACTTTTGGGAATGGTCTGCCCGTCACGGACAACCAAATGGAAATTCTTGAATCATGAAATCACCAAATTTGAAGGTGGTGGACACTCAGTGGCCAGAGACGGTTTTTTCACTGGCCGCTTTGTCGCCGACTGAGCGGGCGTTGTTGACGCAGGTTTTCGAACACGTCAAAAAAGCAGCACCTACAGTTCTTCAGGAAGCTCAGGAAACCGCCCAAATCCTGATCGAACTCGCTCTGGATCATGAATGTGTTGCTGCAGCATTGCTGGTGCCATTGTTGCGGGTGCAACCGGAATCGGTCCGTGAACTACGTGAGCGATTTGGTGTGCGTTTGATTGATCTGGCCGAAGGCGCACTCCGCATGGGTGAAATCGGTGCGTTGTCAGGTCGGGTGGTGTCGCCGCAGCGTCCAGACACTCAGGCAACACAACTCGAGGTGTTGCGCAAAATGTTGTTGGCCATGGTCCAGGATGTACGCGTTGTTCTGATCAAACTGGGCGACCATCTTCGTGAATTGCGTACCACAGTCAAATCTGAGGACATTACCCGGCGCATTGAACTTGCGGAACTGACTCGTGATATTTTCGCGCCGCTCGCCAATCGATTGGGCGTTTGGCAGCTCAAATGGGAACTTGAGGATCTCGCGCTGCGCGTGCTTGATCCTGACAGCTACAAACGCATTGCACGGCTGCTGGATGAAAAACGCCAGGACCGGGAACGTTACATCGAGAACGTTGTGGCGCAATTGAAAGGGGAGCTGACTCGAGCCGGCATCGTTAGCGAAGTCAGTGGGCGGCCCAAGCACATTGCCAGCATTCATCGCAAAATGAAGAGCAAAGCTCTTGATTTTGAAGGACTTTATGATGTTCGGGCGGTACGCGTCGTGGTCGCAGACATCAAAGACTGCTATACGGTGCTGGGTATAGTGCACAGCCTGTGGATGCCCTTGCCCAAAGAGTTTGATGACTATATCGCCAAGCCAAAGGCCAACAACTACCGTTCACTGCACACGGCAGTGATTGGACCGGAAGGAAAATCGGTCGAGGTGCAGATCCGTACCCGAGAGATGCACGAGCATTCCGAATTGGGGGTAGCAGCCCACTGGCAATACAAAGAGGGGGGGCGTGCCAACCGCGGTTATCAGGAAAAAATTGCATGGCTGCGGCAGGTGCTGGAGTGGAAAGACGAGGTTGGCGATGCCGGAGATCTTGCCGAGCAGTTTCGCACGGGGCTGTTTGAAGACACGGTGTATGTACTGACCCCGCAGGGGCGGGTGGTGGATCTGCCGAAAGGTTCAACGCCCATCGATTTCGCTTACCACGTGCATACCGAACTGGGGCACCGCTGCCGTGGGGCAAAGGTTGATGGCGCAATGGTTCCGCTCAATACACCACTGGCCAATGGCCAGCAGGTCGAAGTAATTGCGGCAAAGCAGGGGGGGCCGAGTCGTGATTGGCTGAATCCGCAACTGGGTTTCCTGAAAAGCGCGGGAGCACGCGGCAAAGTGCGCCAATGGTTCAATCGCCTTAATCTGGAAGCCGATATTGCCCAAGGGCGGACGTTGCTGGAAAAGGAATTGCAGCGGCGTGGCCTCACGCGGTTGAATCTTGATCAACTGGCTGAAGACATGGGCTATGAACGTCTTGGCGATTTGCTCGCAGGTATTGGACGTGGCGAGATCGGTCCGAAAGCACTGAATGACGCGTTGGCACCTGATGAGCCGCCCGACGCAAGTGATGCAGTAGATATCGTTACGCGACGACCGGCGCGCAGTGGCAGCGGTGTTCTGGTTGTCGGCGTGGATAAACTACTGACTTCGCCGGCGAAGTGTTGCCGTCCGGCTCCGCCTGAACCCATCGTTGGTTTTGTGACTCGCGGTCGTGGTGTCAGCGTGCACCGTGCTGACTGTGCGAATCTGGCGCGACTGGATCCGGCAAGGCGTATCGCTGCCGAATGGGGTGAGGCCGGAACTGCAACTTTTCCGGTGGAAATCATTGTTGATGCAATTGATCGAACAGGATTGCTGCGTGATATTTCTGAAGTTTTCCTGCGCGAGCGCATCAATGTCACGGCGACACGCACAAATTCGACGGATCTCAGCGCACGTATGCGTTTTACGGTGGAAGTTCTTAATCTCGAACAGTTGCAGCGCGTGCTCGGAATGATACGCGAGGTCAAGGGCGTGATCGGCGCGGTGCGTCGCTGAGTCGATTCGCTGGCGCTAAAGCGCGCATCGAAATCCAATATTGTGATGGCCGGCAGCGGGATTGCGTGACAGTTTGCGACCACGCTGCGTAGTGGTGATTTCATCCGCTGAAGAATCCTGTCCGCCACCACGAGTCGCGCGGATCGGTCCCGGTGTAAGGTCTTCCCGGCCGTCGTCGGCACGGTAGGGATACGGTTGATAGGCGCTGGACACCCATTCCCATGCATTGCCAGCCATATCAAGAACGCCGTACGGACTGGCTCCAGCAGGGTGAGCATCAACCGGAGCGGTGTCGTGCCAGCCGGCGCCGAAACGTGCTCGACTGATATCAGGCGCTTCATTACCCCAGGGGAAGCGTCGCCCATCGCGACCGCGTGCCGCTTTTTCCCATTCCGCCTCCGTCGGCAGTCTTGCATTGCGCCATGCACAATAGGCGCTTGCCCCATCCCAAGAAGCTTCAACGACGGGATGCCGCTCGGCGCCGTTATCGGCGATCCAGCGGCTTTCACGGCGATGGATGCGGGCGTCTGGGTCATCGTGATCGAAGAGTTTTTCACCACGCGGCCCGGTCAGTCCTGCGCTATTCAGAAATTCAGCAAACTGCGCATTCGTAACCGGGAGGCGATCTATTGCAAATGTGCCCAGAATGATGGTGTATGCCGGACGTTCGTCGACGGGGCCGGAATCGCTGCCCATGACAAACGGTCCGGCGGGAATTTCGATCATTTTTAGCGCAGGGGATTGTGCTTCCGCAGATTCTGAGAGGAGCAGACTGCATGCAATGGTCAACGCTGCAAAGGCGACCCGGAACGTTGAAAATCGGCGTGAATGCGTCATCAGTTTCCCGATTTGAACCCGTGATGTCATTTCCGTTAGAATAGCGGACTTGCAGGCGCGTAGCTCAGCTGGTTAGAGCACCACCTTGACATGGTGGGGGTCGTTGGTTCGAGTCCAATCGCGCCTACCAATTTTGTTACGCAGTATCAGCCGACGAGTTGAAGGAAGCGAGCGTTATGACACCGCGAACTTGGAAGTCCAACGACATCCGGCGATAGCTGCGTAGTTTTCCTGGTAGCGGAAAAAGTGCGGCTTGCCGCACTTTTTTTATTTGTGGCTAAGGAATAAACAACATGGTCAATATCAAATTACCCGACGGTTCAGTGCGCAGTTTTGACAATCCGGTTACTGTTGCCGAAGTGGCAGCCGCCATAGGCGCCGGTCTGGCCAAGGCTGCGCTGGCCGGGCGGGTCGGCAACAGACTTGTCGATCTGTCGCATCGCATCGACAGCGATGCGGAACTGTCCATCATCACTGACCGCAATCCCGAGGGTCTGGAGATTTTGCGTCATTCGACGTCGCATCTTCTGGCGCATGCGGTAAAGGAGCTTTTCCCCGACGCGCAGGTGACCATCGGCCCGGTGATTGAAGACGGCTACTACTACGATTTTTCGTACAAACGGCCGTTTACCCCGGAAGATCTGGCAGCCATCGAAAAACGCATGGCGGAGATCGTTAAGCGCGACGTAAAAGTCGAGCGACAGGAAATGCCGCGCGATGAGGCTGTGAAGTTTTTTGCCGGCATGGGCGAGAAATACAAAGCCGAGATCATCGCCTCGATTCCTTCGAACGAGCCGATTTCGCTCTACAAGCAGGATAATTTCATCGACCTTTGCCGCGGCCCCCATGTACCGGCAACCGGCAAGCTCAAAGTATTCAAATTGATGAAGGTGGCCGGCGCATACTGGCGTGGCGATTCAAAAAACGAGATGCTGCAGCGGATTTACGGCACGGCCTGGGCTAAGAAGGAGGAGCAGGACCAGTATCTGCATCGCCTTGAAGAAGCGGAAAAGCGCGATCACCGCAAACTGGGGCGCCAACTTGATCTGTTTCATATGCAGGACGAAGCGCCTGGCATGGTGTTCTGGCATGCCAATGGCTGGGTGATATGGCAGGCCATCGAGCAATACATGCGCGGCTTGCTGACCGAAGCCGATTATCGTGAGGTTAAGACGCCGCAGGTGATGGATCGTGTGTTGTGGGAGCGATCCGGGCACTGGGAAAACTATCGCGAGTACATGTTCACAACGGAATCGGAGAAACGCGACTACGCGGTCAAGCCGATGAACTGCCCGGGCCATGTGCAGATTTTCAACCAGGGCGTGAAAAGTTATCGCGATTTGCCCTTGCGCATCGCCGAATTCGGCTCCTGCCATCGCAATGAACCTTCGGGTGCCCTGCACGGTTTGATGCGAGTGCGTGGTTTCGTGCAGGACGATGCACATATTTTCTGCACTGAGGAGCAGATTCAGGGCGAGGCCGGAGCGTTTATCGACCTGTTGCGCAAGGTTTATGCCGATTTTGGCTTCGAACACATCCTGATCAAGCTTTCGACTCGACCGGAGAAACGCATCGGCGACGACGCGGTCTGGGATCGTGCCGAGGCAGCCCTTAAAGCTACGTTGGACGCCAAAGGCCTTGAATGGGATCTGAATCCGGGCGAGGGCGCTTTTTACGGGCCCAAAATCGAATTTTCACTGAAAGATTCGCTGGGACGGGTCTGGCAATGCGGTACTTTGCAGTTGGATTTCGCCTTGCCGGGGCGCCTGGGTGCGGAATATGTGGCTGAGGACAACACCCGGCGCACGCCAGTGATGCTCCACCGTGCGATTCTGGGATCTTTGGAGCGTTTTATCGGGATTTTGATCGAACACTACGCCGGAGCGATGCCGGCCTGGCTGGCGCCTGTTCAGGCCGTTGTCATGAATATTTCGGAGGCGCAGGCTGAGCATGTAGCGGAAGTGGCTGAAACCTTGAAGAAGGCGGGTTTCCGGGCCTTTGCCGACTTGAGAAATGAGAAAATTTCCTATAAAATACGGGAACATAGTCTTCAAAAGCTGCTTTTTCAGCTCGTCATAGGCGACAAGGAAGTGGCGGCAAAACTAGTGGCTGTGCGTTCCCGCAAAGGCGAAGATCTGGGGCAAATGCCTCTGGATGCCTTTTTGTCGCTGTTAAACAGCGAGATTGCAAAAAAGGGGCGTGCGGTTTGAGATGAACGATTTAAAGGAGTCTGTCGCATAGCTCAGGAAAAAGAAGCCCGGATCAATGGTGAGATCACCGCTCCGGAAGTGCGGGTCATCGGTGCCGACGGTTCGCAGGTCGGTGTGATCAGCATCGCTGCAGCCAACAAGCTTGCAGAAGAAGCGGAACTTGATCTGGTGGAAATTGCTCCCACGGCGAACCCGCCTGTATGTCGCGTCATGGACTACGGCAAGTTCAAATACCGGGAGAGCAAAAAACAACACGAAGCTCGTCTCAAGCAAAAGCAGATCGTTGTCAAGGAAGTGAAGTTTCGCCCGGGAACGGACGAAGGCGACTACAAGATCAAACTGCGCAACCTGACCCGCTTTCTTGAGGAAGGTGACAAAGCCAAAATCACGCTGCGTTTCAGAGGTCGTGAGATGGCTCACCAGGAATTCGGCATGCGACTGCTGGAGCGAGTCAAAGGCGATCTTGAGGAAGTGGCGGTCGTTGAACAGTTTCCGAAGATGGAAGGCCGGCAGTTGGTGATGGTGCTGTCGCCGAAGAAAAAAGTGGCACCCGCAAAAGGGTCATCCACAAAAGTTTCGCCGCAAGCGGGTGTCAAGCCTGCTGCGGCAAAGCCGGCGGCTTCGCCGGACGTAGCAAAACCGGTGGTAACGCCGGAACAGGTGGTTGCGGCGGAAAGCGCAACAGCGCAAAACGCGGTAACCGAAGAGAAGAAGTAGTGATCGGGCTTTAAGCTCCGCAATTCGCGGACGCCCGACGCTAGGCTAAAATAGGAGTTATCCATGCCGAAGATGAAGAGCAAGAGCGGCGCGGCCAAGCGTTTCAAAAAGCTGGGCAGCGGCGCATTCAAGCGCAGCAGTGCACATCTGCGCCACATCCTTACGAAGAAGAGCACCAAGCGCAAACGTCACCTGCGCGGTACGACCATGGTGCATGATTCCGACCAGCGCGCCGTTCGCGCGATGTTGCCTTACTGAAAGGGGATAAACCATGCCAAGAGTCAAACGTGGTGTCATCGCCCGCAAGGCACATAAAAAGGTCCTGAAAGCTGCCAAAGGTTTCCGCGGCCGTCGTGGCAACGTATTCCGTATCGCCAATGAAGCGGTTATGCGCGCCGGGCAATATGCCTATCGTGACCGCCGCACCAAAAAGCGCGAGTTCCGGGCCCTCTGGATCACCCGTATTAATGCCGCTGCCCGCGAGCACGGTATGACCTACAGCGTGTTCATGAACGGCTTGAAAAAGGCTGCGATCGAGGTTGATCGCAAGGTTCTGGCCGATATCGCCGTGTTCGACAAACCCGCATTTATGCGTTTTGTCGAACAGGCCAAGGCGAGCCTCGGCGCCTGAACAGCAATTCAATGAAAAAGGAGGCTCATCGAGCCTCCTTTTTTTTCGCCGGATTCCGTTACCATTCATATCTATGCAGGATCTCGACAAGCTCGTAGCCGAAGCGACGGCATTATTCGCCAGCATTGATGATGCCGATGCTCTGGAGCAGGCCAAGGCCCGATATCTCGGCAAGAGCGGTGCACTCACCGATCTGCTAAAGGGGCTCGGCAAACTGCCGGCAGCCGAAAAGCCGGCGGCCGGCGCACGGATCAATGTCGCCAAGCAGGCACTGGAGCAGGCCTTAAACGAACAGCGTGAACGCATCGCCGAGCGTGCGCTTGAGGCAAGACTTGCCGACGAATCCGTTGATGTCACGCTGCCCGGTCGCGGGCGCGGCATGGGTGGTTTACATCCCGTCAGCCGCACGATGGAACGCATCGAGCAGTTGTTCCGTTCAATCGGTTTTGATGTCGCTGACGGTCCGGAAATTGAAACCGACTTTTACAATTTCACAGCACTGAACCAGCCGGAAAATCACCCCGCGCGTTCGATGCATGACACGTTTTATCTGGCTGACGGCAAGCACCTGCTGCGGACGCACACGTCGCCGATCCAGATCCGCTACATGGAAAAACACCAGCCGCCGATCCGTGTGATTGCGCCAGGGCGGGTTTACCGTGTCGACTCCGATGCCACGCATTCGCCGATGTTTCATCAGGTTGAAGGGCTGTGGATCGACGAGCACATCAGCTTTGCACATCTTAAAGGTGTGCTGGCAGACTTCTTCCGCAGATTTTTTGAAGATGATCGCCTGCAGATCCGCTTTCGTCCGTCGTTTTTTCCGTTTACCGAACCTTCGGCTGAAATTGACATGAGCTTCGGCGACGGATGGCTGGAAGTGGGTGGCTGCGGCATGGTGCATCCCAATGTGCTGCGCAATGTCAACATCGACAGCGAGCACTACCAGGGTTTTGCATTTGGTCTGGGTCCCGACAGGCTGACGATGCTCCGCTACGGCGTTAATGACCTGCGGCTGTTCTATGAAAACGATTTGCGCTTCCTGAAGCAGTTCGTTTGAGGCTCGTTATCCAATGAAACTTTCCGAACACTGGCTGAGAGAACTGGTTGATCCTGCGCTGACGACAGCGCAACTGGCGGATCTACTGACCTTTGGCGGAATCGAGGTGGAGGCGGTAGAACCTGCGGCACCGGCATTTGATCGGGTGGTTGTTGCCGAGATTCTCAGCGTTGAAAAACATCCGCAAGCAGACCGTCTCAACATCTGTCAGGTCAATGCCGGTACGGCGCCGTTAACAATCGTCTGCGGCGCGCCGAATGTCAGTGCCGGGATGCGTGTGCCTGCTGCACTGGTTGGGGCAAAACTGCCTGGCATTGAAATCAAGTTGGCAAAAGTGCGTGGCATTGAATCGCAAGGCATGCTGTGTTCGGCCCGTGAACTTGGATTGAGTGAAGACACTGCAGGCCTGATGGAGCTGCCGGCTACGGCTGTCATCGGCGCCAGCTTAAGGGATTTACTCGATCTTGATGACCAGATACTCACCACGAAGCCGACGCCGAATCGAGGCGACTGCCTGAGCGTTCTTGGCATGGCTCGTGAAGTAGCTGCACTCAGTGGCACAACCCTGCGTTGGAAAAATCCGTCAGCAATGCGTTCCGCGATTGACGTGCGTATCCCGGTCAAAGTTGAAGCTGTATCTGATTGCCCGCGGTATTGTGCACGCGTGATCAATGGTGTGAACGCCACAGCGATCACGCCGGAGTGGATGGTGCGCCGTCTTGCCCGCAGCGGTGTGCGCTCCATCAGCGCGATCGTCGACATTACCAATTATGTTTTGCTGGAGATGGGGCAGCCGCTGCACGCATTTGATGCGGCAAAGGTGCAGGGGGGCATTCAGGTGCGCCGTGCCCGGCCCAACGAAAAAATCGAACTGCTGAACGGCACCACGCTGGATCTGTCGCCGGATTATCTGGTCATCGCGGACGACCGGCAACCGTTGGCACTTGCCGGCATCATGGGCGGTGAATACAGCGGCGTTACGACAGCGACAACCGACATCATTCTGGAGAGCGCGTTTTTTGTTCCGGAAGTCGTTGCAGGTAAGTCGCGTGAACTCGGTTTTGGTTCGGATTCGTCGTATCGTTTTGAGCGTGGCGTTGATTTTGCGGGAACGCAGGTCGCCATAGAGCGCGCGACGCAACTGGTTATCGAATTATGCGGCGGGCAAGCGGGGCCGGTTTGCGAGTCAATCAGTACATTGCCGTCGCGCAATAAAGTTGCGGTGAGGTTGGCACGTGCGCAGCGCATTTTGGGATTCAGGATCGATGACCGCACGGCGCTGTCGATCCTCGACAAGCTTGGCTGCCACCCCAAGCTTGCAGGCGATGTCATCACGGCCACACCGCCCAGCTACCGGTTTGACATGACGATCGAGGAAGACCTGATCGAAGAGCTGGCGAGAGTTTATGGGTATGCCAATATTCCGGCACAACAACCACCGGCGCCAGCTTTATTGCAGCCTGTCGCTGAAACCATGCGCACACCGGCAATGGTGCGCCGCGTGCTGGCCACGCTGGATTACCAGGAAGTCGTTACCTACAGCTTTGTTGATCGCAGTTGGGAAGCGGACTTTTGCGCCAACGCCGATCCGGTAACGCTGGCCAATCCGATTGCCAGCCAGATGAGTGTCATGCGCTCCAGCCTCATCGGAGGACTGGTTCAGGCTGTCGCGTTTAATGCCAGCCATAAGCAGGGACGGGTGCGTCTGTTCGAGATCGGTCGTTGCTTCCTGAACAAGGATGGATTGCCGCAGCCGTGGCGCGTTGCCGCAATTGCCTATGGGCATGCGGATCCGATTCAGTGGGGGCAGGCGGAACGGTTCATTGATTTTTTTGATATCAAAGCCGACCTTGCGGTACTGATGACGCCATTGGAAGTTTCGCTGCGCAGCACACAGCATCCGGCGCTGCATCCGGGAAAGTCCGCAGTCATTGTTGTCGATGGCGCGGAAGCAGGCTGGATCGGTGAACTGCATCCACGCTGGCAGCGCAAATATGATTTGCCGTCGGCGCCGGTACTGTTTGAGATTGATTTGAGGTCACTGGAACGCCGGGCCTTGCCCGGATATCATGAAATCGCCCGATTCCCGGCTGTTCGTCGCGATATGGCTGCGGAATTTGATGAGAATGTCCAATATGAGGACATCAGCACCGAATTGAGGCGCAGCGGACCGGCCATTTTGCGGGACATTACCGTCTTCGATTTATACCGGGGTGAGGGCGTGCAAAAGGGGAAAAAAAGTGTTGCATTCAGTGTGTTATTGCAGGATACTCAAAAAACCTTGACGGACGCAGAAGCCGAAAAAGCGGTATCTGAACTGCGCCGGATTCTGCAAGAAAAGTTTAACGCGAAGCTTCGTTGAGAGGGGACAACATGACGTTAACCAAAGCGGAACTTGCCGACCTTCTGTTTGAGAAGGTGGGTTTTAACAAGCGCGAAGCCAAAGACATGGTGGAGTCTTTCTTCGACGAAGTTCGCGCTGCGCTCGAAAACGGCAGGGGAGTCAAGCTTTCGGGCTTTGGCAATTTCCAGTTGCGCGACAAACCCCAGCGTCCGGGACGTAATCCCAAAACCGGCGAGGAAATCCCGATTTCCGCACGCCGTGTCGTGACTTTCCACGCATCACAGAAACTCAAGTCGATGGTGGAGCAGCACTTCCATGGAAGCCAGCGGAAGCCTTAAAACGCAGCTTCCGCCGATCCCGGCAAAACGTTATTTCACGATCGGTGAAGTGAGCGAGTTGTGCGGTGTGAAGCCGCACGTCCTGCGCTATTGGGAGCAGGAGTTCACACAACTACGCCCGGTCAAGCGTCGGGGAAACCGGCGTTATTACCAGCATCACGAAGTCCTGTTGATCCGGCGCATCCGCGAACTGCTTTACGATCAAGGTTTCACCATCAGTGGTGCCCGCAACCGTCTTGATGAACTGGCCAATGAACCATCCCGGGCATCCCGTTCCTCCGCCGTTGCAACGGCCGGCACTTCAAAACCCGAGCCTGCATTGGCGCAATTGCGGCAAGATCTCAAAAACATCATCGACCAGCTCCGCGCCTGAAAACTGCTGCTTAGAGCTTGGTGTTCCTCTGTTGTATAATGCGCGCCTCGGGGCGTAGCGCAGCCTGGTAGCGTACCTGCATGGGGTGCAGGTGGTCGGAGGTTCAAATCCTCTCGCCCCGACCAAATTTCTATACTGCCCGCAATGTTGTTCCAGCGGCGCTCATACTCTCACCGCCGGACTCGCTCATGACTACGTCATT
>Ga0172373_10000536_pt1 | contig 61875 bp, 55 predicted proteins | sample Lak10m_2_FD_114546 | JGI IMG/M metagenome (GOLD analysis project Ga0172373, IMG submission 114546) | Freshwater microbial communities from Kabuno Bay, South-Kivu, Congo - kab_092012_10m | ecosystem: Environmental > Aquatic > Freshwater > Lake | place: Democratic Republic of the Congo... | reverse complement strand
CTTAGACTAGTTTGAAGAGGGATGAAACCCTAAAGATGACGTGTAGGCTTTTAAAAACAGAGTTTTTAGAACTACCGATTCTATGGTGTAGCGGTGGCGGTGGGGTGGGTGCCGATCTGATGCTTGTTCGTGGGTGGGCCCCACGTTAGTGGGGCGAAATATGCTTAAAGCTTGATGAAACAAAAAGCATCTCATTACGACTAAATCTTAAAAATTATTTCAGGTATTCCATAGGATTTAAGGTTTGAGTTCCTTTTCTTAATTCAAAGTGAAGCTCGCCATCTTGGCCATCTATCGCGAGTACACTTGCAATTTTTTGATTTTTCTCGATTACATCATTTGCACGGACTGAAATATTTGCAACTTGGGCATAGGCTGCGATCATTTGGTTTGGATGTTCAATTAAAATCACCTTTCCCATTCCTTTGATCGATCCTACAAATATAACTTTTCCTTTTTCTACAGCAACAACGTGGGCGCCAGCTTTTGCCTTGATGTTAATACCGTTATTGGTGCCTTTATCGGATTTCCCATATCGTTTGCTGATGCTACCTTTGACAGGCCATACATATGAATTTGATCCAGACGTTAAAGTACCTGCCGTTGATGGAGATTGCTGAACAGCATTTGGAGGGATTCTATATTGCTTTCCTTTAGTTTCTTCGGGTTTAATTTTTAATTGTGAATAACGATCTACTTTCTCAAATGTTTTTTCTTCGGACTTAGCCGGAGGTGCTTTCTTTCCAGGTAATGTTGAGGGCTCTAAGGTTTCTGGAATATGCAGTTTGTGGGAAGAATAAGTATTTGGCTTTTCTTCGCAATGCGGTTCCGACCTATCCACTTTTTCTTCAATCACCATAGGTTTTAAGTGGGCAGGTGAGTCCAACTCAACAACACGAACTTGTCCTGAAGTTGGAGTGGATTGTCCTGTATATTTATGAATAATAGATTCGATAGCTTTATTTTTAAATGCTTCCCATTCTTCTGGCGTCATATTTTCAGTATGACGAGTACTTTTTTCCTCAAACTCAATGGGAGATTCATTTAATCCGCGGGTACATCCTGAGCTAAATAACGCCAGTAATGTAAGAAGCATCAGGTGTGCATAAATAATTGTCGAGTTCATAAAATTATTGTCCTACCTCAATTGCATCAATGTTCATATAAGGGCGCAGCACCTCTGGGACTTGAATGCTGCCATCTTTTTGTTGATAATTCTCAAGAACAGCAACTAAAGTGCGCCCAACCGCAAGACCAGATCCATTCAAGGTATGTGCAAAATGAATATTTCCTGCACCATCGCGGTATCGTGCATTCATACGACGAGCTTGAAAATCTCCGCAGTTGCTGCAACTTGAAATTTCTCTATACGTATTTTGTGAGGGTAACCATACTTCTAAATCATAGGTTTTCTTGGCTGAAAAACCCATGTCACCTGTAGATAAAACCATTGTACGATAGGGTAATTCTAATCTTTGAAGGATAGATTCTGCACATTTGACCATGCGTTCATGCTCTTGACTTGATTCATCTGCAGAAGTTATAGAAACCAATTCTACCTTTGAAAATTGATGAACTCGAATCATTCCGCGCGTATCACGACCTGCCGCCCCGGCTTCTTGACGATAGCAAGGAGTGTGAGCCGTAAAACGTAAGGGTAATAATTCCTCAGGTATAATTTCATCGGATACCATATTGGTTAAAGGAATCTCACTGGTGGCAATTAAGTAATAATCAGAAGTCGTTTTAAATTGATCCTCTTCAAATTTTGGTAGTTGTCCCGTACCATACAATGCATTACTGCGAACCAAGGTAGGGGGAGAAACTTCTTGATAGCCGAATTCAGCGGTATGTATATCTAACATAAAGTTAGCCAAAGCTCGTTCTAACTTTGCCAGTTGACTGCGCAAGATTACAAATCTAGATCCGGAAATTTTGGCTGCCCGTTCAAAATCCATCAATCCTAATGCTTCACCTAGTTCGTAATGAGGAAGCGGGGTAAAATCAAAACTGCGCGGTATTCCAAAACGCCTGACTTCTTGATTGGCTGCTTCATCTTTCCCAATTGGCACCTCATGATAAGGAATGGAAGGTATTGACATTAATAAAGTATGCAGTTCTTCTCTTAATGTTTTTTCTTGGTGTTCTAATTCGGGTAATCGAGCTTTAATATAGTTACTTTTTTCCAGTAATTGTGCGGCATCTTTCCCTGAAGCTTTTGCTTGCCCAATTTCTTTCGCTAAACTATTGCGTTGAGTTTGCAGCTCTTGCATTTCCGAAACTGCAGCACGATGAGATTCATCCATAGCTAGAATAGTGTTGCTAAGAGGAGTAATTCCCCGACTAAAAAGACCTTTATCAAAGGCTTCTGGATGTTCACGAATCCACTTTATATCGTGCACGACATAGTCTCCTAAATAATTACGTATAAGTTAAACATGATAAAAACAGGGCAATTTTGCCACTATTTTACATAAATTAATATAATATTAACTATTTTACGATTAGATGCAAGAAAGTTCCAGGAATATTTATCATGCGATTTTGCCTTTATGTTTTAGCTATTTTAAGCCTTATAGATGGAAGCCTAATCTGGGGAGGTACATTGAAATTGCAAGTAAGCCATCTTCGGTCATTAAAGGGTAATTTAATGGTATATTTATGGAGCAATCCTGATGCTTACCTAATGAAAGATGACGCAGATTACCGACTAATTGTTGATTTAGAGAAACCGGAAAATGCACCTGTAAATGGATTTATAGAGGTTAAGATTGAAAGTCTGTCTCCGGTATCTTATGCGATGATGGTCTATCATGATGAAAATCGATCTTATGATTTTGAACGTAATTTCTTGGGTATTCCTATGGAAGGGTTTGCTTTTGGAAATAATGCCAAACCTAACTTGGGGGCTCCTAAATTTCAAGAAGCAGCTATTACTTTATTAGAGCCTGAAGTTGTTCAGCAGGTAAAAATTGTATATTAAACTAAGATTAAAATAGTAGCAATTTAAGGTTAATTATTACAGGGTTACCCACTTTTTACTGCATTCCTTAAATGAATTCTCGACAAAATAGATCAGCTATGATAGGACCAAAAGCGTTATTTGGATTCCGATTATGGCAGAACATTTATATGGCACGTGCAAAATAGATAACTTAACTACTAATGGGGTAGGGAAGGGAGAATCAGAACACGGATCAGTTTTTCTTCCCTTTGTATTACCTGGAGAAGTTGTTGATTATGAACGTTTTATGAAACATCCAAATTCAAAACGCGAACAACCTAAATTTTTTTTAAAATCACTTCAATCTGTTAGTAAAAGCCGTATTGAACCGGTATGCAAGCATTTTACTCAATGTGGAGGATGTTTGCTACAACATCTAAATGAGAAGATGTACGCTGCGTTTAAGCGGTCCTTAATTACAGAGCCTTTTATAGAAAATCAACTTGATACCAATTGTATTCAAGATGTTATTGTTCTTCCCGCAGGAGAACGCCGTCGCGCAAACTTTGAGGTTGTTAAGAAAAATGATCAGGTTTTTTTAGGATTTCATCGATGGCGCAGTCATCAAATTATTAACTTGCAAGAATGCCATACGGTAGATCCTAAAATAGCTGACTTATTCGAACCCATGCGGACGTTATTTTTGAATATTATGGCAAGTTATCAAAAGGCCACGGTTTATCTGACCGTGACAGAAATTGGAGTGGACGTAAGTATCGATATCCATAAAGATGCTTTGCAAGCCGATTCCATAAAGATATTAGCAGAGTTTGCAAAAGAACATGATTTAGTCCGGCTATTGTTGCGTGAAAACCGTAAACGCATGACAGTTTATGAAAAAGAATCGCCATACATTATTTTTGATGAAGTAAAAGTCAGCATTGAGCCTGCAAGTTTCCTTCAAGCGTCTGACCGGGCAGATCAAGTTTTGACAGAACTTGTAGTCTCGGCTTTACCCAAAAATATTCATCGTATTGCAGATTTGTTTTGTGGGCGAGGGACCTTTACATTTCCGTTAAGTCGTACAGGAACAGTGGACGGATATGAGTGTGATGTTCCTGCATTACACGCGTTACAATCTGCGGCAGATCAACATAATCGACCGATCACAACCTTCAAACGCAATTTATTTGATGATCCATTATCTTCTTCAGAGCTTAAAAAATATAATGTCGTAGTTATTGATCCTCCTCGCGCCGGAGCTTTGGCTCAAGTGGAAACATTAGCAGAGTCAACTGTTTCAAACATTATGTATGTTTCCTGTGGTCCTGAGAGCTTTGCTCGTGATGCTAAAGTTTTGATAGAGCAGGGAGGGTATGTCCTTGAAAAGGTCATTCCAGTGGACCAATTTACATGGTCCCCTCATTTAGAAGTGGTAGGAATATTTAGAAAATAATCCCTCTCCAAAGTAGAAAAGGGAATAATTTTTTAAATTAACGCGAAACACCAAACGTTACTTCTAACTGATTAAAATTCCATAAAACGGCTTTGAATTCAATTGATTTTATGCTAAAGGCGGCCTCAACCATTGAATGGAATGCATCCAGGCTATCTCCTTCTACAGATACTTTTGTATGATTAGAAATAGCCTTACCTTGTGCAAATATTCCATAGCGAGCTTCCAGTCCTGCAGAGAAAGATGCGGTTAATTTGTCCTGTGTGTGTTGAACCGTTGTAAGTATCCGTGCAAAGAAAGAGTTGAATACAACATCGTGTAAGCCAATCTGAATCTTTTCAGAGCTTAAGTCAATATTATTTAAACTATTAGATGTATACCCAACTGATATCGATGGAGTAATTACTCCTTGAGGCATAATAATTTGTTTGAATCCAGTTAAAGTAGAACCAAATGCAGCTTCTCGTTTATGGTTTATCACTCCATACAAAGAAGCTGCTAGCCCTAAACCATGGGCTCTCTGATAATTCAAGTTACTAGAAACTACAGTATGATTTAGCCTATTGCTTGCGGAAAAGGTTAAATGATTAGCTACCGGCATTATAACTTGTGTGGAAGAGGGAACATGCAGTTGCAAGTTTGCAGTATGATTCATATGGGCACTTGAGAGGCCTCCAACCTGATACTCTACTCTGGCTATAGGATCTAAGTCTGCGGTTATTCTGGCTAACTCTCGACCAGATATCCCTTGGGTGTCTGGGTGTCGAGCAAGTAATCGATGAATAGCTCCAGAACCTAAAGCTCCAGGCTTTTTAATTAATTGAGTTAAAATGATCTTGCCATCTTCAACCTTTGTTTCACCGTCATATAATACTCCCCCCATGTGCGCATCTTCTGTAGCTGTTGTAACTACTGCATCTTTGTTATCATAAGATAATAATATGACTCCAGTTGTAGGAATAACAAATTTATCAGCAACTTTACCCACGACCACATTTACTTTATTTACACCCTTTAGGTCTTTTACTTGAACAATAGGTGAATCTACAGCAGCATCCTTCATGACTGTAATTAACCTTAATGTTCCACTACCGTTAAGTGTATTGACGTTAATATGTCTTCCGCTTTCTGTAATGAAACCAGAATCGGCAGAAGCATTCACGGTGTCTATGGTTGTTATTACGGCGCCTGTTGTCGCGGGTCTGATGACCTTAGCGTCATATGACATTGGATAAACGAAGGTTTGATGATCAAGGTTAACAGTATCAAATTTATTATTTCCACCTAAACAAAAAATACCATGATCTGGGTTAAAGATCGGGTAAACTGTCGTTTCGCTACCTTGCGTTTCTTCATCAACCAAAGATGGAAAAGCTCCATGCAGTAAACTAAGCAATCGGCCAGAGGTAAGGCCTAACTCGCCAAATGTAGTATTATCCATAGAATATAATGACATTGTAGGTAAACTACTTGCAACCAAGGATAAAAAGCGAGCTTTGATTATTCCTGGTACAGAGGGTTGACTTAGCAAAGGCAATTGATCACCCAATGGTGTTTCAATTTTTGATGCACTATCATAAAATCTTAAACGAAGAGGGCTGCCAACAGTATGTGCAAAAGCACCAAATATCACGGGGGTCATTTGAGATGACTCTATAGAAAGTATTGCGCTATGACTATCTTCACTTGTTTGCGCTTCTGCTAAAACAGCGGTATATCGGCTTCCGATAGGAAAAAAAGGAGTTTCTGGAGCAGCTTTTTTGCCGGCTGGGACAGTTAAAATTACAGGATTTTTTACGCTTGGAGTAACTCTGTCTTTAAAACTGGCAATACCAGGTTGTGTACTATTCATTGCGAGTTCAGGAGATAATAAAGTTAAACCTGTGTTTATTCTTATACCTGATGATAACGCCAGGGGATAGTTTATAGGGGTTCCTGTAGCTGGTTTTTCCCGTGTGCCCACAGTGTTCACATATAGTGAAAAAAAGTATAAGTTTGCAAGATTAGTGGCAGAAAGATCTTTAACTAAGTTTTGCGCTGCTGTACTGGGGCTTCCTGTATATTGAGAAGATTTTCCGCTAAAGCCATTATATGTTAGCACCATAAATTCTAAGTTGTCGGCTAAAGAAGAAATCTTAAATCCGACCCGAGAAGATTGACCAAAGGATTGCACCGCTGCAGAAGCCAAAGGATCGTCAGAAGAACTTGCGCTATTTCCACTGCCAGACTTATCTCCACAGCTACTTACTAATATTGAAGATGCAATAAATGCCGAATATGTTATAGATTTTTTTAATACCATAATTTAGCCTTCTAATCAGGTGTGCTTTTATAACTAACTTTATCAGCATATGATAACATGGTTAATTTTTAATAAAAAGTCCTTGCGTAAAAATTTGATATATATAGCAATTAAGTTATTTTTTATATGCTATTCAAAAGCGTGATAATATTTATTATGTTAAATTATTATTTCTTGTTAAAAGACCTTCTAAAAATTAATTCATATGTTACAATTAAGTTAAATCTTTTTTTATAGGATATATTAGGATGAGCCACCATTCAGACTGGGAATTAAGTTTTATTTCTTGCAAATATTCAGAGAAATTGCTTGATAAAATTACTCATCTCAATCAAACGGCTCAGTCTCATGTTAACATCTTAGACGTTAAAAAAGCCATTCATTATGCTAAATTGTACCACGGATCACAAGTTCGACAATCTGGCGAACCTTATTACAGTCAGTCATCCTATTGAAGTTGCGTATATGGTTTGCGATTATTTATTTGAGACGGATGCAATTATTGCAAGTCTTTTGCACGACACATTAGAGGATACGTCGCTTAGCTACGAAATGATTGCATCAGAGTTTAGTCAAAAAATAGCGGACGATGTAAAAGACTTAACGCGTATAACACCTTCTGGAAAAATATCTTCTGCAGAAATGGTCAAGCAACTTTGGATAGAAAAAAAATACAAATTAATTCTAATTAAATTGTTTGATCGGCTTCATAACATGCAAACTATTTTTGCTAAGTCCCCAGAAAAACAACAAAAGATTGTGACTGAAACTCTGCAATATTTTTTAGCCCTCAGCGAAATCCTTGAAATACCCGCACTATCCGAAATTTTGTATACGACATGTTACAAAGCCAATAAACGTCTTGGATTAGTAGAAGAAATGGAATTAGAATTAGATAAAGAAATCAAATTTGTTGATGCTCTAGTCTCTGAAAATAACTCACACTAAGGTAAAACCCAATGCCTACTGGGGCTAGTATAATAAATATTCCCCAATATCCTAAGTATTCTGTTGTATAGACCAATCCAAATGATGTTACAAAATATGTGGCTAACTTGGCAACAGCACTTAAAAAACTGGTATAAGTAAAGCGTCTGAATACGGGGAAATGCTTATAAAATATAGGTGAAGCCGGTATATGGTCAAATACAAAAAGCGCAGCAAGGCATTGAAAAATGAAGATATACGAAGGATCATTTGTGTAATTTAAAACAATTGGAAAAAAAATCATTGCACTAAAAAACAAATAAAATTTACCTTTTAAGATTTTGAAAGGATGAATAAGGTAACTTAAATGTGTCAATAATATTAGTCCCAGTAAATCAATAATAGACACCCAGAAATTTTGATTAATAACCTCATGCGGCGTATATCCAAACTTTTGTTTTAATACATCCGCACAGTAAATATATATAAAATAAAAGCAAGGAGGACGTGCACATTGAATTAAAAAATAAGATAATGAAATCCAGTACGAAGATTTTTGTTGCATAAATTCTTCATTTAACTCACTCCATGCGACTTTATTTTCTTTTAAACGCGCTTTTAACTTGTTTTTTTTGTTAGAGAACTCATCCGCTTCCTTAAGGCTGGTTCGTGCAATGGTTCCCACTAGTGCTATCCCCGCTCCTACCAAAAAAGCGGTACGCCAACTAAGGCCTTCGGCAAAGATTATATCGTTTGTAAAAATAGATGCTACTCCAAGCGCTGCCGTTGTTCCTAAAGCAGAAAATACTGTAATTAATGCCACCAATGGGTATTGAACCGGGGGTTTAGAGCTTTCTGTAAGGTACAGTTCAGCCCCACGAACTTCAGCCGTTGCAGCCATACCTTGTACAATTCTGCAAATAGTAATGACCCAAGATGCTGTTATGCCAATTTGCGCATACGTTGGCAGTGATGCCAAGACTGTACACGATATCGCCATCAATAATGTTGTTAAAATAACAACAGATTTACGACCTATATAATCACCAATATATCCAAAGATAAGCGCACCGAATGGTCTTAATAAATAGGTCGAGCAAAAAGAAAATGCGGTAATTAAAGATGCTGTAAATGGATCTGTTTTTGGAAAAAAAAGCTCATTTAATAAAACAGCCATATGTACATATAACATTAAATCAAAGTACTCAAGAAATGTACCGATAGAAAGAAGCCCCACAGCTTCTCGTTGATCTTTTGTTAAGTGAAAAAAATAACTTTTGACGTTTGTAGTTTCCATCTTAGTTTGCATCCCCTTAATACAAGTTTTTATAGAATTATTAATTATATTTCAATCATAATTCTTATTTTTATCCCTGCTATAAATATAGAGTTAGATTAAGACTGAAGATAGTTCAAATAAAAGTTCTTTTATACAATTAAAAAAGATTAGCTATAACCGCAGCAAATCTTTAAAGATAAACAATACAACTTCTACAAAGATTAATACAATAATGATCCATTCTAACATTGAGCTGTGCTTATGATTCAACTGATCTTCTAAAATCTCTAAAAGATCTTGAATCATTGTCAATCCCATATTTAAACTTTCAACTCGTGAATGAAGGTCTAAAAAGTCTGCGGCCATATGATAATGAGGCTCTATCTCAGAATGATCCCATATTACTCGTGGCGTGTGCATAATATTTAAGTTGCTATTAATGGAAGATTTTTGAAGATAAAGCTCTCCCATCTTCTTTGCAATTTCAGTACGTTTTAAAGCAGTTTTTCCTGTTCTGGCTAAGCTTTTAGGGATAAAGGCCATTTTATCAATTGTTTGCCTTAACTCTTTTTCATGACTTGCAAGTTTAATTGATTGCGCTAATGCATAAGATAATGACAGCTTATAAAAAGCATCAGTATCGTTTTCTAAAATAATTGTATCACTAATTTCATCAATAACTGTTTTTGCTCCGACCTCATAAGAAAATTCATCTTTTTCAAGTTGTATGGCTGGATCATCTGCATATTGCTCTAACGCAGAAGTAAGCGCTAAAGCTCTGTCAGGATCTATACCCCAAAAGACAATGGCACCAAACGCAAAAATATACACAAATTGTTGATCGGATTGATAAAATACAACATCACTAAAACGAAATACGCTCTTTTCTTTTTTCTGTAAAAAAGCATATACATTGGCTAATTGGTAAGCTTGGGCAGTACTATAAGTTAAACATTCCATATAAAAGAGCTCTTTTTACATTGCATTTTTTATCATATTACCTGATCATACATAAAAAAGCATCAGAGTTATAATGAAAACCTTGCACAACCTTCCTTCTTTTATGAAAAATGTTATTATTCGCGTGGATTGGAATGTTCCAACTCAAAATGAGAAAGTTTTGGATAATAGCCGTATTATAGAAACAATCCCTACGATTACTCATTTGTTAAATATGGGAAAGCATGTAACGATTTTGACTCATTTGGGGCGACCAAAAGCAAAATATCAAAATGAGTTTTCTTTAAAGCCATTAGTTGCAGAGGTTGAGGAGCTTTTACAACAAAAAATCCATTTTATAGAAGACTTAAATGTCTTAGGTAACCAATGGATTAGCCCTGTTAGTTTACTTGAGAACATCCGCTTTTTCCCCGGTGAAGAAACAAACGATTCCACTTTTGTACAGCAACTTGTAAAAGGAGCAGATGTTTTTGTAAACGATGCTTTTTCCGTTTCACATCGTGCCCATGCGTCTGTAGAAGGAATTACTCACGCCCTTCCCCACTACTCTGGATTGTTAATGGAAAAAGAATTAAAGCATTTGCTTCACTTTCATGAAAACTATCAAGAACCATTAATGACCATATGTGGCGGAGCTAAAATCTCTACAAAAATTAATTTTATTCACAACATGATGAAAAAGGCAAAAACAATAGCCCTTGTAGGGGGCTTGGCGAATACATTTCTGAAAGCAAAAGGTATAAACGTAGGTCTATCTTTGGTTGAAGATGAAAGTCTAGAATTAGCCCTTCAAATCTTAGATAATGCAGAAAAAGAGGGCTGTCAGCTTTGGCTTCCCAATTATGTTCGAGTAGGTAAAACATTAGCAGATTCTCCTATAGATAAACACGTGACTGATATTCAACTGGATGAACGTATTTTGGATATAGCCCCACAAAGTTGGGAATGTTTGATTAAGACATGTACTACAGCGAAAACAATCATTTGGAATGGAGCCTTGGGAGTATTTGAATATCCACAATGGAGCGAAGGCACGTTTGCCGTGGCACAAGAACTTGCTAAATTAACTCAACAGAATCAGATCCAAACATTAGCAGGTGGCGGCGAAACGGTTATGGCGCTTAGACAAACAAACACATTCAATAAGTTTACGTATGTATCTTTAGCTGGCGGCGCATTTATGGAGTTTATGGAGGGTCAAAAGTTGCCCGGAATCGTTCCGTTATTGTAATGGCGCACCCAAGAGGAGTCGAACCCCTAACCTTCAGATCCGTAGTCTGACGCTCTATCCAATTGAGCTATGGGTGCGTAATGAGCCTTTTATACAGGATTCATCATAAAAACGCAATAAGAAAAACATAAAGTTATTGATGATTTATTTTGTATACTTTGCCAGCTCTACAGCTACTCGAACTTGGATATCTGAAATAATATCGCTTAGGTGTTGCTTATCCAGATTTAATAAAGCATCAGTGTTAAGTGCATTTTCCAAATTTTTTAGATCGTTATAAGATAACACACCCAATAAGATCTGTTCTTGCACTCGTTGTAATACACTTAGCAATGACTCACCGTATTCTATCGCTTTTTGTTCTTGAGGTGTAATTAAGTGAAAATTTAATAATGACGACTTGCGAATAAGGCTTAGTGAATTATGAGCGGTAATTTTTTCCAATTCTTCAGTATCAGAGATAGCTGAGTCCTCTGGATTTGCATCAAAAACGTTTTTTGTCCGTCGTCGATTAGAAATTCTATTTGCTAACAGACTAAGAGACGATGCATTAGATAACTGATCAAGCTTTATCATAATTACCACAACTTTCTAAAATAAATTTATATTGTAGTAGGTAAATTATTAGTTAACCAAAGGATAAAAAACTTGATCTGTCACTGGAATTAACTTATATACTCAGACTCAATTTCAATCAATATAGAATCAATCAGTACAGACTTAATCTTATGCTAATTCTTCAAATTCATCATCGATGGATTCATCTTGCGTTATTTTTGACTCATCCAAACGAGTAGTTGAAATCACACGCTCATTCTCTGAAAGTCTAAAGACAATAACACCTTGGGATCCTCGACCACAAATACGCACACCTTCTACAGGGCAACGAATCGTTGTGCTAGCATCAGACATCAATACAATATCGTCTTTATGACCAACTGGGAATGAACTGATAACTTTACCATTTTTAGCAGATAAGCCTATGTTGGTAACACCTTGGCCTCCGCGATGAGTTACTCTATACTCATACGATGAGGTACGTTTTCCATACCCTTTATCTGTTAAGGTAAGAATAAACTCTTCCTTAGATTGCAACTCTTTAAAACGTTCATCTGTTAAGGTAACGTCCGCTGTAGATTCTTCATCTTCGGCGACTGATTCATCCTCTAAACGTCGCATTTTTAAATATGCGTTGCGTTCTTCAATTGTGAAGTCAATACTGTTCAACAAGGACATAGAAACAACTTCATTGTCCCCAGCCAATCTAATTGCTCGAACTCCATTAGAATCACGTCCCGCAAATACCCTAATATCAGTTGCTGAAAAACGTATAGACTTACCATCTCGGGTTGCTAATAAAACATCTTGCGTGTCATAACAGGGCTGTACAGCAATTAAGTTTTCGCCCTCATCCAAACGAATTGCTCGCTTTCCTGAAGAGCGTAACTGCGTAAAATCACTTAATCGGTTTCGACGGACATTCCCTTTGGATGTTGCAAACATAATAAACATGTTTGCCCATTCCGCCTCATCTTCGGGCATTGGCATAATGGTTGCAATCCGCTCATCTTGCTCTAAAGGTAACAGATTTACTAAAGCCTTCCCTCTGGATTGCAAGGTACCTTCCGGTAATCTATACACCTTTAATTGATAACATTGACCTTTAGTGGTAAAAAATACCAAGGGTGTATGAGTATTCGCAACAAATATATCTTGTACAGCATCTTCATCTCGGGTAGCCATTCCAGAACGACCTTTTCCTCCACGACGTTGCGCGCGATATAATGATAAGGGAGAGCGACGGATATAACCACTCATAGTAACAGTAACGACCATGTCTTCACGTTCAATTAAATCTTCAATATCGTGCTCAAACTCACCTTCTTGAATTTCAGTTAGCCTAGGCGTGCCAAACTGATCTTTAACGTCTTGCATCTCTTGTTTTAAGATACCGTACAGAACTTCTTTATCCGACAAAATATCCAATAGGCGCTCAATTTCAGCAACAACTTCTTTTAAGTCGTCTAAAATCTTTTCACGCTCTAAGCCGGTTAGGCGATGCAACCTCAAATCCAAGATAGCTTTTGCTTGATCTTCTGATAGTTGATAGGTCCTAACCGCGACATCCTCACCCGTAACTAATTGAATAAATGGAGCAATATCTTTCGTTTCCCATTCTCGTGCGATCAGCTGTTCTCTGGCAATCTTGGGATCTGCCGCTGCGCGAATAATACGAATAACTTCATCAATATTTGCAACAGCAACACCTAGTCCGACCAAAGTTTGGGCTTTTTCACGGGCTTTGCGCAACAGATATCTAGAACGTCGCGTAATAACTTCCTCACGAAACTCTACAAATGCTTTAATAATCTGCTGAAGATTCAATAACTCAGGTCTGTTATTATACAAGGCTAAAACGTTAAAGCTAATGCTTGTTTGTAAAGGTGTAAATTTAAACAATTGATTTAATACAACTTCCGGCGAAGCATCTTTCTTTAATTCTACAACGACGCGAACCCCTGTTCTATTAGATTCATCGCGAATTTCAGAAATACCTTCAATAACCTTCTCTTTAACAGTTTCAGCAATCCGTTCAACCATCTTTGCTTTGTTAACTTGATAGGGAATCTCTGTGACAATAATTGCCATGCGACCTTTACGAATTTCTTCAATTTCTGTCCGGCCGCGAACAACAATACTTCCCCTGCCCGTCCGATATGCTTGAAGAATATTAGATCGTCCCATGATAATCCCACCGGTTGGAAAATCAGGCCCTTTTACATATTCCATTAATTCTTCAACTGTAATATTACGGTTGTCGACAAATGCACAACACGCATCAATTACTTCGCCCAGGTTATGTGTTGGAACACTGGTCGCCATCCCCACAGCAATGCCTTCGGTTCCATTAACCAATAAATTTGGAAAACGTGCAGGAAGAACAGAGGGTTCTTTTAATGTTTCATCATAATTCGGACGGAAATTAACCGTATCTTTGTCTATATCTTCCGCCATTGCATGGGCAGCTTTTGACATACGTGCTTCAGTATAACGAAATGATGCAGGAGGATCTCCATCCATTGATCCAAAGTTACCCTGCCCTTGAATTAAAGGAACTCGCAATGAAAACGATTGTGCCATGCGTACCATTGAGTGATAAATAGCCGAATCCCCATGGGGGTGATATTTCGCCATAACGCCACCAACAATATACGCAGACTTTTTGAAGGGTTTGTTATATTCGTATCCATCTTCCTTCATAGAATACAAAATGCGCCGATGTACAGGCTTTAATCCGTCCCTCACATCAGGCAGTGCACGCCCTACGATTACACTCATCGCATAATCTAAATAAGAACTTTTCATTTCATGTTCAATAGATATGGGGCGAATATCCGTATCTAACTCTGAAGGCTTTTGATCACTCACGGTTAATCCAATATGTTAAAAATGTTAATACTTAAAATGGAATTTCATCATCAATGCCAAAGTTATTTTTGGCCTGAGATGACTGGTTAGACGACTTAAATGACTGAGTAGACTGAGTGCCGCCATTGGAAGATGCCGAGAATCCATTATCAGAACCGAAAGACTCGCCGCCGCCATTATTGCGACTATCAATCAATACCAACTCACCTTTAAATCTTGAAATAACCGTTTCTGTTGTATAACGATCTACGCCGCTATTATCTTTCCATTGACGTTTTTGCAGCTGGCCTTCTAAATAAACTTTAGATCCTTTGCGTAAATATTTTTCTGCAACTTCAGCCAATCGATCATTAAAAATAACAACACGATGCCACTCGGTTTTTTCCTTGCGCTCACCGCTTTGTTTATCACTCCAGAATTCAGAAGTCGCTACTGAAAATGTAACGATTTTAGAGCCATCTTGCCCCATGCGAACCTCAGGATCGGCCCCCAAGTTCCCCAACAGCGTCACTTTGTTAATACTTCCCGCCATGGCTTTTCCTCTATAAATAGTTGAGTAATTATAGCATTTTTTTCTAGTTGATACTAGAAAATTAAAAGACTGACTCATCGTCTAAGTCAGTCTCTCCAAGTTTCTTCTTTAAAATAAGGGGTTTAATCTGTGATACGATATAAAGTAAACTTACCATCTGGACATAAGACGCTTGCTGTTCTATAGCAGTTTTCTTCATCTATACATCCCTGTAACCAGCGAACAATGTCTTGGAAATGATCATGACATCTTGTACAAGATTGAACTTTTAAAACATGATTTACCATACACATAGAGGCTTGCCCTGTAGATCTATCGGCAATATCTTTCATGTTTGTTTTCAGCCAGTCAATTGACATTTGATCACACATTGTTTTCGTTCTCGCCAATTTAAGCGCGCAAGACGAACTAAATTTAGATTCATGAAATAAAGGTTTGAAGGAATAATTAGGTGTGCCGTCTGATTTAGTAACCACAAAGATATCGTCAATCCCAGTATCTCCGGATCCTTTTAAATAGTTCTCTACAATAGTACACCCTAAATCTTCCAGCACGTTGCGGATACTTATGTATCTATGTCCAAAAACCTCATTGTTGTGTATATATCCCACAGCGGCAAACTCGCCAACTATTCCTTTGGCTTTTGTTTCTGCGAATCCTTTTTCTCGTTCCTCTCGGATTGCTGATCGAACTGCACTGTCTGCATAACGCCTAACCCCTATAATATCAGACTCTCCAGGAGTTATAAGCCGACAGCTACTAGCATCTGCCGCAACAATAATCTGAAGTGATAGTACAATTAAGGTACAAGTAGAATAAATTGATCGCAATAATTTCATTATAGTCTCCCTGATTGTTATATGTTCAAGAGCTTATAAATTATTATTTTTTGGCACTCTACTTATGTACTATAAAATTATCTTAACTATTTGCAACTGTATTTTAATTAGATAGTTTTTTCCTGATATTTGTCCTCGTATAACGGCATTCCCATCAAGCAAAAAACAGCCGCCACAACCAACAAAATTCCTGGGGCTGCAATATCATGAGTTAACTCAATTAAACCGGATGCCAATAATGGTGCGCTTCCCCCAAACAAAGCCATACTAATGTTGTGAGAAACCGACAAGCCTGTAAATCGAAGGTGACTTGGAAAAATTTCAGATAATCCGGCTGGAATAACTCCAAAGAATAACCCCATATGAACCGCTAAAATAAATTGAGCAACAAATGGCGCAAATTTCCACTCAATATTGAATAGTTGAAACAAAGGATAACCACCCAACAACAAGACTCCAGCAACGTACATAAACATTGTTTTGCGACCATATCGATCTGACAAAGTTCCTCCAACTAAGGTCGTGCATGCAAATACAACCATGTTAAATGTATTAATTTTCATGGCGTAATCCGCATCTAACCCCAGATAAACAGGGCTTTGTAGGTATGTTGGAAGAAAAATTACAAGCAAGAAAAACCCAATCGCTGTAATAAAGTCAATCAATATAACACTAACAACGCTGCGTCCATGTTCAGTAAATAACTCTTTTAGGGGCATGCCATGAGATTTTTTTTCAGCTTTATGATCCAAATAATTCTGGGGTTCTGCGACGTTTTTTCGAATATATGTTCCAACCATTGTCCCCAGCAATGTTAAAATAAACGGAATACGCCATGCGCCTTCTAAAATCTCGTCAGGTGTATAAATACTTGTACAAACCAATGATACAAAAGACCCTAATATAACACCAAACACACAACTGAATGTAGCCCAACTGCCAATGAACCCCCGTTGATGAGATGCCGCTGATTCAATCATAAACACCATTGATCCTGTAAATTCACCCCCGATAGCAAATCCTTGTAAAATCAATAAAAAGCTTAATAATATAGGTGCAAAAATACCTATGCTATCATAGGTAGGTAAGCATCCTATTAAAACCGTTGGTATAGCCATAATAAAGATAGATAACAGCAAAGCATTTTTCCTGCTAAATTTGTCCCCGATATGACCAAATATAATTGCCCCAAGAGGTCTAGCAATAAATGCCATCCCAAAAAGAGCAAACGCTTTAATTAAACCGACTGTTTCACTGGATCCTGGAAAAAACAATTGACTAATAGTCGGCGCAAAAAAACCAAAAATAACGAAAGCATACCACTCTAAAGCGTTGCCAATCATACAGGATAAAATTATGCGAATCATCTTTCTCTTCTTTCAAAAATGGATTTATTTGTAGCACAAAAGATTAATCAAGTAAAACTTTCGCAAGAGTTAACACAGAGATCTTTTTTGGTTTAAAGGGTAAAAGTGTTGCCGCACACGCATTTAAAGTGGCCCCACTTGTCATTACATCATCAATGATTACAAGGGATTTTTCATAAATCTTATCTTCCAACAGTGGATTAACTTTAAAAGCATTCTCCATATTTTGAATGCGACTTTCTTTATCCTCATGCCCTTGCGGTAATGTATGTTTTACACGAACTAATCCATCCAATATGTACGGTATATTTGTTCGTTTCCCAACTTCTTTTACAAGCTCTGCCGCCTGATTATACATACGTTGCCGCAATCGTCTTGGATGAAGCGGTACAGGCATTAAAACATCTGCATCTGATAATACATCTGCTCCATATTGCATCAGCCACTTACCAAATATAGGGGTTAAACTTAAACGATCTCCATATTTATATTGCAGAATTAGCTTTTTACTGTTTTCATCATATATAAACACACTGCGCGCCTTGTCAAATGGAAGGTTTTTATCCACGCAAAGCTTGCATACTTCTTTTGAAAAATTTAATTGAGCCCCACACTGATCACAACGCGGATCTGCTATAAATTGAATTTTTGAAAATCCTTCAGAGGAAAGACCTCCTGAATCTTGAACAACTTTACCAGTCATCACACAGCGATTGGGCAAAAAAAGATTTAAAATTCGCTTCATGTTATATACGTCTTTAATTTAATGATTTACCTTCATACAAACTCTTTCAACCCTATCCAACGTTGGATTGCCTGCCAATCTCTTAACCCTAGATCTGATTCAAAAGACAGTAAATCCTTAACTGATCTCTCGCAAATCTCTGGCGGTATATTATTAAGATCAACACCCGACTGCAAAGCTAAGCACTGTGTTTCACAGGCTTTTTGTAAATGATGAGTATAAAAAAATGCTTCATGAATCGTGCGCCCCGCAGTAATAGACCCATGGTGTTTTAATAACATAACGTATTTACCAGCCAGGTCGTGTACTAAATTTTGTTCATGATCTATTGCTGACAAAGCTAAAGAATTATATTCATGATAAGCTACTTTATTATAAAAATGTAAGGCCCACTGACTAATAGGCTGCAATCCCTCTTTCATTGAGGATACCGCCACGATTGGCGGGGTATGTAAGTGAAAAATGGCATTAATGTCTGGTCGATTGCGATATATACTGCCATGAATAACATAGCCGGTTTTGTTATACTGTCCTTCATATCCTTCTAAAACCTTACCATCCAGCGAAACTTTCAGAAAACACTTTGGGGTTACTTCTTCAAAAAGTAACCCGAATGGATAAATGAAATAAGCATTTTCCCCAGGAACTCTGGCTGATAGGTGCGTATATGTTAGATCATCCCATTTAAGCTTGGCAAAAGCTCTATAGGCGACAGCTAAGTTATATTTTATACTATCCATAAAAATACTATTTTCCCATTAGTTTAATCCACAAATACAAGCGTAGCCCCATCTCTAATAATTTGCGAGTCTGATGTAAATCCAAATATATAAGCACCAATATACATTAATATTGCATCTTTTTTATGTGGATCCATTATTGCCGTTAAGGCATCACGCTGCAAATAAAAATGACTTTCTCTATCTTTTTTCACTTGAATAGGAACTACATCCGGGACTCTTTCCTTTAATATTTCCTTACTTACTTCTGTCCTTGCGTAATAAATAACCAAGGATTTGCCTCTTAGGCATGGTGGATATATTAGAAGTTTATATGCAACTTTGGCCGGTTTTGATTCGGAAGAAGGGACCTCAATGGGTTTGGTATTGCTTGACGATACCGACAACGACGATTTAGACACAACACTCTCTCCAGCTAAACGTATGCTCTCAGGTTCAGATGAACCTGTTTGTGAAGCATCGCGAACCTCTGTATCTTTGGACAATGCGTCTGCCGCAAAAGGTATACTAATCAATACATATGTATATACAAATGTATATACAAAAAAATAAATGTATTTTTTCCACATAAAAACTCTCCTAATTCTTATTCATTTCATAAACATTTATTAATCTTTTTTTATTAAAATAGTTTTAATAAACGGACAAGACATAAAATGAACTCTTTTCAAACAAAAAGCTATATCCAAATTGGTAATTCTAGATATGCCGTTCATAATCTGAATACATTACCGTGGGCAACCCGATTACCATACTCCTTAAAAGTCTTATTGGAAAATGTGCTGCGAAACGAAGATGATGTTCATATTAATAAAGATCATATTCTTGCATTTAAAAAATGGGCAGAATCCGGAAAAAACCCAATAGATATTGAATACAACCCGGCAAGAGTTTTAATGCAAGACTTTACTGGTGTTCCTGCTGTTGTGGATTTAGCCGCTATGCGCGATGCCATTGCCAAAGCAGGCGGAAATCCACAGAAAATTAATCCGCTCACACCTGTAGATTTAGTAATTGATCATTCAGTTATCGTTGACCACTCGGGAGATTCTGATGCGTTTAAAAATAACGTCGCCTTAGAATTTCAACGCAACGCAGAACGTTATAAGTTCTTAAAATGGGGACAGGCTGCATTTAAAAACTTTCGTGTCGTTCCACCAGGAACAGGTATTTGCCATCAAGTTAACCTTGAATATTTAGCCAAAGTTGTGTGGATAAAGGAAGATAAAGGGGAAACATGGGCATTTCCAGATACTGTCATTGGAACTGATAGTCACACCACAATGATTAATGGCCTTGGAGTATTGGGTTGGGGTGTCGGCGGTATTGAAGCAGAAGCCACTACCTTGGGGCTAGGTATGTCTATGTCTCTTCCAGAAGTAATTGGATTTAAAATCACAGGAACCCCCAAAGAGGGTGTAACCGCAACTGATATCGTACTAACTATCACTGAAATACTTCGTAAAAAAGGCGTTGTTGAAAAATTTGTTGAATTTTATGGCAGTGGATTAGATCATTTATCATTAGCAGACAGAGCCACCATCAGTAATATGGCTCCTGAGTATGGTGCAACGTGTGGGTATTTCCCAATTGATAATGAAACATTAAATTATCTACGCTTAACAAATCGTCCTGCATCTCTTATTCAATTGGTTGAACAGTATGCAAAATCTGTTGGCTTATGGAGAGAGCACGATGATTTAATTTTTACAGATACCTTAACCCTGGATTTATCTGCTGTTGAACCCTCTATTGCAGGACCAAAACGTCCTCAAGATCGGATTCCTTTAACGAAAATAGCCAATATTATTTCAGAAACAATCAATAATTTTAAATCTGTACAAATAGCAAACACAGACTATCAACTAACCGATGGATCTGTGGTTATTGCTGCCATAACAAGTTGTACCAATACGTCCAATCCATCTGTAATGATTGGCGCGGGTCTATTAGCTAAAAAAGCAATAGAAAAGGGATTGCATTCAAAGCCGTGGGTAAAAACTTCTTTTGCTCCGGGATCTCAAGTAGTCACTGAGTACTTAAATAATGCAAAGCTTACACCCTATCTTGATCAACTAGGGTTTAATTTAGTAGGATATGGGTGTACTACATGTATTGGAAATTCTGGCCCCCTATCTAAAGATATTGCTACCGCAATTGACACAGCCCAGTTAGAAGTAGCCGCAGTTCTATCCGGTAATCGCAATTTCGAAGGACGCATCCATCCTCAGGTTAAACTCAGTTTCTTAGCGTCTCCTTTATTAGTTGTCGCATATGCATTAGCAGGAACAACGTTAATTGATTTCGAAAACGACCCAATTGGTATAGATTCAAAAGGACAACCTGTTTACTTAAAGGATATTTGGCCGTCCAATTCAGAAATTCAAGAGACAATGTCTTGTGCACTAACTCAAAATATGTTCCGGGATAAATATGCTCATGTATTTGATGGAGATGAAATTTGGCGTCAATTAAACGCCCCAAAATCTGATGTATACACCTGGAAATCTGACAGCAGCTACATTCAAAATCCTCCATACTTTGAAGCATTCACTTCAGATGCTCAGCCTATACGCTCCATAGAAAATGCAAAATTATTAGCATTATTTGGAGATAGTATTACAACAGATCATATCTCGCCTGCCGGAAATATTAAACCAACATCCCCTGCAGGCAAATATCTGCAAACATTGAACGTCCTGCCCGAAGATTTTAATTCCTATGGTGCTCGTCGTGGGAATCATCAGATTATGATGAGAGGAACGTTTGCAAATATTCGAATTCAAAATGAGTTAACGCCAAATAACCAAGGCGGATATACGCTTGATATTAAAGGCGAAATAAATAGCATGTATGATGCTGCGATGGCATATAAAACCAACAAAGTACCTTTAATCATTATTGCAGGAAAAGAATATGGGACGGGATCTTCCCGCGATTGGGCTGCAAAAGGTACAAATTTATTGGGAGTAAAGGCTGTAATTGCTGAATCATTCGAACGCATTCATCGTTCAAATTTAGTAGGAATGGGGGTGTTGCCGCTAACGTTTATACAGGGTATAACTCGCAAAGACTTACAATTATCTGGAAACGAAACCTTTGATATTGATCTGACAAGCCTGAAAAAGCCACGTGCTCAGCTCAGCTCAGCTTAACTTACATATCACATATCCTGATGATGCAAAACGTACAGTTCCGTTGTTATGTCGCTTGGATACAGAATCAGAAATTGACTACTTTCGTCATGGAGGTATATTACCTTACGTATTACGCACTCGCATGCTTTAAGGAAATGCTAACATTAGAAGAGTTAAAAAATTTAAATCGTATAGCCATTGTTGGGCGTCCAGGCAGTGGTAAGTCAACGTTTGCTCTAAAGCTATCAGAGCAGCTTGATTTACCGCTTTATCATCTAGATAAAATCTTTTTTACAGACCATTGGGTAAAACAAGAGAATGAAATATTTCTAACCCTTCAACAAGCTATTCTCTGTACCCCTCGGTGGATTATTGATGGTAACAGTTTAAAATCTTTAGAAATAAGGTATTCCACAGCAGATTTAGTTATTATTTTTATATTGCCGAAATGGAAATGTTTTTTTCGTATTTTAAAGCGTCGTTTTAAACAACGCAATCCAAAAATAGATGACAGAGCATCAAATTGTCCAGAACAGATTCATTGGAATCTTATTAAGTATACTTGGACATTTAAAAAACGTATATTGCCTCTTCTTAAAGAGCTCCAACAGAAATATCCTCATACAAACTTGGTCATTATTAATTCGGATGACCAAGTTTGCAGTCTACCCTGCTCACAAAAGCTAGAAAAAATATAATCTAATACTCTCATCATATTTGATCTTGACCAATGTCTACAGTGGTTTATAATTCACCTCAATAATGAATGGAAACGCTAATGCACTTTCAACAAATTGTTTTTAAATTACAGGAATTTTGGGGAAATCACGGGTGTGCGATTGTAACACCTTATGATATGGAGGTCGGGGCTGGTACATTTCATCCGGATACTACGCTAAAATCCCTAGGTCCTATTCCTTTAAATGTAGCTCATGTGCAAGTTTCACGTCGCCCAAGTGATGGACGATATGGTCAAAACCCTAATCGATTACAACGCTTCCATCAGTTTCAAGTATTATTAAAGCCAAGTCCAAGCAATATTCAGGAGCTTTATTTAGAAAGTTTACGTATGTTGGGGCTAGATCCCTTAAAACATGATCTGCGTTTCGTAGAAGATGATTGGGAAAGTCCAACCTTAGGAGCCGCCGGTCTTGGTTGGGAAGTATGGTGTGACGGGATGGAAATCACCCAATTTACCTACTTTCAACAAGTTGGAGGAATTGAATGCGAGCTTGTGTCAGGTGAAATTGCTTACGGAATTGAGCGCATCGCCTGCATTTTACAAGACGTTGAGAATATTTTTGAAATTAATTGGAATGGAAAAGAAGGCAATGAAAAAATTACCTTAGGCGATCTATTTCAGCAAAATGAATATGAATTCTCACATTTTAATTTTGAACTTGCCGATACCGATATGCTATTCCGTCATTTTACAGATGTAGAATCGCAATGCTTTAAGTTGATCGAACACAACTTTGCTTTGCCTGCGTACGATATGTGTATCAAGGCCAGCCATTTATTTAATTTATTGAATGCTCGCGGTGTTATTAGTGTTTTAGAGCGTGCCGCTTATATTGGACGCGTTCGTGCAATGGCTAAGGCATGCTGCCAAACTTATTTAGAATCAACAAAAGCTCGTATAAAGGGATAAGCCATGGATATTTTAATTGAATTTCAGATGGAAGAAATTCCAGCGCGCATGCAGGGAATGGCTGAAGACACCTTAAAACGAATGTTTGAAACATTTTGTACAGATCATGACATAACCTTTGATTCTCTTCGCATATTATCCACACCGCGACGGCTTGCATTAATTGCAACAGGCTTACCAAAAGAACAATCAGATCAAATAATCGAGCGTAAAGGGCCTCGTACTGATGCCCCAGCACAGGCATTGGAGGGCTTTTTTCAATCTGTTGGGTTAACTCCGAGCCAATGTGAACACATGCATACCCCCAAAGGAACATTTTGGATTGCAAAAATTGAAAAGAAAGGAAACTCTCTATCTAACCTGCTTGTTTCTTTCATTGAAGATATTTTAAATAATTTTCCCTGGCCTAAAACAATGCGTTGGGGAACTGCTCCCTTCAGGTGGGTTCGTCCCTTACATCAAATCTTAGCCCTTATTAATAATACATGTTTAGACGGATATGTCTTGGGAATTCCCTTTGTTAATAAGACAATAGGTCATCGTTTCTTAGGGGTTGCTCATTCCCCTGCTCTTGCTTCAATTGATGATTATGAAGCTTTTTTGAAGACCAACTACGTAATCGCACATCGCGCAGATCGTAAGAAAATGATCAAAGATCAAGTAGAACAACTTGCAACAACACTGGGGGTTTTATGGAATGAAGATCAAGGTTTGTTAGATGAAGTAACGGGCTTGGTTGAGTATCCAGTTGTATTACACGGTAATATTGACACTGAATTTATGGGATTACCCAAGGAACTTATGATCTCAGTAATGCGCACACATCAGCGATATTTTACATTTTCTAACTCAGATAACACACTTTCACCTTATTTTGGGATTGTCGCCAACAATTTAACATCCGAAATGGCTGGCGATATGGTTCGTCACGGGAATGAGAAAGTTTTACGTGCACGTCTATCTGATGGTCAATTTTATTGGGAAACAGACAAAAAAACGCCATTAGAAACCTTCGCAGACAAGCTTGAAACTATAGTGTTTCACCAACGTTTGGGCACGTTAAAAGATAAACGTAAACGCATTGCCCATATTGCAAGATTCTTAAATCAGTGGGTTGGCTTACCTCAAGATGTCTTGCGTGAAGCTGCAGACCTTTGTAAGTCAGATTTAATCAGTGGTGTTGTGGGTGAATTTCCAGAATTACAGGGAATTATGGGGGGGTATTATGCCAATTATCAAGGAAAGCCTGCTATTGCAAAAGCAATTGCGGACCATTATAAACCCCTAGGCCCAAACGACTCTTTTCCAAGAGATTTAATGGGAATTATTTTAGCTTTAGCTGACAAACTGGATACGTTAGTTGGATTCTTTGCCATTGATGAAAAACCAACAGGTTCAAAAGACCCTTTTGCATTAAGGCGGGCCACATTAGGAATTTTACGCCTTCTGTTTGCAGCATATGAAGAACACGGTAAAGAAATTGATGTTTCTTTAGACACATTAATCCGTCAACTATTAAACGAATATTCTCAAGTTAATGGGTTAAATTTTAATACCGATACCGTAGTATTAGAACTTACTACCTTTTTTATGGAACGACTAAAAGTATCCTTAAAAGAGGCCGGTTACAGATATGATGCTATTGAAGCTGTTTTATTATCCTCCAATAATTCCACAATTATCCAACTTAAACATCGGTTAGGTGTGTTGACGCAATATTTGTCTATGAATAAATCTGCTGATCTATTGGCGGCATATCAACGGCTATGGAACATCCTAAAGGCACAAAAATTACTTCCGAATGATTTGGATATTGACCCAACGTTATTACAAGAAGAATCCGAACAATTATTGTACAAAGAATGGCAAAAAAGGGGTATTTTAAACTTAGTACTTAGTCAAAAATATGAAGCCGCGTTGCTATCATTTACGGAAATGAAACCTTTTATTGATAGATTCTTTGACAATGTTATGGTAAATGTGCCCGATGATAGCCTGCGACAAAATAGATTGGCGTTATTGGTTGCAGTATTGCAATCTATAAAATCGTTTGCGTCTCTAGAAGAAATTGTACATGAAACCAAAAATTAAGCTTGATTTTTAAACCAAATTGGATATTATGCATTCAGTTGTTAACATTAAGAACAACGTTTCAAAAAGCGGGTGTAGCTCAGGGGTAGAGCACAACCTTGCCAAGGTTGGGGTCGAGGGTTCGAATCCCTTCACCCGCTCCAGTTTGGCCATACACACGACATCAGTTTTTCAATCAGGAGCCACCCAGTGAGTTCAATTACCAAACAATCATACCTTCAAAAGGTATTAAAAAGTGTTTCTATTCAACATAAAGGGTTTCGATATTTTGCAGAACGATATTTGCAGCATTTATCCATCGCTGAATTAGAACAATTAAAACCTTCAGAAATTAATGATTTATTAAACGAAGGGTGGACGTTTTTACAATCCTGGACAAATGGCACCTCAAAAATTTCTGTTCGCAATCTTTCCTCTATTCAAACGAACACTGAACGTGGAACGGCTATTCAGTTATTGATGCCTAACTTGCCCTTTGTTGCAGATTCAATTATTACTGAAATTCGCCGGCAAGGATATGACATTAATTTTATATTACGGGGAAACTTCCATACCAATCGCGACAAAGGTTTATTAAAAGATTTAATCTCCACCAGCGTTGTTTATAATGAAATGTTACTTCACATTGAGTTGCGCCAACAAATTGATCTGGAAACTTTAGATACTTTAGAAAAAAGCCTTTTAAGCATTATCAGTGAAATTCAATTAGCTATTGATGACTTTGATTCAATGAGAAGCATCCTAGAAGCAACAAAAACTCAATTAGTGCAGGATACAAAACCTGACGAGGCATCGTTTTTAGAGTGGATTGGAAATGATCATTTTATCTTTTTAGGTGTTGCTGAACTTCATCGTGGTAACACTGTTCAGTGTAAGGGGATTTTAAAACAATCCGATATTTATGCCAATATATTGCAAGAGTTAGCCACAACATCGTCCAAGATTATAGACTGTATCCGTTTTCACAAGCCGTCATTTACATCAAAAATTGACCGTCATGAACCTTTAGATATTTTAAGAATTCACACTGATTCTGGAAAAGAAATAGTCTTTGTTGGAATTTTAACTTATGCCGCAAAATCTATCTCTTTCGATCAAATACCTTACATATCTAAAAAATTAACTTTAATAATCGATTATTTTAATACGTTCGGGGAATACTTTAATCCTAAAGATATTATTACGACGATAAACCACCTACCGTTTACAGAAATAATGAACTTAAGTGTTGAGGAAATTACGAATATCTGTAAGGCTGTTTTAAGCCATAAATCAAAATATGTGGTATTAACCTACCCTCGCTTTGACCCTGTTCTTAAACAAACGTCTGTCTTAATTTTTATTCATCCCGACAAGCTGAATGATCATACTCGATCTGCAATAAAAATGATGCTAAGTGACATCGCGGGCTCTTCCATTTTGCATTATGAAGCTGATTATATTGATAATGACTTAACATGTTTATATATCATCTTGCCTAACTCAAAAGAACCTCACTCAATTTTTGCGAATCTGTCTGATAAAATTGCAGAAATAACATTATCTTGGGAAGATCAATTAAGGTCACAGCTTATCCATAATTTAGGACTAACTGATGGAAAAGTACTCAGTCGAAAGTATGCGGGATTATTTAAACCATCCTACCAACAAAAATATCCGCCACAAATTGCTGCGCAGGATGTCCTAAAAATTGAAGAGCTTGCTAAAAACAACCTGACGGCAACAATAGAAATTTATTCTGATGCCCCCTCTCTAACAAACAATAAATTTCATTTAAAATTCTTTAAAGAAGCAACCCCCTTTGCTTTATTTGAATTATTTACTGTTCTAGACAGTTTAAATTTGAAATTAATTTCAGAAGCATCGTTTGAATTAAACAGCACTTCTATGGAAAAATCCTATTGGATTCAAGATTTACTTGTAGAACCCCCAATAGTTTTAAACTTTGATGAAATTTCAGCTCCTTTTAAACAGCTTTGTCAAAAGATTCTATCTGGTGATGTATCTAACGATAATTTAAACTCTTTAGTTTTAAACGAGGCTTTGAATTATAGACAAATTACCTTAATTAAGGCATTTTTAAGCTATTTGAAACAAATTCAATTTCCCTTTGGTGGAAAATACAATCGGGATATTTTATTACGAAATTCCAACTTAACTCGTTTAATTATTCAATTATTTGAAGCAAAGTTTAACCCTTCAATTGAAGACGAAGAACGCGTTAGACTAATTGAAGCCTTAAATTTGACATTTGACCGCACATTAAAGGAATTAAAAACAGAAGATGAAGATAAGTTATTTCGCCAACTGTATAATTTAATTACCCATATTTTGCGAACAAATTATTTTGTCACAGATCAGGCTAAGCAATTAAAACCCTATATATCTTTCAAAATTGATAGCGGCAGTATTTTGGATATCCCCTGCCCGCACCAAGAGTAGAAATTTTTGTATATGCCAAAGAATTTGAGGCAGTTCATTTACGTTATGGCAAGGTATCTCGTGGTGGAATCCGCTGGTCAGATAGAGGTGAGGATTACCGTACCGAGGTATTAGGTCTGGTAAAGGCGCAAAATACAAAGAATGCTGTAATCGTGCCTATGGGATCTAAAGGAGGCTTTTATCTCAAAAAAACGTCACCTACGCAAGGGGATGCCATTGAATGCTATAAAAATATGATGCGGGGTATGCTGGATATTACCGATAATTTAATTGAAGAAAAAATCGTTAATCCAGCTCAGGTAATTCGATACGATGAAGATGATCCTTATTTAGTCGTAGCCGCCGATAAAGGAACTGCCAGCTTTTCGGATATCGCCAACAGCATTTCGGCGGAATATAACTTTTGGTTAAAAGATGCTTTTGCATCGGGTGGTTCTGCGGGATATGACCACAAAAAAATGGCCATTACTTCTAAAGGAGCCTGGGAATCAGTCAAACAACATTGTAAAGAAGTTCTGAATATAGATCCCGAAAGTGATATCATTACGGCTGTTGGAGTTGGAGATATGTCAGGGGACGTTTTTGGCAACGGCCTATTACGTTCAAAAACTATTCAATTAAAAGCTGCATTTAACCACCAGCATATCTTTATTGATCCCTCCCCAGATATTAGCACTAGTTATTCTGAACGTGAGCGGCTATTTAATTTGCCGCGTTCAACTTGGATGGATTACGATCAATCATTACTGTCTAACGGAGGCATGATTATCGAGCGTTCCAGCAAGACCGTTACCCTTACATCTGAAGCTAAGGCATTACTAGGTTTAACTCAAGATGTGGCTCGCCCAAGTCAGATTATGCGGGCTATTTTAAAAGCAGACGTTGATCTGATTTGGCTGGGGGGGATAGGCACTTATATTAAAGCGTCCTCTGAATCTGATGAATCAGTTTCTGACCGTGCAAATGATACGATTCGCATTAACGGACAAGAGGTATGTGCAAAAATTATCGCAGAAGGTGCCAATCTAGGATGTACTCAAAGGGGACGTATTGAATATGCGCTAACACGTAATGGTCGTATCAATACAGACTTCATCGATAACTCAGGTGGGGTGGATTGCTCGGACCACGAGGTCAATATAAAAATTCTTCTAAATCATATTATAGACAAAGGGGGATTAACACTAGAGAATCGTAACGCATTACTAAAAGAAATGACAGAAGCAGTGGGGCACGCAGTTACCTCTGAAAATGTTTTGCAAAATCTTACTTTATCCTATGCCGCGCATTACTCTAACGCCTTATTGGACGAATATTCTGCTTTAACTCAATATTTAAGTTTGAATGCTGGTTTAAATCCATCGATAGAATTTCTACCAACAGTGACTGAATTTAACGAACGTCAAAAGCTACAACAAGGGTTAACTCGTCCTGAATTAGCAATCTTAATGTCTTACACAAAAAATCATCTAAAAACCGAATTATTAAAGACTTCTGTTTTAGACACTCCTTACTTAAATGATTACCTTACTAAATATTTTCCAGACAATTTAAATATTTATACTGATCAAATGAGCCAACACCCATTAAAACAAGAAATTATCGTTACTAAGCTTACCAGTCAGATTGTAGATCGTTTGGGCATTCATTTTGTACATCGGTTAATTCATCAAACTGGCAAATCAATCTCGGATATTTTAAATGCTTATATTGTCGTGAAAGACTTTTTTAACCTTGATGATGTTTGGGCTTATTTTGACAGTATTTTATCTGATTTGACCTATGAGAATCGTATCGATTTTATCCATTCTGTCAGTGATACTGTGTATAATGGATGTGCATGGTTTTTGATGTTTGCTGGATTCCAAATAGACATTCATACACATTGCCAACAACTACACCTCCTGTTTAAAGAAGTCAAAAATGCTAATCTTTTACTTTCACCGTCAAATCAATGTAAAATTCCGTCTGATAAACACACCAACCTGAATGCACATATTCATACCTTACAACAACGGTTAACTACTCTACAGCTAAGTATATATCATCCTTCTTTTAATGCTAAAGAACTGGAATTGTTTGAACATACGTTCACTCACCTGCAATTTGTATTTAACTTTGATCTGTTGCATCAAATTTTAAAAAGCATTCCAAATACTACATTTTGGGGACAATTATTTGTATTAAGTACGCAATTAGAGTTAGAACGCTTACATGGATACTTGACGAAGAGTATTTGTATCTCTATATTAGCCAAACGAAACAGCTTTGATACCATTATTGCAAAGTATCAGGCCAACATTGACTGGTTATCGCATATGATCCAACAAACGATGACCAATGCAATATATGACCCAGCTGCCGTTACAGTGATTATGCGACATTTGGACAGCTTGGTAAAATCAATCACAGAAACATTAGAGCATACTAAATGACCTTAAAAATTAAGGACCTTGAATTAAAAAGCAATGTAATTCTTGCACCTATGACTGGGGTAACTGACCTTCCTTTTCGTAAATTAGTTAAACATCTTGGCGTAGGTATGGTGGTTTCAGAAATGATTGCAAGTCAATCTATGATTCGTCAAACAAAACGATCCATGCAAATGTGTCAAGGCAGCCCTGAAGAATATCCTATGGCGGTTCAGCTTGCAGGATGCGATCCTGCCATCATGGCCGAGGCCGCAAAACTGAATGAAGATCTTGGCGCTAATATTATTGATATTAATATGGGGTGCCCGGTTAAAAAGGTTGCTGAAAAAAGCTATGCCGGATCTGCTTTAATGAAGGATGAGGTTCATGCAGCTAAAATTATTGAAGCAACTGTAAAGGCAGTAAAGATTCCTGTAACTTTAAAAATGCGCACAGGTTGGGACGATACAAATCGGAATGCGCCTCGCCTTGCAAAAATAGCTGAAGACTTAGGTGTTCAAATGATTACAGTTCATGGCCGTACTCGTATGCAAATGTATACAGGAAAATCAGACTGGGAATTTATTCGCATGGTAAAAAACGCTGTTAAAGTGCCTGTGATTGGTAATGGCGATATTGTAACGGAAGAGGATGCCAAAAAATTAATAGATATTGCCGGCGTTGATGGTGTGATGATTGGACGAGGCACCTATGGGCGTCCATGGTTTCCTAACCAAGTACAGCATTTTTTAAAAACAGGCGAAAAATTAACAGCTCCTTCGTTAATTGAGCAAAAAACTATTATTATGAATCACTTAGAACACATAATGGAGCATCATGGTGAACATACAGGCATAATGATGTCAAAGAAACATGTTGGATGGTATAGCAAGGGATTGCCTGCGTCAGCAAGTTTCCGCCTATCTGCAATGCAATCAACAACTTACAATGAATTAAAGCTTCTGATGGAGGATTTCTTTTCTAAGTGTATTGATCTATCGCAACAGGACTGTCAGATATTATGCAATCAACTTCCGTAGAAACTTTAAGCTTATCGACCCTTGTATTAGAAAGATTAGAAATATTTTTTCAATCCCATGCTACTTCATTACCTGTAAATTTATATGAAGTAATATTAGAACAAGTTGAACGCCCTTTAATTATCCAAACATTGCGCATTACAAACGGCAATCAAATAAAGGCCTCTGATATATTAGGATTAAATCGAAATACCTTGCGCAAGAAAATAAAGCTTTTCAATATTGATCCTGCCAATTATAAATAGATAATGGTATTTAAACTTTTTAATAATCGCAACTTACAGCGTTTTGAATTATGGTTACGCAAAGCTGCTGTATCTAAAAAACTTTTTTATGGCCTGGTTCTTGCGGCTTTGGGATCTGGAATCGCTACATATATTAGTTTTATTGAAGGCGGAAGCTCAGACTTAATTCTCAATCTAATTATTGTAAACGTTATTGTTTTAATCTCACTAATCTTATTAATTGCTACTCGTTTGATCAAAATATTTGTAAGTCGTCGCCAGGGTGCAGCGGGGGCTCGCTTTCATTCGCGATTGGTCATGGTCTTTAGCTTTCTTGCGATTACCCCAACTTTGGTTATTTATTTTATGTCTTCGGCCTTGTTCGAACGCGGCGTACAGGCGGTTGTTGGCCACTTTACTCAGAATGTCGTGCAAAAATCTTTAGAATTTTCTAATAATATTCGAGAAAATTTAAAGACTAATATGGAAACATTAGCAAAACAAGTAACGCAAGACATTCACACAGGTTATCCAGATCTATCCACCTTAAATGATGATGCCCGGTCATTTTTAAATCAACTTTATACTCATTATTCTTTACATAGCTTAGTTATTTTGGGCGACCATCAAAACATTATATTTTCAACTTTGGATGATACGACTGATATCATTCGGCCCACGGATATAAAATTATGGAATAATTTAAAAAAAGGCTTTTTTGTAGTTTATTTCTCGTCTGATAATAAAACTATTATCGCAGGATATCCTTTAGACTTAGAAAAGAAACAATTCTTATTTATTGCTCAGCCTATCGATCCCTTCTTACCAAAACACTTTCACGAAATTAAAGATATTTATAAAAAATACCAAGATATCGAGCAAAATCGATGGCAAATCCGCTTCATGTTTATGACGATATATGGATTATTTGCACTATTAAGTTTATTAATTGCTATCGGAATCGGAATATTATTAGCTGATCATATATCACAACCTATTTCTCAATTGATTACTGCAGCCCAACGCATTCGTAAAGGACATTTAGACACGCGTATACGAATTGAACCCAATATTATCGAATTTTTAGGATTAGCAAAAACATTCAACCTGATGGTGAATGAATTGCAAGAACAAAAAAACCAACTTGAATCAGCCAATATTGATATCCAGCGACGAAAAAACTTTATTGAAACGACGTTAAAAGGACTAACCTCCGGCGTTGTTGGCCTTGATGAAACAAACCATATTCAAGTTGTAAATGATGCCGCTGCTTATATTTTAGGTGTTTCATCAGGATTAATAGATACCAAGATTCATATTGCAGATGTATTACCAGAACTAAAAGACCTTTTATATGAACAATCCGAACCAGCCGCAAGCGATGATATTCTTGCTAAGCGATTGCATAAATTAATTGTTACAGAACGAAACGACAAACTATATTATCTAAGCATTAATATATCCTATATTGATGCATCCAATGATATCCGAAAAGTTATCACAATCGACGATATGACACAGTTGCAGCTTGCTCAGCGAAAAGCCGCTTGGGGCGATGTAGCACGCCGAGTTGCCCATGAAATCAAAAACCCGCTAACCCCTATACAATTGTCTGCAGAGCGTTTAAAACGTAAGTTAATCAAGTTATTACCCGAAGATGAAAAAGAGATTCTTTCTACAAATATTGAAACAATTATTCGACAAGTCAGTGAAATTGAACGAATTGTAAAAGAGTTCTCACAGCTATCCAGAATGCCACAACCAATGCTGCAAGAACATGATATTATTCCCATCCTAAAAAATTGTGTAAATTTACAAAAACATGCCTATGATTCTATAATATTTAAAGCAACATATCCCAAAAACTCAATTATTGTTTTGTGTGACGATCAATTATTAGGGCAAGCGCTATCAAATATTTTAAAAAATTCTATCGAAGCTCTTTTAGAACTCCTTGAAACAACTAAATTCAAACCAACAATTCTTATTCTATTGACGGTGGATGGCAAAAATGTCACTATAAAAATATCAGATAATGGCAAGGGGTTTCCGATAAACATGATTGATAAGTTTTTAGAACCCTATGTGACAACAAAACAAACAGGAACCGGGCTGGGTCTTGCCATTACAAAAAAAATTATTGATGATCATAATGGTACATTAAAATTACATAATTTAGATCATCAGGGAGCAGAAGTGACAATAACACTTCCTTTACATTAATAATCTTACGAGACGTATAATGAAGCAAGATATCTTAGTTGTTGACGATGAATCAGATATTCGCCGCCTAATAGGGGATATTCTATCTGATGAAGGATATAATGTAACTCAGGCAGCTACTGGAGAGCAAACCATTGATATTATACACTCTACCTGCTCTCCTCATTTAATATTACTGGATGTTTGGTTGAATGATCAAAAATATGATGGGTTACAACTATTAGAACTTATTCTAAAACGTTTTCCAGATATTCCAGTTATCATGATCAGTGGTCACAGCACCATTGAAACTGCAGTTGCGGCGTTAAATAAAGGCGCTGTAGACTTCTTAGAAAAACCGTTTAAAACAGATCGTTTATTGCTTTCCGTAGAAAGAAATTTAGAAAACTATCGCCTTAAACAAGAAAATATAGCGTTAAAAGAGCGCCTGCTTAATCAAGATGAAATTTTTGGAGAATCCCAAATTTCACAACGTTTAAAGCTGCTTATTTCAAAAGTTGCACCTACGAACAGTCGCATTTTAATTTCAGGTGGACACGGAGTAGGTAAAGAGGTCGTCGCTCGGTCGATTCATAAGCAGTCACGCAGAGCATCTGGACCATTTATTACATACAATTGTGCTTTACACAGAAAAGAAGATATTGAACGAGATCTTTTTGGATGTGAAGAAGATCCTGACAATCGATATCAAGGCGTATTGGAAAAAGCAAACAAAGGAACTCTATTTTTAGATGAAATCTCGGCTTTACCTCTACCGATTCAAAAACGTTTAGCCAATGCTTTACAAGAACAAAAATTTTCTCCCTTAAATTCAGCCCGAAAAATTAATTTTGATGCACGAATTTTATCTGCTTCAGCCTTTGATTTAAAGCGGCTAATTGAATCCGGGAAATTTTTAGAAGATTTATTTATTCGAATTAACCTTGTTTCCATTCGCGTTCCCTTTCTGCGTGAACGTCGTGAAGAAATCATCCCAATGGTTGAATTTTTCATGCGTGATTTGTGTCAGATTTATGGGAAAACCCCTAAAAAGCTAGCTCCTGAAACAATATCAGCATTAGAAAGCTATCATTGGCCTGGGAATGTGCGTCAACTAAAAAATATTGTAGAGTGGCTAATTATTATGGAACGACACAACACACCGGAGTCATCCACACACATTACCCAGAAAGATCTTCCTCCTGAAATTTCAGGCTCCTCTCCTATCCAAGTTAACTGGATGAAAGGGTTAGATATAATGTCTTTACCTTTACGTGAAGCCAGAGAATTGTTTGAACGTCATTACTTAACCTCACAAATTAGCCGCTTTTCAGGAAATATTTCCCAGACAGCTACTTTTGTTGGAATGGAACGTTCAGCATTGCATCGCAAGTTGAAAAGCTTGCAACTTAATGATGACTCAAAGAATATTGAAGTAATCTGATGAAAGTTATTGTATGTGGAGCCGGCCAAGTCGGGGCAAACGTTGCACGATACTTAAGCGAAGAAAATATTTCTGTCTCTATTATCGATCCTGAAATCGAAGTTCTTCAAGAGCTTAACAATATTGATATACTAACTATTCAAGGCTCTGCAACTTACATTAAAACTTTAGAAGCTGCCGGTATTATTGGCGCTGATGCTGTTCTTGCCGTTACAAGATCAGATGAGGTCAATATGCTCATTTGCCAGATTGCATCCTCCCTATATAACATTCCTTTAAAAATTGCCCGTATTCGCAATCAAGAATACCTTTCATCAAAATGGGCTTCTTTATACAATAAACTTCATATTCCCGTAGATGTTATCATTTCGCCTGAAAGAGAGGTTGCCAGTTATATTGCTGAGAACCTTGCTTATACAGGTGGGTTTGATATGTTTAGTCTGTTTGAAGGCACGGCTCAATCTATTGCAGCTATCTGTACTCCAGAGGCTCCTCTTAACGGACAACCTTTGAAAATACTTTCATTAAATTATGCCAATCTTCCATTAAAGGTAATGGCCATCAACCGTGAACGTCGCGTTATCATTCCCAATGAAAACACAATATTTCAAACTAATGATATTGTTTATTTTATTGTAAAAAAAGATCAAACACACGAAAGTTTGGCTCTATTTGGTCATGAACACACCGAACTATCCAGACTTCTAATTGTTGGTGGAGGGGCCGTCGGCTTTTCTTTAGCAAAACATTTGGAACATGAAAATTCAGATTTAATTGTTAAAATTCTAGAGGCAAATAAAACCCGGGCCGAAAAGATTGCTCCCAAGCTTAAAAAGGCCATCGTTTTAAATGGAAAAGGATTAGATAAAGAATTATTATTAGAAGCAAATATTCAAGCTACGGATACCGTGGTAAGTGTAACTAATGATGAAAATGTAAATGTGTTAATGTCATTATTTGCAAAAGAATTCAATGTCAAACGCACATTGTCTTTAGTTAACAGCGATATGTATATCCCCCTATCTTCATCTTTAAAAATTAATGCGCTTATTCACCCCCATAAAATTACCATTTTAAGTATCCTAAAACATATTCGCAGTCGACGCGATTTAAAAACTATACATAACCTTCCAGATCGCTCTTGGGAGCTAATTGAAATTCAAGTACAAGAAGATGTGGAAGCCAACGGCATTACTATTGATGATGTTTACAAAAAGACATACGGTCATGTAGTTGCTATTTTCCGAGAAGAGCATATGGAATTCCCTGACAAACTTGCGCATTTATATAACGGAGATACTGTCGCAGTTTTGGTTAAACCCCAACACAGACGAAAAATTGAAAACTTATTTACGGTTAATCATCAGTTTTTTTAGTTCAAAGAAACAAAGTGGCGCACCCGGCGGGATTCGAACCCACGACCTTTACCTCCGGAGGGTAACGCTCTATCCAGCTGAGCTACGGGTGCAAATAACTGACTCACCATAATCAATATACTTATCAAAGTCAATTTGTCTGTACAAAGTTTTGTATTTTTTTCGATCACTTTCTCTTATTACAGCCTCACAATAAGTTTAAAAACTATAAACTATCATAACGCAGTCTGTTTCAATGCTTCTGATAAAACCATTGCTCCTGCAATCGCAACATTCAATGATCGCATTCCTTCTTTCATTGGGATCTTTAATAATGTGTCTGCTTGCTGCATGACAGATTCTGGAACCCCGCACGATTCTTGTCCTAAAATTAAAATATCGCTTGGATCAAATTGAAAAGTATAATAACTTTCTGTTGTATGGGGTGTTAGCAATATTAACCGCCCATTACGTTGATTATAAAAATCATCCCAACTATCATGTCGAGTTATCTCTACATAATCTAAATAATCCATACTTGCACGTTTAAATTTAGGCGAATTAAATGGAAACCCGCAAGGTTCAATAATATCTACCGGAACGCCTAAACATGCACACATTCGCAGAATAGTTCCCGTATTTTGAGCAATCTCAGGCTGATATAAGGCCAATCTCATCAAAACTCTTTCTTTTTATGTTCGTGTAATACAATATAGCCTCCGCCACCTATGATCAATAAAGTTCCTATTACTAAATAGACAGTGGGCGCTGTATCAAACAACACATAATTATACGCCGCCGCAATAATTACAGAAACATAAGCAGTCTGAGCCACCAATGTAGCAACAGCCCGGCGATAAGCTAATGCTATACATAGCTGAGCTAATCCTCCTAATATCCCAATAACCCCCATAGCCAACCACTCCTTTGCCGATGGAGAAGTCCACAGAATAAGCGTGGGTATTAAGCTAAGACCTGTACATCCCATGGAAAAGTAAAAAACAATCTCAGCACTTGTATAGTAATGGCGTAATTTACGATCAGTTACCATAAGGTATGCAGCACTAGATGCATATAACAATGCGCATACACCAGGCCACATACTAACGTCACCAGATGGGCGGGTAATAATTAACGCACCACTAAACCCTATTAAAAGTCCAATTGTTCTTTGCCAACTTAAATGTTCGCTTAATATTGGAATTGCAATAATACTTACAAATAAAGGACTGGTAAAACTGATTGCGGTTACGTCCGACAAATTTCCATGCATATATGCATAAAATAAGCAACTTAACCCAATCGTACTAAATATACTGCGTAGCCCAAAATTTTCTAATACATGTCTATCAAATTCAGGTAATCTACGATGATGCAATCGAAAATAAATAAACAGTCCAGCTAAAGGTATAAGATTTCGAAAAAATACAATCTGTACTGGCGAAGGATTTAACCCACCTAAATATTTTACAACCGTATTTGCAGTTGTAAATAAAAACATGGCTAATAACATGTAAACAAGGGCCAGCCCTATGTTTTCTTTGGTGACATGCCTCACCTCTTTTGGTATGGTCATTTTTATAACTCTTTATAATAAATCAAAATAACGTATTCATACATTGAAGGCAATACATCATGCGATATGTTTTACTGCACAAACGATTTAAATTATTAGATTGGTCATTAATTGGCAGCGTTACATTCTTAAGTCTAATTGGATTGGTTGTATTGTACTCCGCAGCAGCTGGTGATTTTTTTCTTTGGTCGTCAAAACAACTGTTACGTTTCTGTCTTGGCTTTGCTCTGATGCTCTTTATAGCGTTAACACCATGGAATATATGGCGATCTTTAAGTTATGGAGCTTACATTGTAAGCATTCTAATGCTAATGTATGTTGATTTGTTTGGGCATATTGGAATGGGTGCCCAGCGTTGGATTAATCTATATTTTATTCAGCTGCAACCCTCAGAGATTGTAAAAATCACAATTGTTTTGGCGCTTGCCCGATATTATAGCAGCGTGCACTTTAAAACAAACAACTTACTAAGTCATTTATTTGTAATTGCTGTCTTTATTGGAATTCCTGTGTTGTTAGTCCTAAGACAACCTGATTTAGGAACAGCCATGATCTTATTAACCGTAGGTCTTACAATCGTTTTTATGGCTGGACTTCATTGGCTTTACTTTGTCGGAGGAGGTCTAGCCATCGGAGCAACAGCTCCATTTTTGTGGGAACGATTGCATGCTTACCAACAACAACGCATTCTAACATTTTTAAATCCCGAAAATGATCCTTTAGGCGCAGGTTATCATATTATTCAATCAAAAATTGCTATTGGTTCTGCTGGAATCTTCGGCAAAGGATTTATGAATGGATCGCAAAATAAATTAGACTTCTTACCCGAAAAACAGACGGATTTTATTTTTACTACATTTACTGAAGAGTTTGGTTTTATTGGAGCCTTACTGTTAATTATCGCATATACCTTTTTATTCTATTGTTGCTATCGCATTGTTTTGCGCTTTAATCAAACCTTCCCCAGATTAATGATTACAGGCCTAATTATAACATTTTTTCTATACTTCTTTATCAATATTGGAATGGTTATTGGTGTCATGCCAGTAGTCGGTGTCCCACTACCTCTTATGACCTATGGGGGAACGGCAACATTGACAATGATGATGAGTGTGGGATTAATTTTGTCCGCAGACTTGTCTCACAGAATGAAACGATCTGTTTTTTAACAATAGGCTACGTTCTCTTCCGGTGAATTGTAGCTTCAACTTAATTAATCATTATATTCCGAAACTGTTGGAAGTCCAGCGGATATCCATGCTTTTGTTCCACCTTCTATAAAGCATGTATTATTCAATCCTATTTCTGCTAACCTTTGACAAGCCATCACAGACCTACGATCGGATAAACAAACAACATATAAGGTTTCACCTGTTCTTATAAAGGGCTTTATCTCCTCTGAACAACGATCTGAGTGATCTAAGATAATATCTAATGGCAACGATTTAGCTTGGGGAATATGCGCCATACGATATTCATCTAATGAACGAACATCTATAATTGTTAAATCTGGTTCATTTTCCAATCGTTGCTTTAATTCTGTTACCGTAATGTGCTTCATTATATTTTATCCTTTAATGTAATCAAATGCAGTTTCTGAATATGGTGTAAGCATGCCTTAAAATCAGGGATAAAATCATTTTCTACCCACCACTCTTCTGTTTTTTTAAGTATGTGCCCCATCAGTGGACCTGGTGTAAATCCCAACTCTTGCAAGTCAGTACCTGATACAGGAAATTTTGCTATTTCTACGCTATCAATATACGCTAATTCTTGTTTACACGTTTCCAAAGCCTCTTTGGAAAACATTTCAGTTACAATTACATGTTTAATATAAACATCTTTATAAACAGATCGACCGGCTAAATAAAGATCCCTTTTATTAAGGGGTGGATGAAATTCAATTTTCAAAACATCTTCTAAGCGCTTTTGTAAACTAATCGGAATGCAAATATTACGATCCATCGTGAATTGATTCACTCCGCCCGCTATTCCATAAAAAATATCATGTAAATAGTTCTGCACCCATGGCAAAGATCGCTCTAATTTATTTAAAGACCAGTTAATTCTACACACTTCTGACATAATATTAGAAGAAATTAAGGATTCTATCGCATTAATAGGGTAATAAGATTTAAACGTCTTTTGTAACTCACTCCATTTTCGCTCTAACGATACAGTTTTCAGATGTTTTGCCATTCGAATACACTCATCGTAAGCCTGCTTATCGCAGTTTGGTTTTTTAAATAATCCCATAAATCTAAAAAAACGGACAATGCGCAAGAAATCTTCTTTTATACGGGCAAGTGGATCGCCAATAAAACGAAGATAGTTGTTGTTTAAATCTTCATATCCCATACCTGTCGGGTCATAGTATGTTCCATCCCAATCCGCATATAACGCATTAATCGTTAAATCTCTTCGATTGGCATCTTCTTTCCAATTTTTTGTATATCTTACAACAGCTTTTCTACCGTCTGTACTAATATCCTGACGCAGGGATGTTATTTCATAGGACTTATTATCTATAATGCAAGTAACAGTCCCATATATTAAACCTGACGGAATAACCTGAACCCCCAACTCCAAACAGATAGCTATTATTTCTCCAGGTGTAGCATCTACTGCTAAATCAAGATCACAATTTGGATCAAATCGATTTAAAAGTGCTTCACGAACAGCCCCTCCAACTAAACGAACTGTTATATTTTTTTGAGATAATTGATGGATAAATTGCCCTAAAGCATGATGAACTTTCCAGGGCGTATCTTCTAAAACACCGACTGGGGTCATGATTTTAAAAGGTCTAAAATATCCTTAACATGAGTAGACACGCTTACCTTAGGCCAGATATGCTGAATATTCCCCTGTTCATCAATCAAAAATGTACACCGATTAATACCAAAATATTTTTTTCCAAACATTGATTTTTCTGCCCAAACCCCATACATCTGACAGATCTTTCCATCCTCATCAGAACCTAACGAAAAATTAAGGTCATACTTTGCCTTAAATTTACCATGACTTGCTATAGAATCTTTAGAAATCCCAATAACTTTGCAATTTAATTGATTAAACTGCGCCATAGACTCTCTAAAATCACACGCTTCTGTCGTGCATCCTGGGGTATCATCCTTCGGATAAAAATATACGATTACCTTTTGACCTAAGTAATCTGATAACGTAAACATTTTCCCTTCATCGGTGGGAAGTGTAAAATTTGGGGCTTTTTGACCTATAGATACCATAATGCGACCTCTTTGATATTCTAATTTTTCTAAACAACAACGCGGATTAATACATGGCGTTTTTTACCCGCAGATACCTTTATAACGCGATCAGAAGAAATTGCAACTTGTAAATTTTCATCTCCAACGATAGCATCTTGTATTTTTATACCATTGCCACGAATTAACCGTCTAGCTTCTCCATTTGATGCCGCAAGTCCAGCTTTTACCACTAATGCAAATGCTGTTAGCGTCTCTGCCTCAGCAGCAGCAATATCAACTATTGGCAGTGAGGTTTCTAAAACTGGGTTTCCACTTTCATCCTGTCCTATAATCGTATACGCAACAACCTCTTGCTCAAATAACTTAGATGTCGTTTCATGAATAGACGTTAACGATTGATCTCCACGTACAATTTTTGTAACCTCATCTGCCAGAAGTTTCTTTACATTATTTAAATCCTGCCCGCTCAGATGCGAAAACTGATTAATTTCGCTTAACGGCAAGTCTGTAAATAACTTTAAAAAGCGTATGACATCATCATCATGGGTGTTTCGCCAAAACTGCCAAAAATCATAATCTGACATAAGTTCGGGATTTAACCATACAGCTCCGTGCTCAGTTTTTCCCATTTTTGCACCAGATGCTGTTGTTAATAAAGGAGTTGTAAGACCATACGCTGTTTTTTGAGACGTTCTACGAATAAACTCAACACCGTTTAAAATATTTGCCCATTGATCTGATCCACCTATTTGCAAGATGCAATTAAAATTTTTATGAAGGTGATAAAAGTCATACGCTTGGAACAACATATAATTAAATTCCAGAAAGCTCAGTGGTAAGTTGTTTTCTAACCGTGTTTTAATTGTATCAAACGTCAGTAACCGATTAACAGTAATATAAACACCAAAATCACGCAGAAAATCAAGATATGCAAGTTTATTTAACCAGTCCGCATTATCCAACATTACAGCTTTGTTACCACCAGGTCCAAACTCTAAAAATTGTTGAAACACATTTTGAATTGACGCAATGTTTTCTTTAATTTGATCATCAGATAACATTTTTCGCATTTCATTTTTAAATGACGGATCACCAATACGCGCTGTTGCCCCCCCCATAATAACAATGGGTTTATGTCCTTTGCGTTGCAATAATCGTAACATCATAATTGGAACTAAGTGCCCCACATGTAAACTGGTTGCTGTTGGATCAAATCCGGCATAAGCAACAATGCGGCCTTCTCGCATTACAGAATCTAATCCTTCTAGGTCTGTACCTTGATGTATAAAACCACGGGCCTGTGCCTCAACTAAAAAATCAGAGATAATTGTCATTCTTTACCTTGTTTCAAGTGAATATAATCTTGTGTAATCTTGCTTAATTGGTCTAATTTTCCTGCAAAAAAATGATCTGCCCCTTCGACCATGCTACAGTCAATCACTAATGACGACATACGCGATATTTTGGCTGCAAGTTCTTCAGTTGCTAAAGGATTAACAACAGTATCCGCGGTGCCCTGAATAAAAATCCCTTCTCGATCAAACGGTAGCAAAAAACTAAAATCATACACATTTGCCGGGGGGCCTGCACAAACAAAATGTTTGATCTTGGGATCTTTTTTCATTAACTGTAAAGCTACCCATGAGCCAAAAGAAAAGCCTGCAATCCAAACTTCAGAAGCATGGGGAAACGTATTCTTCATCCAACTCAACGCGTAGACAGCGTCTCGTAATTCTCCTTCTCCAAAATCAAAATGTCCTGTGGACTGCCCTACTCCACGAAAGTTGAATCTTGCCACATGAAACCCACAATCAGCAAACGTTTGATAAAGAGTATATACAACTTTGTTATTCATTGTTCCCCCATGTTCAGGATGAGGATGTAAAATCAAAGCCATAGGTGCTGTGGATTCAACTGCTTCTTGAAAGCGAACTTCTAACGTACCTTCAGGTACAGACAATAATAATTCAGGCATATTTAAGTATCAAACCTTTATAATATTGGAATTTTAAATTTTAACCTGATATTAACTAGAACCGAGTTAATAATCAAATGTTGAATCAAATAAGAATATAAAATGAAATCAATTTGTGTATATACCGGTGCAAGTTTAAACATTCCAGACGAATATCATGATGAAGCTCGTGAAGTTGGGCGCATTATTGCGGCAACAGGATATGGGCTAGTATACGGAGGGGGTAATACAGGCTTAATGGGAACTGTTTCAAGTTCTGTAATGGAAAATGGAGGAAAAGTTTTAGGTATAACCACAAAACAGCTTGCCGAAGTCGAACACATAAATACGGATATCTCTGAAATTCGGGTCGTTGAAAATATGCACTTGCGCAAAAATATGATGTTTGAAAACAGCAATATTTTTTTAATTCTACCTGGTGGTTATGGAACATTAGATGAATTCTTTGAAATCGTCACATGGAAGCAGCTGCAAATTCACATGAATCCTATCTTGATATATAATTACAAAGGATATTGGGAACCCTTAAAAGCATTGTTTAGTTCTATGAAAAAAGAAGGATTTATCAAACAACATCATATTGATATGGTAACATTTATAAACAGTTCTAGTGAATTGTTAACTTTACTTCAAAATCTTAAAGTGGCATAGTTAACCAGCATATTTGTCTGTTGGCATGTCACGTATTTTTGAAATATTTCAGCGTTTAAGCAATCATATCCAGATTCCTAAAACCGAATTAAACTATACAAATCCCTATACTTTGTTAATTGCCGTTGTCCTATCTGCTCAAAGCACAGATAAAGGCGTTAATAAGGCTACCGAAAAATTATTCCAAGTTATTGATACTCCGCAAGATATGTTAATGCTTGGCCTGGATGGATTAAAGCAATACATTAAAACTATTGGCTTATTTAATAATAAAGCGGCACATATTATTGGACTAAGTCAAAAGTTGATCGATGAATATGAAAGCACCGTTCCTAATAGCAGAGAACATTTGATGAGATTACCTGGGGTTGGCAGAAAAACCGCAAACGTTGTTCTTAATGTTATTTTTAAACAGCCCACCATTCCGGTAGATACTCATGTTGCACGAGTCTCTCAGCGTTTAGAGTTATCAAAATCTATTCATCCCAACAAAATAGAAGCTGATTTAGAACAAGTTGTACCTTCAGTGTTTTTAAAAGACGCGCATCATTTTTTAATTCTCCACGGAAGATATACATGTACAGCACGTCGACCTAAGTGCTCTGAATGTATATTAAACGACTTATGTAGTTTTTCCTATTTAGACACCCTTCCTGTGGTCGGGTGACATTATTATTCCCACCCACCCGACCTGGATAGCACATAGAGGTGCTACCAGGTCTTCCCACTTAACGGCTTGGCGATTTGCCAAGCCGGGGGCGGGCGATCGTGTGGCGCACTGTTAAGTGCGACACCACGACCTGGGCGGGCAATGTATTGTCTTCGCAGCGAAGCGAAGAAGCCTATATTTAGAGTTTGTTAATTTATATGTGGTGTTATATAGATTCAAATTTAAAGAATATAGGCATATGTTATCAAGAATTAGCACTGTTACTTTTCAAGGAATTCAGGCTGTTCCTGTTGATGTACAGGTGCAGATAGCGAATGGATTGCCTGCCTTTACAATTGTTGGGTTAGCTGACAAAACTGTAGCAGAGTCTAGAGAACGCATTCGATCAGCATTGGTATCTATTGGATTAAGCTTACCTCCAAAACGTATTACCGTAAATTTATCCCCTGCAGATATGCAAAAAGAAGGCAGCCATTTTGATCTTCCCATTGCTATTGCAATATTAATGGGATTACAAGTAATTTCTGCTGATGTATCAAATAACTATTTGGCTTTAGGGGAATTATCTTTAGCCGGAGATTTATTGCCAGTAAGCGGTGTATTGCCTGCTGCTTTTTATGCTTCATCACAGGGAAAGAAGATTATTTGCCCTTTAAAAAATGGATCCGAAGCAAGTTGGGGTGGTGCTCAGGGTATTTTGGCACCTGCAACATTAATACAGTTAATCCACAGTCTGCAGGGAAAAATAATATTAGACTCTCCTAATCCCACAATACAACAACAAGGTGCTGAATCTGTTAATTTAAATATTGTTAAGGGGCAAGAAACTGCCAAGCGAGCACTTGAAATTGCAGCTGCTGGAGGGCATAACTTTTTAATGATAGGATCTCCTGGCGCAGGAAAATCATTACTTGCCTCGTGTCTACCTGGAATTTTACCCGAACTTAATGCAAAAGAAGCTTTGGAAGTAAGTATGATTCACAGTATTGCTGGCGTATTAAATGAAGGTGCTTTATTAAAAGAACGCCCTTTTCGTGCGCCTCATCATTCTGCATCAATGCCTTCATTGGTTGGTGGAGGCTTGAAAGCAAAGCCCGGAGAAATTTCTTTAGCCCACAAGGGCATTTTATTTTTAGATGAATTACCTGAATTTCAACGCATGACGTTAGAAGCCTTAAGGCAACCTTTAGAAACAGGCTCTGTTACAATTTCAAGAGCAAATGCACACGTGACCTATCCTGCCGATGTTCAATTCATTGCTGCAATGAATCCCTGCCGATGTGGATATGGGGATGACCCTGGAAAATCATGCTCGAAGGCACCAAAATGTTTGGAAGATTATCAATCAAAAATATCAGGTCCACTAATGGATCGTGTTGATTTAAGGGTATATATGCATGCTGTTGAGTTGGATGTATTTCGAGATAAATCCTCTGCAGAAGACAGTAGCACCGTAAAGAAACGCGTTATACAAGCCCGAAAAATTCAACATCAGCGAAGTGAAAAAACAGGCATTCCAGCCTCTATTAATGCAAAATTATCTCAAAAACATATGGAGACATTATGTTCAATGTCTTATGATGTAGAGAGGTTTTGTTTTGATAGCGCTCAAAAATTAAGTCTTAGCGCTCGAGGATTATTTAGAACCTTAAAAGTTGCTCGTACTATTGCTGATTTAGATGGATCTGAAGATATTCTAAAACCGCACATAGCCGAGGCCTTTGCTTACCGCGCAATATAATGTAAAAGAAAGGAGAGTATTTAAGCATGTTTAAAACACATCCAATTCACCCAGAATCAACCTGGCACCGTAAAGTACATCATAGTTTAATATATGGCGGGCTTCACCACTTCTTCATGGCGATGATTGTAATGTATGCCATATTTTTGGGTATTTCTTTAAGTACAACTTGGTTACAGCCACAACTAAACCAGTGGTTAGATAATGGATTTATGATTTTGTTAGGGATGGAACTAGGGATAAAATTACTTATTGCTCCAAGAGAGTTTCATAAACACAAATGGAATTTTATTGACGTATGTATTTTTATTGGCGCTTTCTTTATGCCTGCAATTAAGATTTTGCGCCTTTTGCGCTTTTTTGTTTATATGAATACATTTGTAGATCACCCACTTAGTAATCGAGTAGTGCATACATTTGTACGTTCCTTGCCCACATTGATTACATCTAGTGTGGTCTTATTTTTAGTCGTTTTAAGTTATGGATTATTAACTACCAGCATGTTTGGTCAACAGTTCCCCAATCTTTTTGGAAGTATCGGTAAGTCTTTATATACGCTTTTTCAGTTGATGACCTTAGATGGTTGGACGGATGATATTGGTAATCCATTAATGACAGTATATCCATGGGCATGGGTTATATTGATTTCCTTCATCTTATTAACAGCTTATGGATTAACTAATATTTTTGTTGGTGCTATTGTTAGTGCAATGAGTTTTATTGAAAATTCATCAGAAGATGATGGTCCTTCTAATAAAGAATTATATGCAGAAATACAAGAGTTAAAGAAAATAATTATTAAGCAGCACGCTCAGGAGAAAAAAACTTCTGTTAGAAAAAAATCTAGTGCAATCAAAGAAGATTAAGGCTTTAGTATAAAAACTAGCTACTTTATTTTATATAGATCATAAAAAAACCTCTCTTCTAAAAAAAGAGAGGTTTTTATTAAATAACATTTAAAAATTACTTAATCTTTGCTTCTTTAAATACAACGTGCTTACGCGCAACTGGATCATATTTGCGGAAAGACATTTTTTCAGTAATGTTACGTGGATTCTTTTTTGTAACGTAGAAGTAGCCGGTATCTTCAGAGCTAACCAATCTAATTAACGTTACGGCGCTTTTCTTGGCCATGGCATATTCCTAAATTAAATCTTTCATGGATTATATTGAACAACCATGAAAATGTCAATATATTGAATCATACAATTACTTGAAAAAGGTTTATATTTACGTCACTCTGCTTACAGTAATCATAGCTAAAGTAATTGAGTATTCAAAATGTCACGTTCAACAATCGTTTGGTTTCGTCAAGATCTGCGACTTCAGGATAATCCAGCCTTAAAATATGCAGCAGAAAATGGAAGTATAATCCCCATCTATATCTTAGATACAAACCCTACCGAAAAAATGGGAGAAGCATCTAGATGGTGGCTGCATCACAGTTTGCAATCATTATCTGATTCATTCAGCACATTTGGTCATACATTACACATTTTTGTGGGTAATCCCTTTCATGTCCTTCATGACCTGCTTAAACAAACCGGTGCTAATAGTATTGTTTGGAATCGTTGTTACGAACCCTATGCAATCGAACGAGATTCAAAGATTAAAGAATATTTTCAAGGCTTGAAAGTAAATATTAAATCGTTTAATAGCAATCTACTATTTGAGCCATGGACCATTTTAAATAAACAAGGAACTTTTTTTAAGGTATTTACCCCTTTTTGGAAACACTGCCTAATGCAAACTCCTGAAGTGGCCGTCGATTCAATTGCTGCCCTGCAATCGTCTAAACCGATATCACCTTCTATAAATTCTCTTGAAGTAAATGACCTAAATCTTTTACCAAAAAACCCAGATTGGTCGGGAGGACTCCAGGAATCATGGAAACCGGGAGAGCCCAAAGCCTTAAATAAGCTTAAAACATTTTTACAGAACCATATTGCTAATTACAAACATGATCGGGACTTTATGGATCAAGTAGGAACCTCACGGTTGTCTCCACACCTACACTTTGGAGAAATAAGTCCAAGGTATATCTGGAATGCGTGTAAAGAATTACTCACCTTTCAAAATGAAAACATTGAAAGTATACACAGTTTCCTTTCAGAGATCGGTTGGCGTGAATTTTCTTATCATTTGCTATATCATATTCCCACATTAACCGATCAGCCGATTCAAGCTAAATTCAACGCTTTTCCTTGGAAAGATGATGAGATTTTATTAAACAAATGGCAAAAAGGAAAAACTGGGATCCCTATTGTTGATGCTGCTATGCGAGAACTTTGGCATACTGGATATATGCATAATCGAGCAAGAATGATTGTTGCGTCATTTTTAACAAAAAATTTATTAATCCCTTGGCAAAACGGAGCCCAGTGGTTTTTAGATACCCTTGTGGATGCAGATTTAGCCAGCAATAGTGTAAGTTGGCAATGGGTGGCAGGATGTGGGGTAGACGCAGCTCCTTATTTCCGAATATTTAACCCCGTAAGTCAAGGAGAGAAATTTGATCCACATGGCAATTATGTAAAGAAATGGATCCCAGAATTAAGCTCATTAGATATTCCTTATATTCATCAACCATGGACAGCTCCATCAGATTTGTTAGAAGAAAAGCACATCATTTTAGGGAAGACCTACCCCAAGCCAATGATAGACTTGAAAGAAAGCCGAAACTTAGCCTTATCGGCTTACAAACATATACAGAACGCTACACTATAAGGTTAAAAAAGTTTAAACTATCTGATGAGATTCTATTTCCTTTTGATGAGTTAAAAAAGAAATAATAATCAGCAGCACATACGCAATCAAAACAACAGTTATAGATTGAAATGTCTGATTATAAACGGCAGCGGCAGAAAATGTAATAAAAGACGCCATAAGTTGACGAATTGAGGTTACGGCAGACGAAGATGTTCCCCCCATCGTATGAAATAATTCCATAGCTCTAGTGGTAACTACAGTCGCAATAAACGGACAACACACTGTATATACACAGTACGTCATGACCATCATATTTACAGATTCTGAAAAAAACGCCTGAACAATCAAAAGACTAACAATGTAAACGGTAATTAAATACATTCCAATTCGAATGGTCGAATACAGCCCATTATCCTTAACATATTGACGCACAAACGCCGCAGCAATGGCATAAAAGAAGGTTGGAACAAATTGATATAAAGCAAAGGCTTCTCGGCTAATACCCATTACATCCTGAAAATGAATTGAAAATAAAGGAATTTGCGCAACATGCAACCCATGAATCATGCCATTTAAAAAAGCAAATACCAAAAATATTCGATTTGAAAATAATATTTTGTAATTTTTAAACGCACGTATTACAGAAGTACTTTGATCTTCTTTTTTCTTTAATGTTTCAGGGATAATAAATGCGATTAAAATTATTTGATTTAATCCCAAAATACTTAATACTGCAAACACTCCCCGCCATCCAAAATAATCGGCGACCACGCTGCCAACAATGGGTGCAGCAGATAAAGAAACTGAAATCGTAATATTAAACACATTAAGGGTACGTACGCTGTCTTTACCTTTAAAAATATCCTTAATAATTGTTAACCAAATAACAGAAGAAGCAACACCTCCCATTCCTTGAAAAAAGCGAGCGATAATTAATTCATAAATATCATGAGCAACCGTACACCACACCGAAGCTGCAGCAAAAAACCCGATTCCAGTCAAAAGCAATCTTTTTCGCCCATAACAATCTGCCAATGGTCCATAAAACAATGCTGCAATCGCAGTGCCTAGAAAATAACTGCTGACGGTCCATTGCGTTAATGTTTCGTTTGCTTGAAAAAATATTCCAATTTCAGGCAAAACAGGTGCGTGCATATCCATTGCAGAATTAACGATAATACTGCCTAAAATTAAGGTGAAGGTAATTAAAGAAAGTTTAGTTTTTGAAAATTGCTCTTTCATGATACGTAATTACACATTGTCCATAATAAAATCTCGAAAAGCTGCAATTTTTTTAGATCGACGTAACTCTTCAGGATAAACTAAATAATAAGTTAACTCCGGCAATTTTACATTAGGCAAAATACGCCGCAAAAAAGGATATTCTGCCGCTATATATTCGTCCAATACCGCAATTCCTAAGTGATTTGCAACGGCCGTGGCAATAGCTAAGTTGCTGTTCACAGAAAAGTAGGGAATCCTACGTGGCGAATCTTCTGTCAAACCAAGGTACAGTAAAATATTGGTATTATCCAATGAATTTGCATCTTCTCCAAAGACAATTAATTTATGATGATTTAAGTCTTCTAATTTTTTGGGTTCCCCGTTACGTTCAAGATAAATTTCACTGGCATAAATTCCTTTGGAAAATGTCATTAATGGCCGTTGAATCATGCGTAATTGAGCCGAAGGCATAGGCTTAATTGCCAAATCGGCACCTTCCTGAAGCAAATTTGTATCGTCATCAGAAATAACTTGAGTAATCCGAACCTCCGAATAAAGTGATAGAAATTTATGAATACGAGGTGCTAACCAAAAATTAGAAAATGTTTGCGTCGTTGCAATTTTTAAATGCCCAGCAGCTAAATCTTTTGTGTCTTTTAAAATAGACAACGTATTGGAAATACGACCAAAAATTTCTTGGGTTGTTTCAAATAGAATATCACCCTGCTCTGTTAACATTAATCCTCTTGGATGCCGTCGGAACAATCGACACCCCATCATACTTTCAAGGGCAGAAATTTGCCGACTTACGGCTGATTGCGACAACGCAAGCTTTTCAGAAGCTCGTGTTAATGAACCAGACCATGCTACATGATTAAAAATACGTAATTTATCCCAATCTACTTTGGTACTTAATAACCTAATATCAACCATTTTCCCCTCCCTAATGGTTTTTATGGCTTAAGAATGTAACGTTAAAAACTCTTCGGCATCTAGTGCGGCCATACATCCTTGCCCTGCAGCTGTTACGGCTTGTCTATATATTTTATCTTGTACATCTCCTGCGGCAAATACTCCAGAGATATTTGTAGAAGTTTCACCTTTCTGAGTTAAAATATATCCATTGTCATCTAATGTTATATGTCCTTTAAAAATATCTGTTTTGGGTGAGTGTCCAATTGCAACAAAAACACCGTCTACATCAATTGTTTGGGTTAATTCACTTTGTACCGTAGACCTTAAACGCAGGCTCGTTACTCCCTTCACGTCTAAGCTACCTAAAATCTCATCTACTTGATGGTTCCAAATAATTTTAACTTTAGGATTTGCAAATAAGCGCTCTTGTAAAATTTTTTCTGCGCGCAAACTGTCTCTACGATGGATAAGAGTTACCTGACGTGCAATATTAGATAGATAAAGCGCTTCTTCCACGGCACTATTTCCTCCACCTATAACTGCAACAGACTTATCTTTAAAGAAAAAACCATCACACGTAGCACATGCCGACACCCCAAATCCCTTAAACTTTTCTTCAGAGGGGATGTTTAACCATTTTGCTTCTGCTCCAGTTGCAATAATGACAGATTCAGCAGTAAACGTTGTACTTTCGCCATAACATATAAATGGACGTTTTGAAAAATCAACTTTATTAATGTAATCATAGACAATCTGAGCTCCAACATGCTCTGCTTGCTGTCGCATTTGTTCCATTAACCAAGGACCTTGAATAACATCTGCAAAACCTGGATAGTTTTCTACGTCAGTAGTGATCGTTAATTGTCCACCAGGTTGTAACCCTGTAACAAGAATAGGATTTAAATTTGCCCTAGCCGCATAAATCCCTGCTGTATATCCCGCAGGTCCTGCTCCAATAATTAACAACTTTGTATACACCGTATTCATTATCTACTCCAAAACTTAAAAAATATATTATGCGACAAGATGACTTTATCTGCATTCTGCAAAAAATGCATAGCTTTTGCAACTACTATTTGTTTTCTGCAAACCTTATGTGAAAAAAAATGACTTTTAAAAATTTTCCAAATATTAAATCGCAAAAATAGAAAAAACTTGGATAGCACTACTATGTACTATCCAAGTCTCCTCAATCAAAGATAATAATATTACCCCTCCATCGAAGGGTACCTAATTACCCCGACTATTTCATCACCTGAATTAGCTCTTCAGCCATTCTATCGGCCTGTTTCATAGACATTAAACATCCTTGGTGATAAATTTTTAATTCCATGATACTTCCAAATTCTTTATCCAAAGACACCGTAGAACTTTCCAAAGCTGCAGCTTTAATCTTTCCCAGACCGTTTTGACCGGCTTCTCCCAGAACAATTGAACCTGATTTTCGTGTTTCATAGAAAATATTTCCCGTAACAAATTCCAAATCATTAGGACTTGCAACAGTTCCCATAGCTAACCGTGCGATTGCCACACTTCGACCATTACTAAATAATGCACTGACAGTTCCATCTTCTTCAATACGGACATTTTCAAAACGTCCATATCCCAAACCATCCTGTTGACTGTACGTAATCAAAGATGTACCATCATAAGCAGTCAAATTTCCTTCTGCAGCACCTTCTGCTGCACCTGCCCATGCCGTGGGTGTTAATCCCTTTCCTCTTCCAAGCTTGAAATCAATATTTAATGGGGCAGAGTTAATCTCTGGATCATTCCACTCTACATATAATTTTGGGGCCACATCCGCCTCTGTAGGTTGACCATAGTCCAGTAAATTTAATTGACCCGTTTGGTTGAAGGTTACAATCATTTTATTCCCCGTACTATCAACAGGATCACCCGCTGCAGTGTTACGCTTAACTATCCCACCGTCAATGGTAATCTCTACTTCATATTGAATCTGATTATCTGCATCAGGTCCCGCTGCTAAGCGTTTAAAATTAAAGATTAAGTTATGGGCAGTTCCCATACTGTCAAAAATACGTTGCGTTTTTGAAAATGTTCCACCTACAGGTGTTGCTAAACCTGAAGATAAGTTTCCGCTGAATTCTACTTCTGTTGTTTGTCGCACAACACCGGCTACTTGGTTTACCTGTATTGGAATTAGATCATCCAAAACTTCCTTGTTAATTCCAGCTTTGATGTTTCCATTCGCACCCACAGGCCATCCCATCAAAATTGCACTATTATCAACCATATACCCTTGTTGATTTCGCTTAAATGCTCCGCCTCGTTTTAATCCAAATTGTCCCTCACCTTCATTTAAAGAACTTTTTGTAATCACAAACCCATTCGGACCTGTAATCGCAATATGCGTCGCAACACCTGTAGTTTTTAATACACCTTGCTCTGAAACGTTACGGGAAACCGCCGTGTTAACGGCACCTGGCGAATATGTACCCGCAGAGTTAGACGTCACTGCGGCAGAAAAATCAACTGTCGCTGTCTTACCACCGACGTTCTGTCCACTAACAATATTTTCTACGGCAACGCCCATTGCAACCTGAGCTGCTTTTACACCTGATTGTGCTGTTGTAATACTCATTTATTATCTCCTTTATTATAATCCATTTTCACTAACAATCCGCTTAACAGCAGACAGCGGAGCTTTTATCCTAGAGGTGACTAGATTCGTCTCTCCACTTTCATTCACTTCTATGCCCTGCACCTTACCAGATACTCGAACTATGGTAGACTTATCTGTAGCTATCATTTTCCGATTACCATTTTTTAAATTAAATTGAACGGTATATGTATCCTCCGGCACTCGTTTGCCTGCAGCATCCAAACAATTCCAACTATAAACACCTTTATCTCCGCTTTTAACCTCAAGCTCACCTTTGTGTACAGCATGTCCTTTTGAATCTGTAATCCAAACAGAAGCATACTCAAGCTCAGACAAGCCTTCCGGTATTTCATAAGAAAATTGAACATCACGATCCGTCATAGACAGCGTCTCAACTTTATCATGAATTTCTGCTCCGTCTAAACTTCTGGCATGTTCAAGTAATTCAAATCGTGGCGGAGCCCCTTCTTCCACTACTTTTTTAAGCAAGCTAATGGATACTCTATATTCACCCAACGGAACCTCTTTTCCTTCATTATCGATGCCAGGCCATGCAAATTGATTAATACCGGCACCAGGATTATAGACCATGTTTTGATAAACTATCTCTCCATCTGCATTTTTAATCTCCACAGAAAATGCATCAACTTCTTCGGAAACTGTAAAGTTTTCAATGGTTTTGCGGCCGGAAGCAATGGTCATCTTATCGGTTTCAATATCCACCATTTCTCCAATTAATCCAGCTGCTGTATATCGATTGCTGCGCTCCATAGTTTCTTCTAAGTTTGTCAATGCACTGGTTTGTGTCTGCATTAACATTGCTTGCATAAATTTACCAAAACTATCCATTGGATCTTTCTGCTCTTGCGCAAACGGATTAGGTTTTGTTTCACCTATCAACCAAAGTTTTAACATCTTCTCTGGGTCAGTAAACAGTTTCTGCAAAGAATTAGGCGCTCCCATAGGCTCTATTTCAGCCGTTTCTTTTTTCATTTCATCCGGAAAGGCACCATTCTTCTCCTCATCTGCAGATGTATACTGCGCACCTATATCTCCAGGAACCAATCTATTCGTTGCTTGTGCTATCGTTGGCATTGCGTTCTCCTTATCTTATGCTCTAATGTCTAGATGTTTAGAACTTTTTCGTTCCAAGCTATACACGGGCATTTCTGATGTGACTTCCTTATGCCCAGGATTTCTTGCTAATAGGCTTTCTCGCTCTTCCCAAGCCACATATTCCGATTGTTTTTGTCCTCCACCTTGATCGGCTAAAAGCTGCAAATTAACGTTTGATTCTTCAATGCCAATTTCTTTTAAAACCGCTTTTAATTGTTCAACATCTTGTTGAAACAGTTTAAAAGTTTCTGGTTTTTCTAAGGATAAGACAGCCCGTATGTTACCAACCTCGTCAGCCTGCAACTCAACATGCACTGACCCCAACTCTTCTGGAGTTAGCGTAACAGTTAATGTTTTAGATTCATTGGGTTTTAATCCTTCATAAGTATCTGCTATTGCTTCATACATTTGACGGATAGTACCTGTTTCTGAAATTTTTATTGTTTTCTCTAAAGAATTTTGTGATTCATTCATCATAATATTTGGCTTTGGCACAGATCTAAAATCTACAGACGACTCGTCTTCCGTTACCAACTCTACCGGTTCTGTCAACTCTTCTTGATCTGATGTATGATCTCCTGCAAATGTACTTCCCCCTTCTACGGATGACGCTTCTTTAAGGACAATGGGCTCCTCCATTGACAAGGGTAAGTTATATTCTCCAATCTCATCATTCTTTTGTTTAAAGGATAACTCTTTAGTAACTGGACTTGAACCCGAAACAAACACCTCACTCATCTGTTGTGGTTTGATGTCCAGTCCAGCGTTTTCTACCACGGTCGTATTTAACAAAGAACGTTTCACAGTATCTTTAGCAACACCTTTTGATAAAGCTTCAAGATCAGGTGCTTTTGTTACCTGTACTAGGTTATCTATATCCGTCCCTTCTAAATTAAAGGGCTCCTCCTGTAACGTTAATGACGGTTGTGAACTATCAGAGGTAGGTAGAGTGACACCTCCTTCAAATGTATCTGTTTTATACGTTACAAGACTTTTATCGGAATAAACAATTGAATTAACACCCAAACTTAAGGCATCACCAGTGACCACCTCTACTGATGTTTTTAAGTCTTTGCTTGTCTCTGGTAATTTAACGTTCAATTTTCTTGGATGATCTGTGACATTCAGACCTAATTTATCATAAGAAACACAAACTTCACGTTCATCGGCGACCGAATCAGACGAACCTTCAGGTTTTGTCTCTGGAACAAACATTCCAGAAGTCAAAACGACCTCATTCAGTTTTTTTGTTTCACCAATATCATTCACAGTATCCTCAGACTCATCACTATCCTTCACAGTAACTGCCAATTTATTGATCTCAACGTTATCTTCTTTGACTTCTACAAAATCCCCCTCTGGCAGAACAGCTGTCTCCAGTACGGTTGCAAATTGATCGTTATCTTCGGGATATTTTAATCCTTCTGGATTTGAAAAACGCTGTACAAAAGCAAGCATATTATTTTGAAGAGGTATCATGTTTTTTTACTTCTATTATCTATCTGGCAATAAATAAGCAAAAAACGTGCCAAACGTAAAAAATACTTCAAATAAAAAAGGCTTGCGTATATGCAAGCCCTATTTTGATTAGACAATACTGGCTTTTGTTAAGTTCCCCACCCACTCAGCACTTGATAAACTTCATGCACAGGCAACCCTACAGTTGCATGAAAAGATCCCTGCATCCACTTTACATATTTACTGGCGATTCCTTGGATGGCATATCCAGCTGCTTTTCCGATGCCCTCCCCCGTCTCAACATATGATTCAATTTCTTGGTCCGTCAAACGCTTAAAAGCTACTTTTGTTTCCACCAATTTTATACTACGTTTCCCCGATGGATGCCGCATGGCTAAGGCACAATATACTGTATTTTTTCGGCCTGACAACAAAGTTAGGTAACGCCGAACATCATCATCTGTTTCTGCTTTATCTAAAACTCTGCGACCACACCCAACAACATTATCTGCCGCAATAATAATATGATCAGGAAATTGCTCAGCAGCAACATCCGCTTTTAAATTTGCTAAACGTAAGGCTAATTGTCGGGGAAGTTCATCCTTCAAAGGTGTTTCATCAACCTCTGGTGAAAAATATTGATCAACCCGAATATTAATCAGGTTAAGTAATTGTTTGCGCCGTTCAGAACTTGACGCTAAAAGAATAGGTACTGTCACGATAATTACTTAAATCGATAACTAATCAGACCTTTGGTAAGGTCATACGGTGTCATTTTAACCGTTACTTTATCACCTTCTAATACGCGAATTCGGTTTTTTTGCATACGCCCCGATAGGCGTGCAAGAATCAAATGTCCATTTTCCAATTTAACACGAAACATGAGGTTGGGAAGCATCTCTTCCACAACACCATTAAACTCAATATGATCTTCTTTTGCCATATTATATTATCTTCTCCAATTAAATTCCCAGGGCGTTAATCTTACTGATTTTCGCCCTAATGGAATATACATATAGTTATTCAGTTTGAGCTGCTGCTTGTTGTGCTGCTGCTTCTTTTGCTGCGTCTTTGCGTTGTGCCCAAATTGCTTTTTCTTTAATACGTGCAGATTTACCACGACGATCGCGCAGGTAATATAATTTCGCACGGCGTACATCACCACGACGTACCACTTCAATTTGAATGTTCGGAGAGAACAATGGGAATACACGTTCCACACCTTCACCATAAGAAATTTTACGTACAGTGAATGAAGATCCCATCGCACGATTACGACGCGCAATACACGCACCTTCAAACGCCTGCATGCGTTCACGGTTTCCTTCTTTTACTTTTACCAATACTTTTAAAGTATCTCCTGGACGAAAATCAGGAATCTTATTTGCTGATTGCAATTTTTTAATTTGCTCTTGCTCAAATTGTTCCAAAATATTCATGATAGTTTCCTTTCATTAACATACTGTGCCCATAAATCTGGGCGTCGTTCTTGTGTAAGCTGCTCTGCCTGCTGCAACCGCCATTTACGAATCTGTTCATGGTGACCAGACAACAATACCTCGGGTACTGTCATTCCATTCCACTCTTGAGGACGTGTATAGTGAGGATACTCCAACAACCCTGATGAAAAGCTTTCATCTTTTAAAGACTCAGGCTTTCCAATCACTTCAGGTAACAAACGCACACATGCATCAATCATGCAATACGCTGCCATTTCTCCACCCGTCATGACAAAATCACCCATGCTAATTTCATCAAAATTATAATAATCAATCACACGTTGATCGACTCCCTCAAACCGCCCACACAGCACCAGCATACCATCCGTATTGCTAGCCAGCTCTTCAGCTTTTTCCTGCGTAAATGGTTTACCCTTTGGGCTTAAGTATACTTTTTTGATCTCAGCACCTGTCTTTGCAAGAACTGAATCAACAGCCCTTCCAATTACATCAGCCCTCATCAACATACCAGCACCCCCGCCAAAAGGTTCATCATCAACCGAATGATGCTTATCCTCCGCAAAATCACGCAAATTAACCGAATGACATGACCATTTTTCAGTCTCCAATGCTTTACCGATCAATGATGTGCTTAACGCTCCTGGAAACATATCGGGAAAAATCGTTAATATATGAACAGGCCAACTCATCAACTGTTGTCCTCATTGCCATGAATAAAGGATTCTGCCATCGCAGAAACTACAACACACTCATTCTCCATATCTACACTGACAATTGCGTCATCTGTAAAGGGAACCATAAATGTCTTATACGCTTCTGATTTACATTCCAAAATATCTCCGGCACCAAAGTTCTCAACAGATACTATTTTCCCCAACACTGCATTTTCTTCAGAACATACAGTAAGTCCGATTAAATCAGAGACATAAAATGTGTCATCTTCTTCTACTTCAGGCAATTGGTCTCTGTTAATATATAATTCGGTTTTTGCCAAGGTTTCCGCCATATTACGGTCCGTAATGTCATTCACCATTGCCACAAACATGCCACGAACTGTGCCCACAGACTTCAGCTTAAACTGCTGACTTCCGGTCAAGTTCGTTAACGGTTGATAATCAAAAATATCTAATGGATTTTCACAATAGCTATGTACACACACATGACCTTTAATGCCATGAGCTTTGGTAATCATTCCAACGCAAACTTTATTGTGTGTCAAAGTCATTGCATCCATCCTAATTGATTACTCTGCCGCAGCTTCTGTTGCAGGAGCCTCAGCTGCCGCTGCTGCTTCAGCTTTTGCCGCTTCTTTTGCAGCTTTTTCAGCTTCTTTAGCCGCTAATGCTGCTGCTTCTGCCTTTGCTTTTGCTTCAGCTTCCATTTTCATACGCTCTTGAGCTTTAGCTCTTGGCTGTGATTTCTTAGGCTGATCCGGACGTTGTACAGGGTCAACCAGTTTTGCATTTGCTAAAAATAGTTCCACACGATCCGTGGGTTGAGCTCCAACGGATAACCAGTACTTAATACGATCTTCAACCAAGCGAATACGGTCAGCGTGCTCTTTTGGTAACATTGGATTGTACGTTCCAACTTTTTCTACGAAACGACCATCGCGTGGAGCCGTTGCTTCAGCAACAACAATACGGTAGTATGGGCGCTTTTTTGCACCGGCACGGGCTAAACGAATACGTAATGCCATCAGTTTTTACCTTTCTTACTTCATATTAAACAAACCTTTAAAACCAGCTTTCATCAAACCACTCATCCCCAGCTTTTTCATCCGTTTCATGATGGTTTCCATATCTTGATGCTGCTTTAAAAGGCGATTCACATCTTGAACTTCAACTCCAGATCCTACTGCAATCCTACGCTTGCGCGATGCATTCAATAGTTTAGGATTTTTACGTTCTTTTTGCGTCATCGAGCGAATCACCGCAATCTGGCGGTGAATTACTTTCTCATCGATTTTGGTTTCGTCAATTTTGTCTTTCAATTTGGACATGCCGGGTAGCATATTCATAATGCCCCCAAAACCGCCCATCTTTAACATGTTCGACAACTGTTTCTCGAAATCGTTTAAATCAAACAACCCTTTTTGCATACGCTTTGCAAGGGCTTCCGATTCTTCCTTGTCCAGGGTTTCTGTTACCCGTTCAACAAGTCCAACGATGTCTCCCATCCCCAAAATGCGATCTGCAATTCGGTTAGGGTCGAAAATCTCTAATTCATTTAATCTCTCTCCCACGCTTAAAAAGCGAATGGGACAACCTGTAACGTGACGAATGGATAATGCCGCTCCTCCTCGTCCGTCTCCATCTACACGTGTTAATACAACACCCGTCAACGGGACACGTTGCTTAAACGTTTCCGCAACAGTATAGGCATCTTGGCCAATCAAACTGTCTGCCACAAATAAGATTTCATGGGGATTTGTTTTTTTAACAACGGCTTCCAGCTCTTGCATTAATGCATCGTCAATCTGCAATCGACCTGCCGTATCCAAAATTAAAACGTCATACCCTTCTTTCTTAGCTTTGCTTAAAGCGTTTTCAGCTATTTTCAACGGTTGATCAGACTCATATCCTGCATAGGCAACACCTGCCTGACTTGCTAAAATGCTTAATTGTGTGCGAGCTGCAGGACGATATACGTCTAAAGATTCCATCAAAACCTTTTTATTAGAAAATCGCTTCTGCACATACACGGCTAATTTTCCAGAAAATGTTGTCTTTCCCGATCCTTGTAATCCCACCATTAAAATAACAGTTGGAATATGTGTTAGCTTTAACTCCTCAGCAGTCCCCAAAACATCTACTAACGCATCATGCACAATTTTGATGACCATTTGGCCTGGCGTAATGCTTTTTAATACATCCTGACCAATGGCTTTTTCAGTGGCTTTTGCAATAAAATCACGTACAACGGGTAAGGCTACATCTGCTTCTAATAACGCAATGCGAACTTCACGCATAGCTGATTTAACGTCATCTTCCGTTAAAGAGCCTCGGTTCTTTAATTTATCTAAAATACCCGTTAATTTTTGCGATAAAGCGCCAAACATTTTTTTCCTAACACAAAAAGCGCAGTGCGCAAAAACTTGCGGACTAACGCTAAACTTTTGTTGTTTTATCATAAAGTCACGATGAATACTATAAAAAAATTAAAGAATGTTATTTTCCTGATCTTTTGTTACTATTTTTATCAGTCAACTATAAATAAAAATAACCATGTATAAATATATTACCTTCTTATTTCTATCTATTTCCCCCTTATCGGCCTGTGAATTTATCGCCGGCGTAACCGTTCCGGAGGCCTATGATTATGTGGATCAATTACTCTTTAGCGCCACACATCAACACAGGGGCAATGAACAAATATTAAGACAAATCGATGAAATTGAAACACAATTTTTAGTGCTCCTTGCAGGACGTAACGATGGAAACCCCACCTGGAAAGACGACATTGAGCAATTAGTCGCTCGGATAAACGGATTAATCTCTCGATAACCTCATTCTTAGGGAGATGGGCATGTTAATGTGCAACACTTACAAACTTAACATCAATCTTGAAAGTGATGCTCGTATTGATAAGGATGATTGAGATGAAGCTATCGACTCAAGAGATTCAAACAGACCGCGCCCCGTGAAGGGGGTCCACCAAGACTCCCAAATTTGGCCGTGGGTCCACCCCTCCTCCACTCACAACATATAGCTTCTCCCTTTCGTTAGATCTCTTAACAGAGTCCTAACAAATGATTCAGTTCTCTCTTTACAGAT
>Ga0172373_10000535_pt1 | contig 61896 bp, 55 predicted proteins | sample Lak10m_2_FD_114546 | JGI IMG/M metagenome (GOLD analysis project Ga0172373, IMG submission 114546) | Freshwater microbial communities from Kabuno Bay, South-Kivu, Congo - kab_092012_10m | ecosystem: Environmental > Aquatic > Freshwater > Lake | place: Democratic Republic of the Congo... | reverse complement strand
GCAAAGGTTCACCCGTTATTGAATCACCTGATCGTCGGTGTTCTGTGGTGGTCATGGCATCTTCCTTACTATTCTTACTTTCTGGACCGCGCCGTCTTGAAGGCCGCCGTCACAACCAGCATTCCTGTGTTCCTGCTCATCGGCTTGATTGTTATGCCGCCTACAGCGCTTCTGTTTGGTGAACTGCGCCTGCTTGGCAAATCCGTCTGGCCCGTTTTTGTTCTTCACAACGTCATCAATGCGCTGAGCATGCCGTTGATCATCAACAGTTTCATAAAGGTCAATGGCACAATGGGAGTAGTATTTTCCCCCACCAACGAAGGCATCTTCACATCCATTTTATTTGGCGTCGCCGGGTGGATGTTGTACCAATATCGAATGAAGAAGCAGGCGGTTTCGTAAAAAAAATCTTGTAAAAGCAGACCTCCGAGTTTTTGAAAAACTCGGAGGTCTGCTTTTTGTCTTTTCTTATTCGATCCCGTCAAAAATATGGTCAAGCACTTCTTCGCTCACGTCGAAGACCGATCCATTTTCAGGGATGGCTTCCCTCGTCATCCACTCTGGCAGACGGTCGTCTTTGGCAGTGAATCCTGCTCGTTTGTTGAACTCACGCTCCATTTTAATGGTCTGCTTGCCAAGTTCCTGCAAAATATTATCAGGCAGATCATCCCATCCATAACGCGCCTTGAGCAAGCGTTTTACTACGCCATCGGGTGTAGCTGCGTAGCCAAAGCCTGCGAAAATACAGGCACCAATCGTGTCATAACCTGCCATGTTCAACTGGGCATTGAGTGACGCCTCTTTCTGCTGGGTTGGGTCCAGGTGATTGACCTTGGCGCGGATGGTCAATCCGCAGGTGTGGTCGGCTCCCTGTGGAGTTGTGGCATATGTAACACCCGTCCCCTTAATCGAGCGCGGCTCATACGCAGACATGGCTTGTCCCTTCACAGCTGGTACTCGTTCAATGTTGTACTTCTTACCAACTGTCACTGCGCCATCACCTAGAACGTGACCCAATTCCGTACCTGCCCGAATTTCATCAATCAACTTCTGGGCATCTTCTTCGCTTCCCCAGCGCATGAGACCCGCTTCCGCGGCAACGCCAAGCGAGCCGCCGATCTCAATTGAATCAAGACCCAAATCGTTGACATGCCAATTGAGGCGGCCAATCGAATCGAGAGAGTCAATGTCAATGTTCGTGCCCATCAAACCAATAGTTTCATATTCAAGCGGAGAGACGATGATCTTGCCATCCTCCCCACCGAAGACATTCGAGCATTTGATGGTACATCCTGCCATACAGGCATGAGCAGGGTCAGAGGGTTTGCCGCGTGTCAATGTGAAATCGCGCAACGTCTCGCCGCTGATCGCATCCACATTGTCAAAGGTGCCGCGAGAGAAATTATGTGCGGGAATGGCAGCAAAACTCTGGGTCATCTGCGCCATGGCTGCTGTGCCATAATCACGGTACGTCACAGACTGCGGGTGTTCCATCACAGCTTTGGTGTAATCCTTTTGCGCCACTTTGAACGCTTCAGGGTCTGCAATCACTGGTTTTTGCCCGCCCGCATGATCGAACACGATGGCTTTCAATCCCTTGGTGGCCATCACTGCACCCAGCCCGCCGCGCGCCGCAATACGGGAAGGAATTTTGTCTTTGTCAATATTCTGAATCCCAGCGGACTTCATCCGCATTTCACCGCCAGGGCCGATCAACGCAATGGCGACTTTATCGCCATATTTTTCAATCAGTTTCGGGGCAGTCGCATACACGCCCAAACCTGCAAGGTCATCAGCGCGCTCCCACTCTGCGCCATTCAGCGACAGGTGTAAAACCCAGTACCCGTCTTCCTTTGGAGCATCCTCGATGACGAGCGCATGAATACCCATGAATGCCATGTGATAGCCTGTGCGACCGCCAGCATTAGCCTCTTTGATACCGCCAGTCAACGGGGATTTTCCACCGATGGAAATCCTATCTGTGGAGGAAAGCATGTGCCCAACCAATAAGCCAGGCGCAAAGATAAGTTTGTTGCCAGGGCCAAGCGGGTCACACTTCGCATCTACTTCATCAAGCAGAATGTGAGTGAGAAGTCCGCGCCCGCCGAGGCGTAGCCAATTTTGCGGGACGGGCTCGCGTTTCAGCGTTTGCTCACGGACATTAACGCGCCAGATCTGGGATTCGTGTTCAGCCATTTATTTTTCTCCTGTGTACAGGATAATATTCATATCTCAATTTCAATAAAACAAAAACCGCCGCAGCCAATTGGGTGCGGCGATCTCCTTACATGAGACTTTACTTTTTGCCGCCGAGCAGCCCTCCAAGCAAGCCAGCCGCGTCATCCAAACCGATACCATCGCTCAGGTCAACGCTCCCAGAAAGGATCGCATCCACCTCCCCAGCGATGGTCGGGGGTAATTTTTTCTTAAGCAAGTCCACAACTACAACCACGGATTGCTTGGCTTTTTCCTGAGGGATACCCACTTTTTTCGCAACCACGGTGGAAATTTCAGTAATAAGGTCGGACATTTTATTCTCCTTGTGTTTAATCAAATTTTTACCATGCTAACACAACTTATATTGAATGGCAAATTTTAGTGTTTCATTATGAAAACAGAGATTGAACTGCTTCCCTAAAAACCTTTGTATGATGGTCCACATCGGCTTGAGTGGTCTCAGGGGAGATCAAGGCCATGTTGTGGAAGGGGGTCATTAGAATGCCGCGATTGAGAGCATAGAGATGCATGTAGCGGTCGAGTTCAGGGTCAATGGCGGCGTGCGCTTCTCCACCATTCTTCGGCGGGTTGGGACGGAACCAATATTCAGAGCGATTGCCCAACTGCTTGACGATCCACGGCAGGTCAAATTCTTTGATAACAGACTGCACACCTTCGGTGAATTTTTCCTGCAAAGCGGTTGCCTTGAAATAAAATTCCTCGGTTAAAACATTTTGCAGAGTGGCTTTCATCGCCGCAATGGACAGGGCATTGCCTGAGAGCGTGCCGCCAATGCCGCCAACATCTGAGTCTTCCACGGAGAGTCTTTCGTTGAAAGCTTTTGAAACTTCTTCGGTGAAGCCATAGATCGCGGCGGGCACTCCTCCAGCGAGGGGTTTGCCGAGGGTTAAGAAATCAGGCTCGAGGGAGTGTGAAGCGGTGTATCCGCCAGGGCCAGCGCAGATGGTATGAGTCTCATCAATGATTAGCAAAGTCCCATATTTGCGGGTAATTTCGCGCAAGGCTTTGTGATAGCCTTCGTTGGGATGAATGATGCCGATGTTGGTCATGGCAGGTTCGGCAAGGACAACGGCTACGTCACGCGCAGAAAGAGCCGTTTCGAGCGCGCCGATGTCGTTGAACTCGATGACCTTTGTCGTTTCACGCGGATCAACTTGCGGCCCCATGTTGTTGGCGCGCGGCATGGGTGTGCCTTCTTCATCAAGCGTGATGAAGGTTTCATCCACGGAGCCGTGATAACAATAGTTGAAGACAAGAATCTTCAGGCGGCCTGTGATGAGACGAGCCATGCGCAAAGCAAAACGATTCGCATCGGTGGCGGTGAGGGCAAACTGCCAATACGGAAGTTTGAAGCGGCGCTGAAGTTCCTCACCCACCCAGATGACATCTTCATACGGCAGCATGAGCGTGATGCCTTTTTGAATTTGCTCAGTGATGGCTTTGACTGTGGCTTCGGGCGCGTGACCTGTCATTGCGCCCGTATCACCGAGACAGAAGTCAATGTAATCATTGCCGTCTACATCGGTGAAGTGTGCGCCTTTGGCTTCTTTGACAAAGACGGGGAACGAGCCCGCCCAACGGATCATCCACAGCATGGGCACGCCACCATGCAAAGACTTGCGCGCTCGCTGATACAGCTCGTAGGATTTGGGGTGGTTCTTGTGAAAGAGTTCTTCTTCGGTCTTGAGGAGTTGCGTGAGTTTGTTGCGATCGAGAGATGGGGTCATGGTTTTTCTTTGTTGGAAGGTTAAAAGGTTTGAATGTTTAAACTTTCCAACATTCAAACCTTTTAACGAAAATACGATTAGCCGAGCGTTTCCTTGAGCGAGTCACCAAAAATGCGCAAGCCATCATTGATCTGCTCAGAGGTCACATTCAAGGGCGGGATCCAGCGCAGGGTGTTGTCGTAGGTTCCGCAGGAGAGAAGGAGCATGCCTTTTTCTTCGGCGGAGTGAATGACATCCTTGACGAGTTGCTTGGCTTTGGCCTGACTACCATCAATGATGAATTCAGTGCCGACCATGAGTCCCTTGCCGCGCACATCACCAATTTGTGGATATTCTTCCTGCAATTTGCGAAGACCCGTCATGAGTTGGATGCCTTTGTCTGAGGCATTCTCCAGCATCTTTTCGTCTCGCATCGCGCGGATAGTTGCTACTCCTGCCGCACAAGCGACTGCGTTCCCGCCGTATGTTCCGCCGATGGAACCGACATCGAGTTTCTTCATAATGTCAGTGCGGCTGAACACTGCGGAGAGCGGCATACCCGAAGCAATCCCTTTCGCGGCGGTGATGATGTCAGGAACAACGCCGAAATGTTCGAGAGCGAACCATTTGCCCGTGCGACCAAAGCCTGACTGCACTTCATCGAAGATGAGCATGATGCTGTGCTTGTCGCAAATTTCGCGCAAGCCTTTCATGAACGAGGCAGGTGGGACAATGTAGCCGCCCTCTCCCATCACGGATTCGATCAGGATGGCAGCGGTGTCTCGTGGTGCAGTTTGTGAAGCGAGGAGATATTCAAGCTGTTCCAACGCATACGCGGAGGCTTGCTCTTCGGTCATATTCATGTGGAAAGCGTACGGAAACGGCGAGACGTAAATCCCAGCAGGCAATGGGCCAAAGCCTGTGCGGTAACCGATCTTGGAGGTGGTCAATGCCATCGTCGCGTGAGTGCGTCCGTGAAAGGAGCCGTTGAAGACGATAATATTTTGTCTGCCCGTGGCGGCTTTGGCGATCTTGATCGCATTCTCCAATGCTTCCGCACCTGAGTTGGCAAAGAAAAAACTGTCAATCGAAGGCGGAACAATTTTTCGGAGTTCTTCGATCAATTGCAGCATCGGCTTGTGGACAACGATATTCGCCTGCGCGTGCAGGAACAAACCTGCCTGCTCGCGGATGGCTTCCACAACTTTCGGGTGACAGTGACCTGTATTCGTCACGCCGATTCCGCTGGTAAAGTCCAACAGTTTTTTGCCATCATCGGTGTAGATGTAGGCACCTTCAGCACGATCAGCAACAAAATTGAAAATGCGACTCCACGCAGGAGTCATGTGGGGGAAATTTTCTTGATAGAGTTGATCGGTCATGATTTTCCTTTATGGCAGAGATTGGTAATTGGTGAATAGTAATTGGTGCTGTACCGAAAAATTGGAGATGGAATTCATCATCCCATCTCCAATCTCTAATTACAAATTACCATTACCTATTCTTCACTTTCTATGCAGGCAAATATTCCGCAGCCCATTCCACGTCATGCTTCTTCAACGTCTCGGGGGTGGGAACTCCGTCATTCGTCCAGCCTGCCAGCTTGTAGTAATGATCGATAGCAGAATCAACTTCCTCGTGAGTCAGAGCGAAGCCCGCTGTCGGGCCGGTACCAGCCAATTGCTTGAAAAATTTCTTTGGCAGTTTATCCGCATTACGGGTCAATCCTTCGCGGGCATTGAACACGCGGAAGAGATCCAAACGGCGGCGACCAACTTCCATCAATTCTTCGACAGTCATATCCCAACCCGTGACAGAGCTGACCATGTGGGCGGTGTCTTTGCCATCGTAGAGAGTCCACGTGGGGCCATACACGAATTGGCAGAGTTCGGCAGAATCAAGCATGGAGTAGAAGACTTCGGTCTCATACGCAAAGCGGACTTTTTCTTCGGTGAGGCTGTACGCGGGCTGCGGCGAACCAAGACCAATTTGCTTGAGGCGGTCGAGGTTGAAATCGCCAACGCCTTCTTCGTAATAAGGGTCGTGCTCGCTAGACTGGTGATCAGCACCGAAAGGATTGACAGCATAGATGAGGCTAAGTGTGCGCTTAGCTTGCGGCATATGCGCGGGAGCCTCAGCGCCTTTGACCGTGATGAGGAATTCATCCGAGTTCTTGCCCCAAACTTTGGAGGCGCGTTCCGAACCCAAACCGAGGGTCTTGCCGAATTCGCCTTCGCCCTTCACGAGCATATACAAAGCCTGAATCATCGCATCGGCATTGCCGAACTTTAGATCAAGTCCGGCAGTTTGTTCTTTGGTAATCACACCTTTTTCATAACATTCCATCGCAAAGGCAATCGTTGCGCCAGCCGCAATGGAATCAACAGCATATTCGTTGCAAACCTGATTGGCAAGTGAAACCGCCGCAAGATCATCAACACCGCAGTAGGAACCGAAAGTGCCGAGCGTTTCATATTCAGGGCCGCCGTAGCGCGGATCAACATGATATGGGCCGTCTTTGATTTCAACAACACGCTTGCATTTCACCACGCAGGCATAGCAGGTATCGCGTTCCTTCAAAATGGTCTCAGCCATCTTCTCGCCGCTGATCGGTTCGCAGCCTTCAAATTGACCTTCGTTATAGTTTCGGGTCGGCAAGGTGCCGATAGTGTTGTTGAACAAAACCACCACGGCTGTACCAAACTTGGCGAGGCCATCCATATCACCATTTTCAGGAAGTGCCTTCGGGCCAACACGATTCAACTCGGTCAACGCCTTGGCATTGGCAAGCTGAACCTTCTTGGTGCCGCGCACCACAACCACCTTCAAATTCTTGGAAGCCATCACCAGGCCCATACCCGTGCGCCCATTGTGGCGGTTGGACATGGAACACAGCGACGAGAACAGCACGCCGTTCTCCGCGCCAATGCCGTGCTGCAAAATTTCAGCCTTCGGGTCAACTTCCTTGTGGATGATGTCATCCACTTCCCCCGTCAACTTGCCCATCAAATGCGCCGCATCGCGCAATTCAAATTTTCCATCAATGATCGAAAGATAAACAGGCTTCGCAGATTTCCCCTTCACCACGATTCCATCAAAGCCAGCGAATTTCAACTCAGCGGGAAAAAATCCACCGCTCTGCGAATCTCCAATACCGCCGCTGATCGGCGATTTCGCATTCGCATTCAAACGGCTCTGCCCCGAAATGGCCGCGCCTGTTGTCACCCCAGTGAACAAGGTCAATACATTATCAGGCCCAAGCGCGTCCGCGCCTTTCGGCATATCACGCAAAATATAATGCATCCCCATCGCACTGCCGCCAAGATACTTGCGGTAAAAAGCCTCATTCGGCTCTTCCACTGTAAGCGAACCTTTTGTCAGATCAACGTGCAAAATCTTGCCGTTATAACCATTAGGCATGACATCCTCCGTGAGATTTGTTTTATAGATTATAACGAATCGGCTGGACTTTTCACAACCAGACTTTTCCGAAAGCGACAGAACGACACTTTCGATTAAGCTTTTTCTTACACGTACCGCCCCGATTCCTTCCCAACCGACCCTTGGCCCTGTTCCCTGACGCATTTCCCCCACTCGGGCTCTTCCCGCTACTTATCTCTTCCCAGCCTCACCGTAAATGTCGTCCCCTGATTCACTTCGCTCACAACCGAGATCGTCCCCTGCAACTCATCCACAATGGATTTAACGATATACAGCCCAATGCCGCTACCAGGGATCTCCGCCACCGTCACATTCTTGGCGCGATAGAAACGTTCGAACAAATGCGAGATCGAGTCCGCTGGGATGCCAAGTCCGTGATCTGTGATCGACACGATAACATCCATCTCATCGAGATGCGCGGAAACTTGCACCTCTGTTCCAAGGGGCGAAAATTTCACAGCATTGTTGATCAGGTTGATGAAAACCTGCGAAAGCCCGCCAGCATCACCACGAATCTGCATGGTCTCACGTTCCATAGATAGTTTGACCGAGATATTCCGCTTATTAGCAATTGCCTTGACTGCCAGCACGGATTCTTTCAAGACTGGCGCCAAATCCATGGACACAGATTCCAGGTGGATTTTTCCGCTCTCCAACCTGCCTGCAAGCAACAGTTGATTGATGAGCTCCTTCTGACGGTTCAACTCATTCGTCAGCACTCCCAGGTACTCATCCATCTCTTCTTTTGTCCCGCCTTCCTGCAAAAGCTCGGTCATCAAGATCGCAGAAGTCAACGGAGTGCGCAGCTCATGTGATGCGCGGTTTATGAAATCAGACTTCATTTGATCCAGCCGCGCCTGCTCTGTAATGTCACGTACGATGATCAACGCCTCGCCGTCGCTGATGGGATGCAGGCGCGCCTCAAAGGTTTGCTCATGGTTCGGCAGATTGAAGCCATAGGCCCAAGTAGACGAAACAAAAGCCTCCTGATCGTCGGTATCGAAAATAAGTTTCACTACATCAATCGGCCAAAGATCCTGAAGTTTTCTACCAAGCACCGTCTCGCGCGGAACATACAGCGGATGACTCGGATTGGCATTGTAATCGAGGATGTGTCCCTCCAAATCCGTGCGCAAAAGCAGGTCAGGCAAGGCATCCACAATGATGCGATTGCGCATTTCACTGATGCGGATGGTCTCCTCGTAGCGCAGGCGCTCCAGCGCGGCACCGATCAGGTTTGCAGTCGTCTGAATCGTGTCAAACTCATTGGTCAGCCATGAGAGTTGATTTTCCTTGTCAAAGAGCGCGAGAAATCCCCAGGAGCCCATCGCCCCTTGAATTGGAATGACCAAAATGGAGATCAATGGAATTTGCGGGTCCTCTGTTTTCACCCCGGTCACGGAAAACACGCGCGTGGGATTTTCTTCAATGGTGTCTAAAAAAGGATGAAGCGCTGCGACAATGTTAAACCCGGCCGATTCCCGCTCCACCCATTGATACTGATCCATCAACTCGGGCGCGTGGATATTAAACAGCGCGCAGCAAAACACATCGATGGCATAGCCTAGCGACTCGAGCACTTCAGGGATGGTTGTTTGTATTTTAGGGGAATGGAACAACCCCGCGGTTGCCTGTCCGATCACAGCCAGCGCACGGATATGCCGCTTCAAAACAGCCTCGGCGCGTTTGTGTTCTGAAGTATCGCGCGCCAGCAATTGAATATATTCCGGCATGCCCTTTTCGTTATGCACAACCGAAATGCTCAACTCCACCGGCAGCAGAGTGTCATCTTTTTTCTTCAAGGTAGACACAGACCGGTACATGTGTTTTTCGATCAGGACATTTCGCTCGGGGGCATCCTCCATTGCCATGATGTCTTCCAAAGACATCCTCAGCAATTGAGATTCGTCATAGCCCAGTAATTGCAAAGCCTGCTGATTGGCCGTGATGAATTTAAAATCAAGACCAATAATAAAAACACACTCCCCTGTTTGCTCAAACAGGGCCCGGTAATCAAGGTTTGCTCCTAGTTTGCTCTTCCCGCTGACCTGCGCTTTAACCTCAACTGGTATCTTACTTAGTGGAATTGTCTTCTCATCCATACTTTAAATCTTCTGGGCGCAGGTCGGGCAAAACTGCCTGCACACAACAACCAGATTCAGAGTCGCCAATACTTACTCCGCCTCCAAGACCTGAGAATACAGCGCGCGCGATCGTCAAGCCAACGCCTAAACCTTGATATTCACGCCCATCGCCCTGACTCACCTGGTAAAACCTTTCAAACACTTTTTCACGCAATTCAACAGGAATTCCCCTGCCTTCATCTTGAATGGTGAGGACTACGCCCCCATTCTCTCCCGACTTCGCTGTCAATTTTACAGTGCCGTGGTCGGGACTGAAACGAAACGCATTATCAGCCAAATGCACCAGCGCCTGAGAAAATTCACGACGAGGGGCATAGACTACGTTCGTTACATCCAACTCGTGAACAAATCGCATCTCTTTTGAAGCGTATCGCGCCAATCTTCTCTTGATCGGCGCAAGAATGTGATTCTCAGCATCTACAGGCTGGCGAAGCGTGTTCAATCTATTCTGGTCAATATCCGACAAAAGGATAATATCCGCGATCAAAGACTCCAATCGGTCTGCGCTGGAATGTGCGATACGGATAAACTCCCCCTGCTCTTCAGGAGTTGAGAATTTATTATTTACCACCATATCCAGCGACATCATTACATTCCCTAAAGGCGTTCGCAGTTCATGGCTAAAATTCTGAAGGACCTCTCTGCGAAGTTTTTCCATCTCCTCCTTCGCCGCCTGCTTTGCCAGTTCCCCCGCGCGTTCTTGTTCGGTCTTCACGCGGCGAAGGACCGCTTCGATCCGCGCGATCAGTTCTTCGGTCACGAAAGGCTTCGTAATGTAATCATCCGCTCCGCTGCGAATCCCAGACACTCGATCTTCGCTGGCGGTGCGTGCCGTCAAAAAAATGAATGGGATATGTGAAAGCTGCGGGTCTTCGCCCATCTGCTCTTTCATTGCAAGCCCATCCAGCGCAGGCATCATTACATCTGAAATGATCAGGTCTGGAGGCGCTTGCTTCGCTTTGAGATAGCCGTCATCCCCGTTCATAGCGGTGACCACGGCGTAACCACGCCTTCCCAGTGTGGCAGCCAGTCCCATACGGATAGCCGGCTCGTCATCGATCACGAGGATCGTTGTCTTATTTTCCAATTTTGCCTCTCGTTTATGTGAATGGGCATATTATCCTCTCATCAGGATGGATAATCATTATAAGGTTATAACAAAATAAATACTACGGATAAAGAGCCGCTTCAGGCTCAAACCTTGAACTGATCTGCCACAAAAAGCACTCTCTACCCGCAGCTTTAATCGTCTCCCAGCCCCGCCACAAACGGATCTACATCTGGAATCCCAGGCTTAATGAACGCACGGATCGGGAAGTACAAGACCGCGCCAATTGCCATGGCACCCAGCGCCCACGAAATAGACGCCATGCCTTCCTCTGCATACTGACTGTAAATCGCAAGACCGATGATCAAAGCTGGGGCAAGCGTGACAAGCGTCAAGCCAAAATAACCGCCTGGCACTTTTTTGCGTTCCAAATGCGGCATGGTAAAGCGCAGCTTCCACATGGCAAAGAACTCCGCCATCAATACCAGCATGTTGAGGAACACATCGATTACAACCAGCGCAGCAAACGCCGAAAGCGAAAAGATGGAGTAGATCAGCCCGCAAAACAGGATAGCCACCCACGGCGTACCGTACTTCGGATGCACTCTTACCATGAACTTCGGCATCATCCCATCCGCCGCCATTGCAAATGGCACACGCGTCCCACCCAATCCATTGCCGATGAACAAACCGATCATACTCAACACTGCCGAGAACGTGACCAGACCACCCATCAAAAGAGCAAGTGGTCCATTTTTCTGCCCCATTAATTTGTCCGCAACTGCATGAGCAATATCAGGGAATTCCCAACCAACGGAGCTGGATGTATCCACGCCCCATGATTGAGCCTGTTCATGAGGAATACCATATTCATCAAGAACCGGTCCAATACCTTCGCCGCTTTCGTACTCTTCAATACCCCACATCTGGTAACGACCACCTTCGCCAGCGCCGCCATACAAACCAGCCAATGTCGGCAGAGCATACGTCGCAATAGCCGCGACCAACACCAGCACCATTGCCAGTGGATATGTCTTCTTGGGATTGACGATCTCATCGCCAGCGGCGGCTGGCAATTCCCAACCCATGAAATTCCACATGGCAACGAAGATACCTGTACTCAACGCGCCAATGGTATTGCTAAAATTCACTTCCGCGCCGCCAGGCAGGAATGGCAGTTGAACCGTCGTGCCGCCTTTCATCCACGCTATGAAACCGATGATCGTCAACGCGATCAACGGCAACAGCATGACCACGCCCAGCCAGTTTGTCAACAATCCCGAAAAACGCGCACCGCGAACATTCAACGCAGAGACCAGCCAGATAAGAGTGACTGCGACGAGGAAGGAAAGCCAGGTACTATCCACAAACACACCGCCAATCGTTGCACCCTCACGCAAGGCTGGAAAAAAATACCCAAGGTAATACGCAGCAAGCACTGGGTAAATGGAAACGTCCACCCATGAAACCACCCAGTTCATCCAGCCACCCATGTAGCCAACGAAGGGACCAAAAGCAACCTTGAGCCAGTGGTAGTAACCACCCTCCACAGGCATCATGGATTGCATTTCGCGCACCATCAACATATTCGGTATACTGAAAAACAAAGGAGTCAGCACGAAAAGAAGTAAAGCCAACCCCGGCCCGGACCAGCCCACCATAGGCTCTGCGCCAAATGCCCCGCCACAGACAGTGAAATAGATCAACCCGAAAAGAGGCAACAACGTCAATTCGCGCTTTAGTTTTTTCGTCTCAGCACTGACAACATTCTCGGTCATTTTGCCCTCCGAAAAATATCTTGCAAGTATAGAAAAAATTAGCGGATAAACGCTCTCACGTTTATCCGCTTTATTTACTTTAGGCGGCCATTTCCTTCATTCCGTACGGGAAGCCGTAATCAGCCATTTTTTCCATGAACGGATCGGGCGGGAAAGCCTCCGGACCAAGAACGCCCACGCCTTTCCAAACGCCATGCTCGATCAAATCCATGGCGATGACAGCACTAAACGCAGTCTGCGCGACCACAGCCTGACAACCCCACGCATCCATGCAGGCTTTATTATCGGCCACCTGATAGAGATACACCTGGCGCGGCTTGCCGTCTTTGGTGCCTTTGATCCAAGTGCCGGCACATGTCTTGCCGGACATTTTGTCTCCAAGATGGGCAGGATCGGGCAGACAAGCGGCAACCACATCACGCGGAGCAACCTGCACGCCTTTGACAGTGATCTTCTCTTTGTTATCGAGACCAAGCATATGCAAGGTCTTGAGGACGCCAATGAACTGATCGCCAAGTCCATATTTGAACGTGGCGCGTTTGGCCTTTACCCAGCGCGGCATGAGCAGCACTTCTTCATGCTCCACATTGACCACTTCCACGGGGCCGATTTCAGGGAAGTCAAAGACTTCGGGTTCCGAAAATGGCGCGGTAGTAAACCAGCCTTTGCCTTCTTCCCAAATGACAGGCGGATTGAGGCATTCTTCGATCGTTGTCCAGATCGAGAAGTTCGGCGCGAATTCATAGCCTTCGATGGCGATATTAGCGCCATCACGAATGCCAAGCTCTTCGATCTCATCAAATAGATGGTCGGCAGCGTATCGGGCAAACACATCAGCCATACCAGGTTCCACACCGAAGCCAACCATTGCGAGCAGGCCCTTCTTCTCCCAGTCTTTGGCCTTGTCAAATTGATAGTCGCCCAGTTTGATACCAGGTTTGTTGAACGGGTCTGTCGGGTGCGGCTCGGATAAGGTCATAGCCATATCCATATATTTTGCGCCGACATTATAGGCAGCATCAAAAATCTGCTTGTTGAAAATCGGGTCTACCGAGTTCATGATCAGATCGACTTGATATTTTTTTGCCAGTTCTTCAATGCTCTCCTGTTTACTGGCGTCTATAAATTCCACAGGAAAGCGCTTGTTATCGCCCAGTTTCTTCTGTACTTCTTCGGAACGTTTTATATTATAGTCAGCCAGCACCATCAACTCCACCCACTTGTGCGGCTTTGCAATGGCAGCAATGGCTTCTCCGACCCCACCGACTCCGACGAGCAATACTTTCATGAGATTTATCTCTCCATTAGTTTTATAACCCGCAGAAATGCGAGTTAGATTTACAAAAGATAATCCCGTCGTATAAAACGACGGGACAGACTGCAACTACCGATAACGGTCGTTTGAATTGGCCTGATTTCCTGGAAACACAGAAATCATAAGAGAGGTCAAATACACTTTCACAAATGTACCCCCCACAGTCTTTAATACACGTACCAAGGCTTTCATAGTACCTTTCAAATTGACTCTGCCGTCCACAATGCTTGAGAGGCAGACATAGATTTTAGAAGCTTCATCAGCTCACAGATGAGAGTGAAGCGAATTCCTGAATTAGAAGTAAATCTCTTTTACTATCTTCAAGTGCATGAAAGATTCCGTCTCACGGACTCCTTCAACCTTGGCAAGTTTTTCGGTCATAAATTTAAGCAGGTCTTCATGGTCGCTGCAAAACACTTCAACCATGATGTCATATCTGCCGCTAACAACGACAATGTAAACTACTTCATCAAACTTGATAAGTTTGTTTGCTACTTCAAGCATCTTGCGCCCATCGGTACGGATGCCGATCATAGCCATGGTACGCTTACCCATCATGAGTGGATTGGTAACAGCGACTACTTTAAGGTAACCAAGTTTGACAAGACGGTTGTAACGCTGGCGGATCATGCCGGGCGACACGTTAAGCTTCTCGGCGATCTGCGCAAAAGCTTCACGACCGTCTTCGCGCATGGCTTGAATAATATACAGGTCAATCTTGTCCAATCGTTCAGAACCGATACCGATAATGTTGTTCATATTGATATATTATACCTTTTTTGCATTATTGTCAACAAAATTATAACTTAATTGAATTTAATAATCATTATTTATTCTTTTTACGCAGATTTTTAAAAAAAATCCCCGTCTCGCTACTAATTCAAGAAATAGACCCGACGGGCAATCTGCCCATCGGGTCTATTTTACTTCAAAGAAGGTGTCAGCGAATTTTCACCAACAAAAAGCTGCTACGAACCACCTTTTACTTCAACCCAAATATCATCATACAAAGGTGTGGCGTCGCCTACGTCGCCGATGCGATGGCCGTTCTTAATGGCGTCCGCAGGCACATTGGTGATTGGTGACGCGATGTACTTGTCATACAGATCCTTCTCGTTGGCCTTTGCGTATTCCAAAGCGGCAGCATTTGGGTTGGTATATGGGAAGTCGCGCAGCATCATCCAGAAAATATCACCCTGCATGGTGTAGTTCAACCAGGCGTATGCCGCATCGGCGTGAGGGGCATCCTTTAGCATGGCCCAGTTATCTTGCCAGAGAATGGCACCTTCCGTGGGATACACATACTGAATGGAGGGATTTTCCTGTTGGGCAAGCAAGGCTTCCGCGGTCCACGTCATACCGAGGTCCACATCGCCTGCAATGAGGGCAGTCTTGGGACTATCGCTGTCAAAAAGCTTGACATTAGGAACCAGTTGAGCGAGTTTTTCCTTGGCAGCTGCCAATTCATCGGGATTGGTTGTGTTGACATCATATCCGAGGGTCAACAACGTCAAACCAATCGTTGCGCGTGAATCGTCAAGAAACACCATTTTTCCGGCGTACTCCGGCTTCCAAAGGTCTTCCCAGGATTGAGGGACGTTGGTAACCGTTGCTGTGTTGACCACAATGGCATCGGTCCCCGCCTGGTACGGAATGGTGTATTTATTTCCGGGGTCAAACTCGAAATCCAAGTAGTTGGAATCAAAATTCTTCAAGACAGGCAGCTGGGCATGGTCAAGTTCCTGCAACAGCTCCTGGCGAGACATCAAAGGTACGATGTAATCCGTCGGCTGGACAAGGTCGTAATTGGAACCGCCAGCAGACACCTTGGCGTACATCTCCTCGTTGCTGGAATATTCATCGCGATTGACCTTGATACCATACACAAGCTCAAAGCACTCGATCATATCGGTCGGGATATATTCAGTCCATACAAAAATATTTAATTCAGTGGAAGTGACTTCCAACTCGAATTGCTTGGCAGGACATTGATACCCGCTTGAGGTAACTGTTCCACCATCCCCGGCGGGGGCCTCGCTGCCGCCACCGCAGGCCGTCAATGCCATACTTGCAACGACAAGCAAAGCCAGCATGTTATACAAGACACTCTTTTTCATTTCTTCCTCCTACAGAAGATCAAATATGGGTTGAAAACGTGGATAACTCTCCACGCTATACCTGAAGTGATATTTTCATTATACAAAAAGAGGAACGTGTTTTCACACTTTCCTCTTAATTCTTATTTTTACAGGCAACCATCCCAAAACGCTAGGAATGCTGTTTCGACTCGCGGTTTTGAAGGATCTGCAGCGTCAAAACTGCCGTAAACACAACCAAAATCCAAACCGTGGACAATGCATTTACCTGCGGAGTAATAATACGCCTCAACAAACCATAGACGTAAATAGGCAACGTGGTGGATCCGGGACCATTCGTGAAGAATGTGATCACGAAATCATCCAACGAAAGAGTGAAGGCCAACAAAGCTCCAGACATAACGCCCGGCAAGATCATCGGGAATGTAACACGGCGGAAGGTGATCCACTCGTTCGCACCCAGATCCATGGCGGCTTCCTCGTAGGACTTATCAAAGCCCTGCAAGCGGGCTTGCACTACCAAAGTCACAAACGGAACCATAAAAGCGATATGGCTGATCGTCACGGTTGCCATTCCAAGCGACAGGCGGGCATCGCCAGAAAGATTGAAAACTTCATTGACCCAGCCAAACAACTGGCTAAACAAAGTCAGTACACCGATGCCCATCACGATCTCCGGGATAACGATGGGTATATACAACGCCAGCTGCGAAAAAGGCTTTAATTTGAAATCATATCGTTGAAGCGCAATTGCCGACATCGTTCCAATGACAGTAGCTACAATGGTGGCGATGAATGCAATTGTTAATGTGTTTCCTGCTGCCTCGGCTACATCATCATTTTTAGCAAGATCGCAATACCAGTGAAAAGGTCCGCACGGACTGGACTTGACAAGGCTGCCATCCATAACAACACGGTCGCTAAAGGCAGGGATAAATCCTTCAAAAGTTACATTCGCGCGCGAGGCATTGAAGGAATACAGAACCAGCCCAAGGATTGGTGCGTACAGGAATATATAAACCAGCACCGCCGAAACGATCACAAAGGGAGAACGGCGAAAAGGGTTCATGCGACAATAATCTCCTCTCCGAAACCAAATTTACGGGTATAGAAGTATGTCACAATCAACGTCATCACCATAAGGATCAAAGATGCAGCAGAACCAAAAGTCGGGTCACGCGCATCCAGGAATTGGCGCTGGATCAGGTTTCCCACCAGAATCACCTGGCGGCCTCCCAGAATATCGGACACAATGAAGGTCCCCATCACTGGGATGAAAACAAGGATCGTCCCAGCAACCACACCCGGCATGGAAAGCGGAAGCGTCACACGGAGGAACGTCTTGACGGCGTTTGCGCCCAGATCTGCCGCAGCTTCATAAAGAGAGTTATCGATCTTTTCAAGAGACGTATAAATGGGCAGGATCATAAACGGCAAAAATTCGTAAACCATACCCACCAGCACCGCCCCTGGCGTATACAACATTTCAAACGGCGTAAATGGAATGTGTAAAAAATGCGCCACCGCACCAATAATGATATTGATCGCGCCTTCCTTGCGAAGCAGCATCATCCATGCATACACGCGGATAACGAAGTTCGTCCACAAAGGAATCAACACCATGAACAAAAACATATTGCGCCGTTTTGGATGCGCGCGCGCAATAAAATACGCCAACGGATACGCCATGCCAATGACCAGCACGGTCGTGTTGAAAGCCAAGGTCAGGGAACGCCAAAGGATTTGCACATACAAGGGGTCGAAACACGAAGCCTGCCCATCGGGACAATCCGTACTGTAACCGAACAAACGGACGTAATTCTCAACGGAGAAGGTATAGATCACATCCCCATCCGGACTGCGCTTGCCAAAACTAATAACAAGCGTAAGAAACAATGGGATGATCAACAGAAAAAACAACCAGAACGTAGTCGGCAGCGCCAGCAGCGTTCCCTGGGCCGCCTTACTTTCACGAATTCGCTTAAGCATGGCTAGTCCTTCTTCAGCACCAGAGTATTCTCTGGCATAAGCATTAACCAAACATCCTGCCCCACCACATAGAACGACCTAGGATCCAAACGCGAAATACGATTTTGCTCCAGCACCTTTAGCTTCGCCCCGCCTACATCCACGTAGATATGCGTATCCGCACCGATGTAAACTGTATTCGTCACCTTTGCGTGGAACAAACTATTATTCTTCGCATCCTTTTCTGTAATGCGGATCTTTTCAGGGCGGATGGAAACCACCACATCCTCACCTTTGACCAAGCCCTCGGAGATTGGCATCCCCACTACTTCGGCATTCAGCCCGGGGATGAAAACACTCGCCTCAGCCTTTGACAGGGATTTGATCTTGCCTTCGAGGAAATTCGACTCCCCGATAAAATCCGCCACGAACTTATTGGATGGGCGCTCGTAAATTTCAACAGGGGTTCCCATCTGCTGCACCTTGCCCTTGCTCATCACAGCAATGCGGTCAGACATGGTCAACGCCTCTTCCTGATCGTGCGTAACATAAATAAAGGTAATACCCAGTTGCTGTTGAAGCGCCTTGAGCTCAAGCTGCATCTCTTTACGGAGTTTCAAGTCCAACGCACCAAGCGGCTCATCGAGAAGCAAAACGTCAGGTGTTTTGACCAATGCCCGGGCAAGAGCGACGCGCTGCTGCTGTCCGCCGGAGAGCTGCTTTGGCTTGCGGCGATCCATTCCGGTGAGTTGAACCATTTCAAGGGCGCGGCCAACGCGTTTTTTGATCTCGTCTTCCTTGGCACCTTCCATCTCCAGACCAAAAGCAAGGTTTTGGTAGACGGTCATATGTTGAAAAAGAGCGTAACTTTGAAAAACCGTATTTACTTTTCGCTGAAATGGTGGCGTATGCCCCATTGCATTCCCCTCGATATAAACCTCTCCTTCGGTGGGCCATTCGAACCCGGCGATCATTCGCAGGGACGTGGTCTTGCCGCAGCCCGAAGACCCAAGCATGGAAAAGAACTCTCCATTCTTAATCTGCATGGTAACGTGATCCACCGCCGCCATTTCGTTTCCCTCCGGCGTGATAAATCTTTTTACAACATCGCGCATTTCAACTGCAAATTCACTGGTCATCTATCTTCTCCTCTAAGATGAGTAATGAAACCTTATACTGTCTTGCTGATTTCATGCAACGCTTCGCCGAGGCGGTCAAGCAAAGCATCCATTTGATTTTGAGACACGATCAAAGGCGGTTCGACGCGGATCGTCTGCGCGCTGGTCAATGTGCCCGCTACGAGCACATTGCGTTTGAACAACCCGGCCGCAACCTTGTAGCCAATATCTGGCGTTTTAAAATGCATGCCGATCAAGAGACCTTTGCCCGTTATTTTCTCATAAATTTGCGGATACTGCGCAACGAATTTGTTTAATTGCGAAATCAGGTAATCGCCCTTTTGAGCGGCCTGTTCCCACAGCTTTTCTCGCAGTGTGACATGAATGGCAGAGATCGCCGCAGAACACGCCAACGCACCGCCGCCGGTTGTCGTTGTGTGCATAAACGGGTTTGGATACATCATTGGCTGATAGATCTCTTCTGTAGTTGTCACCGCGCTGATCGGCATCACGCCGCCGCCAAGGGACTTCGCCACTGTTAAAATATCAGGAGTTACATTCCAATGCTCAACCCCCCACAACTTTCCTGTGCGACCCAAGCCTGTTTGCACTTCATCAGCTATTAACAACACACCATACTTTTTCGTTACGGCGCGGATACGCGGCCAAAAATCATCGGGCGGAACAATGGCCCCAGACTCGCCCTGAATGGGCTCGAACATCACAGCCGCCACGCCAATTCCAACTTTCTCGCAAATCTCCAACTGCTTCTCAACTGCATCTGCATCCCCAAACGGGACGTGATACACCTGTCCCGCGTACATGGCTCCCATAGGCGCGCGGTAATCGGACTTACCCATGAGCGAAAGCGCTCCCATGGTTTTTCCATGAAAGGCTCTCACACCGACAATGAAAGCGGTTTTGCCTGTGTAAAGTTTGGCGATCTTCATCGCGGCTTCATTGGCTTCCGTGCCGCTCGCAGCAAACCAACTGTATTTCAAGTCGCCAGGCGTGATACTTGCTAGCAATTTTCCCAAGACGCCGCGCAATGGGTCGATCAATTCCTGTGAAGGCATGGGCGAGCGCTCCAATTGAGCTTTCACCGTATTGATCACATCCGGGTGACTCCACCCCAGATCCATCATGCCGTAGCCGCCAAGAAAATCCAGATACTCGCGTCCAAGGACGTCCTTGATCACCGCGCCCGAGCCGCCCCATTCCACCGCCGCCCAATCCCCTGATTCGGTGACACTCTTTCGATATTCCAACCAGTTGCGGTTGTAATGCTCGGCAAAATTTGTCTTTGATTCGTCAATGATCTGATGCGCCAGTTCAGTTGTTGGAAATTCATTCTTTTGGATCAAATCCATCCAGCGTGACGAATAATCCAGCGCATCTTCATAATCTACAGGCATACACAATTCTCCATTCAAAAAATATTATTTAACGACCAGCACAGGCACCTTTGAATAACGGACCACATGCTCCGCGACCCCGCCTAACAACATGTCGGCGAACCCGCCTTCACCGCGCGAACCCATGACAATCACATCGGGCTTCATCTCATCTGCCGCACGAAGGATCGCCTCCGCAGCAGGACCTTCCACCACCACCGCAGAGACAGTCAACCCTTCTGCCTTTAATCTCTCGGCCACATCGGTAACGATTTCCCGCGCATCCTCCTCTAAAATATGCCTATATTCCTCCATCATTGCGGCTGCGCGCTTTCGCAATAATGATGCGGGCTGGTAAGCATACATCACATCCACACTCGCACCTACAGTCCTGGCAAGGTCAATGGCATATTTCAGGGTCTTTTCAGCATACTCGGAACCATCTGTTGGTAAAAGAATTTTTTTGATCATAAGATTTGCCTCCTTTATTCTTCCACTTCGATCGGGACTTCCACATCAGATTGATCTTTCTTTATGAACTTCCTGAGGAATGGGTACAAGATCGGCCCAGTCAAGATCGCGCCGATGGAAAGATACAATGCGCCAATCCCTTCTTCCTGAACTGTGCTGACAATCGCAAGAACCAATACAGCCAATGGGAAAACCGTTACAAGGAAAATACCAAACCAGCCGCCAGAGATTTTATATGGCCGCTTCATTTTCGGGAATTTAATGCGGAATGCGATCAATGCAGCGAATTCCAACATCAACGCCGCCGAATACACGATCACATCCACAACCACCAGGCTGGCAAAGGCGCTCAGAGTGAAAAATGAATAAATGGTCGCACAGACAATGATCGCGACCCAGGGAGTGTCAAATTTGGGGTGCATCTTCGTGATGGCTTTTGGTAAATAGCCATCTTCCGCCATGACGAAAGGCAATCTCGAAATGGACAGAAGCAACGCATTGAAAAGCCCCACCGCACTGACGAGGCCGCCAATTGCCAGCCACGCGCCCAGCCACGGACCGCCGATTTGAGCGGCGATCTCAGGGAAATAGCCAGCCGTCCAACCGCTCCAATCAGTTGCAACCGCCAGCCCAGCCAAAACTGGCAGCAAATAGGCGAGCGTCACAAGCGGAATGGTCAACCCAAGCGCCCGTGGATAATTCTTCTTCGGGTTATCGATCTCTTCACTGACCGTGGACACGCCATCCCAGCCGAGGTAGTTCCACATCACTACAAACAGGCCAACGCCGAATGCTCCTAAAAAAGACGAGTCCGGCGGAATGATCGGCTCCCAAACCTTCACAGGGTGAATGATCAATTGATAGATGCCGATGATGGACATCACAGCAAATGGCGCGAGAATGAACAATCCAAACCAGTTGGAAGAATCGCCCACGGTTTTCGAGCCGCGGATATTGATCGCTGTGAAGACCCAGATCACCACCAAAGTGACAGCCCAATGGATCCACTCGTTTTCAAGCGCGTGGACTCCGAATTGCTGCACAAGCAGCGTGGACAAGTAATCTGCGAACAGAACAGGGTAGATGGCCATATCCACAAAGGATGTGACCCAGCTCCACCAGCCTTCTTGAAAACCCCAAAATGGGCCAAGCGATTTTTTCACCCAGGCATAATATCCGCCTTCAACGGGCATAGCAGTGGAAAGTTCCGCCACCATCAAGGCGGTGGGAAGGCTCCATATCAGCGGAGTTAAAAGAATGAGGATCAGACCCATTCCAGGTCCGGAAGAGCCGATCAAGTCCTCCAATCCATACGCGCCGCCGCTGACGGTGAAGAACATGATCATCACCAAAGGCAATAGTCCCAATCGGCGGGTGATGACGCGGACCGGGATGTGACCATTATTTGCGGTTGCTTCAGCCATGTTTCCTCCTACCGCGCAGATTTGACGGCGGCCCAATATTCTTCATACAGGTTCGCAGTAGAGTCGTTAACTTTCTTGATCAACTTCGCGCCCAGCAAGGCATCCTGCGGCGGATTCGAAGCAAGGCTGCCCACATAGGCATCGTACATGGCCGAGTTGTTAATTTTCAAATAATCCAAAGCGCCCGTGTTAGGTGTCGAGTATGGAAATCCGTTGATGATCACAGCAGCATTCTTTGGTTCCAGCACATAATTCATGAATGTAATTGCCACGTCGACATGCGGTGCATCGGACGGGATCGCCATGTTATCAAACCAGATGCCTGCGCCTTCGTCGGGCAGAACGTACACCAAATTCGGACCCTGTCTTTCGGCCAGAGCCGCATTGCCGCTATACACAACCCCCACCCACGCATCTCCCGAAAGAAAATAATCTTCAGGAGTTTCCGCATCAAACGCCACAATGCCAGGCGCAAGTTCTTTTAATTTATCGCGCGCTTCGGCAATATGTGTGGCGTTTGTTTCGTTCTTGTCATAACCCAGTGTCAACAAGGTCAGACCCAAAAGTTCACGGGCATCATCCAACACAACGATATGCCCTGCAAGCTCAGGGCGCCATAGGTCCTCCCAGCTAGTGATCGGAGACGTCACCTTTGTCTTATCGTACAGGATTCCTGTTGTACCCCAAAGATACGGCAGGCTGAATTTTTCATTGCGCATTGCAGGTCGTCGTCCGTTTGTAGCACCGCCAGGGTCAAAGTATGGACTCAGAAAAGCGGTATCAACATTGTCGTAATTGGGGATCGTACTCAAATCCAATGGCAGCAATGCATTTTGATCGATCAAGGTTTGAACGGCGTAATCACTCGGAATGACCAGATCATACCTGCCTGGTTTATCACGCAGTCCTTGAAGCAACTCTTCATTGGTGGCATAGGTCTCATAATTTACTTTTACATTGGATTCCGCTTCAAACCCGCTGATCAATTCATCAAGGACGTACTCGGAGAAAGCATAGAGATTCAGTTCAGTGGAAGTCACAGGCGGAGTGGCGGGCGCGCATGCAGCCAGCGCACTGCCCGCCATGACAAACAGCAGAACAAACGCAAATACACGATTATTCTTCATGCTCTCTCCTCTCATTCAAACAAAAAAATCAAACTAGAATTTTCTCGTCCACTCTTTGGGCCAGCGTTCGACCACCACTTTTTTCTGCGTGAAAAATTCGACCGCATCCATACCCTGCCCGTGCATATCGCCAAAGAACGAATCCTTCCAACCACTGAATGGGAAGAACGCCATCGGCGCGGCAACGCCTATATTGATTCCGATATTGCCCGCATCCGCTTCGTATCTAAATCTGCGCGCCGCATTTCCACTGGACGTGAACAAGCTGGCCTGATTGCCATACTGTCCGCTGTTTACCAATTGGATGGCATCCTCGATGGTATTCACATGCATGAGACTTAACACCGGCCCAAAGATTTCCGTCCTTGCAATCTCGCTTCCAGCTTTAACATCGGAGAGGATCGTCGGTCTGACGAAGGATCCACGCTCGTAGCCTTTCACCACCGTCCCACGCCCATCCACAGGCACACCCGCACCCTCCTTTGCACCGAGAGCGATCAACTGCTCCACGCGCTGCTGCGACGCAGTGTTGATGACAGGCCCCATTTGGATGCCGGCATCGAGTCCGTAGCCGACGGTTCGAGTTGAGGCTGCATCGCAGATCAACTCGGTAAACTCGTTCTTTGACTCGGCAACTGTCACAGCGAGGGAAACTGCCAGACAGCGCTGACCAGCACACCCGAAGGCTGAATCGGCGACGATCTTCGTCGCCATTTCCATATCTGCGTCAGGCAAAATGATGACGGGATTCTTCGCTCCGCCTTGCGCCTGCACGCGTTTGCCATGAGAGGCGGCGGTTGCGTAAATATACTTCGCCACGTTGGTCGAGCCAACGAAGGTGATGGCACGAATCGCAGGATGTTCGAGAATGGCATCCACGGTATCCTTCGCGCCATTGACCATATTGACCACGCCCTTCGGAAAGCCAACCTGCTCAATGAGTTTGAAAATGAATTGCATGGTCATCGGCACTTTTTCGGATGGCTTCACAATGTAAGTGTTGCCCGCCGCGAGCGCGTATGGCAGATACCAGAAGGGAATCATGCCGGGGAAGTTGAACGGCGCGATGGTGGCGCACACGCCCACTGGTTGGCGGATCATGATTTCGTCAATACCGGGGGCAATATCTTCAACAAATTCACCCTTGCTCATGTGCGGCATACCGCAGGCAACTTCGATGTTTTCGTAGGCGCGAACCATTTCGGCTTTCGCTTCTTCAAAGGTCTTGCCTGCTTCGTCCGTGATGAGCTTTGCGATCTCATCACCATTTTCACGCATGAGATTTCGCAGCTTGAACAAATACTGCACACGGTCATTGACAGGCACGCGCCGCCAGGAAGCATACGCCTCACTCGCCGCATTGGCCGCCGCTTCCACGTCCGCTTTTGTGCCCAGCGGAGTCTTTGCGATCACCAAACCTGTAGCGGGGTTGATGACATCGAAGTATTCTTTTACGGAAGGTTTGACCCATTCGCCATTGATGTAGTTTAAGATTTCCATAATGTCCTCCGGAGGGGCGGATCGCGATCCGCCCCTACAACAAATTACTTCACTTGTTTATCCGCAACTTCCAACGCCTTTTCAACCAGCGCCAGACCTTCATCAAGTTGTTGCCTTGTGATGCACAATGGAGGGACAACAAAAACCATGCTGCCCATGCTGTTTGCCATGATGAATGTAAACAGCCCATTCTCTCGGAGAACTTTTCCAACCTCGGCCATGACGGCAGGCGCAAAAATCTCCTTCGTCTCACGACTGGAAACCAATTCAATGGTAGAGAACAATCCAATGTAGCGCACATCGCCAACAGAAACATGCCGCGCTTTGATATCTTCAAGGCACTCGCCAAGATATTTACCCATTATCGCGGCATTCTCGATCAGGTTGTCATCATCATAGACCTCGATGGTGGCGAGCGCCGCAGCGCAAGCCAGTGCATGACCATTGTATGTAAGACCTGCATAAAGATATTTGTCGTCAAAGAAATCAGCGATCTTGTCCGAAACGATCACTGCGCCGAGAGGGACGTATCCGCTGGTGATGCCTTTCGCAGTGGTGATGATGTCAGGAGTTACGCCCCAGTTGTCCACGGCGAACCATTTACCAGTGCGTCCCCACCCGCTCATTACCTCGTCAGAGATCAGCAGAATACCATACTTATCGCAAATCTCGCGGATGCGCGGCCAGTAGTCATCAGGCGGGACGATCAGCCCGTTCGATCCGACCACACCTTCCATGATGATCGCGGCGATCTTATCGGGACCTTCGTACTTGATCACCTCTTCGAGATGAGAAATGCATTCGCGTTTGCAGGATTCTTTCTTCTGTCCGAATGGACAGCGATAGCAGAACGGGTCAAGGAAATGGACTCCGCCAGGCATGGCAGGCTCAACAGCATTGCGACGGTAGTCTCCCGTCAATGCAACGGCGCCGTGTGTCGCACCGTGATAGGAGCGATAGCGGGCAAGGATCTTATGGCGTCCTGTATAGAAGCGTGCAATCTTGATCGCATTCTCGTTCGCTTCCGCGCCGCCGAGTGTGAAGAAAGTTTTCTTCAAGTTACCAGGGGTCACTTCCGAAAGCTTTTTACCAAGCAATGCACGGACATCCGTTGCATTGCCCGGATGCACGAAGCACAGCTTGGCAGCCTGATCTTGAATAGCCTTGACCACCTTCGGGTGCTGATGCCCGATGTTCGTATTCATGAGTTGGGACGAAAAATCAATGTAACGTTTTCCATCCGAATCCCAGAAATAAATACCTTCCGCCTTCTCCACCGGGATGGGGCTGGCTTGTCCCTGCACCGACCAGGAGAAAAAAGTGTATTCCTTGCTGAGGTCAACGATTTCTTTGGATGTGAGTTTGGTCATGGTTATTTTCCTTGTTGAAGGTATAAAGTTGCAGGTTCAAGGTTAAAACCTTAAACCTGCAACTTGTAACCTTTAAGATTTTTTCACTTCCTTCACGATCTCTGCAAATACATTCAATGTCTCGTCAATATCGGCATCCGAGTGTTCGTAACAGAGGAACCACGGCTCACGCGCATCGCGGTCAGGCATTACGCCGCGGGCAATGGCTTTATCCGTCAATTCGATATACAAGTCATGGTCGCTTGCTGCCCAATCACGCTGACAGGTGACAGTGTCAACACCAAACGAGAAGGAGAACATCGCAGGATAGCCTGTGAATACGGCTTGAATATCGTTCTCTTCAAAAATCTCCTTCAAACCATCCATAAGACGTTGTCCACGCTTTTCAATGGTTTTCAAAATTGGCTTATCTCTTAAGATATTCAAAGTGGCGTATGCACCGGCAATACCCGGCTTGTTATTGGTGTACGTCCCGCCTTGAGACACACCCTGCCCAATAATAGACATGATTTCACGCTTGCCTCCAAATGCCGCAACAGGATAGCCATTTCCGAGGGACTTTGCATAAGTCACCATGTCTGGCTTGATGTTGTAATATTCCTGCGCTCCCCCGTTTGCAATTCGAAAACCTGTTTTCACTTCATCTAAGATAAAAACACAGCCATGCTCTTCCGTGCGCTTACGGACAAGCTCAAGGAAACCATCCTGCGGATTGATCGCCGCACAATTACCCTGACACGGCTCGGTGATCACCGCGGCAATCTGCTCACCATGGGATTTCATCACACGCTCAAAACCTTCAAAATCATTGAAGGGCAACACGATGATAAAGTCACGCATGGCTGTCGGGATGCCAGACGAAGCAGGGACTGGGATCGGGCTGCGGCGATTTCCATACGCTTCCACGGGTGCGTAGGTTGACCACAACGTGTGGTCATGCATTCCGTGATAGTTACCTTCAAACTTTACGATAATATCTCGGCCCGTGAAGGCTCGCGCCACACGGATGGCATGCATGGTGGCTTCCGTGCCAGAGCAGGCCATGCGCACCATGTCAATTGCCGGGGACATATCAACGATCATCTCCGCTACGGCCACTTCAAGCTCGCCGGTCATCGCGAAAAGAACACCGCGTTGGATCTCCTCAATGACTTTTGAATCAACTTCAGGGTAGGCGTGACCGAGAATGATCGGCCCAAAAGCCATGCGATAATCAATATATTTTCTGCCATCCACATCCCATAAATATCCACCCTTTGCCTTATCCACATACGGGGTAATTTCATTGCCCCAAAAACGAAAATTGGAATTCACCCCCAACGGGATAACCTTTTGCGCGCGTTGCTGTAACGATTGTGTCTTCGAACCGAACATACACTCTCCTTTTATGGATTATTTGGATGTTGCGACTGATTCGTTCTCTGACAATTCATTTGCAATTCGTTCGGGCACTCTCCACTGGTAAACATCTTTCAGAATGATCGGTACGATGGAAGTTGTGGTCTTGCGAACCCCGGGGACTTTGCGAACCACTTCTGTGACGAAATAATAGATCTCGGAAGTGTCCCTGGCTACCAACTGGATACTGATATCATTCTGCCCGATGCCGCAGGCTACGTATGTCACATTTTCAAAAGAGGCCATCTTCTTGGCGACCTCCAAAACAGCGTCTGCTTCCACCTCAAGCCATACATCGGCTTTGATCTTGAAGCCCAATGCCTCAGGATTGACCACCGCGCTGATCTGAATGACACCCTCTTCTATCATTCGGTCTACACGGTAGCGAACAGCGCGCTCGGAAATATCCGCCATACGGCGGGACATTTCCGAGGCGGACATACGGCCATCTTCAAGGAGCAAATTGACGATTTTTATGTCTGTTTTGTCGAATTCATACATGTTGTTTCCGCTTCTTTTCCGAAAGTGACACGCGGAATATACCTTACGGCGTTTTAATCGTCAAGTGTGCTTGTTATTTTTCCCACACATACACCTTTGTGAGATTCACTCATTTAACTGGTCAATAACTCATGGATGGATTATTATCGCCGAGCCAAAACAGTTGAGGAAAATCCATGTCTCTGATCAAATTTAATGAAGTCCAAAATGCGTCGAAGATCATCAAAGCAAAAGAAATCAATATTGAACTACCGTCTACACCCGTAAAATATTATCGGCATGGGTGGCAGTCGTGGTCGCTGGCTGCGTGGACGGATATCAAACCGTTGCCATTGCAAAAACCCGACATCTTTCACCCACTGCAAGTGGACGCGGTGCATGTCCGCAAGACGGTTCCGCACAGCTCATGGGTGGGCGCAGTGGAATTCGAGGATGGCAACATCCTTTTGCTCGGAGCTCTTGCCACAGATGCGTACGTGGCGCTCGAGCAGGATCAACTCGCAGGGCGAAGCGAAGCGGACGAAATAGAGTGGTTCATCGCCTATGGACCAGAGAATATCGTCTTCAAAAAATACGTCGATCAGTTGGGGAATCGTTTTGGAAAATTAAATAAAACCGCCGCGCCGTGTGTGTGGTGTTCGTGGTACAGCCTGTACACCGTGATCGATGAGGAAATTCTTTTCGAGATTTTTGACGGGCTAAGCGACCTGCCTTTCGATGTACTGCAAGTGGACGACGGCTGGCAGGTTTCCATTGGCGATTGGGAAGCGAATAAAAAATTTCCGTCGGGCATGAATGCACTGGCGGAGAGAATAAAATCCACGGGCAGACGCGCAGGATTGTGGCTCGCACCGCTCATCGCCGTGGAATCTTCAAAGCTTTTCAAACAACACGCGGATTGGTTTTTACGCGACGAACGCGGACGATTCGTCTCCGCGGGATTTAACTGGGGTGAGCAGTTGTACGCGCTCGATACCACGCATCCTGACGTAATCTCATGGCTGGTTGCGCTCATGAAGCAGGTCCGCGCCTGGGGTTTTGACTATCTCAAGCTGGACTTCCTATATGCCGGCGCGTTGAAAGGCAGACGTTACAAAGACATGCCGCGTGAAGCCGCGTACCGTGAAGCGCTTAAAGTCATGCGCGAGGCTATGGGCACGGACGCGTTCTTCCTGACCTGCGGCACGCCCATCATTCCAGCAATTGGATTATGTGACGCAATGCGCATCGGCCCCGACGTAGCCCACAAATGGGAAGTGTATCGCGACGCACACATGCTGCAAAATCCAACCACCCCGGGGACGAAGAATGCCGTACGCACAGTGACACATCGCCTGTGGCTGAAGCCGCTGTTGCACATTGACTCTGATGTAGCCTATTTTACAGAAAAAGAAAATGAGATGACGCAGGAACAAAAGAAGTTACTGCAAGACCTGGCCGTCGTCTGCGGATACAAAGCCACCTCCGACCTTCCGCAATGGATGACCCCCGCTGAACGCGAAGACCTGCGTGCCTATCTCGAAGCGGACCCAGAGATCACGCAAACAGGCAGGTACACTTTCCAGCTCGATGACCGCCTCGTGGACTTTTCCCCAGCTATCCCCTTGCCTGACCTGCCCCGTGGATTCAATGCAATTTCAGCAGCCATCCTCGGCTGGATGGGCAGCCTCCCCTTTGTGCTGCGAATTTTCAAGATGTTGGATGACAGGGCGTTGAAAAGAAGAAGAAGCAGTTTATAAAATAAAAAAGCGGCCAGCTTGGGTCGCTTTTTTATTTCTGAATTCATCCTTTTGTTGTGCAAAACTAAATCAATTGCTCAAGGTCGGAAGGCCTGGAAAGTTTAATGCGGATCGCCTTACGTCCTGCAGCGAGCAGAGCTTCGTAATCGCCCAGCGCCTGTGCGCGGATGAGGGTACCGAAAGTCAAACCTTGGGTGGGAATTTCAAAATCATTCTCGGCATCGTATACCACTTGAATAAAGAATCCCTTATTCGGGCCGCCTTTGTGAAATTGTCCCGTGGAGTGTTGGAAGCGCGGGCCAAAGCCGGCGGAGACTGGGCAACCAGTATGTTCGCGGAGAGAGACACGCAGCTTCTGGATGACATCGATCATTTCGCTGTTGCGCGGAATGTAAGCGTTGATGGTCACGAAGTTTCCAGCTTTTGCATCGGCAAGGAATTTTCCGAGCGCGGATTTCGCATCCTTCATATCCACGAGGTCAATGTCTGCAAGTTTACCTGTCGCCTGAAAATCTTTGATCTTGGCGATGGTGCGTAGCTTGCTGTCCTGCACATCGGGCTGATCGTAGGTGTTGATGCCTAAAATATGACAAGCCGCAGAAACCGCAATTTCCCAGCGGAAGAATTCAGCACCCGCATCATACGGGTTGGTAACTGGCAACTCGACCACGGGGAAACCAGCATTTTTCAACGCAGTAACGCCCGCATCCAACTCACCATTATTTCGCAAATACACGAACAGGCGGTCACTGCCATAAATATCTGGCGCGCCCAAAGGTTCGAGCGCAACGGGGAGGATTCCCGTTTGATTCTTGCCACTGGATTCAGCAATGACCTGCTCGACCCAGCCCGCCAACGCGGACACAGGCGTATCAGCCAAAACCGTGAGCTTGTCTCTGCCTGCGAGAGCAGACTCTCCCAGTAGAGCGCCCAATGCAAAGCCAGGGCTGTATACATTTCCTACGCTCTTGGCGGCGTCCCCGCCGCCGAGGACGGCGGCTGGAGCAGTTGTATTTCTAATTTTCTCCGCAGAAGCCAGCAGTTTTTCAATGTCCATGCCCATTAATGCGGCAGGGACGAGGCCGAAATCGGTCAATGCAGAGAAGCGGCCACCCACATTGGGATCGGGGTTGAATACCTTTCGGAAGCCGCGTTCTTTGGCAAGAGTCACCAACGATGTGCCTTCATCCGTGATGGCGATGAAGCGGGAGCCGTTGCCGTTGCTTAGTTTCCAAACATAGTCAAAGGCGGCCATCAACTCAGCAGTGCCGCCCGATTTGCTGGCGACGATGTAGAGTGATTTTTCTGGCGGATAATTCTCAAAAGCAAGTTTCACTTGTTGATGATCGGTTGAGTCGAGAATGGCAAGAGAGAGTTTCGCTTCGATATTGGCGGCGGCAAGAAGCGAACTTAATACTTCAGCCGTCAAAGAGGAGCCGCCCATACCAATAACGAGGACACGGTCAATGCCTTCGTCGTGGACTTGTTTGGCAAAGGAAGTGTATCCTTCGAGACGTTTGCGGGCATCGTTGATCGAATCCAGCCAGCCGAGACGAATTTTGATTTCAGCTTGTCCAGCGGGGTCATCCGTCCACAGGGTGGGGTCATGCTGCCAGATGCGGGCGGGGACAGAATCCTTTTCCAGAGTGGCTAAACGTTTGGCCACAGAATCAGCCAGCGGGGCGATGGAAGCGAGCGCGCTTTTTCTTCTATCTTCAATTGCATCCAGCAGAGTCTTGAATGCATCCGCAAAAGCCTTCACGCCTTCGTCTTCCAATTCTTTTGTGACGGTGCTCATCGAAATGCCAAGCGCCTTAAGTTCCGCAAAGTAGGCCTGGGCTTCTTCAAGACCTTGTGTAATGGTCATTTTCGCGTTGCCGTGATCGCGGAAGGCATCCAGCGTGGCGGGCGGAACAGTGTTGACGGTATCGGGGCCAATGAGGGTATCGACATAAAGTGTATCGGAGTATTTCGGATTCTTCGTGCCGGTGGAAGCCCACAGCGGGCGCTGAACGCGGGCGCGGAAGCGAGCCTTAAGGGTTGCAAAGCGCGGCGAAGTAAAAATGGATTCAAATGCATCGTAGGCGAATTTTGCATTCGCAATGGCGGCCTTGCCAAGTAAAGCCGAATCCACGGGAAGACGGGGATCGATCTTTGTGTCAACGCGCGAAATAAAGAATGAAGCGACAGAAGCGATCTGTTGAATGGGCAGGTTTTCGGCAACGCGGTCTTCAAGCCCCGCAAGATAAGCGTCCATGACGGCAGCGTAACGGTCGAGTGCAAAAATGAGCGTGACATTGACATTGATGCCAGCGGCAATGGTTTGGCGGATTGCAGGAATGCCTTCCTTCGTGGCTGGAATTTTCACCATCAGGTTGGGGCGGTTCACACGATCCCAGAGTTCTTTGGCTTGTTTGGTTGTGCCTTCGGTGTCGTTCGCAAGATACGGGCTGACTTCAAGACTCACATAGCCATCACCGCTTTTGGTTTCATCGTACAACGGACGGAAGAGGTCGCAGGCTTGTTGAATGTCTTCAATGGCGAGCTGCCAGAATATCTTCTCTGCATCCCAACCTGCCCAGGCGAGCGGGAGTAACGCGGTGTCGTAGTCATTCGTCTTCGCGATCGCATTTTGGAAAATGGTTGGGTTGGATGTCACGCCGCGAATGTCACCGCGCTCGATCATGGCTTTGAGCTCACCTGTTTCGAGAAGTTTTCTCTGAATATTGTCATACCAGAGGGATTGGCCGAGGGCCGTTAATTTCTTTATTGATTCAGACATGTTATTAAATGCTCCTAAAAAATTAAAATCCGTAATACGAAATGCGTGATGCAAATCTTACGCATCACGCATCGCGAGTTATCATTCTTCCAACGCTTTGATCTTCCCCACACGCCTTGCGAATCGTTCACCACCCTTGTCCTCGCCGAGATAGCGCGCACCCAAAAACGCGGGGACGATCACCTTCACCAGCTCAGGACCGATCACACGTCCGCCCATGCACAGCACGTTCATCGCATCGTGTTCAACGCCTTGTGCAGCGGAATAAGTATCATGACAGATCGAGGCATAAATGCCCTTCATTTTGTTCGCCGCGATCGCCGCGCCAATACCCGAGCCGCAGATCAAAATACCTCGCGCGGTTTCACCTGCTTGAATCTTCTCGCCAACTTTTTTTACGAAATCGGGGAAATCCACTGCTTCTGCGCTAAACGTGCCAACATCGATCACTTCATGGCCAGCGGCCTGCACGGCTTCGAGTACCACATCTTTCAGCGGGAAGCCGCCGTGGTCACAACCAACTGCTATTTTCATTACCTCTCCAAAAGACCTGACAGGTTTTGAAAACCTGTCAGGTCTGCTTTGTTATAACTCTTTCGCTTTCGCAACTACATTTTCAACTGTGAACCCGAATTTCTCAAAGATGACCTTCGCTGGGGCGGATGCGCCGTAATGCTCAATGCTGATGGCGGACTTTGCGTATCGGTCCCAGCCCATGCCTGCTCCCGCTTCGACGGCGAGTCTCTTCTGGATGTTTTTCGGCAACACGGACTCGCGATAAGCCTCGTCCTGTTTCTCGAATAACTCCCAACTTGGGAAGGAAACCACACGCACACCCTTGCCTTCGTCCGCAAGTTTTTGCGCCGCTTCGAGGACAAGGCTTACTTCGGAGCCCGAAGCCATGAGAATCATTTCTGGTGTTCCAAAATCCTTCAGTACAAAGGCGCCTTTTTCCACCTGCGCGGACGATTCCAAAGTCGGCAGGTTTTGACGGGTCAACGCCAGCACTGTAGGACCATCTCTTCGCTCAATAGCAACCTTCCACGCGGCCGCGGTTTCATTCGCATCCGCAGGACGGATGACCACGAGATTCGGGATCACACGCAAAGACGCGAGGTGCTCCACAGGCTGGTGCGTAGGGCCGTCTTCGCCGAGACCGACACTGTCATGCGTGAAAATAAAGATGGCAGGATAATGAGACAAAGCTGCCAAACGAACGGCAGGACGTATGTAATCTGCAAAGACAAGGAAAGTAGCGCCGTAGGGAATCACGCCGCCAAAGATTGACATGCCATTTAGGACGGAACCCATGGCATGTTCACGCACACCAAAGTGAAAGTTCCTCCCCTCATAAGAACCTTTTTGGAAGGCAGGGACCCCGTCAATTTTTGTGTTGTTCGAGGGAGCCAAATCCGCAGAGCCGCCAATAAGTTCGGGGAGTTTCGGCGCAAGCGCATTGATCACTTTGCCAGATGCAGCGCGGGTGGCCATTCCCTTTGCGTCCACAGGAAAACTCGGAAGGGCATCCGCCCAACCTTCGGGAAGCTCACCTTTTAAGCGGCGTTGTAATTCCATGCCTTGAACAGGATATAAGCGGGTATAGGCTTCAAATTTCATCTTCCAGTCGTGTTCTAATTCACGGCCTTTATCCACGGCTTTACGGTAGAAGGCAAGTACATCATCAGGGATGAAGAATCGCGGTTCTTTGGGCCATTCCAAATTATCCTTCGCGGCGTTGAGTTCTTCATCGCCTAAAGGCTCACCATGCGCCTTGGAAGTACCCTGTCTGTTCGGTGCGCCAAACCCGATGGTTGTGCGGCACATAATAATGGATGGACGTAAATCAAGCTTCGCTTCCTGAATAGCCCGATCAATCGCTTCCACATCGTTGCCGTCTTCCACGCGAAGAACCTGCCAACCGTAAGCCCTAAAGCGGGCAGCACGGTCTTCGGTGAAGGCGATGTCGGTGGAGCCATCAATGGAGATATGATTATCGTCGTAGAGATAGATCAGGCGTCCGAGAGATAAATGCCCCGCCATGGAAGCGGCTTCGGAGGCAACACCTTCCATCAAGTCGCCGTCTGTAACGATGGCGTAAATGAACGGGTCAATGAGTTCATGTCCACGCTGGTTGAAAGTGGCAGCGAGATGTGAGGCAGCAATAGCCATGCCTACGCCAGAGGAGAATCCCTGCCCCAGCGGGCCAGTGGTTAATTCCACTCCGGGAGTCCAACCATATTCAGGATGCCCAGGCGTGCGGCTGTTCCACTGGCGAAAATTTTTCAGCTCTTCAAGCGGGAGGTCGTACCCTGTCAGATGCAGTAAAGAGTACAGGAGCATGGAACCATGCCCGCCCGAAAGGATGAAGCGGTCACGTCCTGCCCACTTTGGGTTGCGCGGATTATGCCGCAGGTGCCGAGTCCAGATCGTGTACGCCATCGCGGCTCCACCCATCGGCAGGCCGGGGTGACCGGAGTTCGCCTGCTGGACGCCGTCCGCAGAGAGAAATCGAAGTGCATTGATTGCGCGTGTTTGTAAATTTTGGGTTGTCATGAGGGTTATTTTACCATCCGCTTAATATTTTTCTTTTAGTTCTCTTCCGGGCAGAACGATCATCCCCTCTTTTTCATCGCCAATCGAAACGACCTGTGCGGGCTTGTGAACTGCACACCAGGCAGTGAACGCCGCAATCAAAGCATCCAACTGCTCGGGTTGGTACAACAACTCAACAGGCCAGATACCCTTCATCATTTTGTGACGGGTGATCTCTTCAAAAAAATCCATCGGGTCTTTGATGCGCAGTCCCTGTTCGTAGAGAAGCAGCTGCCTCTGCAAACGCCCCTCAATTGTCGGCTTGGGAAGAGGCGTGTCATTCAACAGCACGCAAAAACCAGCCTGAGGGTGTGTCTCCAAAATTTGATGAGTCGAATCCGCATCTGGAAATTTCGCAAATCCCAGTTTCCCCAGTTTACGATACAACTCAAATCCAACCTGCATCCATGCAGGGCAGGCTCCCACGCTGGCAGGCGTGCCTGAAACAGCAATGCCGTGCTCGCGCAAAACAAACTCTGCCATGCGGTATTCCGCACCGCGCACCTGATGCGTAGTCAGCATTTCTTTTTTGATCTTAGCCCGCACCAACCCGCGGTTTACTCCAGCAGGTGCGTTGACCGCCACTGTGGCGGATTTCTGCGCCGCAAGAAAAGTTAACACTTCTTCCGTCTCGCCGTCTGCAAGGGAAACAAGATTCAAATCACGGTCCAGAGCCGCATAGGTAAAAGTCTTGCGGCTGGAAGTGGGGTCAATGCCTACGTAGGTAGTATCGGTAAAAAGCATAGTAAGATTGGAGGATTCAAAACCAACAGAAATAAGATATTGTTTCTATTTTACTTCCAATTTAGGGCAATCACACAAAACTAATGACCCGATCACAAAGAATTACCTTTTACATCCTGATCCTCATCGCTGGCGCATCGTGGATATTGATCAGCGCACCGCCTGCAGGCACATCCGCAGCCGGAGTAACCTCCGCACCACAAGCGGGTTTCCTTGCCCCTGATTTCACACTCCAAACTCCGCAAGGCGAAACGTACACATTATCCGAACTTAAAGGCAGTGCAGTGCTTGTCAACCTTTGGGCAACCTGGTGCCCGCCATGCCGGGCGGAAATGCCCGCCATCCAAAAGATGTACGATGAATACAAAGATCAGGGCTTTATTGTTCTGGGCGTCAACAGCACCATTCAGGACAGCGCGAGCGAGATCCCGATCTTTACCGGGGAATACAACCTTACCTTCCCCATCCTGCTCGATCAACTGGGTGATGTAAGCCGCATGTATCAAATCCAATCCCTGCCGTCTTCCTATTTTATCAATCGTCTCGGCATTATCACTGAGGTTGTCATTGGCGGCCCTATGTCTGAGGCCTTGCTGCGCACGCGCATCGAAGAAGCCCTGAAATAACATGCTCACATTATTCCGCAACCTCTTCGCTCCCCCCCGTCACATGATCCTGCTCGTCATTGCAGCATGGGTCGGACTCACACTCGCCGAAAAACGTGCAGAAGAACATGGCCTCAACAAGGATCAATTAAACAGCATCACCTTCTATGCTCTTCTCGCCTTCCTTATCGGCGGAAGACTTTCATTTATTCTGCAAAATGTCGCCACGTTCACCAAAAGCCCCGCCAGCATCGTTTCCATCAATCCAGATATTTTCGACCCCATCGGTGCGACTGTCATTGCCCTTATCACTGCATTGATCTACGGCCAGCGCAGTAGTCTGTTGCTTTGGCCCACACTCGATGCGCTCACTCCATTCTTTGCCATCCTCAGCGCAGGGGTCGGATTAAGTCACCTCGCAGCTGGCACAGCATTCGGGAAGGAAACAGATCTGCCTTGGGGAATTGACCTCTGGAATGCCACCCGTCACCCCACTCAAATTTACGAGACGCTTGCTTCGCTCTTAATCTTTGGCTTGCTCTGGCTCCAGAAAAAGAGCACACACCCGGGCATTCTATTTCTCACCTTCGCCGCCTGTACAGCTGGGGCGCAACTCTTCATCCAAGCCTTCCGCGGTGACAGCACTTTCCTTTTCAACAGCCTAAACCAAGGACAGGTCACTGCATGGCTTGTTCTCGCAATATGCTTCCTCCTGTTCGAACTCAGATTCAAACCAATAAAAGAAGCGGGCTGAGTTTCCTCAGCCCGCTTTCCATTTTTCACTATCCTAATTCTGGTTCAATCAAACCATAACTTCCATTGCGACGGCGATACAAAACATTGATCTTGTTAGTCTCGCCATTATAAAACACGAAGAAATTATCATGTCCGAGGTTGCGCATCTGCACGATCGCCTCATCCTCACTCATCGGATACAGCACAAATTTCTTCCGCTTTGCGAACAGCGGAGCAAGTTCGCCTGTCGCTTCATCAATGATCTCGTCCGCCACTTCAGCGGCAGAGCGTCCATCGCCGCGCCCGCGATGATGCTTGCCTTTATGCCTTTCGATCTGACGCTGCATATTGTCCAAGGCCTGGTCAAACGCCGCGAGAGCCTCATCAGCCCGCTCCTCGGTACGCAGCGTGAACCCCTTCCCAAAAACGGTGATCTGCGCCACATTGCGGTCCTTGGCTTCGCGCGCGGCTTTACGGTGAGCCAATTCGACTCGCGCCTCTTCAATTGCGGGCAGGTAGTGGTCTAGGTTACCAGCCTTCTTGTTGACATACTCTTCGATCTTTTCGGTCAAACGGATATTGCGTGTCTGAACTTCCACTTTGTTGGACATGAGGTCCTCCTTGTTAGGATGTTAAGTCACTTACACAAACGCTACACATGCTTCAGCCCATGCTGAGGCAATGCGCGTGCGACTGTCAATGCGTACACATCTTTGGCGCCAGCGGAATATAACGCTTCTGCGCCAGCAGATAGGGTCGAACCAGTTGTAGATACATCATCCATAATTAAAACTATTTTCCTTTTCACATCCGTCCCCGCTTGAAAAGCATCAGATACATTTGCCTTGCGCTCCAACTTTGTCAACCCCACCTGGGAGCGCGTTTCCTTACACCGCACCAATCCTTTCGGTGCGTATCGCATACCCAGTGCCAATGCCAGCGGCTTTGCGATCATCCCAACTTGATTATATCCCCGTTCCTTCAATCTTTGCCGACCTAACGGAATTGGAATTAATACATCCGCGTTCCAATTCAACCTTTCAACAAAAGGGATCATCTGAGAAGCAAAAGCATCACCCATTGAAACGTCGCGGCGATATTTCAACTTGTGCAGCGCTGGCTGAATGGGATTTGAGAAAACCGCCCATGCCCTCAATGCGCGAAAATGCGGCCTTTCAGCAAGACAAGCCTCACAAATCCCCGGCTTATCCTGCGGTAGGCCGCACACATCGCACAAAGTTTCGTCTAAAGTTTTCACTTGTTGCTGGCAGTCCAAACACCAGCGCGCTCCCAACTTGCCACAACCTCCACAATTTGGAGGAAAGAGCAAGTCAAGCACGCTCCAAAATGAATGATAGATCGTATACTGCAATTTCACAAAGCTACCCCTAAAAATGCCTCATCACAACTGGTGGTGAATGTTTACTAATTACCCAAAAATGGCCCAAATGCGCCGGCAATTTGAAATCCAGCTGGTGCCATCAAAATAATCATAATGGAAGGGAATGTCAACAAAGCCATGGGGATGATCATCTTAACAGGTGCTTTATGTGCCAATTCCTCGGCGAACTGACGTCGTTTCACACGCATCTGGTCAGATTGAATTCGCAACACTTTCGCCAAACTGACACCAAGTATCTGGCTCTGAATGACCGCAGCAACAAAACTGGTCAGTTCCGGGAGACCGATACGGTCTGCCATATCCCGCAACGCTTCACGCTGCGTTTTCCCAAGCTGCACCTCACGGATACATCTGCCAAACATAATAGAAAGCTCATTCTCCCACTTTTCGCTTACCTTCGACATAGCAGCATCAAAACCAAGCCCGGCTTCCACGCAGATCGTCAACAAATCCAGCGCATCCGGCATAGCCTTGCGGACTTCATTCTGGCGGCTATTAATCCGCCCCTGCAGCCACAATTGGGGGAAGAAAAATCCCAAGGCTGTAAATATAGCAACCACAAGTACAACTCTTGTGAAAGGCCAATTAACCGTTGGCAATGTGGAGATCAAAAGCAGGAGACCGCCAAAAATAGCCGCTCCCACAAAACGAGTCGCTAAAAACGTTGAAGCATCAATTCGACCTGGGTTCCCTGCCAACTCCAGTTTCAGGGTGGTTTCCTGTAGAAGTTTTTGTGGGGTAAAGCGAGTCGATATTTCACCAAACCTTTTTATAACCGGCACAACAACACGCTGCATAAACGGTTGTTGCAATTCAATATCTTCAAGAGTTACCGTCTCGCCTCTTTGGGTGGCCTCTGCAAGGCGGGACATGACATCATCCATTTCATCCTCTTGGCCCTGCCTTGAATAGCGCATTCCAACAACGATAAGAAGCCCCGCCCCGCCCAGGATTGCAGCCCCAATGATGATGGCAATAATTGTACCTGTCACATTACACCTCGATATCCGCAATACGCATCATAATAAAGTAACTTGAACCGATCAAGCCTAAAACAACACAAATAATTGCAGCGGTACATATCGGCCCACCTTTTGTTACAGACAAAAGGTAGTCAGGATTGAGAAACCACAGGATCAGTGTGAGAAAAAACGGAATCAGGGAAAGTACAGAACCTGAAGTCCGCACCTGGGAGGTAAGCACTCGAACTTCACCTTTAATACGGACACGCTCACGAATGGTAAAGGAAATATTATCGAGGATCTCGGAGAGGTTGCCACCAACCTCGCGCTGAACATTAATGGCCGTAACTACAAAGTCCAAATCCTCGCTCGGAATGCGCCGTAAAAGGTTTTCAAGGGCTACCTCCATCGGAATACCAATCTGCATTTCCTGAACCACCCGGCGAAATTCATCGCAGATAGGTGCCGGCAATTCCTTGCTGATAGCTTCCATGGCCTGCATGGTTGAATAACCCGCTCGCAAGCCGTTCACCATCAAGTTAAGCATATCGGATAACTGATCGTTAAATTTTCGCAATCTCTGCTTTTGCTGCGACTTAATATAAAACCTCGGCGCAAAAGCTCCGAGAAGAACTCCAATCAAAGCAGAGACTGGATGGCGATTTCCAATAAGCCAAAGTAAAAGTCCGCCCAAAATCATGGCAATAACGATCAAAGCAAAATATTCTGCAACTTTAAATTTCAAATCCGCCCGCGCCAATTCACGTGCGACTCGATCCCCAAAGGATGTTTTTTCAACCCGTTTTGAAACCCAGTCAGTTAGCACTGAGCGCTGAGCCTCACGATCTATATCCTGCTTATCATCACCCAGATACTGGCTAAGACGCTCCTCTACCAATGCTCTTTCACTGTTTGAGGAAACAATCACGCCAATAATCAAGATAATGATCAGGATGATGCCACCAACGATAATGATCCAGGTCATTTTATTCCTTAGGTTAGATCCTATTTGAAAAAGTATAAATTCTTAATACCTTCGGCGTTCACCAATACCAAAAATGGAAGGAGGAAGGTGGATACCAGCCGCTTCGATTTTGTCCATAAATTTGGGGCGCAAGCCGGTAGGCCTGAGGCGGCCCACAATTCTGCCGTTCTCCGTGCCTGTCGCCTCGAAGACAAAGATATCGGTCATGGTAATCACATCACCTTCCATGCCGCTTACCTCTGTGATCGCTGTCACCTTACGAGTACCGTCACGCATACGTTCCTGCTGACAAATTACATCCACAGCGCCTGCGATTTGCTCACGAATAGCCCGAATCGGCAAATCCATACCTGCCATCAGACACATGGTTTCGATACGAGATATCGCATCACGCGGAGAGTTGGCATGGGCGGTTGTCATGGAGCCATCATGGCCTGTGTTCATTGCTTGCAACATGTCCAGAGTCTCGCCGCCACGGCACTCTCCAACAATAATTCTTTCAGGGCGCATACGAAGGGCATTGATAACAAGGTCACGGATCGTGATCTCACCGCGTCCTTCAATATTCGGCGGACGAGATTCAAGAGTAACCACATGCTCTTGACGCAGCTGCAATTCTGCCGCATTTTCAATCGTCAAAATACGTTCATCAGACGGGATAAAACTGGAAAGCACATTCAAAAGAGTAGTCTTCCCCGAGCCTGTGCCGCCAGAAATAACGATATTTAAACGCGCTTCCACGCAAGCCTTCAAGAATTGCACTGATTCATTCGATATTGACCCAAACTGGATCATTTGATCAACAGTGATCGGGTTCTTCGAAAATTTACGAATTGTCAACACAGGGCCGACAAGCGAAATCGGAGGAATGACCGCATTTACACGAGAGCCATCCTGTAAACGTGCGTCAACATACGGGCTAGACTCGTCAATACGACGACCCAAAGGCGCCACGATACGGTCGATGATACGCATCAAATGCTCGTTGCTTTCAAAGGTGATGGGCACTCGATGCAGTTTACCTTTACGCTCTATATAAATATTCTTCGGCCCATTCACCATGATTTCTGTAATAGTGTCATCTTCCAAAAGGGACTGTAATGGGCCAAGACCGAGAATTTCAGCCGAAATCTGTTCAAATAAACGAGCTCGCTCAGGTCGTGAAAGAACAATATTTTCTTCCACAAGAATCTGCTCAAACAACCCTTGAATTGTACGGCGAACCTCATCAGTCCGCGAAACATCCATCGAAGGGTCAATTTCAGCGAGCAATTTGTTTTGCACTCGTGTCTTCAGGTCAAAATAAGAGCCTGCCTGAGGGGATGTGATCGGTGCGCTCACACGTCTGGCTTGCAAAGAAGACAGGCGTGATGAATCCCCACCACCGGCCTGACCGCCTCCCCCACTACCCGATTGCGGCTGTGGCGCAGGCGACGGAGTTCCGCCTTCCTGACTACCGCCTTGCCCTTTTTCAATACGTCGAAGCAACGACATAATAAAACTCCTTAACGCTTAATTGCTGCATCATTTTCAACTTCTAAAACACTTAGTCGCGCCCGGATTGCTTCAGCCAATGAGAAAATACCTCTACCGACAGGCTGTAATTTATTATTATCCAACATAAAAGGAACACCGCGATTTACAGATGTAATCACGATCTTTTCATCAAGAGGTATCGTTACTGCAATTTCATGCTTTAAGTTTTCACTTACGCGCTCAGGCGTAATTGCAATTCTTTTATCATAGCGATTCATCGCAAAAACGATACGATCTTTATTAATACCCATCGTTTTCAACAAATCAAGTACAAGACGAGCATTCTTAATAGAGGGGATTTCCTGGGTTGTGACCAAAACAATTACATCGCTAATATCAATGGTTGAAAGAATTAAGTCAGTCAAAATTGACGATGTATCAACGACCACATAGGCATACATTCCCTGTAAAAATTGAAGCACTTTGGAGAACTGTTCAGCGCTGACCTTCTCTGCCTGTTCCGGTCGTTGCGGGGCAGCAAGGATGCGAATACCAGACGCTTCGTGCTTGATCAATATATCTTCAACTACATCTGACTCAAGTTCATCCACACGAGGCGCTAATTCGAGTATTGTATTTTTACCCTGTTCATTTAAGAAAACCGCGACATCGCCAAATTGCAGGTTAGCATCCACCAAAACTGTGCGCGTATCTTCATTATTGAGAGCAATAGCCAGATTGACCGAAATAGTTGTGCAACCAGTACCGCCTTTTGGGCTGTAAACAGTGACAATTTTCCCTTTTGATGGCTGGGAAAAATTTGCCATTGAGGCCGTTCCTCCAGAAGCAGAAGAAGCGCCAAGCTGTTTGGCTCCCTTTGCACGCTCTGCATGGGCCATTTCGCCAGCTCTTCGAATGGCAGAAATCAACTCATCCCCCATGGGAGGTTTTGTTAGAAAATCTCTTGCGCCGGCCAGCATTGCCCGGCGCATATAATTCTGATCTCCCTGAACAGAGAGAATTACAACCTGGATATGGGGTGACTTTTGACGAATCTCCTCCGTTGCCGTTATGCCATCAATATCAGGCATATTGATGTCCATTAAAATAACATCGGGGTCCAATTCTTGCGCAAGTTGAATACCTTCTTTTCCAGACCGCGCAGCGCCAGCAACGTCTACATCCGACTCAAACTGTAACAGCTTGCGTACATTCTCTCGCGTTTCTGCAATATCATCTACAATAAGAACCCGAATTTTATCTGAAGCCATACACCATTTCCATTCAGTAAGTGGTTATGTGTTATTGAGGTGGAACTGTAACAGTGTCGTTCGTCAGGAATGGAGATACCAAAGTGGACAACGCAGGCTGCATAGCGTACGGAAGCTTGGCAGGAACAGGGATGTTGTATTGGCTTAATAAGAACTGCAACGTGGATGCTTCCGTAGCCTGACGGGCCAAATCAGTTGGGTTTCGCAGCGTCATGGTAATCTGAGCATTGGTATACATCAGGTATGAAAGCGTTATCGAATCTTGAGGAGTTACCATCAAGGTAATGATATCAGGAGCGGCGGGCGCAGCCTGTGTTTGTGCCTGAGGATCGGTTGCGACGGGCGGCGTAGTGACAGTTCCGGAAGGGGTAAGCGAGAAACTACCCAATTTCATAACAACAACATCCTGGAGCAGCATTTGACACACCAGTCTGGGGCGCTGCGCTTCGGACGGAATCAAGAAATAGGGTTGTTGAAGCGAAGGATCCAATTCCAAACGCCCTTGGGAAGAACCTGCAGAAGCCACACCCAACGAAAGGATGGGCAATCCTGTTACACTAAACCCAGTCCCCTCTGCACCTTGTACTGAGCCCAATCCAGTTCCTGTCAAAACGGCAGTGAGATTGGGTAATATGCTCTGGAAGGTCGGGTCGACATCCACAAACATCAAACAGGCATTGATGTTAATGTGCGCGCCATCATTAATTGCATAACCAGACAATGAAAGTCGGCTGGCAGGAATGGACATGGCCGTCATCCCGGGCGGAATTAATGAAGCCCACTGCGGTCCAGAGATCGGAACGGCTGCCGAAGCATCGTTAACCATTGACTCCGTTATTACAACTCCCTGGTCAAGTGGGAATTTTGCAACTTTGTTGGTTAATAGCGCCACTTCATCCCGCGTATACATTACTGCGACTACATTTGCCTGTGGAATACTCATTGTCAGGAGCACATCTTCAGTGATGGTGCCTCCTTGTGGAATATTTTGGGCAGCATAATACACATCCACAAACACAGGTTGATCTTGTGTTTGTGGGGTAAGAACAAATTGGCGAATCGCCACAAAACCCACTACTAAACCAATTATTATGATCAGAAGTACTAAAATCAAAGTTCGACCGCGACGCATAATTTTCTCCTCTCGTGGAGTGAATAAGTTACGAAATAGCAATAGAGCTTATAACATATTCATTATACAAGAAAAATGGCAAAAACATATTATGGGGACGGGCAGTTTTACCTGTGAAAACTGCCTACAAATCTGTAAAGAAGCCTGCTGTTATAAAAAATTCTTAACTTTTGGCCTGTACAGTAAAGGAAATTCGGGCTCCAGACCCTGACACACTGTCGATCTCAAAACTACCACCTAACATTTCCGCCCTTTCACGAATCAACTTCAGGCCCAGATTGGACGATTCTTTCAATGTCTCAGAATCAAAACCCTTTCCGTTATCATCAACACTAACACGTATCAAATCGCTACCAAGATCCACCAGAACTTTTATCAATGAAGCCTGACTGTGACAAGCTGCATTTCCAAGCAGTTCCTGAACAGCACGAAAGATCATTACTTCCAAGTAGGGTTCAAGCCTGCGTTCAACACCAGTGACAGTTACGCTTACATCCAAACCTGTTTGTTCTTTAAACGCATCAGCGTACTTCTTGAGTGTGGGCGTTAAGCCAAGATCATCCAGCATCATGGGGCGGAGCTCAAAGATGAAATTTCTGACCTTTTGAAAAGTACTCATGGCAGAGGTCTTCAAGTCCCCCAACTCATCCCGTGCCTGAGCAGGGTCAATATCCATCAAACGCATCGCGATCTCTGTCTGCAAAATAAAGTTGGAAAGAGCCTGGGCGGGACCATCATGCATTTGGCGGGACAGGCGCTGGCGCTCGGCTTCCTGCGCATTGACGATCATTTCGATGCCAGCCATTTGGCTCTTGGGGCTCACGCCTGCGGCCGAACTAGATGAGGCGGAGGATGAATTTACCCGAGAGACTACTTCCTGTAAAACGGTTTTGTATTTTTCAAGGTGGGTCTTATCGTTTTGTAATTTTTCCAGCTGGCCACGCATGATAAAAAGACGCTGTTGAGCATCCAAAGCGGAATCGTACGCCATCTTCAATTCGTCAAGACCAGTGGCGCCCTGTTTCTGCACCTGCTGAAGGTGAGAAGAAATCGCCGTATTCCGCTGGGTGATCTTGGCAAGTTCGCCCTGGCTTTGTTCCATCATTAAAGTAACTTCACGCAGGGCACGCTGCGTCTCTTCCAACTCACCCTGGTAATCCAGAATCTCTTTATCCGTCATGAAATCACTCCAAAGGTCGAATATCGGAATCTTTTAAAGTCACCCACCCGCGTTTCAACGCATAGACGACGGCCTGGGTCCGATCTTCGACACCAAACTTTCTTAGAATGGCAGTTACATGGTTCTTTACAGTTTGATGACTGATGCCTAATAAGGTGGCTATTTCTTTGTTGCTCATGCCGCGCACCACGCAGGATAAAACTTCCATTTCTCGGTCAGACAAGGGATGAAAAGGCGTGCCGGGTTCGCTATACGAGCGACGCGCACCTTCCATTCTGTCTTCGACCCAAAGTTCCAATTCACGACGAGTAAACACGTTGTTCGCAAAAACGAATTTTCCCTCGGCAACTTCACGAATGATACGTGAAAGAGATTGAGGCTCAATATCTTTGGAACAGTAGCCATGCGCCCCTGCAAGAGCTGCGTGAATCGCCTGCTCAATATCGTCATAGCCTGTCATCAGAATGATTCGAGTGGGCAACTTATCCTGGGAAACTTGATGGGTAATCTGCTGGCCATTCATACCAGGCAGATTAACATCCAGAACAGCTATTGTTGGTTTTTTAGATTTGATCAATTCCAGCGCTTCATCACCTGCTGCAGACTGGGCAATAATACGCATATCTGGTTCCAGCGACAGAGCATCTACAACGCCCTGACGGAAAAGCGGATGGTCATCAACGATCAATAGAGTTATTTGGTTCATCCCAAGCCCATGCTCTCTCTCTGTATGGTATTTATTTTGATTCAACGCTATTTTAACCCATTAAGGGGTTTTCCACAGATAAACAATCATGTTCCTCTCCCCTAAAGTCTGAGTGATCTGGCTATTTGAAGAGAATGCCTCTGTCAGTCCGACGGAAAGGGTGGGGTAAAAATCGGGGAAGGCGATCAAATAGTCAGCGCCGTTTTCACTTAAAAAGGAGGCAATTCGGGCTTCATCTCGAATAAATGGAATGACCTCGGGGGAAACCAAGCCAGCCAGATCGATCAATTTGTGGTTGTCAAAATAGCCCAAGGCGCCGATATCGTGCGCCGCAATGACCGCATCTGGCGGAGCGTTTTGAGTAATCCACTTTGCTGTGACCACCATTTCACTTTCAATGACGGCCACATCCTGAGCATAGGAACGGGCGCCAAGAACGACAAACCCGATCGTAAGCATGGCCGCAACGCCGCGCCAAAGCGTCTGCGCCACCCAATGATAACGCGCAAAGGTTTTGCTGCCATCAAACTCCGCAAAAGCCAACAGACCGAACAGAAAAAATATTGGCATGGCGGGCATGATGTAACGGCCATGCTGATAAACTGGCAGGCGAGAGAGGTACAGCCCAAGATACCCAACACACCAAATGATGGCGGCGAGATTCCCCCACATACGTCCTCTTATGGACTTTACCACCCAACTAATAATACCTGGGACCAGCACAAGGCTTGGGCCAATCAGTAACTGCAAAGACATCTGGCCTAGTCGATCTGTAACGGGAATCAACTGCCAGGAAGCGTACTCGGCTTGTTTTGCATAAAAAGTATTCGGCATTGGCGTGCCGCCAATAGTTAAGTTAAACAAGAGGTAAAGACCGAATAATGCGCCGAAGCCGATGAAGCATTGCACCACAGCAGTAAAGCGTGAACGCATATCTTTTTCTGAAAGAAAGATCACCATCAGAATAGGACCGAGCAGAGTCAAACCGTCGGGGCGGACCCAGACCGATAGACCAGCAAGCAGGCCAAGGGTCAGGTAACGATGCGTGTTTGTCATCAAAAGCACGAGCGCAGTGGTGACGATCAATCCATGCAGCAGGGTCTCCATCCCGGACATACCCGCCCAAGCGAGATGCCATTCAAACGCGATAAAGATGCCAATCCACGGGAAGCTCGGATGATAAGAAATTACCATGTGTCGAACTGCCCACTCGCAAAGAACAGACAACGCAAAGAGCGTTAAGATGCCAAGAAAATAAGTCCAGATGTAGGGGGAAAGTTTTAGCAAAAAGCCGATGGCGATCAACGCAGACCAAAGGGGCGAAGTGGAACCTGCAGATGGAAGACCCGTGCGAAAAGCCCACTCCCCATTCATCGCAAGGTTGCGTGCATAGGTTTGATGTATCCACGAGTCGTCCAGTGGAAAGCCAACGGCGTAGGTGAAGCGGCTGACAATTAAATAAATAGCAGCGATCAACAGCACTGCGGCAGCAATGATCAGCAGGTCGCGCCGAGAAAGTTCACTGTGTGATCTTGAAGACGTGGATGCCATTGACTTCACCTAAGAATAAAAAGTTCCTATGATTTTTGGGGTTATCCATCAAGCTTTTGATCTGCGGCAATGCCCCTTCTTCTTCAAGCACAAGATAATTCGCACCGAATTGTTTTGATGCAGCAAGTATCGCTTCCTCACCGTCGTAGGGGACAGAAATAGCCGAACGCTCGGTGCTAATATAATACCCAGGCGCGTTGAGAACGATGACAACATCGTTGCTCTTGATTCCTTTTTCAAGTAGAAATTGCTCCACAGCCGGATACTCATCTTCGCCTTCGCCCCAGCCCAGAGTGAATAATCGCATATTGACGACAAACACCGTGAGGATAATCGCGATCATGACAAGCGCGCTTCGGAATACGATGACGGTCTGGGAATTGCCCCAATTGCGCTCTCTCAGCTGCAGCAATATCCCATCAAGGCCCAACGGCGCGAGAGTCCACCACATGGGTTGAAGCGCCGCGCCCGCGTGGAAGAATGCTCCGCGTGCGCCTGCAAAAGGAAAGATAAACGACATCACAAAGAAAAGGATCAGCCAGGCTACAACGGCAAGTTTGACGCGTTCGTCACTACGGAAATAGATGATGCCCGCAACAATGAATGGAAAGAGGATAATTCCGCCGTGCGCGGCAAATCCGCTTTGCAGATTGTTACCGACCGCCCACATGCGGTTTTTCAGAATCGAATTCCAGCCAGTTGCAAGGAAGGATTCCATGTTGAGCTTTTCAGGAGGATAGATAAAGGTCTGTTCGTAATTATCAAGCCAAAGGGCGCGGCTGCCGCCTGGAGCCATGATGGTTCCAAAGGCGTTCAAGTTTCGCGCATACCATGGAGCCATGATGACAAGAAAACCAAGAAGGGTGATGAGAGAATTACGAAAAACGTAAGAAGTAAAAAATGAAAAGCTATTTTTGGGAGCGTGCCACAATGCGAACAAAAACGTGAGAGCAAGCCAAAGCAGCCCGTCACTACGGGAAAGAGCGAATAAGCCCGAGAGTAGGCCGAGGAAAATCCAATATCGTTGGCGGGAGGGGTCTTCGAGGAGCTTGGTAGCACAAATAAAGTACAAGCCGCCGAACAACATGAAGAGGCTGAAGTTATCGGTGACGCCAACAAAAGAAGCACTGTACACAGAGAAAATGGCGAGCAGCGCGGAGATGATCGCAACATCTCGCTTTTTGGAAAAGACGTACGACAGTGCAGCAGTGACCGGCACAACCAGAGCGGTAATCAAGATGAAAGGCAATCTAGCGGCGGCATAAGTGGTTTGGCCCGTCGCCCACATTCCTACGGCAGCAATGATAGAAGCAAGCGGCATCCAATAGGTATGAGACGGATGCGGCAAAGATGTTGTGCCGTCGAGATAATTCCACAAGTAGGGCTCGGTGAATCCATTCCCTTTGACGAGTTGAACTCCGCCTGCATAGTAGTAATCCGCGTCAAGGTAGCCAGGGATAGGCTGAAATTGAGCAATAATGATAGGCAGAATTAAGCCAGAGATAAATAGAAGGAGATAAGTTCTGAAAGACATATTTTCCTACCTGCGGGATGCGAGGTCGCTCCAGATGCGCGGAGGACGGATCGCCCACCACCGAATCCAGTACAAGCCGATAATTGTGGAGAGCGGCAAAAACAGGAACATGATCTCCTGGGTGACTTCACCGAAGCGCGGCAGCGCAAAAAAGAAAACCGCCCAAGGGACAAGGAAAACTACCAGCCACAAAATAATGGTCAGCCAATTACCAATGCGATTCCAACGATCATAGACCACAGCAAAGATGAGGGCAAAGGGAATCACAAGCACAGAAAGATGTTCCATTTCAGAGCGAAAGCCAAGAAGGGGCGCTACTGCAAGTGAAAGGCAGGCTGCCCAGTAGAACCTGCGGAAATCCGAAGTGAGCGCGGCGTTCCATTCATAGCCGAGAGCAATGACGAGAATGCCGATAAAAATCCAAGCGTATGCCCCACTATTGGACGGAAAAAGGTGGGAAAAGATCACATGCGTGGAATAGCCAAAGTCAGCACGCAGATTATTCATCCCGGCCCGCAAGTATGGGATGATCCAGTTTGGATAGACCAGAAATGAAACGGCCAGCAATACGAAGGTGATCATGCCCAACCCCGCAAAGACTCTGGTGCGTCCTTCACGATACGACCACCATATCACCAAAATCAAAAATGGTGCGCCGACCTCCCAATAATATAAAGAAAATGCCAACAATGCGCCAGCAAACTCGTCCTGTTCAGAGCGCAAAGCAAGCAGAATGCCTGCATAGAGGAGGCCAAGAAGCAAAACGGGGCTGGCTTCCATAATGGCTTGAAATGCGTAAAAATTGAAAACGCAAAATAGCAAAAACAAGATCGAAAAATAGCGCGGTACTTCCCAGTCTGTGAGACGCAAGCTTAGCAAGGCGAGGGCGAACAATGCCAGTTCGAGGAGCAAAGTAAATAGAGCACGGGCAAGCTGCGGGTCGGAAAAAAGCGAGAAAGGAAAATAGAGCAGAAGAATCTGGAAGGGCGTGTCCAGAATATAGGGTTCGTCGCCTGTCTTCGCTGAATCCCCATAGACCAATTCCTGCACACGGGCAGGGACTTCCCCGCCGTAGGGGTCGATCTTTTCAAAAATAAATCCGCGGCTTGCAACCCAATGAACGTAAAAATCGCCGCCGCCTGCAAGCGTAAGGTTGACATACGTCAGCGCTGTGGAAATGGCCAGGAAGAGGATCGTGACTAGCGCAATGAATTGATAATCGCGAGAAGTGAGAGCTTTTGATGGGGGTTGAAAAGTCATTCCCTCACCCTGCCTTCTCCCCTTCGGGAGAGGGTATAAAAAATCTGAATATGGGGCGGGTCGGCGCACCGCGCGCCACTTCTGTAAAACCCGCCCGGATGAAAGCCGAAGCTGTACCCGTAAAGACAAAGGGATCGGGCTGATTCTCTTTTAGTTCCAATGGGTATCCTTCCACAACTTTGCCGCCTCGTTTTTTCACGTACTCCACCGATGCCTTGAGCAATTCAACAGCAATCCCTTTGTGGCGATGTTTCTTTTCAATAAAGAAACAAGTGACAGACCAGACCTCCTGATCGTCAATTGGCTTCAACACGCGGGAATGAGCGAGTTTGGGATACGCACTGCGCGGTTCAATCGCGATCCAACCAACAGGGTATCCTTCAGAATATGCAAGCAGACCTGGGACGGTTTTTGAATCGACAACTGACTTTTGCATTTGGCGGGCAACATCGCCTCGATTTTCATCAAAGTTCCTGCCGCGCAATTTCCAGTACATGCACCAGCAGCCGCCACAAGCTCCGTTATTTCCAAACAATAACTCAAAATCACGCCACAGTTTTTGTGTGAGCGGATGAAAGGAAAGGTCAAGTGATTCAGTGTCGAGAGAGTCCATGAAAGGAGAGATGCTATCCAGCTAGTATTTTTAGTTTCTGCGGCAGAATTTCATATTCAAAGTTCTGCACCCATTCTGGGAAAAGTTCGCCATCGGTATGCGCTGGCGAGGGCTTGTCGAGTTTGACTGAAATTTTGGTGGCGTTCAATTCGAACATGCCGTCCATTTCCACGTAACTGCCCGCGCCTTCCTTGAAAGCGCGGGGCAGAGCTTGAAATAAGCCGAGGCGCGTGGAGCGGTACCCGTAGGCAAGAGTTAATTTTCCATCGAACATGTCGGCGTGCGGAGTCATAAAGAAACCGCCTGTGCGCCGTCCGTTGCCAATGGTGACGAGAGACAACATGCCCTTATATTCGCCGCCGTCCCATTTAACCTCGCCGTACCATTCGGGCTTATCCATTATTCCCTGCACCGCGGCAACCAGGTAACGTGCAATGCCTTTGACCCAATGGATCTTTTCATGCTTGATGGTCACATACGGTTCCAAGCCGGCACCCGAGTTGTTGACGAAATATTTTCCGTTCAGCACGCCCAAGTCCATCAACTTTGTTTTGCCAGACGCGATGACCTTTGCAGCTTCACCCAGATCGGTTGGCAGGCCGAGTGAATAGACAGCATCATTGGCAGAGCCCGTCGGCATGATGCCAAACGGACCAACCGCCTCTTTTGTCTGCCCTGCGGCCTGCATCAAGCCATTGACAGCCTCCCCCACTGTACCATCTCCGCCAGCTGCGATGATAGGCGAGAAGCCATCCAGCACGGCTTGCTTTGCCAATTCAATAATGTGTCCTTTGCGCTCAGAGACATCCAACGCAAAGTCCACGCCTGCGGCCTTCAGCGCAGCTTCGGCCTCAGGCCAGCGTGCTTTTGAATTCCAACGGTTCGAATACGGATTGAGAATAACTTTGGCGGTCATCGGCCCTCCACTAAGTGGTTTGTATCGATTTTACCTGATGTCCATTCTTTGAACTGTGACAATATTACTGCAATAAAGATCAAAACACAGCCAAAGATTTGAATGCCAGCCAGGCTTTCATTTAACAGCAGCCAGCCAGATACAACAGCAAAAACAGATTCAAGGCTGAGAATCAAAGCCGCGTCGGCGGGCGGGGTGTGGCGCTGTGCCCAGACTTGTAGTGTATAACACAAGCCCAATGAGAAAAATGCTGTGTATGCTACCGCAAATGCCATAGACCAGTTAAAGTTCATCAAGGGTTCAGCAACAGCGCCAACGCCGATATTTAGAATGCCACAAATGATAAGCTGCCCCACTGAAAATGACATCGCTTCAAACCTGGAAGCATGCTTGCCAAGAATGATAACGTGGAATGTCCAGAACAATGCGCCGATCAACTCCAGCATATCCCCTGCGTGGGCCACAAACTTGCCGCCCGTAGACAGAAGAAACGCACCCGTCCCAGCCAAAACCACCGCAACGATCGCCAGCCAATGCGGGTTCTCACCCCAGACGAAGAAAAGCGCGATCGGGACCAGAACAACATACAGGGCGGTAATGAAGCCAGCATTCCCAGCTGTAGTGTAGACCATCCCCGCCTGCTGCAAGGCACTCCCCACAAATAGAAAGCAGCCTGCGATGAACATCCACTTATACTGCTCACGCGGCATGGACTTAACATCGCTGTGCTTCACGAACGGAAGAACCACAAGTGCTGCCAGCAAATAACGCGCTCCATTGAATTGATAGACACTTCCCAACTGTCCAGCAACGCGCTGCGCCACGAAGGCTGAACCCCAGATGATGGAAATAATAAGTAATGTTAGGTCAGCTTTGAGACGCATAATTTTCCTTTGTTTAAATATCAGGTTTTTGTTTGAAAGAAGAAAGAGGAAATAATTTCGAGTGATACAATTGGCAAATTATTGCTTGTGAACGTGTTTACTTGTAACCATGTTTTCGCATTTTGAAAGCCTATGATAGCACAGGATATTTAGATGTATAACCTTGAGCATATAGAAGCAGAAAAAGATGAAATGTTACAGGCAGTTCTACACGCCCGCGCCTACAAACCCATTTACGTAAAGATCAAAATTAACTACGGGTGCAATCTCAAATGCCAGATGTGCAAGCATTGGCGTGAGACCCGTGAGACACCCATCCCCATGCAGCGCTTCAAAGAAGCTATCTCGGAGATGGCAGAACTCGGCTGCAAAAAGATCCACTTTTCAGGCGGCGAACCAATGCTGCGTCCGCAACTGCCCGAGCTGGTCGCGCACGCTACATCACTTGGCCTGCGCGTGACCCTCACCACCAACGGCACACTGATTGACAAGGAAAAAGCAAAAGCGCTTATCGAGGCGGGATTGCGCGGTGTGAATGTCTCCATAGACTCGCCCATTAAAAAAATCCACGAGAAGGTGCGCGGCGTGGAAGGCTCGTTCAAACTGACTACAAAAGCTGTCTCACTCTTCAATAAATATTCGCACAAAGGCAAACTCACTGTCCGCATCAACACGGTAGTCAGCCGTGAAAATTATTTCAGTCTCGCCACCCTGCCCGAGCTTGCGCACCAACTCGGCGCAGACGGAATCAACCTCATCCCCGTTGACGATCATTGCGGCGAGCATTTGTCCATGCGTAAGAAAGACATCGCCCTGTTTAACGAAGAGATCGCACCTTATATTGAGAGACGCGCACAAGAATTAGGTGTAAACATCGCTGACGAAGACGCCTTCCCATTTGGCAGGGATGAAAACGAAATTCGTCTGGGGCGTGCTGGCAGATACGCATTTGGCTATTACAGCAAACACCCCTGCTTCGCGCCGTGGACCCACAGCCTTATTGACTTCAACGGGTTGGTGTACGTCTGCTGTATGACGCGCGAACAAATTCCCCCGCTGGGTGATATTCGAAAACAATCCTTCAAAGAGATTTGGGAAGGCGCGGCATACCGGACGGTACGCCAAAAAATGCACCCACCTTCATTGAAGCCATGTCAGCGCTGCGATGATTTTATTGTAGAGAATAAAAAGATATGGGAGACAATTGGGCCGTATTAACTCTCCGTCATTGCGAGGAGGGTGCTCTTCCCGACGAAGCAATCTCCTCAATTGTGTCGGGGATTGCTCACCGCACTGGCGTACGGCGCAAGTGTCGGGCCAAGAACAAAATCGCCCTCGCAATGACGGAATAAAATCAACTTAAATCGGAAAACATATCGCCGCTATCATCAACATCATTATCGTTAAAACGACTGGTGCGGCCAAAGGTATCAAGATCGGTTGGCGTGAACAACGCCGCAGCGATGGGCAGAGCAACGGGCATCTCCAGCCCCTGTTGGCAAGCCAGACACACACGGCCTTCGCGGGTTGCATTCGTATGCTCGTCACAAAATCCGCGCCCGCATTTGATACACTTGCCTAGCGCTGGATTCTCGCACTGATGCGGAACCAAATACCCGATAATCATTTCACATTTTTCTGCCATTGAGACACCTCATGAAAATTGCGTTGCTTAGCGAAAAGTATACACCAGACATCGGCGGCCTAGCAATCTCAACAGGACGAATGGGGCATCTGCTTGCCTCTGCTGGATGTGAAGTCCGCGTCTCTGCTCCAAGCTCGAACCTGCCAGCCACAAAAAAGCAGACTCTCCCCCACAGCGGAGTCAGTGTCACGCGCTTTGGCACACACAAGCGAGTGGACGATACGCTTGTCGATTGGTTCGAGCTTATTGTGGAGGAACACAAACGCGAACAGTTCGATATGCTGCACGCATACTTTCTTCCAATGGCAGGATTTGTTGCGGCGTATGCTGGGAAATATTTGAACATCCCCAGCGTTGTTTCCATCCGTGGGAATGACATTGAGCGGGCGGCATTTGACCCGTCCAAGTTTTCGCATGTAATGTATGCCTTGCAAAACGCAAGTGCCGTGACAACGAATGCAAGTGAGCTGGCAAAGAAGGCAAAGGCGTTTGTTGATCGGGAAGTATTTTTGATTCCGAATGGAATTGATGTGGAATGTTTCAAGCCGGTGGAGAAGAATCTTGCATTGGCAGAGTCGCTGGGGCTAGAGGGAGGAAAGTGGAAAGTGGAAAGTGGCGTGCCAGTGGTTGGGTTCGTAGGTGAACTGCGTGAAAAGAAGGGATTAGCGACTTTCCTGAGTGCCTATGCGCAAATCAATAAAAGACAGCCTGCTTCCCTTCTGATCGTTGGCGAGGTACGAGAAAGTGAAGATAAAAAATGGTTCGATGAGTTTCTGCAATCCAATCCTAATCTAAAAATCATTGTCACTGGGTATATTTCACATAATGACCTGCCCGCCTACTATTCCTTGATGGATGTGTTCGTGCATCCTTCCTTGAGAGATGGAATGCCCAACGCTGTTCTCGAAGCGATGGCTTGCGGAAAGACCGTTATTGCCACGCCTGTTGGCGGCGTGAAGGATGTGCTCGTGGATGAGGTCAACGGGCTGCTGGTGAATGTCAACGATGCGGAGGGGTTGGCGGAGAAAGTGGCTGAAGCGTTGATTATGCCAGAGAAAAGAGAATCGATTGGCAGGGCGGCAAGAGACGCGGTACTTGGTCAATTCACACTTGAAAAAGAATTGCAAGCGAACCTAAAAATCTATGAAAGTCTTGGAGTGGCAAAGTGAAATATCGAATGGAACATGATCTGTTGGGGGAACGTGAAGTGCCGATGGATGCGTATTACGGCGTTCACACACTGCGCGCGCTGGAGAATTTTTCGATCAGTGGAATTCCGATCAGCACATACCCGAACATGGTGCGAGCTCTGGCGTGCGTGAAGCAGGCTTGTGCGTTGGCAAATAACGAATTGGAGTTGCTCGACGAAAGAAAAACCGATGCGATCGTGAATGCCTGTAAAGAAATTCGTGCGGGGAAATTACATTCTCAATTTGCAGTGGATGTGATCCAGGGCGGTGCAGGGACATCGACCAACATGAACGCGAATGAAGTCATCGCCAATCGTGCGCTTGAATTGCTTGGTTTTGCTCGTGGTGAATATAAGCAACTGCATCCGCTGGAACATGTCAACATGAGTCAGAGCACGAACGATGTGTACCCGACTGCGATAAAAGTTGCGTTGTATTTTGAAATTGATGAATTGATCGCAGCGATGGAAATATTGAGAATCGAATTTGCGGATAAGGCGGCGGAGTTCAAAGATATTTTGAAAATGGGACGCACGCAATTGCAGGATGCCGTGCCGATGACACTTGGTCAGGAATTCAGCACCTACGCGGTGATGATCGAAGAAGATCAGCAGCGTCTGCGTGAAGCGGCTTCGTTGATTCGCGAGATCAACCTTGGCGCAACAGCGATTGGGACAGGTATCAACGCACACCCCGATTACGCCGCGCTAGCCCGCAAACATCTGAGTGAAGTGACAGGTATTCCATACATCACTGCGGGAAACCTCGTCGAAGCGACACAGGATGCAGGCGCGTTCGTGCAACTCTCGGGTGTGTTGAAACGCGTGGCTGTAAAACTTTCAAAGATATGCAATGACTTGCGCCTGCTTTCGTCCGGGCCACGGGCTGGTCTCGGAGAAATAAACCTCCCCGCTGTACAAGCTGGTTCGAGCATCATGCCGGGCAAAGTGAATCCTGTCATCCCTGAGGTTGTAAATCAAATTGCATTTATGGTCATCGGCAATGATGTAACCGTGACCTTCGCAGCCGAAGGCGGACAGATGCAGCTCAATGCCTTCGAGCCGATCATTGCGCACAGTTTGTTAGATAGTCTCATTTATCTGCGCCAAGGATGTTTGACTCTGGCGGAGCGTTGCGTAAAAGGCATTACTGCCAACCGCGAACGTCTGGCGGATCTGGTCAATCACTCTATCGGAATTGTGACAGCGTTGAATCCGATAATCGGGTATGAGAATGCAACTGCGGTGGCGAAAGAGGCGCAAGCCACAGGCAAAGGCGTGGCGGAGATCGTCCTAGCCAAAGGTCTATTAACCAAGGAACAGCTTGATGATATTCTTAGGCCAGAGGTTTTGACCCAACCGAGATGGTTCAAGAAGTAAGTATGGACATCCTCGTTCGGTCTGAAAGACCAACCGACATTGCTGCTATTGAACGAGTTACGTTTGCAGCGTTCATGGGCAAGTTCAGAGACAACCCAACCGAGCATTTGATCGTCAATGGCTTGCGTGATGCAGGCGTACTGTCGTTATCGTTGATTGCAGAAGTAGGTGGAAAAATTGTCGGGCATGTGGCTTTTTCGCTGGTGACGATCAATGGCGAAAACCTACATTGGTATGGACTTGGGCCGATCTCTGTAGTGCCAGAGTTGCAAAAGCAAGGCATTGGCTCAAAGTTGATCCATGAAGGCTTATCTGCAATTCAAGCGATTGACGCGCAAGGTTGCGTTTTGGAAGGCAGCCCTGTGTATTACCAAAGATTTGGTTTTAAGTCTTATCCAGGTTTAATTTACGAAGCCGCGCCTGGTCTAGAATATTTTATGGCTTTGCCTTTTTACAAAAATGTACCGCAAGGAAAAGTTGAATATCATCAGGCGTTTTATATAGGTATTTGACGATAGTCCATCGTCTATTACAAGGAGACTCATGACAACCCTTTTCGACTCAACCACCACTGTAAAAGCGGAATTATCGAAGCAAAAATATATTGCCTCGGATGAGATCGCGACAATTGTGTATCTTTCGCAGAAGTTGGGAAAGCCGCTTCTTGCCGAAGGGCCAGCTGGAGTGGGCAAAACGGAATTAGCCAAAGCGATAGCATCTGCTACAGGGCGCGAGCTGATCCGTTTGCAATGTTACGAAGGGTTGGACGAGTCAAAGGCGCTGTATGAGTGGGAATATTCCAAGCAATTGCTGTACACGCAATTGCTGCGCGATAAATTGAACGACACACTTGGCAAAGCCGAGTCGCTGGCTGAGGCAGCGGACAAACTGGCAAAAGAGGAAGATGTCTTTTTTTCAAATCGCTTTTTGCTGCAACGTCCGCTATTGAAAGCGATTTTGAGTGACAAGCCAACCGTCTTGCTGATCGATGAAATTGACCGCGCAGATGCAGAGTTTGAAGCCTTCCTGCTGGAAATCTTGAGTGATTTTCAGGTATCTGTGCCTGAGCTAGGGACATTGACCGCAAAGCACAAACCGTTTGTCATTTTGACATCCAACAACACCCGTGAGCTTTCGGAAGCGTTGAAGAGGCGCTGCCTGTATCTCTTCATCGATTATCCGAACTTACAGGAAGAACTGGCCGTGGTGCGCTTGAAAGTGCCAGACTTGAATCCCAAACTGGCACAACAAGCTGTGGAATTTGTGCAGAAACTCCGCAAGGCGGACATGCGCAAGTCCCCGTCCATCAGTGAGACATTGGATTGGGCAAATGCGCTCGTGGCGTTGAATGCGTCCAATTTGGATAAGGATGTGCTGGAAGATACATTATCGGTGTTGCTCAAGCATGAAGCGGATCTGCAGAAAGCAAAGCGGCAGTTGATGGCTCCCCCTCCCCAGCAAAGACCAAGAAATAACAATGATGAGTTCGGAAGGTTTTCTGGAAATTAACTTTATCGTCATTGCGAGCCGTTCGTTGGCGAAGCAATCTCTATTTCGAGTAGGAGATTGCTTCGGGCGGACAAACACCGCCCTCGCAATGACGGGAGTGAGTGAATTATGGAATCCCGTATCTTACAGTTAATTGCAGCGTTGCGCGCGAGCGGGGTGCGCGTGTCTTTGGCGGAAAGCGCCGAGTCTTTTTCGGCTGTTGCCTTAATGGGGATTCAAGACCGCGAGCATTTCCGTCTTTCTCTGCGCGCAACACTCATCAAGGATGTGAAAGATCTGCCCACGTTCGAGAAGTTGTTTCCGCTCTTCTTCGGGTCGGGACAACCGCCAGAAATGGGCGGCAATCCGATGGATGATCTGTCACCCGAAGAGATCCAGATGCTAGCCGAGGCGTTGAAACAGTTCGCGGAGAATCTCCGTCAGCGGATGGAAAGGCTGATGAATGGAGATCAACTATCCCGTGCGGAGCTTGAGGCGCTGGGGCAGTTAGTCGGACTGAATCAGGCGGACAATCTCAATTATCAAAACTGGATGGCGCAGCGAATGATGCGCGCGATGGCGTTCCCTGAAGTGCAAAAGGCGATGAAGGAATTGATGGAGCAGCTCGCGCAAATGGGCATGAACCGCGAACGCATCGAACAAATCCGACAGATGATTCAACAGAATATGCAGGGGATGCAGGAGCAGATGGAACAATTTGCAGGCGAGCGCATTGCCGAGAATTTGAGCGAGAAGCCACGCGGCGAGAACATCGATAATTTGATGAACCGCCCGTTTCACGCGTTGTCTGAAGAAGATAAAAAACTTTTACAGCGTGAAGTGAAAAAGCTGGCGGCCATGCTGCGGACGAGGATTGCGCTGCGACAGAAACGCGCGAAGAACGGGCAGATGGATTCGAAAGCGACCATCCGTGCAAGTTTGAAATATAACGGCGTGCCAATGGAGATCAAACACAAAGACCGCGTACACAAACCGAAGATCGTGGTCATTTGCGATGTAAGTACGTCGATGCGCTTTTGCTCGGAGCTGATGTTGAGCTTTTTGTTCGCACTGCAAGGACAAGTCCGCAAGACTCACGCCTTCGCATTTATTGACCATCTCGAATCCATCTCTGAGGATTTTAGCGGAACGAATGCGGATGAAGCGATCCAGTCCGTTTTATGGCGCATGCCCAGCGGCCATTACAACACCGACCTCGGCTGGGCGCTGAACGACTTCAACAGCGAATACATGGACACGCTGAACAGCGGGACGACGCTCATCATCGTTGGAGACGGGCGCAATAATTACAACGATCCACGCCTCGACATTTTCTCACACATGTCCCGCCGCGCCACGCGGACGATCTGGCTGAACCCCGAGCCGCCATTGATGTGGAATGGCGACAGCGACATGGCGAAGTACGCTCCGCTGTGCAGCAATGTGTTGAAGGTGAGCAATTTGCGGGAGCTGGCAGAGGCGGTAGATGAAATGATGACAGGGTAAAATCCGAGCAACAAGTGAAAGTATAATAAAAAAATGCCCATCTATTACGATATATACCCCAAAGCCAATCTGCTTCTTTATGTTTGTACAAAATCTTTGAATGCTGTTAAGTTTTTTGAAACCGCAGATAAAGCCGCCCATGATCCGCGCTATCAACATTAAATGAAAATTATCATTGATATTGTGGACGCTGAAATCGATACATCCGTATCAGATCTTCGCCTTGCGATCGAGAAAAATAAAATGTTAACAGCTAACGGACAGAAACTTGGGCAAACGGCTGTTTACACGCAAAGCACCAGCTTAAAATTCATGGCGGATGCTCTAAAAATCATGTCGCCAGACGCCCCTTCAACGTTTTCTCTTTGCAGCAACAGGCATGATGCAATTTCCTGGCTGGGTTTATCCGAATTTGAAAATGAGGTCATCCAATTTTGGGATGCTGTAAGCACAGAATCCACTAAAACAGGCTAAAATTCATCATGTTTTAGTGGACTAATCTTCCCTACTAACATTGAATTCTTAATACTAAATCTAGCAATCCAAAGGGTATAATAAGATTGTCAGACAGCAAAGCGGACTTTGGGCTGTGTTTTCCCATGTATGCTTCGCAAAATTTTCAACCTTTCTTAGGAATTAAGATATGGCCAAAATCCTGATCGTTGACGATGATGAAAAAGTTACAACCTTGCTGGATAGGTTTCTGTCCTCGAGAAAATATCAGGTCACTGCGATCAACGAGAGCTCAAAAGCGATACAAACAGCACGCTCTCTACGCCCCGACCTCTTTATCCTTGACATAATGATGCCTCCACCCGATGGCTTTACCCTCACAAGGGAATTGCGCGCCGACCCAAATTTTTCACGAACCCCGATTCTGATCATCACAGCCCTTGATAACAGCAATAGCAAAGCCACCACCTTCGGCGCGAATGATTATCTGGCAAAGCCTTTCGATCTTGACGAACTCATCGTGAGGATCGCGGCTCTTCTGCCGAACTCGTAAACGAAATAATAAAAAAATATTCTTATTATTCGCATTTTGTAAGAAATTTTCGAAATCCACTATTTGGAGAAGTCTTATGGCAAAAATCTTGATTGTAGATGATGATATACAAACCACCACCTTGCTGGAAAGTCTGGTCAAAATGGCCGGGCATCAACCTACATCTGTAAATCTCAGCAGGCATGCTATAGAAGTAGCAAATTCGGTCACCCCAGACCTTATCCTTCTGGATATCATGATGGAAGGGATCAATGGGGTTGAGCTTTGCAAATTAGTCAAAGCCGACTCAGCGCTAAAAAGCATCCCTGTTATCATGGTCTCTGCGCTGGATGATATTGGAAGCAAAAGAGACTCTTTCAACGCAGGCGCCCTTGATTTCATTACAAAGCCTGTACGCCCCGGGGAATTCACCGAAAGAATACAGAAAGCAATACACGGTTAAATACCAAAATCTAGGTACAACCACAATCCGTGGTGTATAAATAAAATGCGTCCAGCCCGATGCATTGTATTTTAAATTCTGCCGCCAGGCTGAAAACTTGAGCAGAGTCATTCCAAAGGTGCTTGATTTCCCCT
>Ga0172373_10000534_pt1 | contig 62011 bp, 55 predicted proteins | sample Lak10m_2_FD_114546 | JGI IMG/M metagenome (GOLD analysis project Ga0172373, IMG submission 114546) | Freshwater microbial communities from Kabuno Bay, South-Kivu, Congo - kab_092012_10m | ecosystem: Environmental > Aquatic > Freshwater > Lake | place: Democratic Republic of the Congo... | reverse complement strand
CATTTGCCTCGAAGATGGAATTAAATTGAAGATGTTAAAGCGCCACTTAAAAACCTCTTATAACATGACTCCAGACCAATATCGGGAACGTTGGGGATTGCCCAACAATTATCCCATGGTGGCACCCAATTATACAAAACAACGCCAAAGTATTGCCAAAAATATTGGCCTTGGAACCCACAAGAAAAGTCAGAAAAAAACGGCAGCCTAAACTTAGATGTTATTTAAATAGGACAAATTTAACGGGCTATACGATAGTTAAAATTCATAAAAGGATAAGAATTTATTCTCTCCTTCTATTCAAATGAGAAAGGATAATAAAAATCATTGAGCTGAAGTTCATTGTGGGGGTGACCACACGATCTTTTTGCTTTCCCTGTTATTTTAATTGGAATGCTTTAGCAGCCCCCTCCTGCTATTTTAAAAAATCTTAACAACCCTAATCAACTTAATCAATAGAATTTTTCATAACATTTCCCGCTTGATTCTTTTTTATTGGAAGGAGCTAAAACTCCTTCCATAGGTTGCTATGATTGAACCTGAATTTTATAGATGTTAGACTTCAATTCCTTAGGCCTTGGAATAACTACTTTTAAGACGCCATTCTTAAAAGAAGCTGAGATATCTTTCTCTTCAGGTTCATAAGGAAGCTTTAAAGAACGAGAAAAGGCTCCATATCTTCTTTCTATTATATGGTATGTTTCTCCATTCTTTGTCTCTTCTGACTTCTTCTCACTTGAGATTGTCAAAATCCCATCTGAGAGAGAAATATCTATGTCTCCTTCAGACACACCAGGTAATTCAGCTGTTACTTCAAGGCCATTTTTATTTTCCTTAGTTTCAAATTCAGGTATGCACCCCTGAACAGATGTACTAACCTCAAATAGCCGATCAATCTCTTGCCGTAAGGCATGAAAAGGGTCCATGATAAAATTTCTACGATGAAAAGGTAATATGCTATTCATGCTTCTTCCTCCTATTATTTTATTAAGCTTAAGACCTTAGCCTATCTTTGAAAGAGTTATTTTTTTGTGAGATTACAATGCAACCAAATTTTTCGGCAGATAAGCCTAAATTTTTTCAAACACATAATATTCTGTTAATTGTTTTTATGCTCCAGAGGAATTATGAATGTGAATGATAAAGATTAAAATTTTAAGTTCTTATACTTATAAATAAGAGCTTATACCATTTTATATTAGCTTCAGAGGCGCAGACTAAAGAAGAGGAGAAAAAGGAAGCCATCAGCGATTCCTTTTTCCTTTCCATGATTCGCCTGATAACCTTGAGATGAACTTTGCTATCACTATTTCAGCCGAGCTTACAAGATCATATTTAAGATGTAAACTTTCTGAGAGTAAGAGAGTTATATCTGCTTGAAATACAGGATCCTCTAACTTTTCAATAAGATTAGCTTCAAACTCTGCTCTTGAAATTGTTTGTTGGTCATGAAATATATACCTTTGAAAAGACTCAATAACTTTATCAAAATCTAAGTTAGGAAAAGAGGCTATAACAATAGATAAGTCAAACAGGTCTCTCCCCTTTTTTCGTTGATAGAGTGCACGTAGTTTAGTTCCTAAAAGCTCCTCTAAACAAAATGTTTTTATGGCTGCTTTGCCAGAGAACCATGAATTTTCAACTGCATATTCAACCTCCATAAGCTCAAAATGACTAAAATGCTCGCGTGTATTAATTTCTATTTTAACACGCATGGATCGTTCGAACAAACCTTCTGGATTAAAGCGATAATACAAAACAACTCGGCCAGGTTTAATCTTCCAAGTAGGTCTACCCAACCAGCTATCTAACTTTCTTCGTATTGCCTGCAAACATGGACCTATAGGACCTGCTTCAATTTGGACCAGATCAATATCCTCACTGTAGCGAGCAGGAGGTTTGACAAAGAGTTTATGAAGCGCGGTTCCACCACGAAAAATTATCTTTTCCTTTAAGACAGGGTCTGAATATAACTCAACAAGAATACGAGATAAAATCAGATCCTGCTCTACTTGCTCTGTCATAATCCAAGGGCTATTTTCACGCCACTCAATAATATTAGCGATGGGTATCATAATATATCAGGTTCCAAGTGTTCATTTATATATAAATTCCAGTTTTTGTCTTTATTCTCTAGATTCCAATTTTTATCAGGTCTCAAAGGATAATACCTAGGAGGAGAGTTATGGATGTATTTCAAAAGATACTTTATTTTATTCCTAAAGCCGACATACTCTAAGATATATCCTGTTCTTTGTATGCAAGCCTGAGGGAAGTCTATTGCAACTTTAGAAAGCTTCTTTGGATCAATTTTTTCTCCGAGCTCAGCTAAAACTGTACTAACATGGTTGATATGACCACTTTGTTTTAAGTACTTTATCAAATCAAAAGCTGTTACCTCTGGACTTGACACACAAATATAACCTGTTGGTGTATTCATTTTAGCAACAGCAGTGTCTTTAAAATCTTTTTTAAAATAAAACACAATACTTGCTCTTCCAATTTTTATAGGACGCAGAAGTTTGTTAGTTATAACCTGATAAATTTGTGGCTGCTGGTGAGCAGCTCCGTGAAGTGATGCCGCTGTTAATAGGCCTACATAATATTTTGCATCATATTCCCTCATTAAATGGTCAATGAACCATTCAGGAGGAGGAGCTCCAATGCTTCTATACTCAGTCGGAACAATCAGGTAGAATCCTTTTTTAAGACGAATGAGTCTCTTTTTCTTAACTAATCTTTTAATGCTGCTCCTCAATGCGTCATCAGTAATACCAAGATGTTGTTTTACAGAATCTTTTGAAAAAAAATAACTACCCCTTGCTTGAAAAGAATCTATAAAATTAGAAAGATGATGATGTTCTCCATTCATATTACTAATGTGTCACAAAATGACACATCATGCAAACGAAATGTTCTCTATTTTGAAAGAGCCTAAAAACCAGGAAAAGAATTTTTATTCTATCAATCTTGTCCCTCTTTCATGTATGCCCTTTTCACAATGTTTCCTCCTCTTTTCACTCTCAAAGGCTTCCATGGAGACTCATGGTGGGCATAGGGGTGTATTGTGGCATTTACTTCCGTAGCTCTTGATTGAGATCATTCTCCTGTTCCCATTCTTCATGAATCTCCATAAGATCTCGTAAATCTGATCGAGCAATTTCAAGCTCGTACCAGGCCTGTCCGATAAGTTTATTAACTTTTTTGATTTGAAAAATTAAAATTTGAGAAGTATGCTCAAGTTGCGCTAGTTTTTCCTCAGTCATTATGATTCCTTCGAAGTTAAAGTGAATAGTGGGCCATGGCAAATGTGCTGGAAAGTGTTTAAAGGCTTGCGCTTTACACGTTCTCCATTTTAAGAATACTCAGAGATATTAAAAACGAGTTCATCCTCAAATCTTCTTGAAAATTGAGGATCTTATCACAAATGGTCCTAACTATACGGATTAAAAAGAATTTAGTCATGAAGAGTCTCCTGCAATCGCGGTTTGTGATCATCAATTTCCCATAACAGTGCATGAGAGTGCATGAGAGTGCATTTTTAAAAGTGTATAATTAACGATAAATTCCTTTATCCATATCGAGTGCGCGTTATTTTGAGTAATAAGATTCTTTATATCTGCATTGTGGGATAGATGCTTTTCGATCGCTTCACGACAGAGACTATCAACAGCTTTCAAGCTCTTATAGAGACCTGTTCTTTTGTCTAAAAAGCCATTTATAAATTCCTTAATGAGGTAATAATTTTTCATTGAATTAGCGTTCATTTTCTAGCTTCCTTTCTATCTAAGTAGATAGCTTAGTATATTGCTTTAGCAATATACTAGTCAATAACAATTTTCAATTCTCGTTGCACCTAAAGGAAATCAAGGCTATTGTTAGGAATATCGCTTAAACAATTGGACGAAAGATTCGTGCATGCCTAAAAAAGACGTACATAACATAGAGTCTATTAAAAAAGCGGCTGATATATGTGGCTCCTTGTCAAAGCTTGCAATAGCTGTCGGGGCAAATTATACAAGTGCTTTTAAATGGGTACATGGGAAAGCTGTCCCCAGCCCTCTCAATTGCATGAGAATTGAGAAGGCAACAAGAGGACAAGTAAAAAAAGAAGAAATCCGGCCTGATTTTGATTGGAAAAGATTTAAGTTAATTTAGAATTCAAGAAGACTAGAGAACGACCCTCGATATAAATAAAAAAGCACTTAGTATTTATTGAAACAGAAAATTAACTAAATCAATTTTTATTTTTAACTCTCTTTTATTATTAATTTGTTAATCTTTCTTCCAAACAGCTCCGCCGCTTGTCTTAATGGTTCGTCAGCTAAATGCGCGTATCTCTGTGTAGTTGAAGCCTGGGTATGACCGAGCAACTTTCCAACGACACTAAGGCTAAGGCCGCTTGAAACTAGGTGGGATGCATGTGTGTGACGCAAATCATGAATACGAACATTATCTAGGTTTGCTTCCTTAAGAATTCTTTTCCAGAAAGTTTTGACCTCTTGCAAAGGTTGTCCATCTACCTTCCCAGGGAAAAGATATGGGGAATCTTGAGTAATAAGTTTTTTGATAGTTTGTAACACTTCAAGTGCTTTATCAGAAAGAGGAAGATGCTCCTTCTTCTTTTGTTTTGTCAAATGTGCGGGTTTTGTCCAAACTCCTTTCTTAAAATCAAACTGATCCCAGGTAGCCTGCAAGACTTCATTTTTACGTGCACCTGTTAAGATAAGAAACTTAAAAACATAAGAGGTCAAATGTTCTGGATAGGCCTCAAGAACACCCCAAAGTCTTTGTAATTCTTCGTCATTTAACCATCTATCACGCTTTTCTTCCAGATATCTCTCAATTCCCAGGACGGGATTATCACTCCTCCAACCCCAAGAAATCGCCAAAGAAAACATTTTTGAAAGAAGAGCTAAAACTCTATTGGCCCGATAGGGAGTACTCTTAAGCTTAAGATGTAAACTCTGGATCTCATGTAATGTCATATGGGCTACGCGCCTTTCTCCAAAGAAAGGTAAAATAAATTGATTCATCATGGCTCTATCTTCTTTCTGGCTCTTTGTACGTTTACGTTCAGCATGCCTTTCAAAATATTGAACTGCTAATTCTTTCATTTGAGGTAGAGTCCCTTCTGTTTTCTTCCGTGCCATAGGATCTTCACCATGAGCAACCTGGCCTAAGTATTTCTTTGCTAATACTCTCGCTTCCTCCGTTGTAATTTGTCCATGTATTCCAATTTTAAGTCTTTTCTTAACTCGATCAGCATTTCTGTATTGAATGCAATAAGTGCGTCTTCCGCTAGGAAGAATAACGATACCAAAACCTTTGAGTTCTGCATCCCAATACTTTAAAGTATTCTGAGGATCTGGCACGATATTTTCTACAAATCGTTTTGTAATTCTAGGCATGATCTGTTCTCCCATGATATTATATGAACGTAAGAACTTAAATAGCATGCTGGGAAGAGGTTGTCACGATAGCAGCAAAAGAATTGTCACCAGGTTGTCACCAATAGGAGGAGAATTAATGAGATTTAACGAGAAAAAATGAGAATCTTTGAGAACTATGAATCGACTAAAAAACAAGAAAAACAGTGAAAGAGTGAAGAAATAAAAGGAAATTTAAAATAAGACATTACCTGATTTGTAATCAGTAGGTCGTTGGTTCGATTCCGACATCCGGCACCAGGATTTTTAAGGGTTTTTTTGATTTGGAGGTTGAAAAAGAGAGAAATATTCTCTCTTTTCCTATACTCCTTATTTTACGAGCCAGCAGCCCCACTTTCTGCGTATTTTTTAAGAAATTCTTCCCTTAATTTTCGGGCCTGTTCTCGCTCATGATCCTCATTCTCTTTGTTGGAAATGACTTTATCAAGCCTCTTACAAATTTCGCTAGTGGTGTCCTGTGTAGACCTTTTTCTTTCTGCTATTTTCATGAGATATTTTATTGCTTGTTCTTGTTCTTCCTTCCACGAATCGGGGCTCTCAAGGACACGCAGGCAATATTTCTCATATTCATCTTCAGAAGGAATCTCTTTTACCGCCTTATTCTTTTTTGCAAGCTCAATGGTTTTGATGCAATCCTTGGCTTGGGTGCGAATTTGGGCATTAGGATTTAAGGTTAGTTCATTAAGCATTTTAAGAATTTCATCATCATATATAGGGTCTTTGACACATAAAACAAGTTTTGGAGCATTTTGTATATTTTTAGGCACCTGCTTACCGAGCATTAGGATTGCTCGAGCATGCTCATGGTGAGGAAACATGGGGTCTCTCAATAATCTAACAGCATATATCCAAGCCATCTGATAAAGATGAGGAAGATCACTAAAACCAGGTGCGCTTTTACCTTTTGCATTAATCATCGATAATTGATCCCAAAAACAAGCTCGATTGGAGATCGTACGATCAAAAAGTTCTGATTGATAAGGAGTACCCTTAGTACACAAATGAAAAGGAGCATTTTTGTTTCCATTCAATGTCCGAATGACGCATAGACTAAACGTAACCTCATTTCTTAAGGGTGACTTGGGCTGACCCCTTTCTTTTTGGACAAGTCTTGCTCCGGCCTTGCGGAGAATATCCAGGGATGTCTTCCTCAGAGCAGTTATGTCCCCGGGTCATCCCCTTCCCATAACCCACCGTTCCCCATATGCAATACCACTTTCAACTGTTCATCCCTGTCAAGTTCAGTTTTATCAGCCATCAAGGTAAGTTCTTTGACCGCTTCTCTTGCAGCGCGATTTCCCTCTCCTCTTTGGCCAAGAAAAATCATCCACTGCAATCTTGCTCTGGGATTCAGATCAGCTTTTATCCCAAGATCTCCAAAGGTTAGAGTTTGATGTGGGGCAGGGAAGTCAATGCTCCTGATCCCAACTGGTAACTCATATAGGGCACTTCTATAGGATCTGCACAGTTTGGCAAGGGGAAGGATCTCAGCTACGGTGAAGCACGGAAATAAATGAGCCTTTATAACGGGGTATGGAAGAGCAGCATAACCCTTTAGAACAACTTGATCAGAGGAGCTTGCTTTATGTTTTACAGCCACAGAAGAAGCTTCAGCCTTATGTTCTTCCTTTCGGTCACCTCGATCCATAGCCACAAGAGGAGAAGCCAATAAGCAAAAAGTAGCGCTTGCGCTCAGTAATAGCTTTAATTTCAAATTAATAATGCATACTTCCAAAAAATTATTTAATGATGTTTGTGTAAATGATGGAACTTATTAATTCAATATTTATTTTTGTTTTTATAAATTGTTTCACGTGAAACAAAAAATACTGAGAGAAAGGACAGACACTTAGAAAGCCTGATTGTGTCCGGCACCACAACTTCACAGGAATTTTGAAGGATTAAAAAGCTGGGAAGCCCTCGTTCCTGAGGTGCATCTTGTTGTTCTGCCACCCCCTTTTAAAATCAAAGGCCAGGATTGACTCCTGGCCTCAAGGAAGATAGGGACTAAAAATCTCGGAAGTTTGCATGCTCTAGAGATCCATAGTTTTTAATGACAGCAACGTATAACACAACCACCAACACCACACTATCAGACACACTCTTACGGAGAGATGCCAACTAAAAGAAGGATAGGAGCAATAGCCGTTTAATCAAAGTACTTTTATGAGATTCCTGGTATGCATAAATAGCAAACGGGGAAGAAATATAAGCTTACCGCTGGTCTAGAGAAGTTCATAAAACTTAAAATTCTAGCAGATGTCCACGAAAATAACGCTCATGAGAGACAAAGAGGAGACACTCCATTCATGAGGGATGTCTTTTCTGCAAGGAGAGATATTCTAAGTTTTTTTATTGCAACTCTTAAACAGTTTTTGATTCTCCCTGGGCGTTCTTGGTATTAAGAACCTCTTGCAAGTAAGTATTAAGAACCTCCACGCGCTTAAAACCCTTCATCTGTTTAGGATATGAATAATATAGCTTTGTTCCTGGTCCTTCATATTCTTGAAGAATGGGAACGAGAGAAGATTCCTGAACGGCAGGATATTGATCGGACATGGCTAAGATTCCCACGCCTTGTTCAGCCATTTTCAAAAGCCCGGGGCCTGTGTTTACCCGCAAGAAGGGTTTCCTAAGATTCTCCATCGTTCTCCCCGCATTCAAAATCCAATGAAGGCTATTGCCATAGGGATGGACATGATAATCCGCATAGGTAAGCAGGCGGTGATTGTCCAAATCTTCGATTGTTTTTGGTTCCCCATGTTTCTTAAGATAGTCACGGCTTGCAAAAAATTTAGGGGTAAATGTAAGGAGGTAGTTTTGGATAAGGTCAGGTTGGTGAGGAATAAAGGTTCTAATTGAAACGTCAGCTTGCCTTAGATTTAAATCCAGATTGTCATCATTCCCTGTAATGACCAGCCGCATATCGGGATACTTTTCATAAAATCCCCGGGTATAATAGGGAAGCCACATAGAGGCTAAGGAGGTTGTCGTTATAATACGCAAAAGTCCTGCAGAGTCATTCTTTTCTTTAGTAAAGAGGTTCTCGATAGCTTCGGCTTCGTAAAACATGCGTGTGGTTACAGTATATAAATTTTTACCTTGGGGGGTGAGCTCTAGACCATGGGGCAAGCGGTGGAAAAGACGCGTTTTTAATTCATGTTCCAATTGTATAATCGTGCGACTTAAGGAGGATTGGCTGATATTCATTTGAAAAGCAGCGTTTGTGACACTCCCAGCTCGAGCAACTTGATGAAAAACTTTAAGTCTCTCCCAATTCATTCTAACACCCTCCCTTTAAAACAAAATAAAATTTGATACAAATTCATTCTTGATTGACTTAAGAAAAAATGCAACTAGGTTTAGACTTTAAATCGGATGTTTTTAATCACAGGTGTCATCCTTGGGTAATAAATGCTTAATTTGCATAGCAAATTAAGCATTTATTACCCAAGGATCTTGCCTCCACTAAAAAGATCCCCGATGAAGGAATTCTAATGTTTTTCTTTGAAAAACAAAGAATTCCTAGCTCGGGGATGACAAGGGGGTAGGCATGATAGAAAATTTGTCCGGTGGCTACTAGGTTTAGAAAAAATAATGTTCACGATAAAACTTTATAGGAATTCACAAGATAAATATGAAAAAAAACTTGATTGTTTTTTCCACATCAGCTGGACACATCATTGAGTATTTTGATAGCTACCTCTATGGTTATTTTGCTTTTATGCTGGCTCCTCTCTTTTTTCCTTCTGATGATCCAACCGCATCCCTGATCTCTAGCTTTGGGGCTTTCGCTGCTGGTTTTATTATGCGGCCTTTAGGGGGGATTTTCTTTGGCCATGTGGGCGATCGGTTTGGGAGGAAAGTAGCGTTCTTGAGTTCAATCCTTCTTATTTCTGTCCCGACTTTTGGGATTGGATGTCTTCCCTCATATGATGCGATTGGGGTTACGGCACCTATCCTGTTAATTGTCTTTCGTCTCCTCCAAGGTATCTCTTTGGGAGGAGAGTATGGCGGAGCTTCGATTTTCATCCGCGAACATGTGCAAAAGAATATGGCGGGGTTTGCAGGGAGTCTTCTTGCGGCTATCGGGTTTGTTGGAGCTCTCGCTGGCACTTTTGCTGGAGCCACCTTTACAATGAGTGCAATGCCTCTATGGGCTTGGAGGGCTCCATTTTTATTGGGGGGAGCTTTTGGTGTCTTGGTCTATTTCCTCCGTCGTAAACTCATAGAAACTCCGGCTTTTCAAGAAATAGAAAAAAAGGGGGCCATTTTAAAGGTGCCTATTTTTACCGTATTTAAAGACCACTTTAAGGGTATTTTGTCAGGGGTAGGAATTGGTATGAACACGACAGTTCCTTATTATTTAACTGTTATCTATATGAACCCACAGTATAAAGATAAATTTAGCCTCACAACGTCCCAAATCATGATGCTGAGCACAGCTTTGATGGTTTTATGGGTGATCCTTCTCCCCATAGCAGGTTATTTTTCTGATAAAATCGGACGCATAAGAATTATGGCTTTGTCCGCTGTGTCAACGATTCTGGTAGCTTTTCCCCTATTTTACATCATGCAAGAGACCCAGAACTTGAGCCACTTCCTAGCTTGTCAGATACTTATTTGCTTAACAAGCATGCCTTATGTAGCGACCTGTTCTTCGGTCTTGCCTATGTTGTTCCCCCCGGCTGAACGCTACAGTGGTGCTGCTTTCAGCTATTCTTTAGGAGTGGCCATTTTTGGAGGAACAGCGCCTTTGATTGTTTCTTGGCTTGTCAGCCATGGTTTAATTTTTGCCCCAGCGCTCTATCTTATGATGACAGGGCTCTGTGGCTGGATAGCCGTCATCTCCATCAATGCTGAGGAGAATGAAGGTTTGGAATTCTTGAACGAGGCCCCTAAAAAACTTGCTGCCTAATTCTTTTATGTGATAGGTAGGGGTAAAGAGATTTAACCTCTTCAAAAAAAATAATTTAAGGTGAAGATTGGTGGTTTACACATGGAGCTGACTTTAAAATTAAGTCTGTCATTAAATGCTAAAGAAGAGCAAGAAAGGCAGCTCTATAACCTTGTTCCTACACTTAATAGGATGGGCTATATGTATGAAAGATACAGCCCTTTCGTGAATGAATATTTAAGAGCATATATTGAGTCCCTCCCCCATATTAAAGACCCAGTTTTGGATATTGGTGTTGCTTATGGTGTGACTGTTTTAGACTCTCTTAAAATGGGGGCTGATGTCATTGCGAATGAATTACACAAACCCCATTTAGATTTGGTGTTTCAAAATATCCCTGACGAGCTGAAAAACCACCTTACTCTCAATGTAGGACGATTTCCCCAGGAAACTAACTTTGAAGAAAATAGCCTTGGAGCCGTTTTGATTTCTCGCGTTCTCAACTTCTTAACGGGAGATGAAATTGATGCGGGGTTTGCAAAGGTTTTTAAATGGCTAAAGCCTGGGGCAAAGGTTTATATCATTGCTGAAACCGTCTATAAAGATTTGTTCAAAAAAGTCATTCCGATTGTTGAGGAACGGATTGCGCAAAATCATGAATGGCCAGGTGAACTCGATCATGTCAGACGTTACATGGATAAGAGAACAGAGCATTTGCCAGATGCCATTCATTTCCTTGATGATAAGGTGCTTACAAGATCTCTTCTTAAAGCAGGGTTTAGTATTGAAAAATGCTCTCTTTTTTCTAAAAACAATATTCCCCAAGATGCCCGCTTTGATGGAAAAGAAACAGTGGGTATCATTGGTGTAAAACCTGCGTAGTTTTAAAGCAGGCTCCACTTAAATCTACGAGTCATCCCGCTTATTTCTCTTTCGGTAAAGACATCTCTAAGGCCGTGATAAGGGTTGGAAAAACTTGACCCTTATAAAGCTGTGATAAAATATTCATTCTCTCTAATTTGTATAAAACACGGGAGTTTGCTTCACAAACAAGGACATTAATGTTGCGTCCCTGAAGCTGCTCGATAATTTCTTGAAAGCTTTGTAATCCTGTAACATCCATAAAAGGAACATCTTTAAGACGAAAGATGATCGCCTTTGTATCTGTTTGTATGGTGGTTAAAGTATGTTCAAGAGCTTCTGCTGCGGCAAAAAAGAAAGGACCTTGAATACGATAAATAACAACTTCTGGGGGAACCTCTGTAAGATCGAGCTCATCTTCGAGCGTTGTAGGTGTTTCTTGTTCAATCCTTACCGCTTGACTCATCCGGCGGGTAAATAAGAAAACTGCAAGAATCACCCCTACATTTACGGCGACGACTAAATCTGTAAAGACCGTAAGGATAAAGGTGACCAGAAGCACAAGAACATCATTCTTAGGAGCATGATTAAGCATGTGGTAGAAGTGTTTGACATCGCTCATGTTATAAGAAATCACAAATAAAATGGCAGCAAGAGTGCATAAAGGAACGTATTGAGCAAGTGGCGCTAATAGTAAGAGGATAAAAAGCAGAACGAGAGAATGTACAATGGCGGCGAGGGGACTATTACCCCCATGACGAACACTGGTTGCGGTTCGCGCAATGGCTCCTGTTGCGGCGAATCCTCCAAAGAGAGGGCACACAATATTTGCGAGGCCTTGTCCAATCAATTCTTGATTAGAATTATGGCGTGTCCCCATCATTCCATCAGCAATAACAGCGGAAAGGAGAGATTCTATGGCTCCCAGCATGGCAATGGTAAAGGCAGGACCTACAAGTTCAATAACTTCGCTTAAAGAAGGTGTTGGAAGATAAAAGGAGGGGAGATCTTGAGTTATTTTTCCAAAAACACTTCCTATGGTTGCGACGTTAGGGAACTGAAAAAGAGTTTGAAGAAGTGTTAGGGTGATTAAGGCCACAAGAGGCGCAGGAATATGTTTAAGGTAGCGAATTCTGGGAGAGACTATCATAAGGGCTAAACTTATGAAGCCAAGGAGAGTCGTTGTAAAATTTAACTGAGGGAGGGTTTTGATAAGGGCTAAAATTTTCTCATGGAAATGAGCCAAGTGAGTGGAAGTCACAGGAAGACCAAAAAAATCTTTACACGCACTTATGAAAATAATGAGAGCAATTCCACTCGTAAATCCCACAATAACAGGGTCAGGAATAAATTTGATAATATTCCCTAACTTAGCGAGTCCCATAAAAACTAAGATAAATCCTGCCATGAGGGTTGCAATTTGAAGTCCTTGAATGCCATATTTTGCTGTGATGGCAGAAAGAATTGCAATAAAAGCACCGGTAGGGCCCGCAATTTGAACACGGCTTCCTCCAAAAATGGCGACCAGTACTCCTGAGATAATCGCTGTATAAATGCCTTGCTCTGGGTTGGCTCCAGACGCAATTGCAAAAGCCATTGCAAGAGGGAGGGCAATGACCCCCACGATGATCCCCGCAATAATGTTTGAGATCCAGTTTCGAGGTTGGAAAAGTCCTGTTTTATAAGCTTCGAGAAGAGCGATCATGAGTTGATAAGGTCCTATCTAAAGGACATTGTTTCTTATCTCTTCCTTTATTGTCAAATAGAAAAATAGTTCGATTTGTGAGAAAGTTATGTGTAAGGACACGTGGCAATTTTAAAGAATTTTAAATCAATGATAGATTATCATGAATGCGCGTCTCTCTCCTTATAAGATCGGGAAGTTTCCTATCATGAGTCAAAAGATCGAAAGCTTTCTTGTTTCAAAATGGCAAGTTATCTTGCTAGTCCTGCTCTTGCTTGCCATTGTTTCGTATTTTCTAATAGGTCTGACCTCTCTTAAATCAATACATACCCTCCCGGCTAAAGATATCCCTCTTGTGTTTGTTATTGTGGTGTGTGGGATTCCTCTCTGCGTGCAAATTTTATTGAAAATCCTCCGCCGTGATTTGGGAGCAGATCTTTTAGCAGGCATAGCGATTGTTACAGGGGCTTATTTGGGAGAATACCTAGCAGCCACCCTTGTCATGCTCATGCTCTCTACAGGACAACTCTTAGAAGCCTATGCCCTGCGTAAAGCTTCTTTTGTATTGAGAGCACTTGCGGAGCGCATGCCGATAACGGCCCATCGCAAAGTAGGGACCCATATTGAAGATATTGCTATAAAAAAAATTAAAATCGGGGATGATATTGTGATTTATCCTCACGAAACATGTCCTGTTGATGGTGTTGTTCTTGAAGGTCATGGGGCTATGGATGAATCCTACCTTACAGGAGAGCCTTACCTTGTTTCGAAGGCACCAGGTGCTTCCGTGCTTTCAGGGTCAATTAATGGGGAAGAGCTGCTTAGTATTCGTGCGGAAAAACTGCCCCAAGACTCCCGATACGCCAAGATTATGAAAGTTATGGAAGATTCTGAACAAAAGCGCCCCAAATTCAGGCGCTTAGGAGATCAACTGGGCGCTATTTTTGCTCCTCTTACGTTGAGCGTTGCGTTGTCCACGTGGTATTTAACGGATGATCCTGTGCGATTTCTTGCTGTTCTTGTTATTGCCACCCCTTGTCCTCTCCTGATCGCCGTTCCAATTACAATCATTAGCGCTATTTCTTTAGCAGCACGAAAGGGAATTATTATAAAGGACCCTGTGGTTTTGGAGCGCTTACCCCTCTGTAAAACAGCCATTTTTGATAAAACAGGAACGCTGACCTATGGGCAGGCAGAGTTGACAGACATCACTCTTTCCCCTGGATTTGAAAAGGAACGCATTCTGCAGCAAGTAGCAAGTGTAGAACGGTTTTCCAAACACCCTCTTGCAACTGCCATCGTGAAAGCGGCTCACAAATCACATTTAAGCCTTTTACCTGTAGAGAAGATAAGCGAGGCTCCCGGACAGGGATTAATGGGTCATGTAGATGGACAAACTATTCAAATTACGAGTCGCCAAAAACTTACCGAACAGCATCCAGAGCAGGGTGCTTCTTTTCCACCCTTGAAGCGAGGAATGGAATGTGTCGTCCTTATTAATGATAAAACAGCAGCTTTTTTTCATTTTCGAGACACGCTTCGGAGTGAAGGTCACTCTTTTATTGCTCATCTTAGTCCCATTCATTCTTTTAACAAGATTATTATTGTTTCGGGGGATCGTCCTTCAGAGGTTCGCTACATAGCTAAAAAACTTGGTATTAAACAGATTTACGCAAGCCAAACCCCTGAACAAAAGGTTGCAATCGTTCGCAAAGAAACGGCTCAAAGCCCAACTCTTTTCATGGGAGATGGGATTAACGATGCTCCTGCCCTTGCGGCAGCAACGGTAGGACTCGCCTTTGGGCAACATAATATTGTAACAACCGAAGCAGCCGGTGCGGTTATTCTGGAAAGCTCACTTGTGGAAGTGGATGAGTTGATTCACATCAGTGTTCGTATGCGTCAAGTGGCCTTGCTGAGCGCAGGGGGAGGGATGATCTTGAGCATTATCGGAATGTATTTTGCGGCTATTGGAATGATTACGCCCGTGATGGGGGCTTTGTTACAAGAAGGGATTGATGTTATTGCCATCCTCAATGCTCTTCAACTCATTTGGCGATCGAAGGTTTTGGTAGATATTAAAACACCCTAAAGTTTCCGAAACTCACGCTATCTTCCGATAAAACCAGAATTTGACCCGCTCTGCTGAGGTGAGGTAGACGCTAATAATTCCAAGGATAATCATAAAAAAATAAAAGGGAGGATGAACAAATCCAAAGTAGCTTCCAAGAGGCGTATAGGGAATCACCATGGCAACTCCCACTAATAGAAGAGCCAGCGTTATAAGAAAAATATGTGGCTTGCTCTCAAAAACGGACTTACGTGTTCGGATCACAAAAATAATTAATATTTGTGTGGCAAGGGATTCCATGAACCATCCCGTTTGAAACAGAGCGGCAGGAGTGTGAATAATTTTCAACATAATAAAGAAAATTAAGAAATCAAAAACAGAACTTAAGGGCCCCATAACCAGCATAAATTTTAAAATAAGCTTAAGATTCCATTGTTGGGGTTTAAGGAGGGACTCTTTGTCCACATTGTCAAAAGGAATAGCTGTCTGAGAGGTATCATAAAGCAAATTGTTAAGAAGAATTTGCGTGGGCAGCATGGGCAAAAAAGGAATCAGGAGAGACGCGCCTGCCATACTAAACATATTTCCAAAATTGGAGCTGGTCATCATCATAAGGTATTTTATGATGTTAGAATAAATCTTTCGTCCTTCCCTAACCGCATCATGAACAACATTCAAATTATGCTGAAGCAAGATAAGCTCCGCTGCTTCTTTAGCAACATCAGCAGCTGTATCCACAGAAATTCCAACATTCGCACTATAAAGGGAAGGCGCATCATTAATACCGTCTCCTAAAAATCCAACCACATGACCGAGGCTTTTTAATTCAAGGATGATGCGTCGTTTTTGAGAAGGAGTAACGCGACAATAAAGATTTGTGGTGCGAAGGCGCATGGCCAAAGCATGATCATCAAGGGAGGCGATTTCTTTTCCTGTAAGGACCCCTTTTACGGGAATCTCTAACTCCTGACACAGATGAAGGGTGACATCTTCGCTATCGCCAGTGAGAATAAAGACCTCAATTTTTTGAGCTTTAAGGTCTTCAAGGGTCTTGCGGGCTTCGATTTTAGGAGGATCATAAAATAAAGCAAATCCTGTAAATGTAAGATTAGTTTCATCATCAATAAGGGCTTTATCATGATTTTCTGAGCGAGATTGCCAAGCAATTCCCAGCATACGAAATCCATTTTTTGATTTTTCTTTGTAGAGCTTGAGAAGTTTTTTTCTTATTGCAGGCGTCAGGGTAGCCGTGCCACCTTTGATTTCATAATGAGTACAAATGGAAAGAATATCTTCTGGGGCTCCTTTAACGATAATGAGACGCTCCTTCCCGTTGTCCAATAGAACTGAAACGCGACGACGCTCAAAGTCAAAGGGGATTTCGTCAATTTTTTTCCATTCTTTCACCTTGACGCCTTGATGGTTCAAAATAGCCTCATCCATTGGATTCTTTAATCCGGTTTCGAAATAACTATTAAGGTAGGCCAGGTAAAAAACGCGCTCACTTTCTTGTCCGGTGCTATCTATGTGTTGTGTGAGTTGAATTTTTGCTTCTGTTAGAGTCCCCGTCTTATCTGTGCATAAAATATCCATACTTCCGAGGTCATGAATAGCGGAAAGACGTTTAACAATGACCTTCTTTTTGGCCATGTTTTTGGCTCCTCGCGAAAGAGTTACGGACATAACCATGGGTAAGAATTCCGGAGACATTCCAATAGCAAGAGCCAACGCAAAGAGAAACGTTTCAAGCCAAGGACGATAAAAGAAAATATTTACCATCAGAACAAACAACACCAAAAAAATTGTAATTTTCATTAAAAAGAAACCAAATCTCTTTGCTTCTAATTCAAATTGAGAGGGGGGATGCTCTTGTTTTAAGTTTTCGGCAATGGTTCCTAGGTAGGCTTTGTTGCCGGTCATACAAGCGACCATATGGGCTTCTCCACTGATGACTGATGACCCCATGTAGACACTATTTGTCGCGCTTTCTAAATCCGACTTGCTTTTGAGAGAGGACGGTAAATCATCGGTATTTTTTTCAATTGGAAAACTCTCACCTGTTAACACAGCTTGATTAACGAAAAGATGATTTTCCCAAAGCAGACGTCCATCCGCTGGAATCATATCTCCTGCTTTTAAATAAATGATATCTCCCGGCACAATGTTTTTAGCAGGGATCGTCTCAAGAGCATCATCTCTTAAGACCTTTGCTTTAAGGGCCATGGAGTCTTTAAGTTTTTTAGCGGCTTGATTGGCAGAATATTCTTGAAAAAAATCAAGAGCAACACTCATGAAAACCATAAGGATAATGATAAAGAAATCGCTCCTTTGTTTTAAAAGGAGAGAAACCAAAGACGTCACTAAGAGTAAAATGACTAAAGGGTTTTTAAAGCGCTGTAATAATTGATACAGGACGATGACCTTTTTTTGAGAAGAAATCTCGTTAAAGCCAAATACTTTTGAACGGTGGATGGCTTCCTTTTGCGTTAACCCTTTTGGGGTCGTATTTAAGATTTGTAATAATTGATGGAGAGGTGTGACCCAGAATTTTGGGGGAACAAAAAGGGAAGTGCTCATTTTTACCTAATGTTCTTTAGACATTTTTATCAGTTTAAGGTTTCTCCTTCTCCTATGCAAACCTTTATCATAAGCTTTTGAGAGTGGGTGTGGCGAAGATAACATTTGAGTTGTGTAGAGAGATCTTGCCTTTGAGAAAAGACTGCGGTATAAAGCATCCACAAGGAATCTAATAAATAACGACTATTTATTGACAAACATATAAGTAATTATATAATAAAGGAATATAAATGCCTGAAAAATTTAAGGTAGATGGCGAAGCAGTTCGAGGGCTTGCAGAGCTCCTAGGGGAAACAGGTCTTACGGAAATTGAATATCAAGTGGGAGACCAACGCATTCGGGTTGCTCGTGCAGGCTTTTCTGTTCCCGTTTCTCAGCATGTCTTGCCTCCTGCTCCTTCATCTCCGCATTCAGCTCCAAGTGAACCTATAGGGCCTGTTATTGCGCTTGTTCCTCAAGGAGAAACGGTGTCATCACCCATGGTAGGAACCGCGTATTTATCGTCTGAACCCGGAGGAGCGCCCTTCGTTAAAGCAGGAGATATGGTGAAGAAAGGGGATACTTTACTCATTATTGAAGCTATGAAAGTCATGAACCCTATTCGTGCGCCTCGAGATGGGAAAGTTATTGAAATTTGTGTCTCTGATACAAAACCCGTTGAATTTGGAGAGCCCCTCGTCATTCTTGAATAGTAAAGGATTATGGTATGTTTCAAAAGATTCTAATCGCCAATCGAGGAGAAATCGCCCTTCGTATTTTAAGAGCTTGTCGAGAGATGGGTATTCGGACGGTGGCGGTGCATTCTGATGCGGACGCGGACGCTATGCATGTGCGCCTTGCAGATGAAAGTGTATGTATAGGACCAGCCCCCTCCCGGGAAAGCTATCTAAATATGCAAGCTATTCTTTCAGCAGCAGATGTGTGCGGTGTGGACGCGATCCACCCAGGCGTGGGATTTTTGTCAGAAAATGCGGCCTTTGCTGAAATGGTGGAAGAGCATGGCATGACCTTTATTGGGCCAACACCTGAGCATATTCGCCTTATGGGAGATAAAATCACGGCAAAAGAAACAGCTCTTGCTCTTGGGATTCCAGTAATTCCAGGGTCTAAAGGAGCGGTTGATGTAGGAGGGGACGTCAAAGCCTTGGCGGAGACAATTGGATACCCTGTTCTGATTAAGGCAGCTTCTGGGGGCGGAGGCAAAGGAATGAAAGTGGCGCAGACTTCTGCTGATCTTGAAGAAGCTCTTCGTCTTGCCCGCGCAGAAGCGAAAGCATGCTTTAATAATGATGAAGTTTACATGGAAAAATATTTGGGTCATCCCCGTCATATTGAGGTTCAACTTATTGCTGATGCCCACGGAAATGTGGCGCATTTAGGGGAGCGCGATTGCTCTCTTCAAAGGCGCCATCAGAAGGTGTGGGAAGAGGCCCCATCACCTGCTATTTCTGAAAAAGCTCGGGAAAAGTTGGGGAATATCGTAGTGAAAGCTATGAAAAAGCTTGGTTATCGAGGGGTTGGGACAATTGAGTTTTTATTTGAGGATGGGGAATTTTATTTTATGGAGATGAATACCCGTCTTCAAGTGGAACATCCTATTACAGAGATGATTACAGGAGTTGATTTAGTGCGCGAGCAAATTCGTGTCGCAGCGGGTCTTCCTTTAGGTTTTTCTCAAAAGGATATTGCTTTTAAAGGGCATGCTATTGAATGCCGTATTAATGCGGAAGATTCAGAAACTTTTATTCCATCTCCGGGAAAAATTCAGGATTATCTTACGCCAGGTGGCTATGGGGTTCGTGTTGATAGCGCTATGTACCAAGGGTATCAAATCCCTCCTCATTACGATAGCTTGATTGCAAAACTTATTGTTTATGGGGATACACGAGAAGAATGCATCAGTCGTGTGCGACGAGCTCTTCATGAATATGTCATTACAGGCGTGAATACGCTTCTTCCTCTTCATCGCGCCCTGTCAGAAGCAGAGGGCGTGATAGAGGGAGAGTATGACATCCACTGGCTCGAAAAGTGGCTAGCGCTCAAAGCACAAAAAGAGGCAGCCTAGACCACTTTTGTGTGTCCTTCCTTATGGTCTCACCATTAGTGGATTGCTTTTCAACAAAGGGGGAAAAAGTGATTTTTCCCACCAACAATCTTAATAACATGTTTCTATTATAATTTTTCTATATTCTTAACTATAGATTTTTAATGAAAAAATTTCGAAGCTGAGATTTAAGTAAGAATTTCTAAGTAGCTTGACTCAAGGAGGCGTATTAGATATCTGTTACACCACAAAAATTTAATAAAAAGTTCCTCGAAGAAAAAATATGAAAAAATACATTATTTTTGCACTGCTGCTGTCTTTTCCTGCTTTTTCAGCTATAACGCCACCTGGTCAGTCGTGTTCAAATGCCTTCGAAGGACTTTATATTTCAGGAAACGTAGGCTATGGCGAAGGGGGAAGTCTAACAAAATTCATTAATGCAATGAACAACACATTAGATCATCTAAATGACCTAGGCTTCAATGGAATTGAGGGAGGTGTAGGAACCGGCTATATTTATCGTTTGGGGCCTTGGGCTGTGGGAGCTTCCTTTGATGCAAATTGGGCGAAGGTGTCCGGGGAGCATAAGCATATTAATGAACAAGAATTAATGGGAGCTAGCCTCAGGAACTCCCTGCAACTCTACGCGCGTGTAGGGTACGTGTTCTCTGAGAGGATTATGCCTTTCCTGGGTTTAGGGTGGGATAATTCTTTATGGCAACTCAACAGTTCACACACTAACGCTGCTAATATTACCAATAGAGATCGTACGGGACATCGTCAAAATTCCTTACTATGGAAAGCCGGTATAGACTTTTTAATTGAAAGTTATATTGCTATGGGATTTGAATATACAGGAACCGTTTCCGAACGTAAGAATTATTTTTACCCTATTCAAGGATTTGTTGATTCTTGGAAGCCTCAATATAACAAATATGCCTTAACGCTTAAAGTCATCCCTTTTGCAGGACCAAGCCCTTTACCCTCATCTCAACAATCGTCGTTACAAGCTTGCCACAAACCATTTCAAGGTATTCATCTTGGAGGTAATATCGGTTACGGCTCAGTAGCAGGAAGAAAAGAAAAATTTAAAAACAACACGATTAGTCGTAAGGGAATGGTTAACCTCACAGGTGTTGATGGAGGTGTTAGCGTCGGTTATACACGTCGATTGGACGCATGGGCATTTGGTCTTTCTTTCGATGCTAACTGGTCTAATGCTTCTGGAAAACGAGTTAATGTGCGCGTAAATAAAGCACAGTTTGTATATCTCAATAATTCTCTCCAACTATATGCGCGTATGGGATATGTCTTCTTCGAAAGGATCATGCCATTTATAGGTGTGGGCTGGGATAATTCTGCGTGGACCCAAGTCTTGCAAGACCGAAATCTCACAGAAAAACTAACTAAACGTCACAATGCCCTTTTGTGGAAAATAGGTTCAGAGCTTTTAATAACGCCTTATTTTATTGCTGGACTCGAATATACAGGTACAATGAGTCAATCGAAGCAATATGTTCATGGACTTAGCTTTATTGACTCAGACACAGGAACGCGCGGACAAATCTCAAATTCCTGGCAACCCCAATATAATAAATTTGCTTTAACCGCTAAATTTATTTTTGATTAAAAGGCTCACGCATCGACATCTCGTAAATAGCTTTCTATTATCCGGCGCTTTACAGAGACGTTTTAAAGTTTTTCTCTTGAATTTTATCAAGAAAAAGGCGTATAAGATCAGAAGTGGCCTTGAGCCACAAATACACACGCAGAGCAAACCTCCGGTGGCTGTTAAGCCCCTGTTCTCTGCGGCGGTTTAACTGGAGAAAGGATAAATACCCTATGATGCCAACATTTACAATGCGTCAACTTCTTGAAGCTGGCGCTCACTTTGGCCACCAAACACGTCGATGGAATCCTAAAATGGCTTCTTACTTATTCGGAGTTCGTGGTGGAATCCATATTATAGATTTACAACAAACCGTTCCTCTTTTTCATCACGCGCTTCAAGCTGTTCGAGATGTTGTTGCGGGAGGAGGACGCGTTTTATTCGTTGGAACAAAACGACAAGCCTCCGCGAAAGTGAAAGAAGCGGCCACTTTATGTGGTCAATTTTATGTCAATCACCGCTGGTTGGGAGGGATGTTAACCAATTGGAAAACAGTCTCAAACTCAATTAATCGCCTTCGAGATCTCGAAGAACAATTAGAACAAGGGACTCATGGATTTACAAAAAAAGAACTTTTGACTCTTGAGCGTGAACGAAACAAGTTGGAACTGTCTTTAGGTGGAATTAAGGATATGGGAGGAACCCCAGATCTTCTCTTTATCATCGACACAAACAAAGAAGATATTGCTATTAAAGAAGCCAATAAACTTGGCATTCCTGTTGTGGCTATCGTTGACAGCAACTCCACTCCTGAAGGAATTGATTACGTTATTCCAGGCAATGATGATGCTCAGAGAGCAATCGAACTTTATTGTACTCTTGTGTCAGCAGCGGTTTTGGATGGACTGCAGGCTCAGGTGCGTTCTTCCGGCGCTGATGTAGGAGCAGCGGAAGAAGTGACTGTGATCATAGAAGAAGAACCTCTCGCTGAGTCTGAAGTTGTAATGGCAGAAATAGCTAAGGAAGACCTTGCTGCTCCCTCCGTTGCTGAAACCGAATAAAAAAGGAATTATTATGACAGACATTTCTCCAGCTCTCGTGAAAGAACTGCGCGAAAAAACAGGCGCAGGGATGATGGATTGTAAAAAAGCCCTTGCGGAAACAAAAGGCAATTTAGAAGAGGCTATCGATTGGCTTCGCACAAAAGGTCTTGCAGCTGCAGCAAAAAAATCAGGACGTGTAGCTGCGGAAGGGCTTATTGCTATTGCTTGCAACAAAACAAGCGGCGCTGTTGTTGAGGTAAACGCAGAGACAGACTTTGTTGGACGTAACGAATACTTCCAAAAATTTGCAAAGGACGTAGCTGAATTGGCTATGGCGGCAAAAGGAAACATAGAGTCTCTTAAAAAGGCTGCGTATCCTGGCTCTAATAAAACCGTTGAAGAAGAATTGACGCATCTCGTTGCCACCATTGGGGAGAATATGAGTCTTCGCCGTGCAGCTTATATTGAAGTCTCTCAAGGCGTTGTTGTTCCTTACATCCACAATGCAGTTGTTCCTAGCTTGGGGCGTATTGGTGTGCTCGTAGCTCTTGAATCTTCAGCGCCTCAGGAAAAACTTGAGACCTTGGGTAAGCAAATTGCTATGCATGTAGCGGCATCGCATCCCATTGCTCTTACAGCCGCAGGTGTCGATCCTGAGGAAGTTGAAAGAGAGCGCGCTATTTTCCGCGAACAAGCGCTGGCATCTGGAAAACCAGCTGAGTTTGTTGATAAAATGGTGGAAGGCCGGTTACGTAAGTTCTACGAAGAAGTCGTCCTTGAAGAGCAAGTCTTCGTGATTGATGGAAAAACACGTGTTAAAGACGTGGTTGCGTCTTATGCGAAAGATCTTGGTCAACCTATCAAACTTGCAGGGTTTGTTCGCTTCGGTTTAGGTGAGGGTATTGAGAAAGCCCACACCGATTTTGCGGCTGAAGTTGCTGCTCAGCTGGGTCAGTAAAAAATACCGCAGTTATCAGGGGGGAGCCCATGGCTCCCCCTTTTTTATTCTTCATTTCCTTGTCATCCTCGGGCGCTTCATCCCATTCCTTTAGGGAAATATAAAATTTTTATTCTCTCTTCTTTCTTCAGCACACGTCCTTGAATTGCAGCATAAATACTATTTAAAATTTTAATTAATATTTAAACGATAGTTATTGAATATTTTAAAATCATCAGATACTTTCCGAGTTCTTGTAACAAAAGGAGTTTATGATGGTACAAAAGAGTGTTTTATTAATGAGTGTTGTTGCTGCTGGATTAGTATTAGGGTCGATGGCTGAAGCCGTAAAATACACGGATGACTTTAAAGGACCCATGGATCGATTTGTGAAAAGAACTCCGCGTTCTTCTACTACACAGCCAAGTTCGATCTCCAAACAGGATTCCCGTTCAGTCCCACAATCTGGTTTGAAAAAAAGAAGACAGACCATTAGCAAGCCCAACCTTACCCCAGAGCAGGTCTATCTTCTTGCACGCGCAGGCGTGAACGCGGGACTAACGTCCATGCAAAAAGGCTGGCTTAATAAGTAATAGCTAAGGCTTGCCTAAATAATATCCTTCTTCCCAACCACCCCCATCTTTGATGGGAGTGGTTGCTTTTTCTTGCACTCTCCTGGCGTGAGCTTTATATTGAGCTCTCGTTAAGGAAAAAATACCCCATGAAAACAACATCTAAAATTTACGTTCGAGTGGAAGCTACTTTCTTAGAAGATCAGTCTTTGCCTTTAGAAAATCACTATGTGTGGGCTTTTCAGGTATGGATTGAAAATCAAGGATCGGAAACTGTGCAGCTTTTGAGCCGCACATGGCGCATTACGGACAGTAAAGGACGAGTTCAGGAAGTCAAAGGACAAGGTGTTGTGGGAGAACAGCCTCTCATTGTTCCAGGGGCCACGTACCACTATACAAGCGGAACGCCGCTCCCTACCCCTTCTGGGATGATGGAAGGAACCTATCATATGACAACTCAAGAAGGAGAGTCCTTCGACGTTCCTATTCCTGCTTTTTCTCTCGATAGTCCCTATGAGACAGCCCTCGTGCATTAGAGAGAAAAAGAATTTTCCTAATCAATAGACGCTCTAAACTTCTTTTTTACCCTTTTTCTTTATGATGCGAAGAAAAGAAGGGAGAACAATGATGAACAAAGAAGAAGTCTTCAAAGCTCTCGGTCTTTCCCCTTCGACTGTGGCTCAAGGCACTCTTGTGGTTCGGTCCCCCATTGATGGGAGTGAGCTTGGACGTGTTCGTGAACAGTCTCCTGTTGATGTTAGCTACATGATTCATAATTCTGTGCAGAGTTTCAAAGAGTGGCGCCTTGTGTCTCCTCCTAAGCGAGGAGAATTGCTCCGTCTTTATGGTGTCGAACTGCGGGCTCATAAGGAAGCCCTCGCGACACTCATCACCCTGGAAAATGGAAAAATCTTGGAAGAAAGCCGGGGTGAAGTTCAAGAAATGATCGATATGTGCGATTTTTCGGTGGGTCTTTCGCGTCAGCTTTATGGACTTACCATTGCTTCAGAGCGTCCCTTTCATCGTATGATGGAAACATGGCATCCTTTAGGGCCTGTGGGAGTCATTTCTCCTTTTAATTTTCCTGTAGCTGTGTGGTGTTGGAATTTTGCATTAGCGCTTGTCTGTGGCAATTCAGTTCTGTGGAAACCCTCGGAAAAAACGCCCCTTACGGCTTTAGCAGCCGCTTTTCTTTTTGAGAGGGCGGTCTCTCATGCCTCTGACATCCCTCCCTTCCTTTTGCAGCTTGCTATAGGGGGACGTGATCTTGGAAAAATTTTGTTAGAGAGCCCTCATATCCCTCTTATTTCTGCTACAGGAAGCACAGTGATGGGAAAAGCGGTAGCGACGGGTGTTGCGGCGCGTTTGGGTCGTTCTCTCTTAGAATTAAGCGGAAACAACGGGATGATTCTCGCCCCTTCAGCAAACTTAGATCTTGCTGTCCGTGCTATTGTCTTTTCAGCCCTCGGAACGACGGGACAACGATGTACAACTTTGAGGCGTCTCATCGTTCATAGATCTTTGCACACGCAACTCATTGAGCGCCTCCAAAAAATTTACGCCCATGTTATCTCAGGAAACCCGCTTGATGCAAAAACGCATATGGGCCCCCTCTTTGAGCGGGAAAGTTTTGAAGCGATGCAGAACGCTCTTCATGAAGCTCAAGAGCAAGGGGGAAAACTTTTTGGGGGAGACCGTGTTCTTCAAGAAACATATCCTGAAGCCTATTATGTTCGCCCCGCCCTTGTAGAAATGCCAGCTCAAACGGAAATTGTTCATAAGGAAACTTTTGCCCCTCTTTTGTATGTAATTTCCTATGATACTTTTGAAGAAGCTCTTCAGATTCACAATGATGTTTCCCAAGGATTAGCGTCCTGTATTTTTACGAATGATATAAGGGAAGCAGAACTCTTCCTTTCAAGTCAGGGGAGCGATTGTGGCATTGTAAATGTGAATATTGGCCCCAGTGGGGCCGAAATTGGAGGGGCTTTTGGGGGAGAAAAGGATACAGGCGGTGGTCGCGAATCAGGGAGTGACACTTGGAAGACCTATATGCGCCGTGCCACCAATACAATTAATTATTCAAATACGCTTCCCTTAGCCCAAGGGATACGGTTTGAAGTCGATTAGCCATAGACTAATTATTAAAACGTGCAAGGAATCCTTCTGTAAACGGCTCATGGCTTACAAGACTGGCTGAAAAAGGGTATTCAAACAACAGGACGAGCCCAATATTAAAGAAGAGGATCCATCCCAGCGTTAGTGTAAGGAAAAAGTGTACCTGATAGTTTTTATTACCTATCAACGAGAGAAGAATTAAAATTAAGAAGGCATCAAAAATTAAAATAAAAAGAAGGGACGGTATGAGAGAGCTGCTAAGACTTGCAATACGTAATCGTCTGTTTTCATAAGCATCGTGTAGGTTTTTAATGAAGCGGTTGTAGAAAGCTTTCTCCGTTTCAGTTTGGGGAGTATATGCTTGGAAGTGTTTAATAAGCTGGGAATAGGAGCTAAAGGCCTTTTGGCTTTGCTTCCCTTGCTTCATGGTTTCCCATTCATCATCAATGACGCTGTGAATATAGTGGCCAATAAGATTTAAAAGATCATCGCGAATCGGAGGAGGAAATGTTGAACAGTCAACGGTCATTAAGGAAAGGTAGTTTGCTTCCGTAGCTGTTACTTTTTTCAGATTATCAAATGCGGTCCATAAGGTAATGACCACGAACCCAAGAAGTACTGCATAATTTACGCCGATGGCATTTATAAGAACAAATAGAAACGTATCTTTTTGTTGGTGGAATGAGCGAGGGAAAAATTTTTTTATGAAAAAAAAGAGAACGCTTGTTAAGCATGACATTGCAACAACAAAAAGAATTAGAAATACCAAAGCAGGCATCGAGCTTAAAAGTTCACGCTGCATCTTTATTTCCCAAACGCCTGCTTCATTGACCTTAAATACAGACTATCCCATCTTTCTAAAGAGATCGTTAACAAACAAGAATAACCCACGCCTATCTTTCCCTTGCTCCTACGTTTCACATGGTCAATTGACAATTACTCGATTCATAAGCAATAATAAATTATGATAAAGAATCGAAAACACTTTTCAAATTCTCTTGTCCTTGTCATGCTTTTTGTGGCGTTGTTCGGGGGGATTTATGGCGTCAATTTTTCTAACAAACTCGCTGTTTGTTCCCCATTTTTTGTGTCTTCTTTATTAATCACTCTGATAATGGCCAAAAAATTTGATACAAAAGTGACGTGGGCAACTACTTTGTTATGTATTACGTTGAACATGGCGGTCTGTTGGCCCTCTTTTCGGTGGGTTCATATTTTTTCTTTTATAGGCATTTTAGGCGCTGTTCACGTGAGCACCCGGCTTTTTTCCATATTAAGGCCGTTGACATCTCTGCCTATGAGAGTTTTCGCTAGCCTATCTTGCGGCGTCATCATCGATGCAGTTGCCATGCTTCCCTGGGAAATTTATACGTTCACATCTCCTCGGCTTTGGGATGTCATTTCTAGGAGTGTTTTTTATAAATTCTCTTACGTATTTCTTGTGAGCCTGTGTCTTGGGTGTATTTATGTCTACAAAAATAAAAGAGAGACAAAGTACAAGATCGCTGCTGCTACCAACTCTTAATTGCAGAGCTCGTTTTAAGCTTTTAAACCTTTACCCATAAGGAATAACAAAAAAGAGGAAAGGTGCGTATGGCTTCTCCCTCCTTCTCTTGGGATGATCCTTTTATGTTTGAGGACCAGTTGAGTCCTGATGAAAAGCTTATCCGTGATAAAGCCCGTTCCTATGCTCAAGAAAAGCTTATGCCACGCGTCCTTATGGCTAATCGCCAGGAAACGTTTGATCGAGAAATTTTTAAGGAACTCGGCGGTCTGGGTTTTTTAGGGATGACCCTTTCTGGAAAATCTTCTTTCGTAAGCTTGGGTCTTGTGGCCCGTGAGATTGAACGGGTGGACTCAGGGTATCGATCCCTGCTTAGCGTTCAATCTTCCCTTGTGATGAATGCCATTTCTTTGTATGGCAGTGAGACACAAAAGAAAATGTATCTTCCCCCCTTGGCAAAAGGAGATCTTATAGGGTGCTTTGGGTTGACAGAACCTGCCCATGGATCAGACCCAGAGTCAATGGAAACAGAAGCGAAAGCGACAAAAGGGGGATGGATTCTCACGGGAGAAAAAGCTTGGATTACGCCGAGTTCTTATGCAGACATTTTTATCGTATGGGCAAAAGAAGGCGGTGTTGTGAAGGGTTTTCTTTTAGAGAGAGGAATGAAAGGGATTAAAACTCCACGTATTGAAGGAAAATTTAGTCTTAGAACTGTTTCTACAGGACATATTGTCTTAAAAAATGTGTTTGTACCTCAAGAAAATCTTCTGCCAAAAGCGATCGGATTACATGCTGTATTTCAATGTCTTAATTATGGGCGCTATGGGATCGGATGGGGGACGTTAGGGGCCGCTGAATTTTGTTGGCATCAAGCACGCGCTTATGGACTTGAGAGAACGCAATTTGCTCGTCCTCTGGCAGCAAATCAGCTCTTTCAGGCCAAATTGGCCAACATGCAAACGGATATCGCTTTTGGGTTACAAGGAGCTTTAAGGGCAGGACGTCTCATGGACGAAGGACGATGCCCTTCTGAGCTTATCTCTCTCCTTAAACGAAACAATGCTCGCAAAGCTCTTGAAATTGCACGGATGGCAAGAGATATGCTAGGCGCCAATGGGATTTTAGATGAATATCATGTTATTCGGCATATGATGAATCTTGAGACCGTGAATACCTATGAAGGCACCTATGATATCCATACGCTTATTTTGGGACGCTCTCAAACGGGGATATCGGCTTTTGAAGGATAGCCAAAACTAAACCCTCTTAGTATTCCTGCTCTCTCTCTTGTCATCACTGCAGAAGTGGGAGGTGACTGTGAAGGAGAGTCGTGTTTTTATTCTAAATATATTTGTCTTCGTTAATAAAATATTTATACAAATAATGTATAAATATAATAATAGTCAATTATTTGACTAAAAAATGAAGATATATTTCAATTGCCGAAAGGAATAAGCCATGCAGAAAGTAAATACATTATCGTCTCTTTCCACACGCGTGTTAATGGTCGGATGTCTCTTGAGTGGATCCTTTGCACTTACTGGAGAGGCTGATGCTCTTACCTTAAGTGTTGCAGGAGGAACAGTTCCGGTTGTTGTTAAAAGCGTAACTATACAGGGACCCAACTTCCCCGAACTTACGGTCTCTGGAGACATGGTAGATAAACTTGTCGCTTTGCGTGCAAAGGGAATAGCCACCGCACACAGAGATTTCGGAGCAATCCTCTTAGCGACTCCAGGGTATAAGGTAACAGTTGTGGGTGTAGATGGCAAACAGTATGCTCCAACACTTAATCTTACTGCTGAGGCTACTGCTAGTGGTGCAGGCGGGTTAACGTTAAAGCCTATTAAGTAAGAAAGCCTTCTTTCTTGTCAATTTCTCCCCCTCCTTTTGGCGGGGGGGAAATAATTGGTGCCTCTAGCTTCTGAAACTAAAATTTCCCTCTCTTTTATAGCTTATGCTATGCTACCCTCAAAATACAGGACGGTCCCACGAGCACCCCATGATTCAATATCGCTTTGTTGCGTTTATCTTAGGCATTTTTTTAAGCATTTTGGCCGGGGCTATGGCTATTCCTGCGGGGATGGATCTTCTGTTTGGAGATCCAGATTGGGTTTATTTCGCGGAAGCTGCAGCTATTACCGGATTTATAGGAATCTTGTTTATTCTTTCTTTCAAACCTGAAGGAGAGCCCGTTTTTGAAGTCCGAGAAACATTTATCTTAACCGTTTCAAGTTGGGTTGCTATTTCAGGGTTTGCTTCTTTGCCCTTCATTCTCTCGAGCGCAGCTCCCACGTTTACGGATGCTTTTTTTGAAGCGATCTCTGGGCTAACGACAACAGGAGCTACAGTTTTTAGAGACTTAGATTATGCTCCTCCAGGTATTTTATTATGGCGTGCCTTATTACAATGGTTAGGAGGTATTGGAATCGTAGTCATGGCCATGACTATTTTGCCAGCTCTTCAAATTGGAGGAATGCAGCTTTTTAGAAGCGAGTTCTCTGATCGATCTGAAAAATATCTTCCGCGGGTTTCTCAGATTTCTTCTGCCATTTTATCAACATATCTTTTAATTTCAGCCTTTTGTGGAGTCTCCTATTGGCTTGCTGGAATGAAGCCTTTTGAAGCGATCTGCTTGATGATGTCAACAGTTTCTACGGCGGGGTTTGCTACGTCCGATCTTTCCTTGGGAGCTTTTGATAGCTATTGGATCGAAATGATTGCCATTGTTTTTATGTTAGCTGGTAGCATCACCTTGCTTCTCTTTACGCGTTTTTTACAAGGAGATTCAAAATCTCTTTTTCAAGATTCTCAGGTAAGAGTTTATCTTGTTTTGACTGGTCTTGCCTCAGGAATCATTACTCTTTGGCTTTGGGGGACACAACAATACGATGGGGTGAGTGCCTTACGATATGGTACCTTTACGGTTGTGTCGATCCTTTCTACAACAGGGTTTACAATAGCTGATTTTAATATGTGGGGTGGATTTTCTCTCGTTTTTCTTTTCCTTCTGATGTTTGTTGGGGGGTGTACAGGTTCAACGGCGGGAGGGATAAAAATCTTTCGGTTTCAAATTCTCTTTAAGGCTGCAAAAGCTCAGATCCTTCAGCTCCGCCGTCCTCACGGTGTCTTTGTGCCGCTCTATAACAATCAGCGTCTGAAAGAGTCTGAGTTTATGTCTGTTCTTGCTTTTTTTGCGCTCTATATTTTTTGTTATGCCATTTTGGCTTTAAGTCTTTCCTTTTGTGGCCTTGATGTGATCTCAAGCCTTTCAGGAAGCGCGACGATTTTAGGGAATGTTGGGCCAGGGCTGGGGAGCCATATAGGACCCTCTGGTAATTATGGGGAACTTTCTGAGGTCGCCAAGTGGATTGTAATGTTTGGTATGCTTGTGGGGCGCCTTGAGCTGCTGACCTTGTTGATTCTCTTTACACCCAGCTTTTGGCGAACGTAAGGTGGTAATCAGAAGTAGTGAGATAACGGACCTTAAGTCTTTTTCAAAGAGGAATCTGAGTACTCAGAAATGGCGCGCCCGAAGGGATTTGAACCCCTGACCTTTGCCTCCGGAGGGCAACGCTCTATCCAGCTGAGCTACGGGCGCTTCTTCCTATAGGTAGGTATCAGAATCTTGAGAAACTGTCATTAAAATTAAGCACTCATAACGCTATCTGTGATTGAGATAATTAGTAATCGGCACAAACACTCTCTTGTGAAAAAGGAGTTTTTTGCCTAATATTAAGGGATGGAGGCTTTCAAAAATTTAATAAAAAACATAGCCTTGTTTTTGTTCATCGGGGCTGTGCCCTCTATCTGTTGGGCAAGTGGCTTGTTTGCAGCCTTTTCTTGGCCTTCTTTTTTTCTTATTCTTGCAAGCATATTCTGTATTTTATGGCTTAAAGCACGTACCTCCGCCCATCTTTTAAGGCAACTTCTGTTAACGCAGGGGGAAGAGTGGGCTATCTGTGAAGGCGATCAAATTGTCGATCATTCTCCTTATTTTCCTGCGGACTCTCTTTCTGCTTTTAAGGCCTTTTTACATCCTGACTCCCTCGTAAAAGTTCAGACACCCCTTGCGCGGTTGTTTCACGAAAACCTTCCTTTTCAAATGAGGGTTGATGCACGGGGAAGTAATGCTGCTTATATGCTTAAAGGAGCAGCTTTTGAGGGGAAAGTTGAATAATATCACCGATGCGGCCTATCAAGAGCATATTCAATTAGAAACAATGCAGAAAAATGAGGAGCTTCTTAAAAAACTTCAAAATACTCTTGATTCGCTTCCTGTTCTTGCTTGGCATCGAGATGATCACCAAAAAATTACGTACTGCAATTTTTCTTATGCAACTGCCGTTCAAGAGCTTCCGAAGAAGGTGTGCGAAGAGAGTATTGAGTTAATTCACTCTCGGTTGGCAAGAACACTTGCTCGTAAAGCTCTCCATACTCAAGAACTTCATACTCTTGAAAGCCCAGCGATTGCTGATGGAGAAAGGCGGTATTTTCGTATTTGTGAGATGCCAGATCCTCAAGGAGGAACCTTGGGCATGGCTTATGATACGACAGAGCTTAATGAGGCGAATGTTGAAATCAAACGACTTATAGATGCTCATGCTACAGTTCTTGACCATCTCTCAACAGCGATGGCCATTTATGATGCTGAAGGAACCCTTCAATATTACAACCAAGCTTATGTAAATTTGCATGCTTTTGAGGAGGAGTTTCTTAAGGCAAAGCCACGTCTTGATGAAGTGCTCGAAGAACTGCGCCATCGTCGCCAATTGCCAGAATATGCTGATTTTCCTGCATATAAAAAGTGGCTTCTGCTTCAGCTTAAAGAGCAGGTTGAACCGCATGAAGACCTGATGCATTTGCCAGATGAGCGAACCTTGCGTATTTTTAGTGCCCCTCATCCTTTAGGAGGGCTTTTGTTCATGTTTGAAGATGTGACCGACTATTTAGCCCTTGAAGGTAAGAATAAAACACTGTTGGATGCTTACCAAACGACCCTTGATAATCTTTTCGAGGGCGTCATTGTGATTGGAAGCGATAATCGTCTTAAAATTTTCAATCCTAGCTTTGTACATCTTTGGAATTTCGCAGAAGAAGATATAAAGCCCGGACAGCATATCACGTATATTATTGAAAAAATGAAAGATTTGTTTGAGTATGATGATGACGCGTGGGCGGCCTTTAAAGCTAAGGCGATGGAGACGCTCACAGATCGCATCCCCAAAACAGGGCAACTTTCAAGGAAAGATGGAACAGTCGTTGACTTTGGATATGTTCCTCTCCCGAACGGCGATCATCTTTTGAGCTATACGGATGCAACAGATACGTCGCTTGTTCAACAGGCTTTGCAAGAAAAGAATGAAGCTCTTGAAACAGCGGACTATCTTAAGTCAGAATTTATTGCCAATGTGTCTTATGAGTTAAGGTCTCCTTTGACAACTATCATTGGATTTACGGAAATCCTTTCGAGACAATATTTTGGTGATCTTAATGAACGACAAGAAGATTACGTTAATGGGGTATTGGATTGCTCCAATAAGTTATTACACCTGGTCAATGATATTTTGGATTTAGCCTCTATTGAAGCCGGGTATTTGACACTTCAACCGAACTCTGTTCTTATTCCTTCCTTGTTGAAAGATGTGGTGAAGCTTGTTGCTAAACGAGCAGACTCAAATCACCAGCACCTCACCTACAAATATAGCAAGGATGTGCAAGAATGGATCGTGGATGAACGACGTCTTAAGCAGGCCCTCTTCAATTTATTAAGCAATGCCATTAAATTTACGCCGCCTGAAGGCAAAATCACTCTCGAAGCAAAAATTACGAAAAATGAACTTGTCATTTTGGTAAGTGATACAGGCGTAGGAATTTCCCATGATGACCAATCACGAATATTTGAAAAATTTGAAAGAGGGAAAGGAGAACCTCAACTTGGGGCTGGTCTGGGTCTGTCTCTTGTGAAGAATATCATTGAGCTTCACGGGGGTCGAGTCCACCTCTCGTCAGAGGTTGATAAAGGGACTCAAGTCACGTGCATCTTGCCAAAGCACGCGCTTGAAGAGGGTCCTCAAGAAGAAGAGCCTCTTGAACAAGCGAGGGCTTAAGAAAGCTTATAAGGCAGGGACACCACTTGTGGTGGAGTATTCAAAGTGATGCGCTTCTCCAGGATGGACCAATGACCAAATTGCTTGGGCCGCTTGCGCTGCTTCTGCAAAGCCTGTCAGAATTAATTTTAGTTTGTGGGGATATGTAGCGATATCTCCAATCGCAAAAATACCAGGCATAGTTGTTTCACAATCTTCGGGTGTCACCTTAATGTGCGTGGCATTAAGTTGCAGTCCCCAATGGGCAATGGGCCCTAGATTCATAGCGAGGCCATAAAAAGGGAGGAGAGCATCTGCGGGAATTTCTTTGAGTTCACCTTCCAAGGACTTTAAGATAACCGTGTTGAGAACCCCGTTGCTTCCGGAAAGGCCTTCCAACTGAAAGGGAATGGCAAGATCAAGGACTCCTTCTTTTGCAAGTTGATTAAGTTTTGCTTCGCTTTCAGGGGCAGCCCTAAATTTAGAACGACGATGAACAACCGTAATTTTTTTTGCAATTTCCGAGAGAGAGATAGCCCAATCCACAGCGGAGTCGCCTCCTCCTGCGATCACAAGATGCTTATCTCGGAAATCTTCTCGGTTTTTTACATAATAAAAAACACCTTTACCCTCAAAAGCTTCAATATTTTCGAGAGGAGGTCGGTTGGGACCAAAAGCTCCGACGCCGGCTGCAATAAGAACAGCTTTTGCATTGAGGACAGTTCCTGTAGACGTTTCGAGGCGCCAGGTTCCTTCAGATGTTTTTTCAAGATGAGTGACCTGTTGGTTTAAATGATAAACGGGCTCAAAAGGATCAGCTTGAGCTTTAAGATTTTTAATAAGATCAGCCGCTAGAATTTTGGGAAATCCGGGGATGTCGTAAATGGGTTTCTCAGGGTAAAGAGCGGTACATTGTCCCCCCACCATCTCAAGGGTATCAATGACGTGACACTTTAAACGCATCATGCCGCATTCAAAAATAGCAAAAAGCCCTACGGGCCCTGCTCCAATAATAGCAACGTCTGTTTGATGGAGAGTCATGGCCACCCTTTTGTTCGAGAGTTCATTCTGATAGCAAAAATCATCGACTTTTTTAAAAAAATCAAGAAAATACTCTTATCATCTGACAGAATTATATCAAAAGCATCAAATATACCGATCCTGAATGAAGGTGCATATTTTCCATTAACCCCGGACATGTCGTCCCCGTGAAAGCAGGGGTGACAAAGAAGGGAAAACTGATGGGTGATAAGGGCCGTATTAGAAGGGGAGAGATTATTTTTCCGACTTTTTATAAATTTTCCAATGAATAAAGAAGAATATCATTGCAACCAGAATCCATTGAAAATCCTCAATAAGGCCACCAATGTTGCTAGCTTTTTGATTTTCTAAATAGCGCGCTCGCGCTTGGAGCCTTTGCTCATCCAATTGATTCGGAGTAAGTTGTTGTAAAGAGATAACTTTCTGAGTTTGCGTGGTTCCCATATCTTTATAATGCTCAATATAGTCGTCATTGGAGTCATACTGACGTAGAGAATAACTATATTTATACTCTGGAATAAGCAAATTTGTGACTAAATTTAAGGATAGAGATACAGATATAATTAATATGACAACCGTAATTAAACAAACAAGAAGAGCGTAGACTTGGAGAATGTTTTTTATCATTATTTTGCTCATCCTGCCCCGCGTAAGCGGGGCATATAAAAATGAAGTTTTCGTTTTACGCGGCTTCTAAGATTTTCTCAACCTTTTCGATAGCGCGATCTGTTTCAATACTTTCAATAGCGGCAATTTCTCCCGCAAGGCGATGAAGGGCATTTTGATAAACTTGTCGTTCGCTGTAGGATTGTTCTGGTTGGTTCACACCTCTGTAAAGTTCACGCACAACTTCTGCTAAGGAAATAGGATCGCCAGAATTAATTTTTGCTTCGTATTCCTGTGCACGACGGCTCCACATAGAACGGCGAACTCGACCTCGCGTTTTTAATCCATTAATGGCATTGCCCATCTCTTTGGATGTACATACAGGTCTTAACCCAGACGCTTTTGCTTTAGCGGTCGGGAGGCGTAACGTCATACGATCTTTTTCGAAGGAGATTACAAACATTTCAAGAGAATGTCCCCCAATATCATGGGTTTCAATTGACTTTATTTTCCCAACACCATGGGCTGGGTACACGACATGATTTCCACAAGAAAAAGAAGATATTTTAGCCATATTTCACCTGCTGTTCGCTAGTTGTTGCCTAAAGATTTTCGAAAACAAAAGATAATTACATTACCTGTTTATATAAGTATCATTTTTTTTATTCCAAGACCATCCCCGCCCAGTGAGTTGAAATTTCTATATTCTGGCCGAGTCAAGACGAAAGAAACCTTTAAAATTGGAGTGTTAGAAAAGTTAACAAATGGTAAAAAAAAGATTTGTTACTTTTCAAGGGTGTAGTTGTAAGCTACCTCTCGTGGGGTGGCGAGAGGAATATGCTCAGCCTCAAGATATTGTTTTAAAAGGCGATTAAAGGCCCACTTAACTTTATAGTGCTCTGCGGGTTTTGTTTTTAAGACAACCCTTATCTCAAGGGCATGGTCACTCATTTCATTAATACCATCGATTTCAATGGAGCCTGTAACAAGCTTGCGCGTTACGGGGTCTTTTCGAAGATCTTTGGAAATTTTTTCCAAAATCTCAAACACCTGGTTTAAATCAGCTTCGAAACCAATCTTAAAAAAGAGAAGAGCTGCGGAAAAGTCCCTATTCTGATTGCAAAGGCTCGTAATATTTCCATAGGGAAAGGTATAAAGTGAACCGTCTGTTGCGCGTAAGCGCACCACACGTACGGTTAAAGAGTCAATGCGCCCCATTTGCCCATTAATGACCACAAGATCTCCAACGGCAAAGGCATCTTCTAAGAGCATGAAGAAACCGGTTACAAAGTCTTTAACCAAAGATTGAACACCAATTGAGAGACCGATAGAGAGAACCCCGACAGTTGCCAACAGGGGTACAATATCGATTTCCATTTCAACAATGATGAGAAGAATGGCTGGCGTCCATACGGCAATACGAAGCACGTTACGAGAGACGCTGTAAATTGTTCTAAAGCGGGCTATTTTTTGCTTTTCTGTGTCACTGGAAGCTTCTTTGGTGGCATTTAAATACCGTGTTAGGAGTCCGTTTCCTGCGCGCGTGATAAAAAGGGCAATAGCGATGATTGTAAAGATACTAAAGGTTTTTTCGGCGATAACTTTTCCTAAAGTGGAAAAGATCAAATAAGAAGGGTTAAGTCCCCATACATCTAAAATAAAAAGAAGGGCTCCTATATTAAACAGAACGACCATGACAAAATCAATTTGACGCCCATAAAAGACGATCTTTTTGGAAAAGAGAGGAGCGACTCGAGCCAACTGTTTGTTAACATAAAGAACGCGTATTTTACGTAGGCAAGACATCAAAATACGCACAAAAGGAAATGCAAAAAGAGTTAAAAGGCTTTTCCAAATAATCTTTTGAAAGGGATCGGATTCAGGGGTTACCCAGCTGACATAGCTGATAAGGATGAAAACAATGATCGGGATATGGCTATAGGGAAGGTAAGGTAAAAGAGCGCGTTTTGATAAAGATAAATGAGGATTTTTTCTTTCTTTTAGGGTCCAACTTTTCACTTCTTGATGGAGAGAAAGCATCATAAAAATTGCCATAATAGCAATCACAAATCCTGTGCCTTGAAGAAGCAGTTTTTCTCCTGAAGATGGCAGGCTAATTAAGGCCCCGACTTCAAGGGCAAAAAATCCAAAAAGCGCTACAAAGGCCATGCGTCGGATCCACCGATAACTCGTGGCCAAAACGTCACGGGAGAGCGGAATGTGTTGATGTTTAGGTGTGGGCGGTTTTAAAAAGAGATGAGCCACATTTAAAAGCACCCAAATGGTGACAGCGCCCGAACTTAAAATCCGTGCAATCTCAAGATAAATACTACCCTCAGGGTTAAGAAGACGCGAAAGCGTATAGAGAAAAAAGCCAAAAAGTAAGGGTGCCAGTGTGGATAGAATTGTGGCAGATAAGAGGTTCTTGAATTTTTCGAAAGGTGATTTTTTTTTGCAGCTAAGGAAGTTTTGAATTTTTGGTTTGAGCCACGAAGAAAGACCTTGCGCCAAGACAAATGACACAAAAAGAACAAGTATTAGTTGAGCGCTAAATGAAGCAAGCTGATAACGGGTGTCTGGGGTCTTGATGCTTTTAATGAACCAGTCGCCTAGCTCTACAAAGTCTTTAAGAGAAACAAATCCTTCAAGGACGGTCTTGCCGGCTTGCTGGAAAAAATCATAAATCGATGAAAAAAGATTTGCGTTAATTTCACTGACCTTAATGGGCTTCAGAGAGGCAGGCGCTTCTTGGTGGACTTCTGCTGAGGACATAGCTGTGACAGCTGTTCCTCCCCAAGAAAGCATGAGCAAGAAAAATATTAGTAAAATATGTTTCATCGTGATCTCCTCCAGGGAAGTGTATCGTGAAATGTAAGGAGAGGAAATAGGTGTTTGTAAGGCGCACGAAGATGTATTTGCTTCTCAACGTATACCCTCTCCGTAAACGTGTGCCCATAACATAGCTTCATTCATGCTCTCTATTAGTCAAAACACCGGCAAGTCTCCCCATAAATGCCTTGACTTTCACATGTAAAGAAGAGAAATTTTTGTAAAAAGGAAATATTAGTATGCCATCCTCTTCTTCCACCATCTCTTTGCAATCCTGGCTTGTGTTGATTGCCATTGGCCTTTTGATTTTTTTGATGAATATTGATTATACGGCGGTCAATCTGACGCTTGTGCCTATTTCAGAAGAAATTAATACGGACCTCAATAGCCTCCAATGGCTCTTAAGCGGCTATGTTTTAATTTGGGCTGCGTTTGTCATTCCTGCGGGAAGAGTTGCAGACCTGTATGGCAAAAGGAACACCCTGATCGCAGGCTTAGTGGTGTTTATGTTGGGGTCATCCTTAACGGGATTTGGCCAATCTCTCGAAGTTCTTATTATCGGGCGCGTTCTTCAAGGATGTGGAGCTGCTATTTTCACAAGTCCGGCGTGGGCAAGTATTTTCACCTTAGCACCTCCCCAGAAACAAGGGTTTGTGATGGGAATTATTGTCTCCTTTGCAGGGCTGGGTTTGGCCATAGGTCCGACTCTTGCGGGACTTATCATTGAAGAAATGAATTGGCGCTGGATTTTTTACATTAACATCCCTTTGGGAATTTTTGTTATTGCCATTCTTCTCCTTTATTCTCCGAAGGAAATCCTTACAGAAACCCGGCAAAAAATTGATTTCGTGGGAGCGCTTCTTCTTGCGGCAGGACTGTGCACGACTGTTTATGCATTGAATCAAATAGAAGTATGGGGAGTTACAAATTCCTCTTTTTGGGGACTGATAGGCGGGGGATGCTTGCTGATAGGTCTTTATATTTTACGTGATCGGTCTCAAAAAGTTCGGATGGTGCCCCCTCAACTATTTCGCAATAAGCCGTATATGGCGGCTACCATAGGCGAATTTTTGATGGCTATGAACTTTTCCATGACTCTTGTTTTGATGGGGCTTTATCTTCAAAATACGTTGCACTATTCGAGCTATGAGACAGGGCTTGTTTTTATCTCCATGACAATCACGATGGGACTTCTCGGTCCAATTGGGGGGAAAATGGTAGATGTCTTTGGATTGAAAGGCCCTATGGTTTTTGGAACACTTGCAACAGCCCTTGCCATGGGGATGATGACATTCCTAAAGACAGATTCATCTCTTCTCTATGTAGTAACTGCCTTGTTTTTTGCGGGGATGGGAATGGGGACTTATTTTACGTCCTGTAATACAGCCATGATGAAAGCCGCCCCTGAAGGAGATCTTAACGTCGCTTCTGGTGTTTACACCATGTTTATGATGCTTGGAAATACATTGAGTATTATCCTTTCAACAAGCTTCGTTGTTTTCTTTGGAAGGATCCATTTGTTTCATCACACGGAGCAAATGAACTTATCCACCGAACAGCATCAAGACCTCGTGAATATTATTTCTAAAGTTGAACACTCGATGTCTCAGCTCAGCGGCTTTGCACCAGAGCAACTTCCGCAGCTTTTAAATTGGGTAGATGAAGCTTTTGTCTATGGTCTTTCTTTTGATATGGCCATGGGAACCCTTTTAGCGTTGACGGCAACTGGCATAACTTTTTGGGGAATGGGAGATTTAAAATCATCTTCCTCTCGTGTTCATGCTCCCGTTGGGATTTAAACCTTAGGAAGAGGCAGGAGGCAGAAGCTGCGTTAAGCTCGTTGTAATTGTAATGGGAGAAAGAGGGACTGCAATAAAAGTATAGTGAACTTGTCCTGTAATTGTGACGGAGCTATTAGGTGTTAAGGTTACGGAGTAACTAATCGTTCCTGGAAAATTAGCATAAGATAAGGCCTTTGCCTGGATATCAGAATTTGTTGCTGTAGGGTTCGCAAAAGCATATCGTACTCCTAGAGAGGCCCCATACTCAAGAGAGATATACCCCCAAAAAACATAGCCAAATTCGATAATCCCCATAACCACTAAAAAATAAACTGGAAAAATAAGGGCGAATTCAATAGCAGCCGTTCCTTTGCTTTGCCGTACGCATGAAAAAAATTGTCTAAAAAAACGGTTCATGAGTCTTCCTACTTTATTCTTATCGTTCCGTTTGCGTTCGTTATGAAGGGGTCTGGAAAAATAAAATCAAGGCTTGGGAGAGTGACCTGGCTTTGAGCAGTCGCAGTAACATAGGTTCCAGGGGTGATACCGCTCGTACATGTAGAGGAGCATCCGGGTCGGGACGTATCAACACATTCGCAATATATGGTTGCGGTGACTGTTAAAGGGGATAAGGACGTGGCTGTCGACATGGCATTTTGAATAGAAGCCTGGGTAGCTGAGGAGGGTTGAGAATAGGCATATAAAAGACCCGCGGCTATAATTGAATTAAGTTGAGTTTGATTGGCAAGAATTAAACCAAAATTGACAACTCCAGAAAGAAGTAAAAAGATAAGAGGAAGAACAATAGCAAACTCAACGGCCACAGTACCTTTAGAATTCTTGAAAACCTTCCGATAAAATTTCATGATGCGTGAGTCCCCTTCATTCATTGAAAAAGACCAAAACTTCCCGTTGGGAGGGGACAACCCTGCGCAAATTGAGAGTTTCCTGTAGTCGAAATTGATAGGGCAATAATTTGAAAGCACGGATTCGGTGTGGTCGCTTGGTTTCCTGCATAGTCTACGGAGCTTGTTGGAAAATATAAAATTCCATTTAAGTGTTGATTACTTCCCCCTTGAAAACTTTGTGTAAGACCGCTTGAGTGCCTGTCCCCATAAAAAATAAGGCCTGCTGTCGTTCCAGTGGTCAGTGCTGTTAAATTAAGAGTGGCTCCTCCTCCCACGGAAACGATACCGTACTTTGTTCCTCCTGCTTTATCCGTCAACACAATGGTGACCCCCCCAGACCCTGAGGTGACCGTTGATTGACCACCTATAGTGAAATTTCCCGCTTTTCCTCCTTGGGAGACAAGGTAGTAAACTCCTGAGTTCAACGTAAGTCGTGCGTTGCTTTTGGTTGTAATGCCGCCACAATAAACTCCTGGATTTGCTGTGGTTGTTGTGCCGTTGACGGTGTAATTTGTCTGGTTACACCCCGAAGGAGCGGTAATGTTGAAACCTGACAAGGGGTCTGACGCGAGGCCAACCCCTGTATGAGGAGTTTCTGACGTGCCGATTCCACTGACTCCTCCCACAACGTTAATAGGGTGGGCTGTTATAAATCCACCGCCGGTAGTTGTGATGGCATTATTTGCCGATGAATTAACTTGAATTCCGCAGCTTGGGGAGGTGATATTTGAGGTTCCTTTAACAGTTAATCCAGCACCAGTGGTTCCCAGGGATAAGAGGCAATTAGAGGCAACAGTTTGACCTGCGACGGCTCTAGCGGTGATGATTGGGGTGGTTCCGAGAAATAAATTGGAGAAATAAAGCTGAGCGGGAGTTGAGAGGATAACTTCAACGCTACGCGTATCCCCTGTTTTAGGGCCGCTCGTCGGCGGACTGTGAATGATCGCATTGCAATAGCTTGTAGCGCTTGTACACCCATTTTTAGCAAGGTCATGCTGAACATACGAAGTAAGGGTACTTGATCCGGTTTTTGCGAGAGCAAAAGAACCACCTGTTGCACCGGCATCTGCTGCCATCTGAAGAGTGCGTTTTTGAGAATACCAAACGCCAATATCAACAGCCAATCCAGCAAAGCCAAGGACAACAATCATTAAGAAAGCTGTGAGGATAATCACACTTCCCCCGTCTTGTGACAAGAAGAAGACTATTTTCTTAAATAGAATTTTTTTCATTCTCCCTACCCATGTTAAGATAATGATATTATTTTTTACTTTAAATGTTTAAACCAAGACCTCTTGCTTATAAATAAATGTGAGAATTAATAATTTGGCGCCCAACCCAAGCGTAAATTTGTAATTTGTTGGCCAATGTTTTTAAAAGCGTCGAGGAGGGTAGCACTATTAGGTGCGAAATAATAGTGATTGGAATCTGTAGCGCAGCTTTGAAATAAGCTCTGAGTATTGGAATCGACATTGCCCCCATGAGTAAAAATGATTGTGTAAATAACAACCTTGTTATTCTTAAGGGATGTGCACATATTAAGCATGCTTGAATTTAGTACTGTACCTGTGTTGCTGGCGACTGTTGTGCCCGAGCGTCCTTCGGCAAGTCTTCCATAGCCTGTGTAGTCGGCATCTGCCTTATAGTTATGAGATGTGTCAGGAGCCCCAGGCACACCAGTAGGCCAATCATACCATTGATTTTGTCCGTCTGTCATAAGCACGACGACTTTTAAGGTGTTATCATAAGGTTGAGGAAACGTTACTCCAGAAGAGGGAGCAGGGGTCGGCTGTGGCCACGTTCCATTCCAGTTGGGTGAAATTGTCCACCAAGCCGCATTGAGTCCTAGGTTGATCATAGTTCCCCCACGAAAAGTAGCAAGCATACTATTAATTGTGCTTTTAACTTTAGTTTGAGAAGTTTGCAGAGAAAGCAATGGAATGGGGCAACCTAAGTTAGGTCCGACTCCACTATTACCACTTGGATTACCAGAGTTCCAAGCGTAATTATCTCCAAAATAAAGTCCTGACCCAGAAGGTACCGTTCCATTAAGTTTCCAATCATTATCTCCTCTTGTGCTTCCTGTTGATCCCCAAGGAGGGGTAGCTAAAGCTGTTGTTGCAGTGCTGGTAGTGCCACGATTCAAAGGCTTACCGAATACGTACTGATGAATCATGGTTGAGGGATAGAGAAAAGGACTGAAAGGATATTGAGTAGGAGTAGCGTCGGTTGCGTCTGTTCCCTGAGGGTAATTTACGTACCCATAGCTTGTAATTTGGGATGATGTAAGCCCAGACGGCGTGAGGGGGGCTCGAGCTTCGATACATCCCATCCATTGGCCTCCTACACTTTTTCCTGCAACAGGAGCTATATTAGGATAAAGATTCGTATTCTTTATTTGCTGTTGTCCAGAAGCTGAAAGCCATGTTTTGTAATTAGGAATTCCCGAGATATTCACCGTTGTTGAATAGGGAACAACAGCTACGGCTAAGCCGTTGATTGTGTCCGAGCCTCCGGATGTTCCATTCCCTCCAAATAAAATATTAACAAGTTGATTCGCTGCATTAATCTCGTCTTGCATGGGAGACCCTTGCATCGATCCTGTGTTGTCTAGAGCTAAAACAACTTCGGCTCCCTTCGTTGTCACTAAAGCCACAGAAGATGAGACTGTTGTTAATGTAGAGACCCCAAAGAAGGGTAGGAAATACGTATTTATTTGTCCTGCAGAAGCGACTTTTACGACCGTATTATTTTGAGTGACAGTAATGGTAGGTGCACTTATGCTGCTGATAAGATTTTTAGGAATGTTTGCATTAAAAATAGCTGTAGCTTGGGTCTGTATATCTGCTGCCGTGCCCCCTGTGTGGGCGCCTGCAATAGCTGCTGCATCAACCGCTCCTCCGAGAACCGAGTTAACATAATAGAGACGCCCTAAATCTAATCCTAATCCTAAAAAACCTAAAATAGGAATAATAGCAAATGCAAAAACAATTGAGATTGTCCCTTGTTCTTTACAAGAAAAGTCTTTTGTTTGACGATAGACCTTCCTAATTTTTATGAGCGTTCGCATAATAATCCTGGGTCATTTTTATATTTTTTTTAATGCTAGTCTATAAAGATTAAATAAATGTTAACTTGAGGGAAGAGTGGTCATAGTTCCTTGGCGTGGCATGGCTGCTGCGACCTGATACAGGTTTCCACTTGTAAATGTATAAACCGTAAAAAAACCTGTGTATGTATAAAACGCTTCCGTGAATATAACTGTTTGGCCAGACTTCAAAACAAGACCACCGGGTAAATTACCTAGAGAGATTCGAGTTATTCCTGCACCATTTCCATAAGTATCGTTCCAAGGAGAGGTAGGGGGTGGCGGAGGAGACGCGCTAGAAGTTTGGGTTACGCATGTAACGATAATTTTTCCATTCGTTGCAAAATTAAAAGGCTGCATAAGTAAGGGGGAAGCTTGTAAAATAGAGTCTAGCTGTGGTTTTGTGAGATTTCCGCGCGTAATAAAATTACTTAATTCTTGAGCTGTTTGATTGAGTTTATTATTACAAAACATTAAATTTGTGAGATCATACAGTCCAGCAAACATTAAAAAAATAACTGGAAGCAAGAGAGCAAATTCAATAGCAACTGTTCCTTCATCTTTTCTTTTTAATCGATTTAGTAACCAGGATTTCATAAAAGCTCCTTAAAATGGTTCATTTTGTACAATGGTGCTTGTTATAAGCGTTACTTTTCCCTGGGTATTGGGCGCTATGAGATCACCGATTAAATGGGTATAAAAGGTCCACTGATAAGTGAGTGTATAGAGAACAACCTGGTTTGCGTTTCCAAAATTTTGAGTGCCGTTGTTAAGCTTTTGAGAAATAACCTGAGAGTTGGTCGGAACAGATGCAAAATTAGGATAAGGTGTTGCGGTAAGCGTAAGTTTTGTAGGGTCTACTAAATTAAATGTATATAAAGACACCAATCCTGCTACTGTTTGTTGGGGGTTTTGTCCTGTAACTGTTTGACCAGTGCGCCCAAAGCGGGAAGCGTTTAGAAGGGCCAGATCCAGGGTGGCTTGAAGATAAAAAACGGTTCCCATTTCAAAAATTCCTATAAGGAGTAATAGGAAGGCAGGAGATATCAGAGCAAATTCGATCGACGCAGACCCTTGAGTGTGAGATAAATTATTGTTCTTTTTTCTTAAGTAAAAATGTCGACCGTGTAGTTTCATATCTTACAGGCCTTTACCGATATAAATCTATGATTCTATACAAAAGCTTACGTATGTTTTATCTATTGTTAATTATAGATAGATTTTGTTAACAAAAAGTTAACAAAATCTATAAAATACTATCGTAAGGTGCATTAGATTAGAGCTTTTAAGCTACTTTTTTAGCACGAACACGAGTGACAACATCGCAAAAGGTTTTGATGATGTGGTCTTGTGTGTCAGTGTCGAGATAAGGATGAAAGGGAAGGCTTAAGACTGTCTGTGACAGAGCTTCACTGATGGGAAGTGTTTCTGTTGCACAAGGATAAGAGCCATAAGCCTTTTGATGGTGAAGGGGAAGCGGGTAATAGATGACCGAGGGAATCCCTTCGTGTTGAAGCCCATCCATAATCTCTTTTCGCTTGGAAGGATCGACTTTCAGCGTATATTGAGCCCAGGCGGATTGACAATCCTCACGCACAAAAGGAGTTCCTGCAACTTCTTGAAGAGCCTCTGAATATCGATCAGCAATTTTTTGTCGTAAAAGGATTTCTTCAGGAAAGATGGTAAGTTTTTCAAGAAGAATGGCAGCCTGAATGGTGTCCATCCGTCCATTTAATCCCACACGAATGTTTTGATACTTATCTCCTCCTTCTCCTTGACCGTGAATCCGTAAGGATTCTAGAATTTTTAAGAGATCGGAATTTTCTGTAAAGACGGCTCCTCCGTCTCCATAACATCCCAGAGGTTTAGGAGGGTAAAAGCTGGTTGTTGTTGATTCGGCGAGAGCCCCTACTTTCTTGCCTTTATAGCTTCCTCCAAAACTTTGAGCGGCATCGGCCATCACCCAAAGGCCGTTTTGTTCAGCGATGGTGTGCAGAGTATCATAATCAGCGGCTTGTCCAAATAAATCCACAGGAATCACTCCTTTAGGACGAAGGCCTAATTTTTTTGCAGTTTGAATCCCTTTTTCAAGACTGGCGGGATCCATGTTGAATGTTGTTTCTAAAACATCAATAAAAACAACTTCTGCGCCCATCCATGCGACAACTTCGGCTGTTGCGGCAAAAGTAAAAGAAGGCACGAAAATAGCATCTCCTGGTCCTATATTTTTCGCCATGAGAACAAGAGCTAAAGCATCAGTTCCATTGGAACAGGATAAAGTGTGAGCGGCTCCACAAAAAGTAGATAACTGAGATTCAAGAGCATAAATTTCGGGGCCCATGATATAGGCGCCATGATCTAAGATGCGAAGAAAAGCGGCTTCCAGCTGCGGACGGATACGATGCTGTTGAGCTACAAGATCAATAAAAGGGATCATATGTTATTCCTTGTCTGTAAAGAGTGTTCAGCTTTTTCTAAAACTTCTGTAACGCGGAGACCTTCTTGACCTGATGTAAGAGGGGCTTCTCCTTTTTGAATGCATGTTAGAAAATGAAGGCATTCGTTTTTAAGGGGTTCTGAAGAAGATAAGGGAATATTTTTTGTTTGAACTCCTTCATTGGCATGACAGAGGCCCTCTTGCCAAATGAGACATTCAGTAGAGACTTGAAGTTTTTCAGACCAAGGTTTGCAGTCATCAAAAACAGCAATTCCTCTCTCTCCTATGACAACCAATTTTTGTTCTTTAAAAGGAGATAACCAAGACGCCTGAATGTGTGCTGTAAGCCCATTTGAAAAAGTCATGGTGAGAAGAGCACTCGCAGGTTTTTGTGGTGTAAGATACGCTTGTCCAATGGCGCTTACGCTTTGAGGCATAGCTTGAGTTAAGGCAAGAATAAGCGAAACGTCATGGCTTGCTAAATCCCAGAGAACGCTTTCTTGATGGCGAAATCGGCCAAGACCTAAACGATTTGCATAAATATGTCTTAAGGGGCCAAGGTCTTGAAGATGATTTTTTAAGGCGATGAAAGCAGGGTGATAATTAAGAATATGCCCTACCATGAGGATGCAATTGTGAGTTTTCGCAAGAGAACAAAGCTTTTGAGCAGCAAGGGTCGAGAGCGTCATTGGTTTTTCAATATAAACGTGCTTGCCAGCTTTTAACGCCGCTTCGGCATGAGCTTCATGAGAGGACGCTTCTGTCGCTATAACGATGGCCTCAATTTCTGGGTGAGTGAAAAGAGTATCTTCTGAAAAAGAAGGCACTTCATATTGAGTGGCTACGCTTTGAGCTGTGTCCCTATCCTTATCACAAACGGCTGCAAGGGTGCCGAGCTCTGCAAAATTACGGGCTAAATTTTTACCCCATTTTCCGCAACCCATAACAGCGACGCGCGGGAAGGAAGTTTCTTTTGTTAACATATTCGTCATAGGCGCAACCTTAAAAAGGGATGGCGCGATGGTCAATGAAAAGAAAGCCCTTACGTTTCACAAAATGTGACAAAAGGTTTAAGCAGAGGTGGAAATTCCCTTTTCTGCGAGAAGGTCTTGGAGCTCTCCCATTTGATACATTTCCCGGACGATGTCACATCCGCCTATGAACTCCCCCTTGATATAAAGTTGAGGAATTGTGGGCCAGTTGGTAAAAGCTTTGATACCTTCTCTAATGTCCATATCTTGTAAAACATCCACGGCTTTAAAGGGAACATTGAGTGTCTTGAGAATTTGAACAACAGTTGCCGAAAAACCACACATAGGAAACTTGTCATTTCCTTTCATATACAAAACAACGTCGTGAGAGGTGATATCCTTGCGGATTCGATCAAACACGTCAGACATATCAGACATACATTATTCCTCGGATGGTTGTGTTTTTAGAGAAAGAGCGTGAAGACGTGTTCCCATGTGACCTTCCAAAGCATCAAATACCATTTTGTGCTGTTGGATACGTGTTTTTCCTTGAAAAACAGAAGATGTGATCGTTGCTGCAAAGTGATCATTATCTCCCGCCAAATCTTTAATCTCGATTACAGCATTAGGAAAAGCCTTTGTAAGATACATCTTAAGTTGATCTTGAGACATGGCCATCGCTTCACTCCTTATAGAGCTTATATAAGAAGAGATGAAGAGAGAATCAACTCATTATTCTGTTTCTTTTTCTTTTTCTAAGATAGGCTTCAAGATGTCGTCGATTTCTTGCATGCTTAATGCTTTGTTATGCATTTTAGCGTTAATAATAATTGTCGGGGTTGCGTTAATTTTATACTTTTGTTGTCCCTCAAGACGAACTGAAATAATCTTTTCTAAAAGCTCTTGATTTTTGAGGGCTGCATCAAACTGTTCAGCTGAAATTCCATTTTGAGCCACAATTGATTTAAGAGCTGCTATGGGATCGGGGGCAGAGAGCCATTTTTCTTGTGTTGAATAAAGAAGCTTCACAAAATCTAAATATTTAATTTCACCTTTCCACCAGGCTATTTGATGGGCTTCAAGGCTGACTTTATCCCCGGGAAAATCACGGAAAACAATACGAACGTACCCCGGATCTACATATTTTTTTTGAATTTGCGGAATTACATCTAAGTAAAAATTGGCGCAATGATGGCATGTTAAAGAAGAGTAGTCGATGATGAGCACAGGCGCTTCTGGCTTTCCTATGCTAACTTCAGGCAAAGGCTGTGAGGATTCTTTGTCCTTATCAGTGTATCCCGCAGGGATTGTCATGGCTAAAAAAATTAAAGTTCTTATTATAATACGCATTGAAAATCTCCCGTAACCTCATAAAAGAATAAAAAAAATATGATCTTCTGGCAACCCCCCTCTTGAAAAAGAGGATTTAAAGGGAGAGACTCTTGTAGAGGCCCCAATAATTAGATATGCTTTCGTCACTCAACACAAGGGAGACAATAATGAAAAAAATTTATTTAAGTGTGTTATCTTTTGCTACTTTAGGGCTTGCTAACAATGGTTTTGCTGATAATCCGCCTGCAACAGCTCCGGTTGTTCCTGCGACGTCACAGCCAGCCGCTTCTAGTTTTACATCTGCACAAGTGGCAGAAATCGAAAAAGTGATTGGCGGTTACTTAGAAAAAAATCCCGATATCATCATGACGGCTATGCAAGCAGGAATGGCAAAACAACAAAAAGAAGCTGCGGCAAAAATGGAAAAAGCTGTTGCTGAAAATAAAGATAAAATCTTTAAAGACGCAAACGACCCCATTGCCGGAAACCCTCAAGGAAAACAATCTTTGGTTGTCTTTTGGGATCCTTCCTGTGGGTTTTGCAAAAAATTTCATGTAGAAGTAGCCTCACTCTTAGCAAGTAATAAAGATGTTAAAGTAATTTTTAAAGATCTCCCCATTATGGGCGGAAATTCTGTGATGGCGATTAAGGCGTTGCTTGCTGCAAAGGCACAGAATAAGTACGAACCGCTTCAAAAAGTTATTTTTGAGTCTACAAAACCTCTGACAAAGAAGCAGCTTTTGAAGGCAGCGAATTCTCTTGGAATTGATACCAAAAAGCTCAAGGCTGATATGGAAAGCAAAGAAGTTCAAGCTCAAATCGACGCCGCCCTTGACCTTGCAAAGACTCTTGGAATCAACGGGACTCCAACATTAATTATTGGAGAGACAAAGGTTGTTCCTGGTTACGTTAAGGTAGATGAGTTGGAGAAAATGCTCAAAGAAGTCGCTTCTCCTTCTGCAGCTGCGACGGATGCTCAACAACAGAGTGGCCAGGCTTCTTAATCTTTTTGGCATTCTGTCCTTCTGGGAGTTAAACCTTAGCCACATAAAGTGTGAAGAAGGTTTTAACTTCCAGAATGAGGATAGACGATATCTCTAAATCGGCTAAGCACAACACTTGCCTTAGTGCAGTCTTCTAAAAAAGCATCACTGGAAAGGTAGGCATACTCCTTTACCCTTGTCTCGTGAATAGGATCAAAACTGGATTTGAGGGGGGAGCTTCCCGGATGACACATCAAAAGAGTGCCAGGGATAGAGTGTTGCAACCAAAAGTTCATAAAATCTCTATAAGGAGCCTGGGGGGATAGGCTGTATACGCCTCCAAATTGAGAATTATGATCTATTCTTTGAAGATCTAAAACGCGCGAAAATTTATAGGATGCTCCCTTTAGAATGAGTGCCTTGAAGGGGGTGTCGGCTCCCCGAATCATGGGGCTGAGTGTGCGCACATACGGTGGTCGAGTTGGGAAGCGGTCTTTTATGACTTTGGTCAAGACATTCCTAATAACTGGAAAACTGTGAACGTGCTGATGTCCATCAATAAAATCCGGGGAGACACCCATAATCGCTTCAAAACGATTGAGCTGATCATGCAACTGTGTTTCAACAAACTTTTTATCAACCTGTCTTAAGAGAGCGCGTAAGAGCCACGTATTGACAGAGTCATAAGAATCGTTTTGACCATGGGTTAAGTTAAAATGAAGCCCAATATCAAGGTGGTTTTTGACAGATTTAAGACTAGGACCATGGCGTGTCCAATCTTCCTCTGTTGTCATACAGCTTATGGCAGAAAGACGTTTGTTTGTTGCAAGCATTAAAATGGCCTGACTAATGTGAGGATCTTGACCAAAATCATCTGCGCACAAAATGATTGTTTTACTCATCTTCCCTCCACTGTTAGCGAAAGGCCCAAAATTTAGATAAAATAAAGGTTGAGGCTGAAATAAAAATTAAAACCGCAAGAAGAGCAACGTCATAGGGTAAAGGTGTTGCCTGCAGCAAGCCAGCATACATAAATTCATTAAGGCAAAAATTTGATACCGCCAGGATGAAAAAGCGAAGACTCGCTTTTTTGTGCGATACCTGATCAGCTGTAAACGTCCACTTATAGTGACCCCAATAGCTGATTTGAAAAGCCAGAAGAAAGCCTGCTACATTCGCTCCCAAGGGAGGGATTTCCCAGGTCCGAACCAGCAGCATGACAGTAAGTAAATGAACGCTTAAGGCAGCCAATCCGATAAGACCAAAGCGCATTAATTGCTTTTTAAGCATGGGAACGTTGAGGAATGGCGGTTGTGGAATCATAAACCTCAGAGACAATGTAATGGGGTCGACTTTTAACTTCTGTAAAAATATGGCTGATATATTCCCCTAAAATTCCCATGGCAATGAGTTGAATGCCTCCTAAAAAAAGAATAGCAGCAACGAGGGTTGACCAACCAGGAAGATCGACACCAAACAAAAGTGTTCGCAAAACAATCCACGAACCATAGGACAAGGCAATGCAGGATGTGAGAATCCCTACGAGCATTGCAATACGAAGTGGCAAGGTGGAAAAAGATGTTAGTCCAATGGCTGCTAAATTTGAGAGTTTGGTAAGGCTATAACTCGATTGACCTGCTTGACGGTCCATGACATCAAAGGGGATACCGATACTATTAAAGCCGACCCATGCATAAAGTCCCTTCATAAAACGTGTATGCTCTGGGAGGGAGTTGATCGCATTGATGGCTTTGCGATCAAGCAAACGAAAATCACCGGCATTGGGTTCAATTGGGATTTTTGCAATCCAATTCAGAAGCTTATAGAACACATAGGTGAAAGAACGCCGGAGATATCCATCATGGCCCCTGCTCGTGCGAATCCCATAAACATTATCATAGCCCTGGTGCCAATAGCTTATAAATTCTTGGATGGTTTGGAAGGGGTGCTGAAAATCAGCATCCATGATAATGGCTGCATCTCCTGAGGCGTACTTTAGACCTGCAGTTAAAGCTTGTTCTTTGCCAAAATTACGAGACAACAAGACGCATTTCATAGGGATCTTGTGAGCCGTTTCTCTCATGAGGTGTGCTGTGTTGTCGGGACTGCCGTCATCAATAGCAATAATTTCATATCGAATTGAGAACTTGTCCAAGGCATCTTTAAGAGCCATCAGGAAGGAAGCAATGTTTTTTTCTTCGGCGTAAGCAGGAATAATGAAAGAAAAGAGAGGATTAGTGGGCCTTGAGAGAGAGTCTTTTAAAGGAGGCTTAGGGCGCATGAGAGGAGACCTTCTTAAACAATATGGTTTTACCATATTGTTGTACTTTGACCAGCTTGTCACGCACCCATTGAGGAAGAGTATTAACTTTTCTTTTGCGCATCGCGACATAAACCTCTTCCTCGCTTTTCATCAATTGTTGAAAAAGCTCCGCGTCTCGAAGAAGGGTAAACTTACCTTGAGAATAGAACTCTGCTGAATAACAGTTAGGACAGTAATAGATAAGCTTGGTGTCTTTATGTGTCTCCATAAATGACTGAACAAGGCGTTGTTGATTGTTGAGCACTTCGGGAACAAAATAGGAATAGACCGTGATGGAAAGCATAGCAAGAGGCGTTACACAAACAGAGGCAAAGAAGGCGCGCCTAAGCCATAAAGATGTGGTGAGTAGTGGCACTAAGAAATTCCCCAAAAGCAAGGCAAAAGCCGGGATTCCTGGAAGAGAATACGTCCAAATGATATTCCGAGAGAAGGTAAAGATAAGGAGAGGAGAGAGAGCCCATAGAAGCAAATAGAGCACCCAACCATCGGCGCTGGCAAAAAGAGTGCGCCAGCTTCCTAGACGTGAACTTACAACTCCAATCAACCAGAGAGACCAGGGAGACGTCGCAATTAGCCAAAAAACCCATATAAATCCTAATGGTTCTGCATGTGCATAGCCATAGAGATCTCCTGCCCAGTTTTTAACAAAAAAGCGACTAAAATGTTCGCCAACAATATAGTAGTTAAGGAATCCAGGGGTTTTAAGTTCAGCCAAGATGTGCCATGGAACAGCAATCCCTAACATCAACAGTGTGCCTGAGATCCAAGGAAGCTTTTGCCACACTTCCTTAAATCGCTTTCCTATGACGGTCCACAGAAAGAGAGGGAAGCCCGCCAGAATTAAAGCAATGGGGCCTTTCCCGAGCAACCCAATGGCAAGACCCACAAAGAATAAATATTTCCACGTTTGCCCTTTTTCAGGCCTCAGAGCATGCCAAAAGGCCACCATGGATAAGGTGGTGCCAAAAGCAAGAGCCATATCTGTCATAACAGTTGCACTGGCCATATAAAAAAGAACAGTTGTTAGAAGAATAAGAGCACTTATAGATGAGAGACCTTCTTGGCGGCGTGTGTTTGCCAGATTCATGATTAGCCCTACAAGGGCTAAAGAAAGAAGAAGAATAGGAAATCTAGCGCCAAAGCCGTTTACCCCAAAAAGAGCCATACCGCTCGCTGAAAGCCAGCTAGAGAGCGGCGGTTTTGCCCAGAAGGGAACGCCATAATTATGAAATAAAGTAATCCAATCACCAGTTTCTAAGAGCTTGCGTGCAATCTCCGCGTAGCGTGCCTCAGAAGGGTCAATCACAGGAAGATAAAAAGCCCCGACAAGGCGGATGGCAACAATAAGAGCAAAAAAGTAAAAGAAAAACCTCGAAAAAGAAGAATAGGGCAATTTCTTAAGAAGGGCGGTCACACGTTTACCTATATTTGTAAGGAGGATTATTAAGAAAATCCTTCGATATCATCAAGATAATAGAGGTGATCTAAACAAGCTTTTATTACGAGTCAGGACCTCTGCAATCCTCTTGTTCCACTGTATCTAATCCCTAGGATCATCTCAACCCGTTGTTCATAGCACTAAAAAGATTGAGAAACAAGGTTAGGATCATTCCTTGTTTAACACTTAATGTTTTTTGAAGTGATTCTCTCTACTTTGCTATCGCCCTTCCCTTGTCATCCGCCCTTCTTGTCATCCCAGAGCTAGTAATGCTTTGTTTTCTGAAGAAAACAAAGCTTTTCTAAACCGCGGATGACAAGATAGGGAGAGTCATTTCAAAAAACATCAGGTGGCAAGTTAAGATAATACCTTATAGAGAAGGCATCATTCGTCCGAGTCGGTTCCGGTGCCGTTTGTCTTTGTACTGCTTTTTTTGTCTTGCGCACTTGCTTTTTTATCGTGAACGCTTACTTTTCTTTCTTCCGGTTCTTTTTCTTTCTTTGGTGAAGACTGTCTGGTAGACGCTTTTGAGACTGCTCGTGAAGAGGATCTTGTCGCAGATTGTGAGCCTGTTCTTTGATCATTGATGCCTTCAATGTATGGCGTTCTAAAATATAGAACCCGCTTTTCTTTTGTTGCGAAAAAATACCAATGTCGCGGAGACGAACTTGTCAGTCTATATTGAAAGTGAGCAAGAGAAAGGGCTTTTGGGTCTTCTTCCCATAGACTTTCTATTGCTGTTACAAAGCGGTGAGCATCCGCTTGTACGGCCTTTAGTACATAGTGAGCTGCCTTTCTATACAACAGTTTCTGACAAGCAGAGCGCTTCTCTAGAGCATGAACTTCCCATGTTTCTCTTGGAATCTGCGGAAACACAATTTTGACGAGGCCATCAAGAGCTAAGGGGAGCTCTTCATCTCCAAATATTGTATCTCCATCTGTTTGATTGGCGACCGTCCAAATTTTTCGGCATGAAGTAGACTTAAAATTGCTATCAGCCCATTCGAGATAATAAGAAGGGTCTAAAGAGATCGTAACAAGAGGAGCTGACTGTTGAAGTGAGAGTTCTCTTTGCTTTTGAGCCTGTTGAGAAGAAGGAAGAAGGGTGACAATAGTCGGCTCATCGCGATGCTCTACAACTATAGGGAGACGAGAATTTTCTGAAGAAGGAGGAGCTTGCAGTTGTGGTTGAGCAAGCGGACGTGTTTGAGAGCTCACGGTGCCATAGCCACTTTGTTGCTCACTTCGTTGATCATCCTTAAGAAGAGGCTTCTTATGGGATACGGTTGGCTTAGGCTCTTCTTGATGACAGCAACAACAACAATTCCACCAACACGCAAAAGTTTGTGTTTGAGGAAAGAAAGAAAATATCCCCATCCAAAACATTATGGAAAGAAGGATTTTTCTTGAGAAAATTTGATACATAAAATTAACCTACCATATAATAATTTATCATAAACAACAGTTCAGAAACTTAAAATCACAAAAAACATACTCTCTCCATTTTTTGAAATCAAGAGTGTTAGAAGGTTTCAACAGTGTCTGAGGTTTGTGGTGGCACATTCTCTTGATTAGTTATTTTTCTTTTTTCTGGCGTCTTTACCTTTGTCTTAGGTTCCGCTGTTGCTTGAGGAGTCACTTGACGAGCGTTCATTATGTTTCTTAATGGAGAAGAACTTACCTTTTTAGGACTTACCTTGTCAGAACTTCCTTTTTTAGGAGTTGCCTTTTTAGGGGTTACTCGTGACGAAGGCGACTTTGAAGGTTTTTGTTGTTGGCCCAGGTTTCCTTCCAATGAAACGATGGATGGGCTTCCTTGGGAAAGAGGTGTCAAGGCTTGTTGGAAGTTAGAGGGGCTTCCTTTATCCGAAAGAGGTGTTGGAGCTCGTTCGAAGTTAGAGGGGCTTCCCTGGGAAAGAGGAGTTAAGGCACGTTGGAAGTTGGATGGGCTTCCTTTGTCCGAAAGAGGTGTCGGAGCTCGTTCGAAGTTGGATGGGCTTCCTTTGTCCGAAAGAGGTGTAGGAGCGCGTTCAAAGTTAGATGGACTTCCCTGGGAAAGAGGAGTTGAGGCACGTTGGAAGTTGGATGGGCTTCCTTCCGAACCAGAACGTTGTGAGACGTTAAGAGATCGCGAGGGAGATGTTGCCTGTTGTTGTGGATTCTTAACGCTCTTAAGCATTTGCTCAATAGCTTCTCTTAGCTCCATAAGTGTACGTGGAGAAATAGGTGTAGATGGAGAGAAAGGAGAGCTGCTTGGGCTGCTCCTTTCTGAAGGAGGGGTCATGGCTTGTCTAAAGTTTGTCGGACTTTCATCTGTCGAAAGTGGCGATGAAGGTGTTCGTGTGGGTGTTTCTGGCAAGATAAACGTAACATCATCTATTTCCCTGATAACGGGTTGAGGCAATCTACGAACAGGAGTTGTGTTTGTGGCGGCTCTTTCTAATTGTACAGACAAAGGACTCCCGAAATTTAACGCCTGGCGTCTAAGGCTCCGTTGGGAAGAAAGAAGAGGGGAGGAAGGCAGGCGGGTACGAAGCGTAAATCCGCTATCTTTTTCTTCTTCTGGCTCTGTTGGAGCAGATAACTCATCCTCAGTCCACGTCCCCTCATTCCCAAACAAGGAGAAAAGTGAGCTAGGACGGACGAGAGGGAACATACCCTCGAAAGTATCCTGGGAATCTCTTGTTTGTTGTAAAGATTTCTCAGAAGTTGGGTCTTCATCCTGTGGAATAAGCGATAAAGATCGAGGAATTGATGTCTCGTCTTCTGGGAGCGACACGTTTGCAAGCACGGTTAATTCTTGTACAACCTCCTGTGTCAAAGGAAGAGTCACAGGGTGCTCATCAAGAGCAACTTCAACGGTGTATGTGCCGTCTTTGTTAGGAGTTGCATTTTTGAGAGCCGCGGACGTCACGGAGAGAGCCCCGCGCTCACCAAGGTTAAGGGCAGCAAGATCAAGTATTAAAGCTTGAGGCGTGTCAACGTGAGAGGAGAGAGGCCTTTCAGGAGAAACAATTAATTCTTGAAGTAAAGGCAGAGAAGAAATCATTCTGGGCTGTACAGAAGGCTTTGAGACTCTTGTAAGATGATCCGTCGTAGCGCTCAGCATATCAGAAATGAGCTCATATGGTGGAAGAGAAACAAATGACACAACTTCGTCTGTCTGGTGAGTGAGACTTAATAGAGGTTGCGTCTGTCCCCTTCTGACTAATGCAGTGGAAGGACCAGATACAGATTTACCTCTTAAATTAAAGAAAGACTCAAGAAGAGAATGGTGTGTGATAGGGTGTGCAGAAGCACGCCTAAAGAAGGCCGCGACATCCTTCATCGAGGGGAAAGAAGATGCTGCTCTTGTGGAGATAACGCTGGAAGTACCCTGACTTAAAGCCGACAAAAAACGACCAAAGAAGGCCTGTGGCGTCTGCATTGTGTTTCCAAGCTGAGGTATGAGTGAGCTTTCTTGGATGAATTCGCTTGTGCTTAAAGACGAAGGTCCTGCCATGAAAGAGGCTAGCCCTTGCAACGTTTGAGAATCTAAAGTCATCGTGACTGTCCGAGGTTTAAAGCCTGGCGCTGAGAACGTAAGATCAAAAGTGTAGGTTCGCCCTTGTGCACCGACGTTAAGGCCAGACTTTAAGAGTAACCCACGAGAGTCTCTAGGCATGACGTCGCCCGATTCCAAAGACCATGGAGCGCGGGCATTACGAGCCGTTTTTATGGAGCTTGGATCTAGAGAAAGAGTAAAGAATTGGGGGCCACGAGACGGAACTGTAATGCCAAAAGCTTTCAGGTCAACAATCAAGCGCATTACAGACTCGGAACCTTCGGAGAAGGCTTGAGTCGCAAGACGCTGAGATTGCGAAGAAACACGTTGCTGATCGAACAAGGACACAAACGACGGGATACCCGTGGACTCTACCGGAACCACAGAAATTTCTTTAACAGAAACCTGGGAGTTTTGTTCAATTTCTAAGGAATTCAGAGCTCTGTTCTGAGATGGAGAAACTGTGACCGGTCTGCTTTGCGTGAAGGAAGAAGGAACACGAGAAGCCATTAGAGGGCTAGGATGTACTCTCTGCTCAGAGGCTTGCGGTTTTCCCAAGGTTGACTTGACCACGACGGATGAAACCTGAGGAGGAATGTTTGTGCGTAACATTTTCTGGGTGGAGAAAGATACAGGGCGCTGTAAGGCGACAACCAACGGAATGGCAGAAGCGTTATCATCGTGAGGCGTTACCAAGAGAGGTTGACGCGATCCACCCATTGAGAAAGAAACGTGAGAGGGGATCTCTGCCCACGTTGTGTTGACCACGATGGGTGAAATTTGAGGGGCAATGCGTGGCGATCTTTCGATAGTTTTGCCTAAAGTGAATGGTACAGAAGATTGTAAATCTTCGATAAGAAGACGATTCGAAGCATTTCGTGACAGTAAGAGAGGTTGATGTGATTCCTCTTGTGGGAAAGAAGTTTGTACAAGTGTCATAAGTTGACGAAGCAACGCTAAATTATCTTGAGGCTGTAAAGCATTTTGAGTCACAAGTGTTCCGGTGGACTCCAAGGTCTCCATATCTGAAGATACAGGAACTTGGACAAGGGAAGCGAATCTCGCTAAAGCTTGAGCATTTAAAGTAAAATGCATAGTTTGAGGTTCAACGTCAAGAGCTGCAAACGTGACCTCTAGGGTATACATTTTTTGAGGCACACGACGTCCCAGCGCTCTAGATCTGGAAGAAGGTACAAGGGAGGCCCGCTCTTCAAGCTCACCGAAATTTAATAATGATTGAGCTTGCGCGGGGACTTCTTTCAGAGAATCAAAGTCTACAGAGAGAGTGACAACCGACGGCATGCCAGGAATGTTCATTCCTAGCGCTGCGAGGTCAAGAACCATGCTCACACCCGTAGCCTTAAAGGCAGTGTCAGGCGTGGACATACCAAGAGACTGTGAATTTACAACAGGAACGAGCTGGTGTTGTTCTATGTGAGGGAAGATTGAAGGTGCGTTATGGAAGCTTCTTGCAACGTTAACGAGATCCTCTAAGGTTTTTTGCACTCTCTGCCTGTTCTCAAAAATATACGGTAGGGTGCTGTCATAGGGTGTTCTTGGAATACGAACACTGAGAGAGAGAGGATGAACCTCTGAAACGAACTCGTCATTGGAACGATTTTGAAGAACCTGATCCTGAAGAGACTCATGAGACCTGCTGTTAGCCTGTTCTTCGGAGAGGTGCTCTTCGACAGGGTGGCGTTCTTGCAGTAAAGGTTTTTGCATCTGAGCGTCATGTACGTGCTCTTCATGAGGGTGCTCTTCATTTACACGTGTCTCCATCGATGGTGCAAAAGATTGAAGCTGCTCCATAGTATGAAACTGACTGACTTGGATGGGCTTCGAGCTGTTTTTCGTAGAGAAGGCTTCTTCTAGCTGCTCAGGATTTTGCTCGCTAAGAACCCGAAGAGGTTCATGGATGGTACGTGCACGCTCTTCCTTGAGGCGGTCTTTAGAAGGAGATTGACTTTCCGTTAAGGTCGCGGATAGAGACCTCTGGTCGACAGGTGCATGGGAAGTAACATGGGGTGAAGTTACATGAGAAATGCCTTCTCTTTCTGAGGGTATCGGTGAAAGAGAGAAAACATCTGGAGACTCGTGTCGTCTTTTCAAAAACGCCTCACCCAGCTGGTGAGCTTTTTGCTCATCAAGGAGATGTAAGCCTGAAAGTACCGAATGACGACTGTCTTCTCTTGAGAAAGATTGGTCTAAGGATGCTGATTCCAACTCACTGTTTTGTTTAAGAGAAAGGGGTCTGCTTTCGTCTTGTAAGGGTGAAGGTGTACGCGAGGACACAACCGGCAAAATCTCTTCGAGTAGTCTTTCGCTGGTGGAATGTGCCCTCTCTTTAGGAGAATCTTGCAAAAGAGTTTGCTTTATCTCTTGTTTTTGATGCTGTGATAAAAGTGTAGTCTCTGATGTCCTCAGACTCTCGAGGGTGGGTGATGCCAAAACAGGCCCTTCTGAAATTTGACGCTCATGTGGAGTGGGCGACACAAGGGAAGACTCAGAACTGTTTTTGAAAGCATGAAGAGCTTCTTTTGTGTTTACTTTTTGCGGTTGGTGCGTCCCTGGTTCGTTAGGAAGGCTGGACGAGTCTAATTGATTTAACCCCGCGACAGCTTCCTTGAGAGAAGGTGCTGGGGGTAATAAATTAGGTTTTGCAAGAGATTGTGTTGGTAAAGAAGGAGTAGATGGAAGAAGTTGAGCTAAGCCTGCGACAGCTTCCTTGAGAGAAGGTGCTGGGGGTAATAAATTAGTTTTTGCAAGAGATTGTGTCGGTAAAGAAGGAGTAGATGGAAGAAGTTGAGCTAAACCTGAAACTGCTTCTTTAAGAGAAGACTCAACGGCCGGAAGATTTGCTTTTACAGGGGGGCGTGCACGAAGAGAAGACGGGAGAGGTTGCACAAGCGCTGAAACTACTTTTTCAAGGGAGGGCGATGGTTGAGTGGGCCCTACGATGGCTTTTCTTAAAACAGGCGATTGAGGCGGAGTAAGATTGAAAGCTGGTGACCGAGAGGTGAAAGTAACGGGTGGCACCCTTCTATCAGAAAGAGAGGGCAAAACTTTCGCAGGATTTAAAAGAGAGAGTGGACGTCCCTTTCTTAAAAGAAGGTTTTGAAAAAGGAGACTTGGATTCTGTAAGTTTTGTTGGGGTTTTGTAAGGAAGAAAGTTCCAGGCCTTCTAAGGATCAAAGATTGTGGCGTTGCTTTTATAGTTAACCCTAAAAGGTCAAGGGATTGTTGCTCTCGCCGTTGAAGGAGAGACGAAATTTTTGGCGGCGCATCCTTAAAGGATGCCGCTAAAGTTTTCTCTTTTTTAGGCCCTCGTAATGCAGTAAAGGGTGATCTATCTTCTACAATATTTTTAGCATATACTAAGCTAACATCTACCAAACAACTTGTAACACCAAGTGCGAATGCAAGTTTTTTCATAAAGTCCCTGTTTTTCTTCCTTCAATGATTGTTTTTGTGTTCAACTGACAAAACCGAAAAATTTTAGCAAATTTTTATCGGGTTTGTCTACTGTTAAGATAGCAAAGTTTAGATAATAAATCGTTAATGGACGTTGAGACCCTCTTGAAATTTGTCGAGTTAAATATTATTTGTGACCTATGATGAAAAAAGAATTTAATATTTTAAATGTGTTGCGTGGAACGAGCGCTTTATTTGTTCTGTTTTACCACTTTTTCTATTTTTTCTTTGCCCATCAAAATGTTTGGACTCCCTATTTGCAAGTGAATCCTCTTGATCTATCTCCTCCTTTTTATATAGAGACACTTTACGACTTTCCTCTTGATATTGGGCATTTGGGAGTCGCTTATTTTTTCCTGATTTCAGGGTTCCTTATCCATCATACTCTTCGTCACTATGGCTCTTTAAAGCCATTTTTAAAGCATAAAGTGATGCGCCTTTGGCCCAGTTATCTTGTTTGTTTTGCCTTGGGGCTTCTTTTTATCGCACTTTTCAATGATCTGATGTACCGTCCTTTTCCTTATACGTGGGATCATATCCTTGCCTGTCTCTTTTGGGTGAGGGATATCTTTAACTATCCCTTTATTGATGGGGCTGTGTGGACGCTTGAAATCCAGCTTAAATTTTACCTTTTTGCGATCCTTGTTTGGAGCGTTTGGAAAAAGGACTTTCTTGAGAAAGCTTGTCTTATCGCTGTTATCCTGAGTGTTGCGGTCTATGGCCTTTACTATTTTTCCCACGGAGAAGACTATTCCTGGTTTTATCTTGTGGTTTTGGCACGTAAGACGTTGAAGTTTTTTATGATGATTCTCTTGGGGTCTTGTGCTTATGCTTACTTTAAGAAAGAAATATCGACGGCCAAAATGCTTTTTCTGAGTCTTCTTTTGCTTGCATGTTTTGTATCGCCTTTGTTCGCTTATCCTCATTATAATAAAACCGTAAGTTATCTTTTGGGAGGTGTATCCTTTTTCTTTTTCATCCATGTGTATGCCGGACGGCTGACTTTGGAGGGAGAAGTGGGCAAATGCATCAACTGGGTGTCAAAAATAAGTTATCCCTTATATATTGGGCATGTTCTCCCTGGATATATGATTATCTATTACACAATCGACCAAGGATATAATGTATATTTAGGGATTGCGCTTGCCTTACTGTATACTTTTGTGATGGCAGTGATTGTGCATCGAGGTGTTGAGAGTAAATTCCGTTCACAATAAAGAAATTGCTGAAAATCTATTAGATGTTAAGTCATATTACATTAATAGTGACTTAGTGTAAGATTAAATGCTATAAAACAAAAATGAAAAATCCTCATAGCTTTTCCATACGCACTTACATTGAAGATACAGATGTAGGAGGTATCGTCTACCATGCAAATTACTTAAAGTTTGCCGAGCGCGCGCGGACAGAATTGTTGCGGGAGCTAGGATTTAATCGATCCCAGCTCATGAAAGAGCGTGATAACCTATTTGTTGTGCGCTCGTGTGTGTTAAACTGCCTTGCGCCAGCTCGCTTAGATGATGTATTAGAAGTAAGAACTCGCCTTAAAAAAATGGGATATGCCAAACTCGATCTCTCCCAGATTATTTTTTGTGAGGATAAACTGATTGCAACGCTTGATGTTGTGTTGGCTTGCGTGAATTCAAAAGGCAAGCCTGTAAAATTAGATGACGCTTTGCGTCGTATGTTCATGAATTTGGAGAAAAAAGAATGAATACCCCTGCTGCCTTGCCCGACCTTGCTAACGTTGCTGCAGTAACGCAAGCTGTCACACATGACCTGTCCATTTGGGGTCTT
>Ga0172373_10000532_pt1 | contig 62175 bp, 54 predicted proteins | sample Lak10m_2_FD_114546 | JGI IMG/M metagenome (GOLD analysis project Ga0172373, IMG submission 114546) | Freshwater microbial communities from Kabuno Bay, South-Kivu, Congo - kab_092012_10m | ecosystem: Environmental > Aquatic > Freshwater > Lake | place: Democratic Republic of the Congo... | reverse complement strand
GCCAGGGCCGAAGAAGCACGAAGGGAGGCGACGACAACTACACCGAAGCCGAAGCGACAGTCATGAACCCGGATGGGGAGGTGTAATTGTCGCCGATGGGAGCTTGTAGTTGACGCCGGCCAGACATCGCCCCCAAGGTCGCGGCCGACCCCGCCTACCAAAACGCCAAGCTGAACACGCCGCAGACCGCACGAATCGAGCACGACAAGGCGCTTTCGAAGGTCATGCTCGAGCTGCTCAAGGACGACACCGAGGTCTACAAGCAGTTCGTCCAGAACCCGTCGTTCAAGCGCTTCGTGACGGACATGGTCTTCGGGCTGACCTCGGGCAGCGCGACACCGACGACGGACAAGCGACCCTCCTCGCGCCCGCTGCGCGGCAAGAACGAGCCGCTCGAGGAGCGGTTCGCGCAGTCGGCGGATCCGCGGGATCGGCTCGGCTTTGTGCTCCTCGGCCTGCTCGAGAAGACGCGGCGCATCACGCTCGGCGACGCGATCCGGGCAGCCGAGAAGGTGGGCCTGGGCGACGACGACGCGCTCGCGGCGGTGGAACGCCTGGCTCGACCGCAGACGGCGAGCCTGCGGAGGTTCTACGTCGACCGATCGGGCGCCCAGGCACGCATCGTCAGCGCCGAGGAAGTGCGCGAGCGCTCCGCAAAGGCGCCGGACAATCAGCACGTGTGGGCGTCGGTCATCGAGGTCGTCTGGGCAGCGAATGAGGCCGACGCGATCGCCGGAGGCACGGCGTGACCAAGGTTGACCCGGACTCCTCCCTCGAGCGGCTCCTCGGCCTCCTCGAGGGGCACAACTCCAACCTGAAGGACCTCCTGCTCGCGAAGACGGAGCAGGATTTCATCGGGGCTACGGAGGGTGCGATCGAGCGCGCGATGAAGACCATCGAGAACGGCTCGAAGGAGTACGCGGCGCTGAACGAGCCCGGCCTCTCGCATCTCCTCGCGGATTGCCTGAACCTCATGGGTTGGCGCGCGACCGCCGAGACCAACAACAACGGCCACGTCGACGTCGTCGTGGAGTGTGCGTTCGGCAGGCACTGGAAGTACCTGGGCGAGTGCAAGCTCCACAAGGGCTACCAGTACCACGTCGATGGGTGCGAGCAGCTCCTCGGCTACTCCACCGGCCGCGAGCCGCGCGCGTTCTGCATGGACTTCATCAACGCGACCGATGCCTTCAAGAAGATGACGAAGCTCCGTGCCGAGATGGACGAGAAGCTACCGCTCAAGCAGAAGGCGGCGGGCGCGGACCACAGCATCCGGGGCGGCTTCGTCACGAGCCACGACCACGAGAGCGGCGCGGTCGTCGAGATCCTTCACCTCGGATGCTCGGTGCCGAAGCCGTGAGGTCCGGCACCGCGGTCCCGCCGGAGATGCGGGCGCTCCGGCGACAGCGCGCCGCGGTGTTGCAAGTCGCTCGACACCTGTTGACCGCTCCGGGCGGCGCCCGCTGTTCTCGGGTCCCTCTCCGAACGCCGATCGGCGAGAAGCCCGCCGACGTGCGCGGCGAACATCGCGCGGAGGCCCGCGTTCAACGCCGCGCGCCGCGATCCTCCGAGGGCTCCCGCGCATTCGCGCGCTCTCGGCTCGACGGCACGCCGGACCTCGCCGAAGCGGCCCGGTCCCGGAGCCATTTCTTCCTCCTCGCGAACTTCGCGAGAGGCGTCAGTAAACAGCGGCCCCCGAGTGACCTGCCCCGGGAATTTCGGACCACCGATAACATGAGCGGGTCAGCCGCTTCGGAGGTCCGATGAAGAAGAGCCGTTTCACCGATGAGCAGAAGGTCAAGGCGCTGCGGGACGCCGACGCCACGAGCGTCGCGGGGGCGGCTGATGGTGTCGTCGTCGGGTGTTCCATAATATAGATTATGTTAACCCAGGCGCGACTCTACCATATTGCAATGCGGTTGGAATCGCGCCGCTCCGTTTGTAGCCTGGTCCATAGCGCCTTGCTCAGGAGCTGGGCACGAGCACCGCGTGCTAAGCTGCGCCGCCAGAGTGACTCGGCGTTGAGGTACTCGTCACGGAACATCCCTGGTCCGAAGAACCGATGCAGGTCACCTAGCCGCAGCCCTGCTGTGCCTTGCAAACGAGCACGGGATTCCGGTGAAGCTCGGTTTCAAGTACGCACCTTTGCAGGACTGAGGTGAGTATAGCTTTGCTTTGGCGCGCGAGTACGCCCCGATCGGGAACAGCTGCCCCAATGCCGACGAAAAGCACCTCCACAGTCTTTGATTGTGGTGCATCTTCTCGCAGACGCAAGAACCCTTCATCGTAACTCTTGTCTCGGGTCACGAAGAAGTACTTCTTGTTCTTCTCTACCAGCTCTGGTTGGTAGCGAAAGCCTTCTATATGAAGGTCCTCGAGAGCCTTATCGATGCAGCGATCAGGAATAGAACCTACAGGCAATTCTACTTCATATCCAATGAACCAGAGTGGATCACCGAGAAGACAGCTCGTCGTGACGAATAGCACTATCAGTTCGATGATAGTCTTCACCATGGAAACCAGAAGGGCCTTGGAGGGGCTGACATTGGTCCCTTTTCCAGATAGTTCCAGTTGTGAGTGTTTCCGGTCACAGCCTTGGATACTCGCCTGTTTTCATGCGACTGATGGGCCACCTCGCTGCACCAGTGACATGAGCTGCGCCTCCGATGAGAACGACAGCTCCACCCTGCCCTGCCCGTCCTTCTGGCGCCTGATGACGACCGGCATCCCGAAGAGCGCCCGGAGCTGCTCGACGAGTGGGTCGGCCTTCGGCGTCTTCGCCTTTGGCTCGGGCTTCGGGTCGCCGCGGAGCTCGGCGAGGTAGTTGAACACCTGTCGCTGGCTCTTGCCGAAGATGATGGCCAACTGCGGCGACAGCGCCTTCTCCCCCTTCTTCGGACGACCCACTGTCGCGCGGAACCCAGCGGCCTTCAGCTTCTCGACGACCTCGCGGACCTCCTCCTTCGAGAAGTCGGTGCGCTTCTCGTTCTCGGTGGCCTCAACGGCGAGGGCGCGGCTGCGGTCTTCCTCGGCGTCGAAGGGCATGCGGCGGACGGGCACGCCCTTGTCGAAGCCGTGCGCCTTCCAGCCGGCGGCGATGCGAGCGTGGTCTTCAGCCTCGAGGTCAGGCCACTCCTCAGCAACGGCCTCGACACTGCCCGACACCGCCCGCAACAGCGCAAGCGCGGCCCGACGGTGCTCACCGGCGAGGAGCCGGCCCTTCATGTCGACGGCGGGCGGCTGGATGAGACCGACCGTCGCGATCGACGCCGCGAGGTCCTTCATGTGCGACGGACGCAGCACGCGCAGGTCGCTCTGCCGCGCCACAATGTCGTCGAGGCTCACGACCTCGTCGTTGCGCTCAGCCGGCGCGGGTGGTGACGACGACGGTGCGCTGCCCTGCCCTGCCCCGACGAGGGCGTCGGCGCGGGCGAAGCGCGCCTCGATGGGAGAGGTCTGGGTGGCGACGGTCGAACGCTCAGCGTGCAGCGAGCTGCGCAGCGCCGAGAGCTGCGCCTGACGCTTCACGTCGACGGGCTTGTTCTTCTTCGACATCGTTCACCCGGCCTTCTTGATGCGGGACATGCGCGCGCCCTTGCGCTTCGGCAGGCCCACGAGCTCGAGGATCTCGGTGACGGCAGCGTCGACCTCTTCACGGGCGACGTTGTCTCGGCCGTCGACAGCGGTGCCGCCAAGGGGCATGCCCTGGGCGTAGGCAACGCGCGAGGTGAAGCAGGACTTCGTCAACGGCACAGGCGTTTCGGCGAGCACCGTGAGGGCGTCGGCCATCAGCGTCGTGTTCTGCAGCATCGTCGGCAGCAGGCGAGCCTGCAGGTCGGGCACCTCGCCAAGGAGCTGGAACAGGCGCTCCAGCGCCCACAGCTCACCCGGCCGCGGAATGACGGGGACGATGGCCAGGTCCGAGATGAGCAACGCCGACTGCGTCGCCGGCGACTCCACCGCGGGCGGGCAGTCGATGATGATCACGTCGAAGTTCTCGACGTGGTCACGCACCATCCGGTGCACGTTGGCCTTCGCCGCTGCGAGGTTGATGACCGTCGCCGGAAAGGGCGTGTCGTCCGGCGCCGAAGCACCCCATCGGGTCGCCGTGCCCTGGGGGTCGGCATCCACCACGAGGACCTGGTAGCCGCGGACGGCCATGCCGGCGGCGAGGGTCATGCAGGTGGTCGTCTTGCCGCTGCCCCCCTTCTGGTTGCAGACCGTGATGATGCGAGACGTCATCGGAGCCTCCGGGCGCCGCGTCCCAATGCGCTGCGCCACCGCTCAGCACACGAAATGCTGAAGCGACTGCACTATTTCATGGCCTGATCCGGCGGCGCAAGCAGAAATCATGCAGCGCTTCAGGGTTCAAGGCAGTGCGCCCTCAGAGGAACAGCCGGTGCTTTTCAAGGTGGTCGAGGACGGCCCGGTGGGCCTCCCATCCGTCGAGGAGCGGCTCTTCCTCGTAGCCAAGGAACGCCGGTGCCGGCGGCGCCACGCCGTCGAGCAGATCGGCGTCGGACGCGCGGCCTACGACGATGCAGGCGTGCCGGTGACGGGTGAGCATCACGCACAGCCGGCCCGGGTCGAGGTGGAAGGCGTCGACGTCGGGGAGCCCGGCGAGCGGGTGCCAGGCGACGACGACCTCGAACTCCAGCCCCTGCAAGCGGTTCGCCGTGTCGACGTGGACGTCGGTGAGGCCGGCTTCATCGAGGGTCGTGCGCAGCATGTCACGCTGGAGCGTGTGCGAGACGGCGACGGCGACCTGCTTCGGCTGCAGCGCATGGAGCGTCTTCACCTTCTCGCAGCGGACCCGCGGCTGGCGCTCGAACAGGCGCGCGATGAGGCCGACGATGGCCTCGACGGCGGCCGGGTCGCTCACAAGCACCGGCTCGTCGGGCAGCACGAGGTGGGCCCAGCCGGACTTCGACGCCTCGTTCAGCGCAGCGTCGAGCGCGGCGGTGGCCTTGCCTTTGCCCGCGTCGAGCACCCAGGCGCGGTCGCCCACCGACGTCGCCGCGTCGAAGTCGAGGCCCGGGTAGAAGTGCCTGGCGAGCGACGCAGCCGACGGCGGCAGGCGGCGCGTGATGGGCAACGGCACAACCGGCGTCGACGGATGGTTGCGGAGCAATACGCCGACGGCCGTCTGCAGCGGGTCTTCAGCGAGGCCGCGCCAGAGACCGGCGTCGACGGTGGTGAAGGGCGAGAGCTGGCCGGAGTCGCCGACGAGGAGCTGCCGCTTGGCGAGGTTCGAGACGTGGAAAAACTTCGCCGAGTCTGCCTGGTAGGCCTCGTCGATGATCAACGCGTCGCGCGCCCCGAGCTTGTCGGCGCTGTAGGCGAGCTTGTCGAGGGTGGCGAGCACGATGGGCTCAGCGTCGGCCTGGTCAGCCTTGCTGGTGCAGGTCACGTTCTTCAAGGCGCTGAAGCGATACGACGGGTCCTGCGACGTGGCATGCAGCACGACGAGGGGCAGCGCCGGGTTGGCGCGGGCGAGGCCCTCGACGAGGTCCGCGATCTGGGCGTTCGTCGGCGCCGACACGAACATCCTCTTCTTCTCGGCGGCACGAAGGACGGCGGCGCGCACGAGCGAGCTCTTGCCGGCGCCCGCCGGCGCCCGCGCCACGATGGCCGGGTCTTTCCCCGCCATGAACCGCGACACGACCTGTTCGACGGCGGCGTCGGCTTTCGAGACGACGGTCTTGTTTGTCATGGGACCGAGGCCTCCACGTCCTGGTCGATGGGCTGCAGTGGCGCCACGGTGGCCGGCTCCGGCGTGTGGCTCCATGGGATCGCCTCGGGCAAGTGGGGCCGCTTGATGAAGGCCGGCGGGGGCCGCAGGAAGAAGGCGACGTCGTCGACCTCGGGGAGGCGTTCCTTCTTCATGCCGCCGGTGACCTTCAGCACCACGTCGACGCCGTTCTTGTGTCGCGTCGTCGACTCGACCTCGACCGTGACCTTCGCGTTCGACGCCCAGCAGAGTCGCGTCTGCGCGGGAAGCAGCGACCCGGTACAGCGGATGACGACGATCGGACGAGTCAGCGTGCGCCCCTTTGCCGACTTCTCGCTGGCCTCGAGGTCGACCTTGATGATCTTGCCACGCAGCCCACGCCCCTCGAGGACCTGCTCAGCGGCGAGCATGGGGTCGTCATAGATCCACGCGCTCTCGAGCCGGGCCTGCCGGTCCTCGAGCATCTGGCGCTCCCAAATCAATTGGCGGGTCGTCGCGCGTGCGCGGCTTCGCTTGCCTTCCTGCTGACGTTGCAGCTCGCGGTTCCAGGCGCCGACGTCGTCGGTCCACCGCTCAGGCGCGGTCGGTGCCTCTTCGAGCGACCGCAGCAGCGACACCGCCCGCCAGCCCACCGCCCACGCCGGCTGCAGGTGGGCGGTCCAGTGGGCGACGATGGCCTGCTCTGCGGCAGCCATCGCCTTCTTCTGCGCCGCCGACGGCGATGCACGGCGCGCCAGGTTGTAAGCCTCGACGAGGGTCGCGAGCTTCTCGTCTTCGTTCGGGTCGGTGACCGGACCGGGCTCGACGTGCTCAGCGGCGAGGGCCGCATCGTGGGCGTCGACGCCGTCGTCCGGTCGGATCCAGGCCGAGAGCGCGGCGAGCTGCTGGTTCTCAAGGGTCGACTGGCCGGTGACCCAGTGAAACGACAACGCGTCGGTGAGCGGCACGACCAATTGCTGGCCGGGCATGCGGGCGTAGCGACCGAGGAAGAAGAACAGGCGGGCGAGCCGGATGACGTCGGCGGGGACGGCCCACTCACCCGTCGTCTCGGAGAAAGCAAAACGTCGCCCCCAGCGACCGAGCAGGTCAAGGGTCGCGGGATTCGGCACCACGAACTGGGGCGCTCCCTTCGGCGACGTCGCCTTGTCGATCACGGGCAGGAGCTCACTCGCCATGGCGTGAAACGCCGTGACCGAGAGGGTCCGGTTGCGCGGCTCGGGACACACCACGTGGTGGAGGTCTTTGGGACCGAGGCCCCACGCCACCGACGCCATGCTGAAGGGCTCGCCGGCGAGCTGGTAGCCGAAGAGGAGGATGGGCTTCTTCTCGAGGTGAACGTGCCGGAAGGTCGTCCGCCGCTGGGCGCGGCTCTCGACGTGGGCGCGGGCGCCAAGAAGCGTTGTCATCACGCTCATGTGCGGTCTCCGCCGCCGACGTCGGCGATCAGATCGTTGGCGAACGTGAGCATCTGGGCCACCGCCTGTTCGCCCGCCTTCGCCTTCGCCCCGTCGGCGAGGGAGACGGCACGCTTGAGGCTCGACACGCCGGGGAGCGTCCGCTCGACGGCGGATCCCATCACACACGGCGACGACGTGGCCTGAGCGTGGGCCCGGCAGTACCTGGCGAGGCCGCACGACGACAGACAGCCGGGCGCATAGGCGTTGCCGACGTCTTCGCGCAGGATGTCGAGCTGGGCGAGCCGCCGCTTCGCCGGAACGGCCTGCCACGCGGCCGCGTCGGCCTTCGCCTGCGCCGATGGCGAACCCGAGGTGGCGGCCTGCTCGCGCTCGGCCTTCGTGCGGGGGTCGAAGGTGCGGGTGGCCGACAACGTGTCGAGGACATCGAGGGCCCGCGGCGCGCTCGCCAGCAGTCGACGGCTGCGCTCGATGCGGCTGCGGACCGACTGAAGGGAAAGCATCGGGCTCAGCGCCATGTTCCTGGGCGTGATGATCATGGCCTCACGCGACACGAGCGTGGTTGGGTCACCGCCACACGCGGCAACCATCTCCTCGAGGAGCAGGATGTACGTGGCAGCCTGGTCGAGGGCACTGCCGAGTTTGTCCGGCTCTGTGCGGCCGTCGACGACGGGAAAGCTCTTCATCTCCCCGACGCGAAGCTGCTCGCTCGTCCGGGCCGCGATCGCATCGGCCTCGAAGTACCAGCGTTGCCCAAGAATCTCGGCGCTGAGGACGCCGCCATCGATGAGGTTCGGCGCTGACGCCTTCTTCTTGACGTGGGCTTCAACGATGGACCGGGTCTCGTCGGCGCGCGTCGCCATCCCGGCGCTGTTCTTCTCGTGAAGCTCGCGCAGGTTCTTCGTCTTTGCCGCCTTGGGGAAGTCGAGGTGCTCCTCGAGCAACGCCCGGAGCGGGGCGTAGTCGTTCGCCTTGACGTTTGCCTCGAAGGTCAGGCCCCGGGTGATGGCGAATGGTGACTGCCCGAACGGCGCCGACATCGGCGTGCCCTGGAGGTAGCTGTCGAGGTCGACCTCAGCGGTGAATGCGAGCGTAGCGAGGCCACAGCCCGGGTTCTGGCCGAAGGCGGCCAGGGTGCGGACGCTCCTGCGCTTGCGGGGCGCATCGCCACGGACAGATTCCGCGCGCTCTGCCTGGGACTTCTTCACGACACCACCCCTTCCGCGAAAACCTAGCCCAACAGGTCACCATGCCGGCAATCTGCGTCTCTTGCCGTTCTGAGCTGAGGCTCAGCCAAGGCAGTCGCCGATCGCGCACCCCATAAGCGCAAGGCCTGCCCGCTCGCGGTTTGTAGTCATGGTGCACCAAGCCCTGCCGTGAACATCTCGAGGCCGAACAGGCCTGAGGGTGGGAGCAGACGATGAACGTGCGTTGACAGCTCGATCGGGGGCCGGTGGGCATCGAGGACCTCCTGTAGTCATTGAGACGCAAGCGGGCGGCGGTGCTGACCGCGCGCGCAGATCGCGCAGTCGCCCCGGCCTGCCGGGCTGCGACGGGTCATGTCGCACGGGGGTCTATAGGAGGGTGCACTCGTCGCGCGGAGAACCCACCCACCCCCAAACCCGCACCCAGAGGTCCGGATGGAATGCCACGCCCCGATGTCTCCCCTCGCTCTCCCCGTCGATTCGGCCGGCACGCTCGATCCCAACTGTCACGCACCAACCTCACGGGGTCGATCGCCCCGCGCCCGCCGGCAGGGGCCCACCGCATCGTCGCCGCTCCAATTCTGGGCCCTCCGCCTGGCTCCCGCCGGCAGCCCCGACCACGACGCCTGGGCCGCCGCTCTCTACGGCTGGCTGGGCGAGGTGGCCCGCTCGTATCTCGCGGTGCGCTTCCCGCGTGCTGACGCCTGGACCCGGGAGCAGGTCCGCACCGAGGTCTGGGGCCGTTGGGTGTCGCGGGCGCCGTCGCCGGTACGGCCCTTCACGTCGGACGTCGAAGTAGAGGCCTACGTCTGCCGGTCACTCCACAACCAGGTGGTTTCCATCCTCCGCATGAAGGCGAGGCGGAAGCGCATTCTCTGCGAGCGGGCCATCGAGGTCAGCGCCGCCATTCATCGGGGCGCCGATGGCGGGGAGACCTTCAGCGACGGCGAGCTCGACCCAGCGGCCCTCGCGACGGCGCTCAAGGTAATCGAATCCAGGATCCCGACGCTCCTCGCGGGGCGGCGCGCAAGCAGGATTGTGGAGGTCCAACGGCTCTTTCGGGAGCGGCTGGCTACCATTTCGGGGGCCTGCTCATTTGACGATCTTGTCGTCGGCCTTGTCGCCGACGGGATGACGCCGCGCACCGCCGGCAATCGGCTGCGCCAGCGCTACCACCGGGCGGGACGCGATCTGATCGACGGCCTCGCGGCGCAGCACCAGGACGTGACCCTCCATGGTTCGTTCGATCGGGAACTGCTCACCCGAGTCGTCGAAAGCCTGTTCTCTGACCGCCCCGGGCGTCTCTGAACCCAACAACCACGATGGCTGGCGCCGCGACTTCACCGCGCTGATGGCTCCTGCCCCCAGAGGCGCTGCCGCCGCCGGAGGGCGCGGGCCGGCCGATGAATCCCGATCTGTCAGCACCGCGCGGATCCTTCGTCTCACGGGCATGGAGGCCGTGATGACTGAACTTCTCGCGCTGGTGATGTTTGAGTTGGTGGCGGCCGCGTGGCTCCGCGTCGTACCGACGGTCGTCGTCACGGTCCGTCGCCTTCACCTGGGCGCGAGCGGGCTCGCCCTGCCCGGCGTCGTTCTCATCCGTGACGGCGCGGGTGAGCATGTGCTCCGACACGAGCTCGCCCACCAGGATCAGTACCGCCGCTACGGCGTCACCGGGACGGCACTCCGCATCGGTGGCCACTACGTCCTCGAGCTCGCTCGCGCCCTCCGCGCGACGAAGGAAGTTCCCTCCTTCTACAGCCTCTGGGCGAGGCATCCGCTCGAGGTCGAGGCGAACAGGGCAATGTGTCGTTGTGGGCCGCTCGCGCGGCACGTCGCCGTCAACACCACCTGTCATCGTCGGCGCTGACGCCGTCGGTGGCAACAAGGATTTCATGATTCGGTGCGACGAATTCTGTCGCACCATCCTGTCACATGAACGATACCGAATCGCGCGGTGACGACGCGATCGGGTGGAGGCATTCATGGCGCGCTATCGCCCTCGCATCGAGCCGTCTTTCACGAGCATTGTCGAGCTCGACCATGAGGCGCGCCTGTGGTTGGCACGGGCCTGTCTCGCGCGGCTGCGCAACGACCCCGAAGAGGAGGACCTGCCGGCCCTGATCGCTCGCGGCATCGGCGTCCCGCACGAGTTCCCGATCGATCTCGATGACGAAGACCCAAGGCGTCACCGGCGCATGATCCCGGACCGCAAGCAGCTTCTGCCAGCGCTTGAGGCGCGAGTGACGGTGCTGGCAGAACTGTGTCAAGGCCACGGCGAGCTCACGCGGGTCGCAGGGCGCATCACGCGCTCCATGGGCCTCGAGGACCTGGAGGTGCGGACCCTCGCCTTCATCGCCGCGTCGCAGCTCTACGACGAGTTCGAAGAGCTGGGCCGGGTGGGCAGTGACTATTCCACGCGTCGTGACTGGGTGGCGACGGCGGCGGCCGCGGTCGACACCTCGACGCAGGCGATGGCGGAGGTGCTCTCACCGAAAGGGCGTCTGATCGCGTGTGGCCTCATTCGACCGTCGGATGGGCGCGGACGCGGCATCACCTGGACCCTGCCCCAGGCCGTGCAGTCCCTCTTCTCCCGTGAGCCGCCGGACGAGGACGAGATCCTCCGGCGGCTGTTCGCCATCGGCGAGAAGCCCCGCTTCACGCTCGCGAACTTCAGCCACCAGCCTGGCCTCGACGTGGCGGTGACGCTCATCACCAGTGCCCTCGCTCGTGGCGAAAAGGGCATCCACGTGTTGCTGCACGGGCCGCCAGGAACGGGCAAGAGCGAGCTCGCCCGCGCGGTCGCCGCTGCCGTAGGAGCGCGCCTCTGCGAGGTCCCGACGCGTGACGCCGACGACGACGCCATGCGGTCCGATGAGCGGGCGGCCTCGCTGCGGCTGCTCGACGCCATCGGCACGAGCGTCGACGCTGGCCGCTTCTGCGCCCTGGTTGACGAGGCCGACGACCTCCTGCCGACCCGGAGCCGGTCGGTCTTCAGCGGAGTCTTCGAGTCGACGGTGACCAACAAGGCCTACTTCAACGAGCTCCTCGAACAGATGCGGATGCCCGTCCTGTGGACGGCCAACGATGCGGCGAGCCTGGACGAGGCGCATCTGCGGCGCTTCTCGGCGATCATCGAGGTGCGCTCGCCACCACGGGCCGAGCGGGCCCGGATCGCGCGCGAGCACGCCGCCCGCCACGACATCGATGCCGTCGCTCTCGACTCGGCCGTCGATGAAGAGGCCCTGCCAATCGCCTCCATCGAAACGATCGCGCGCAGCGTGGCCCTCTGCAGCGCCGCACCCCTGCCCGACGGCGTGACCCGACCGCGACCGACCGCCGTCGTCCGGCAGCTCACGCGCGGCTACCTCGGCCTCGTTGGCGGCACGACGAAGGGGCGCCCCCGCCCGACGCGGCTGGGCTTCGACCCATCGCTGCTGAATGCCTCCGTCGACCTCGACGGCGTCACGGCGCGGCTGCGGGAGTACCCCCAAGCGACGATCCTTCTCACAGGTCGGCCGGGCACCGGCAAGTCGGCGTGGGCCAGGCTCGTCGCCGATGCTCTCGGCCGACCGCTCCACGTGCGGGCGCCGTCGGACCTCATGTCGAAGTACGTCGGCGAGACCGAACAGAAGCTCGCCGCCGCCTTCGCCGCCGCCGAAGCGGAGGACGCCGTGCTCCTGCTCGACGAGGTCGACACCTTCCTGTTCCCGCGCGACCGGGCCGAGCGGAGCTGGGAGGTCTCGCACACCAACGAGATGCTCGTCCGGGTCGAGAGCTTCCAGGGCATCCTCATCGCAACGACGAACGCAACGGACCGCGTCGACGACGCCATCCACCGCCGCTTCGACCTCAAGGTGGAGCTGTCGCCGCTCACTGCGCCACAGCGGGTGCGGATGGTGGGGCTCCTCTGTGAGGCCCTCGACCTGCCACCACCGGGCGAGCTCGAGGTGGCGCGGCTGCGTCGGCTCGAAGGGCTGTGCGCCGGCGACGTCGTCGCGGTCGAGCGGCGGCTGCGCTTCGCGCCGGTCGAAAACCCGCGCGGGCTGATCGACGCCCTCACAAGCGAGGTCGAGCACCGCCGCGACCACCGCAGCCCGATCGGCTTTCTGGCCTGATGACCTGTGCTTCCATGGAGCTGCCATGACGCGCGCACGACCTGGTGAGCCGCAGACGCTCTTTGCCGCCGCCATGACACTGGCAGCCGAGCTGCGGCCGAAGTCCGTCGAAACGGTCGGGTCCCGCGCCGCTGCCGAGGCCGCCTGGTCTGGCCTGCCCGATGGGGCGCGGGCTGCTCTCCGGAGCCGGGGCGCGGCCCACGGACTCGATGGAACCGACACGCTGCGTCTCGTCGACGAGGCCTATTGGTCGAGACCCGAGCTGCTCCTCGAGAAGTTCCGCCGCTCCGAGCTCTCCCACATCGTGAGCCGGGCGAACGAGCCGGGCCTCGCGAGCGAGCCCACCAACATCGTCCTTGAGCCGGCGGCCAGTCATGCGAACCAGGCGCGGGGCGCCGCCGACATGAGCCACGCCGAGCTCGAGGACGTCGTCTCCGCCGGCGACCGCCTCGACGCCACGCTCCTCGGGACCGACCTGTCGTCGGTGGAGATGGGCCGCGTCTACGTCGACTTCGGCACGACGCTCAAATCCGTCGGCCTCTTCGGCTACTTCCTGCCGCGCGCTGTCTATGTCGACCTCATCCACGTGGGCCGGTCGCTCTTTGGCGAGGCGCGCCGCGCGCGCTCATCAGCTGAAAGGGACGCTGTCAGACGGAGGGTCATCAAGGAGGCGCGGCGCTTTCTCCGGCAGCACGGGAGCGCCATCGCGGCAGCGTTCCTCCTCACCCTCGTGGCGGTGCATGTGCCGTTGGTGACGTCGATGATCGCCGCCGCCGGGCTTGGCTCTTTGACGGCGGTGCTCCTCAGCGTCATCGAGCCGTGGATCGCGCGCCTGACGCGGATGCCCTACCTCGCGCCGCTGCGACGGAGCCTTGAGGCCGTGGGGCGGACCGTCGCCATCGTGCGGAGCGCCCTCCGGGCCTTCGTCGAGGCGATGCTGAAGGCGAGGGACATGCTCGTGGAGGCCGTGCGCCGGGGCGTCGATCTCGTCTGCGTGGCCCTGGGCCGAGGCGTCGAGCTGCTCCTCGAGGCGCTCAACGCCAGCCGGGTTACGGCGTAACAGCGCGGAGAGCCCGGTGGGTGCTTGGACCGTGCGGGCGCCGAACGGCAAGGCAGCCGTGGGCTGACGGCGGCGTGTGCTTCGACCAGGCTTCGGCGTAGCCTGAGGCATGACCGAGCTTGCCGACATGGCCGATCAGCTCTCCAAGAGCGCAGCTGGAATCCCGAAGTTGGAGAAGGAGCTTCGCAGCTGCGCCGCCGCGCTCCGCCTTGGGGAGCACGGCATGTTTCTCAACCGCGCTCGAACAACTGCGGAGAGCATCTTGAAGGCGGCATTGAAGAAGGCCGGGACGGAGGTGCCACCCGCCCAGCTTCAATCGCTGATCGAGCACTCAGGCAAGCTGCAGCTGCTCCCAAAGAATGTCAGGAACCACGTCGAGACGATCCAGAAACACGGAAACTACGGCTCCCACGGCCAGAGCGACCTGCTGGACCATGCGTCGCCGGACAGCGACGAAGATCTCAAGTACGACGCCGATGCGACGCTGACAGGCTTGAAGGTGCTGGTCTCCTGGTTTGTCGTGAAGCATGGGCCGACCGCCCTATCGGCACCGGAGCCCGGCCCACCGGCTGTCCCCGTGGATCATGTCGCTTCAGCAGCGCAAGGCGGCGGCAAGGCGGCAACACCCCTTCCGCCCGCCGCGATGGCTGTTGCCGTTCCGAAAGATCTTCTTTCTGTGGCCGATCTCGCCCGCGCGCTCGTGAAGAAGCTTGGCGAGAGCGCGGCGAGTCTGGTGCGGCAGGCCCTGGGCCGCACCACTGGCGGCAGCTTGAGCCCACAGATGATGAACGAGGTGCTCAAAGAGATCGGGCTGCAAGACAAAGCTGATGGCGTGTGGACGCTCACGGAGCAGGGTCGCGCACTCGGCTTTGAGACATCGCACACAGACTGGCGCGGGGAGACGATCCGACACGTGAGGTGGAAGCCGGAGACCGAAGAAGTGCTTGAGCGTGAGCTGCTCCGTCGCATCGGTGTCGCTCCCGCGCCCGGAAGCGACGGCGCGAACGATGTATCGGGTCAAGAAGCCCGCGACGACTGGCTGAGCGCCACACAGATTGGCGAGAGCCTGCGCGAAGAGCTCAGCGTCGGTGGCTGCAATCTGCTTCGGGCGGAGCTGGGCCGTAAGGGAGAGACCGGCAGTGTCAGCCCTCAAATGGTGAACGAGCTGCTCGAACAGATGGGATTCGTTGTGACTGTCGGCGAGCAGCGCCGGCTCACGGAGTTGGGTGCCCAATACGGCCAGGAGCGCGGGGCACTAGGCCGCCCAGAGGTCCGCATCCTTCAATGGGATCCGTCAACGGTGGGAGAAGTGGCCCGCCACGCGCGCAAGCTTCTCGGAACCAAGGAGCTGAAGGCAGCCGCTGCCGAATCGGCCTTCAACTTTAGTAGTGTGGGCGAGCTCTCAGGAGCAAAAGCGCTCAGCTACGACCTCATCTGGTTCATCTCCGACGTCACCGGCAATGCGGAATCGCTGGTCAAGCGCCAGCTCCGCAAGTTCAGCATGAAGAAGGTCAAGACGATCTTCGACTTCTACAACCCGGATTTCCTCGCGAAGGTGACCGTCCGCCGAGCGCTTGACTACGACATGAGCGAGGCGATCGCTGCCCATGTCCGCCTTGACGAAGGCGCGGTGCGAGGCCGCCTCAAGAAGGTCGAATCTGGGAACACCAGAGTGGCAACAGTCTTTGCGAAGGAGTGGTAGGTCTACGTGTCGAGGCGTGGTCGCAGGGGTCGTTGGTAGCGCGCGAACGAACCGCCCGTCGGACAGCCCCGCGCGCCCGATGCGGGCGGGTCAACCCCGGGCGACGACGGCGACGAAGTGCTCGGTAACGATGTCGACAGGGAGGCGGGACCGGCGCCCCTCGGCGAGCCGGGGCGCGCCGCCGACCGTGGAGCCGCCCCCCCAGCCAGGCTCAAGAGCGTTCATCCGCGCGAAGAAGGCGACGACGTCGTAACCAACGAACTCGGAACGCTTGCCGATGGTGAAGGCCCGCGTACCGCCTTCGGCGGGCTCGTGCAGGACGCCGACGTCGGCGACGGCATAGAGCCCCGCCATGCCGGCGACGCGGCCGTGGACGAGGGCGCCCGCGGCGTCGAGCCAGAAGGCATCCGTCTCCGGGACCGGGGGCAGCGCGACCGCCACGTCGACGGGCGCACCGCTCGCGAGCCAGGCGTCGAGGACGGCAAGCTTTTCGTGGAGCAGCGCGAGGTCTTGGGTCGCGGTCGTCGGGGTGAGGGCGCGGTGCAGCGGCAGCGGCGGCCCGACCGCCGGGCCGAGGGCGTCGACCCGACCGACCCGCTCCACAAGGGCGCGGACCCGCTCGGCGTCGGGGCCACGCAAGAGCCCGGGCCGCAGCAGGAGCCAGGCGGCGACGACGGTGTCGCCGTCGACGTCGTTGACGAAGAGGGTGAAGCCACGCGGGTCGAGGCCGACAAGGAGCGAGTCGCGGACCTGCTCGCAGGTCGAGAGGGCGATGTGGCGCAGGACGCCGTCGTGGTGGTCGAAGGAGTAGCGCTGCTTCGCGTTGTCGAAGGCGGCGCCGCGCACAGCGCCGTCGAGCGCGATCGAGCGGGGCGGGAGCGCCTCGAGGGGCCAGGTGCGGCCCTGCTCGAAGACGATGGTCGGTGGGGCGGAGGTCGAGCTGTTCATGAGGGGAAGACGCGCCGATCGCAGGACGTAGACAGCCCGAACGCGGGCGGCGGCCAGACGGTGCCGCGTCGGCGCCGACGCCGCAACGGACGACGACGACGGGAGGGGAGGTGGCTCGGAGCAGCGACGGACTTCAGTCCTCGTCGCAGTCCCACGACGACCAGTCGATGTCGTCGGCGCCGGTGCCCTCGGGGGCGAGGTCGTCGAGGTCGGCGAGCAGGTCGACTCGGGAACAGCCGCCCCGGGTCTCCAGCCAGACTTCGCGAAAGAGCTCGTCGAGGTCGTCGTCGTCGCGCGGCGGGGAGCCGGGCGCGCGCGACGGCGCCGTTGTCGAGTGGGGCGGGGAACGGGTGGTGCGGATGGTCATCGCTTGCTCCGAGGTGGGTTCTGGCGTTGCGTCTGGGCAAGGTCGGACAGGCGGTCGCGGACGTCGGGATCAACGCGAGGGTCGCGCGAGACCCGGTCGAAGCCACGAGCCCGTGCATTCCGCTCTTTCGCGAGGGCTTCGTGGGCCTTGCGGGCCTCGCGGCGGGCCCGGGCCCGGGCGTCACGGACGGCGGCCTCGCGCTCTCGGCGCTCACGCTCCTCAACGTGGTCGACAATCAGCTTCGTGGCGCCCCTGATGACAAGGGCAGAGATGACGAGGGGGAACACCGGGAGCATCACTCCACCTCCAGGCCAGCGGTGAGGCGCGACTGCCGCGCGCGGGACACGAGCCGAGCGAGGTCTTCAGCCTCGCCGGCGAGGGTGCGCTCCAGCAGGTCGACGAGCCGGTGCTGGAGCGCGGGCTCGACGTGGGGGAGCGCCTTGAGAAGGGCGTCGACGCGGGCGGTGCGCTCGCGGGCGAGGCCCGTGATCAGACCACGGAGCTCCTTCGCCAGGCCGACCTCGAGCTCGGCGCGGCGCGCCACCCGGCGGGTCTCCTCCTTCGCCTGCACGATCTCGACGAGCGCCCGGCTGAGGTCGCGGGCGAGGGGGGCGGCGAGGGGGACGATGGCGGTGGTCATGGCGCTCCGCGTGGCGGTCGGGGGCGGGATGCGGGTCAAGGCGCGGGTCATGGCGTGCTCCACTTCGTGTTCTGAGAGACGGCGCCGGTGGGCACTGCGGACAGCTCAGCCCGTGATCCAGCGAACGGCGGCGCGCAGACCGTGCTCGACCGAAGCCTGGGCCGCTGACGCAGCGGCCCGCCGGACCGCGCGACCGACCGGGTCCCCGGCCAGGATCCCTCCGAGACCGCCGTCGAGGGCGTCGCTGGTAGCCCCGACGAGGGCCCTGACGACGGCAGCCTCGGCCTGGCGGCTGCGGGCCCGGCGGGTCGTGATCTTCGTCGAGAAGTGCTCACAGTTGTTGTGGAGCAGGTGGTAGCCACCCTGGCCGAGGGCCTTGCGGGCCCGGGCGGCGATTGCTGCGGCCTCGGCCTTGCCGGCCCGCCGGACGACCTCGATGCGACCGCCATTGGCAAAAGCGCGGCGGGTGGTCTCACAGACCCGGGCGTCGAGCTTGCGGTGGGGCTCGCCGGCGAAGTGGATCACGCGGCCGCCGCCCACGTCGACGCCGTGGTGCCAGTAGCCAAACCGGTAAACGCGAATGTGGTCGCCTTTCGCCATGCTGCCTCCCGTGGGAGAGACGCAGGCCAGCGGCGCTGCGGACAGCTCAGCCCCTGGATGAGCTGGCCCGCGGCTGTCACCTCCACACTCCGGCTCATCAGCGTCCTGCGCCCACAGTTACGAAGCGCCGACGGGGGAGCACGACCGCCGTGAGCGCGCCGTCTTCCCAGACGCCGCTGCCGGTGTCGATCATGATGGCGTGGCCGGCATCCAGCGGCTCGCGTAGCAACGTGTGGCCGCTGATCACAGTCCCATCGAGCACCGCCATGTCCTCAGCGGCGCGCTTCGACCACAAGAAGTCATCGGGAGCCTCCCGCGCGAGCGCTTCCATCCGACGGACCGGATCCTCCACAGTCACCGCGGCACCATCGACGCCAGCGTGAGCGAGCCAGAACGGAACCCCGTCGACGATGAGCCGCATCGCTACCGGCAGTGCGTCGAGCCAGGCGCGGTGGGCCTTGGGAATCGTGGCGTGCCCGTGCTTGAGCGAGGCGCTTGAGCTCACGTCGATCCCGTACGAGGCGAGCGTCGCGCGACCGCCGATGTGGGGCATCAGTGCAAAAGAGTCGAGTCCGGCGCCATGCGCGTAACGAACAAACCACTCCTCATGGTTCCCCCGCACGCCGCGCGCGCCCCGTGCGCACAGCAGCTCGACAACGCCACGACTGTCGGGGCCACGGTCGATGACGTCGCCGACGACGAAGATCGGCATGTGTCCGGCAGGGTGCAGGACGTCGAGGCGGGCGAGGAGCAGCGAGAGGAGGTCAAGGCATCCGTGGATGTCACCGATGACGGCGACCGGACCGTCGAGTTCAACGGTGTCGACACGTCGCCACGAGAGCTCATCGATCTGAGTCATTGCTCCTCCGTGGCCAGTGCACCCAGGCGATGGGTGGAGACAGCAAGACCGCGGCAGCGGTCTCAGTGGGATGACGCAAGACGCGGGGTCTGTTGACCGATCGGCGAGCAGCCTTGCCCGCTATGACCGTGCGGCGACGTTCGTCGACGTGCTGGCGGCTCGCACGGCTGCGGCGAAGTCGAGCGGCATCGGCAGAAGCACCTGCACCGCCGGCCCCTCGAGCGATGAGAGGAACCGGGTCACGGTGCCCAGCTCGTCCTCGTAGCCTTGCATGACGAGCACAGCGCGCGACGCAGATCGGAATCGATCGGTCTGGGCCCACCTGCGCAGCCCATGCGCGATGGGTGACAACACGTTGCCCGACGGCCGCTCCACGATGTTGACGTGGGGCAACGACGACACCCCGAGCGTCGCGGCGAGGTGCGCCGGCAGGCAGATGACGTCAGCGCCATCGACGGCCGCCCGATCCAGCCGGGTGGCCAGGATGCGGTGCGGACCGATGGTGAGGGCGGGCGGTGCGAGGGGTGGCGGGGTCGACGGATCACCTTCGATCCACGCCGCGACGGTGCGCCGACGGTCGTGGACCAGATCGAAGTGCCGATCGCTCACCCAACCCGTGAAGACCTGGCCCACGCGCGAATACGGCGGCGCCGGCTGGAGCCGTGGCCAGTGCGGGTCGAGGGGGTGATGCGCCGGAATCACCCGCCCGCGGACCCACATCGACGGCAGCGGTCGACTGCGGCTGGCCTGGAAGCGGAAGAGCTCCGCCAGCGGCCCATCGTGCTGCTCGCCGAGGCCCGTCTGCACCGTGCCCACCGACAGCGGCGGCGCCTCGAGACCACCGAGGCCTACCAAGGTGGGGATGCCCTCGCCGCCCATAATCCGCAGCGTTAGTGGCCGCCGCTCGACGGTGCCATCGACGTGCTCGATCTGGCGTGTCAGCGCGCAGCGGAGGCCCCACTGTGGCTGGCGCGGGTCCACCTCGCGCACCAGCCGGTCGACGGTGCTCTGGTGGGAACCGAGGGTCTCGGCCGCAAGCGAAAGGACCGCCGACGGGCTGGCCGCCAGCTCGATGTCGTCGTGCGTGAGGCTCGCGGCGACCTCGATGCCGTCGAGGACCAGCGGTGCGACGGTGCCGCGCGCCTCGGCGCCCCAGCCGAGCTGCTTCACGGCCTGGCGCACACCTTCGGCGGAAGCGTGTGAGTCTCCCTCCAGGTCGACAAACAGATACTCGGCGCACCGGTCTGAGAACCGCAGCAGCGGCTGCAGGCAGGTACCCGACCCGATCTCGAAGTGACTGCGCTGCAGGTCGGCGGGGCTGAGCCATGGCATCAGGGACTCCTCCAGAAAGGGGGTGGCCCACGTCGATGACGAGGGGTCGGAGCTGGTCCGGCACCGGTATGGACGGGCCAGCGCCGCGATGCTGACTGCACTGGACGAAACAGGTCGAGGTGACCATGCCTCAGGGCATCCTGCTCAAGAAGCGTCGTCTCAATCCCCACGTCGGGGAAGCCGTCTTCGGCTCTTTGGGGTCTGGTCGAACCAGAGGTTACTCACGACGTGTCGGGGACTCGAAGGGTCGCGAAGCCGGCAGATGCGCGTACTCGAGAAACGGATCACCCGGCAGACACTCACCGCTCTCAGCTCAGTCAAATGGAGTGGGGCTTCTTGGCATGCTGCGTTCACCGGACCGTTCGTTCGTACCCGCGAGGGTAGGGTTCACTGCTCACGTGCACTCGGCGTTGGACATCGGTGCCTTGACAGTAGCCCTTGCTGACGCCGATCGTTCGAGTCATGGCGCGCCGCGATGAAGATGATGATGGAAGGGCGTTGAGTCATGCTTCCGTCTTGCGCGCTGTCCGCGATATGGGCCCAGCTTCCGTCGGGGTTCTTGCAACACGCTTCGATCGGCGGCCGGACTACCGGGCCTGCTCATTTGTGCTTAAGGAGGCTGGCAGATCGACAACTGGATGCTCGGCACGTTGATCAGCAAGGTCCTGGCGCTTCGTGAAGCTGGGAAGCTCAACTTCTACGTGGACTCCAGCCTCTCCAACGTCGCGAACATCATCAACCAGGGGAGGATCGGGGCCGTACACGCCAAGCGCGAGGTGCCGATTCCAACGCGCGATGACGCTTCAATGGTCGTGTCCGCCACGCTCGTCGTGCTTCAAAGGACGCTTCTTGACGTGGTGGGCATTCGGATCGCCGGGGTGACCCGGGAGACGACCGCGCCCGCAGACAGATCAGGTGGCGTCTGGCTTCTCGGGCCCGGTCTTGCCGACCCCGTAGTCCCGCAACAGGCGCCGCAGCGCCGGGAAGCCGGCGTGCCTGGCCGCGTCGTCCGGCAGCGCCCTTTGGACGGCCTTCAGAGCCTCAGCGACCTTCCGCTCCTCGGCGGTGAGCAGGGGCGTCGAGCGCGCATCGAGCAGGTGGGCCGAGCGCTCGACCCGCACGTTGATCCAGTCGAGAAGGAGCAGCTGCAGTCGCGCGCCGGGCTCCACGTCGCCGAACCATGTGGTCTTCGCGTCCGGCCAGAGATCGCCGAGGAAATGCTCGCGCCTGCCGACCATGAAGCCGTGGAAGAGGGCGAGGTCGGGTCTCGACCCGGCGGTGCGCTCGCGCACCTGGCGCACGCCGTCGATGGCGCGGAAGAAGTTCGGGTCCCGCAGCGAGAAGCCAAAGACGAAGAGCTCGCGCAGCAGGATCGCGGCCTCGACGAGGGAGAGCAGCGTCCGTGAGCGGCCGTCGAAGCGCAGGAACGAGCGCCGGGTGAGCACGACCTGTGGGTCGCCGTCGGCGTCGACCTCACCCAGCGTCCCGTGGAGCTTCAGCACCCACGGCAGCTCGAGGTCGGGGTGCTGACGGGGCAGCACCCGGCACTCACCCCGCGCCGCCTCGACGGCGCCCTCGAGGAGCCGGTCGTAGTTCGTCGTGACGTAGCCGTCGGCGGGCAGGGTGGCGAGGAGCAAATGCGCCAGCGCCGGAATCTCGAGGCGGCGCTCGGCGGTGAGGACCTCGCGGATGGCGGCGGCCAGCGCCCGCTCCCCCGCCTCCGCCGACTTGTCGGGCCAGCGCCGGCGGATGACGACGTCGGCGGCGGCGAGGGCGTCGGTCTCGGCGAGCCTCTTGAAAGCGTCCTTGTCGTCTTCTTTCTCGAGGTTGGCGAGCTTCATGAGCAACCCGGTCCAGCCGGGAAGGTTGGCGTCGGCGGAGATGCCGGCGCCGACGAAGATCACGGGCTTCACGGCGTGGTCGAAGGCCTGGACGGCCTCGTCGACGAGCCCGGGCGCGCCGGGCATGGCATCGATCAGCGGACGGAAGATCTCCGCCTCGAGCGCCCGTCGCATTCGTTGCATCGCCGCGTACCGGGCGCGGTTCCCGGGCAGAATGACGAAGATGACATCGACGCCGTGGTCGCGGGCGGCCTTCACGAGACAGTCGATCATCCGCTCGAGGAGCTTCTCTTCGGAGGCGCCCCCCCGGCCGAGTCCGATGGCGGGCATCGCGACCCGCTTCCCCCGGCCCACGGCGGCCGCGGCCTGCCGGACGAAGTCGACGGCGGCCTCCTCGTACCAGGCGGCGTCGGTGTCTCTGTGGCCGCCGACGTCGAGGTGAAAGAGCGCCGTACCACGCCACGTCCCGTCGAGCCGGCGGCATCGGACCCCAGGTGCGACCATGTGCCGCTCGGGCTGGAGCACCGAGATCAGGTCGGCCGGCAACGCCGTCGGCTGCTTCGGGTCTTCACCGAACCAACGGCTGCCGATCGATCCGGCCTCGCCACTGAGCGCGATGGCATCGGCTTGACACTTCAAGAGGTCACCCTGCACGACGAAGAGATGACCGACGAAATCCATGGCGCGCGTCCCCCGGGGTTCGAAAACCGATCCCGCCGGCGCGGTCTCGACTCCGCATCTTGATGCATGGCCGTCGCGAAGACCACGAGTCTCGCCTATCCGGGAGTCGGCCAGGAAGGAGACGAGTGAGCAAAGCGCCGTCTCGCGCGTTCGTCGTCGAGCCGCGGACGTCGTGCTATCTGTCTCACCATGCCACACGGCGCCTCGACGTCTTCAGATCTCGTGCTCCGCTGCTACGCCCCCCAGCCCGTCGCGCGTGCGTGGCTGCGTGCCTCCTCAGCCCCGGGGGACTTTCGAGAGCGCCTCAACTGGGGTCTTGGCTTCGTCGATGTCGTGCAGCGTTTCATCCTCGGCGTTCTCGCGAGCCAGCACTTCGGGCTTGGTCTCGACCCCACTCCAGCCCTGCGCAAGCTCGTCAACAAGCTGGCCACACCGAGCCTCGGCGACTTCTCGATCGCGGTCTCCGAGGTGGCGGAGGCTCTGGCCAGCGCCCTGAAGGACCACAAGCTCGATCCATCGATCGCCGCGCTCGTCGCGCTGTTCCACGACGGCTCACAGGATGGTGCTCCTCGGCCGGCGTTCGTGACGAACCTGCGTACGCTGATCGACCGTCGCAATCACCTGTTTCACAGGGACGGGTCGCCGATTCCCGATGAAGGCACCGCGCGTCGGGTGCTGGAAGAGATCCAGCCGCAGCTGCGCGTTGTGGCGGACTCGCTCCGTCCGCTGCGCAACCTGCCGCTGCTCTACGTCGACAGCGCGCGTGAAACCCAGAATGGGACCTGGAAGATGGAACTCCTCCGATTCGGCGGCCAGGACCCCGAGCGACTGCAGTTGTCGCTCGCGAGCCGCGCTGACGTGTCGGACCGTGTGCCGTTTGTGCTCCTGGCCAACGGCGACGCCCTGCAGCTGCCGCCCTTCGTCGTTGTCGCCCGCAACCGGGCCTCCGGTCTCCCGGAGGCCCGCCTCCTTGCATCATGGGATGGAGAGGCCGGCGCGCTCGCCTACAGCGACGCGAACGGGGGCGAGCGTAGCGTGCTCGAGGAGACGGAGGACCGGGTCATACGGGCAGCGCAACTCCTCGAGCTGACCGCAAAGATGATGCGGCGCGAACGCGCCTTTCCTGAAGATGCCATCGAAAAGCTGCGGGCTGCCGGCAGCGGGCAGGACCTTCCGCGGATCGAGGGCTTCAAGCTCCTCGGCCGGCTCGGGACCGGGGCCAGCAGCTCCGTCTTCCGGGCGCAGGAACTCCTCCATGGCCGCCCGCCGAGCGAAGACGTCGCGGTGAAGCTGCTGCACACGGCCGTCCTCGCCGATCCGGTGACGATTCGTCGACTCAGGCGCGAATATGACGTGCTGTCGAAGATCGTGCATCCACACATCGTCAAGGTCCGCCGATTCCTGGATGAGCAGGGCCCGGGCATCGTGATGGACTACGTCGACGGCGCAGATCTCCAGTCCCAGGTGGCCGGAAAGCCTCTCAAGGTCGACGAGGCGTTCGACATCGTCGAGAAGGTGCTCGAAGCGCTCGCCGCGGCCCATGCATGCGGAATCGTCCACCGCGACGTCAAGCCGTCGAACATCCTGCGGACGCGACGCGGCGAGGTCCAGCTCATCGACTTCGGCATTGCCGCGGTCGATGCGGCTGGCACGCTCACGCGTACGCTCGATGCGGTGGGCACCCTCGGCTTCGCCGCGCCCGAGCAGCTGCGGCCGGGCGAGCACCTCGTCGATGCCCGCGCCGACATCTTCTCGGTCGGCCGCGTGCTGGAGTTCCTCCTCTTCGGTACGATCCTGCCCGACGTCTCCACGACCGCACGCATGCCAGACGGGATCATCGCGATTATCCGGAAGGCGACGCAGGCCGAGGTGGCCTGGCGATTCCAGACCGCGCAGGAGATGCTCGATGCCATTCGCGACCGCCGCAGAGATCGCTGGGCCGGGGCGCCGGTGCAGGAGGACGATCGGCTCGGAGACAGCTACGAGGTTCACGATCTGAAGGTCGCCGTTGCCGGGCTGTACCTGTTCGGTGGCGCCGAGATCGAGACAGACGCGAGCGTCTCGATTGTCGTCGCCGGACGCGGCGACTCTTCGACGACGCGGCTGCGCGAGATGTGGCAGGGCCTGAGCGACTCAAGCCGCGCCGCGCTTCGATACCCGAGGCTGCTGCGTACCGGAGACCAGCTGTCCTTCGGTGTCATCGACGGCGAGCTGAAGATCGATGTCTTTCGCCAATGGGTCGGTCCGACGGGCGAGGACGCGATCGCCGAGGGAGGGACGTCCGCCGGAGGCCATGCCTTGTCCTCAATGGCCTCGCCCTTCGTCCGTGGCGCCACGCAGCCCCTGGTTTTCGGCACTCCAGGGGGGCTGGTCGGCGGTGGTGTTCTGGATGGGATCACTGAGCAGGCAGATGTGCCTGGATGGATCGGCGCGCTGCAGACGAGCCTCTCCGACATGGCGACGGCGATTCACAGGACCCCCGACAGGGAGCGCCTCTTCTTCAGCATGTCTCGCTTTCTCGAACGGGCCCTCGTCCTGTGTCTGATTCAAGGTGAAGCCATCCGGGGTGGGCGAGTCGCGCGCGTGGTGACGCGCTTTCGCTCGCCCGGCGAAGCGCTCCGTGAAGTGGCGCGGAACAGTGTGCTCAGTGGAGCCTTCGATGCCGCGCTCGTAGGGCGGCTGACCGCCATTGTTCAGCAACGCAATCAGGTTGCGCACGGCCTGTTTCCAGTCCAGCTGGAGACGCAGGAGCTTGAGGAAACCCTGCGCGCGCTTGCGGACCTGCTTGACGCGTTGATGCTCCTGGCCCGGCTGATCAAAGACTCCTCTCGCCTTGCGCCAGCGGTGGCACAGGTCGGGGCGACGGCAACATGGTCCATGATTGAGGGGCGCGGTACGAAGGCGGAGTACGTCGCGCTTGACGGAGCCTCCGGCAGCTTTCCGCTGACGGCAGAGGCGGTGGAGTGGCTGGCGCGCGAGGACCTGGGAGTGACCAACAAAGCGGTGATGGATGAAAGGGCCGCGTTGCTCGCCGAACTCGAGGCGTCCGTTGCGGCGCAGCTCAGGGGAATGCCTGGCGTTGGCGACGTGCTCATCCACGAGCGCGCGGCGTATGCAGGCCGGCGCCGGCGCGCCGACTTCGTCGTGGTGTCGACGAGCGGCGCGCGCCTCGCGGTCGTCGACTGTACGATGGGCGAGGCCGCCAGCATGCGGCGCATGCAAACCCTCGACGCACTGTGGATGGCCGCGAGGGCCTTCGAAGTGGCGATCGCAGCGCACGTCATCGACAGCACATGGACCTGGTATGATGTTGACGCGGTGAAGGGTCTGATCGAGCGACCCGGCCCACCGGAGTCATGGCATGAGGTGCCGCCTCGGTGACTCCATATCGCGGCTTGGTGTCAACGGCAGCACTACCCGCCAGCAACATCCTCGTGTGAGCGACTCTGGCAACGCAAGCAAGACCCGCCTGAGCAGCGACCACAGTCAGGACAGCGGAACTGCTCGCCCGGCTTCTCAGCGCAAGGTTGGGCCCAGACGTCGCGTCCGAGGACACGGTCGGGCCACTCTGCAGCAGGCACGTCGTGGCCTGCAACCCCCAGGTCGACGCCGGGATCGCCGACGATGAGCACGCGATAGCGGCTCCCGCACGAACATGGACGCGTCCCCCACTGGCTGCTGCAGCCGGCGCATCTGGACCACCATGTCGCATCACTGCCATCGCTGCGTCTACCGGGGCGAGTCTCCAGGTGGCCCAGCGCGCCGCAGATGGGGCAGACATCGAGCCCCACCAACTGCCTCCAACCACCGTCCACGAACCGCTCGAAGGCGATCATCGCTTCGCGTGGCGCGAGGGCGAACGCCTGCCTGGCCGCCTTCGCGCGCTGAGCCTCGGCATCGAGCGCCCTCGACTTCGCCACAGCCCACGCTCGGGCCTCCTCAAGCTCGTGGTCCTTCGGTGCTCGAAACGCCACAAGGTGCTCACCCTCATAGCGCACCCAGCCTCGACGCCCCGGCCATTCCGGCAGCGCCCGGATCGTCGCGGTTGCGGGATACGCGGGGACCGCTGCGCGACCCAGCCAGCCGTGCAGCAAGCGCGTCATGCGCTCCTCCGAGTCGATGCACCACGGAGAGCACGCGAAGAGCACTGCGCGCCGACCGATGCTCCAGCCGGAGGCGCGATCCGCGTCAGTGAGCGACGCCGCGCGACCAACGTGAACCAGCACGACCTCTTCACCGGCATGGTCGGCAGCCGCGACCTGCTCAAGCACAGCGTCGCCACTGGCTGCGGCGAAGTCGGCGCACAAGGGCACGAAGCGCAAGGCGCGCTCGCCCGTCACACGAACAGCACCATTCGCGTCCACCGTGACCGTTACGCTTTGCCAACCCTCCTTCGAGAGCGACCAACCCTGGCCTTCTTCGGTGGCGGACCATCCCAGCGACGTGAAGCCGCGCGCCACGAGGTGCAGAACGAATCGATCCCACGCGACCGCTTCGCGCTGACGTCGTGCCGCACGCTGCTTGATCGTCTCGTGGTGCTTGCGCCCGTACCTCACCCACGAACGCCAGAGCGCGGCTACCTTACGGTAGTTCGGATCGTTCACGAGGATGTTCGTCGGCCTGAGATCCAGCGCCACGCTCTCGCGTCGCGGAACGTGTACGTAGAGCGGGGAATCACGGAGCGTCTGCAGATCGCGTTGCGCGAGTTCCAGACGCTGCATCGATTGGCGCAGCTCGTCCTCCGTCTTCGACTCCAACGTCGTTGACCAGAGCTCCGAGATACGGTGTGCGCGTCGAAACGACGTGCTGCCGATCTCTCTGCTGTAGTCAGTGGCTTCGAGGCTCTCCTTGATCTTTCGCAGCTCCTCCAGTCGCTTGGAGACATACCCGAGCAGATGATCGACGAGCCGAACCGCGACGCGGTTCTCGTACAGGTTCCACTCGTCCTCCGTCTGCCGCGCGAGCACGCGGGACGGCTGGATGCTGCGCAGCGTGCGGTGCTCCCAGTCGCCCGGATGCGACACCAGGTCGGCGACCGCGCGCACCGGAGTGCGACGCGCCCGCGAGACCGGCAGCCGCTCCTCTTCGACACGCAGATGGAGCCGCGGCTTGTGGCATACGTGCTGGAGATGCTGAAGGTGTCGCGCGATCTCGAGGTCGAGCGGCTGAGGACGTGCACGCTCGGCGAGCTTCTGCGCGACCGGCGGGGTTGTCGCGCAGGCTATCCACGTCGCGACTTCACCGACGGCCTCCGCAAGACGAACCACGGCATCCGTCTCAAGCTCGTCGGGCCACCGTCCGACTACGTCTTCCGGTGCGACGTCCGACAGCTCGTCCCCAAAGCGCTGCCCGTCCGCCAACCACGCGTCGCAGAGGGCGTGCTTCGGCCTGGGGCCTGCGGCCCCATTGATGCGGGCGACGAAGGTGGTCACGCCAACTCCTCACCCTTCTTTGCAGTGATCTCACCGTCGATGAGGGCGACGCAGCGCTCCGGCCCACTCGCTCCATCGAGGGTGACCCAGGCCTTCGTCAGCTTGTCGCGCAGCTCCTCGAGCGCCGTCGCCCGCACGTCGTGCCGATCCTTCAGCTTGCGCAGCACCTTGGTGACAAGCAGGTGGTCCATTGCCTCGCCGATGGATCCCCCCGCTTCGACAACGACCGGCAGATAGCGGGCGAGCTGTTGCTCGAGACGGTTGCCCCAACCCACCCGGAAGCGCTGCTGGAGGTCATCGGCGAAGGCAGCCGTTCGCAGCCAGGTGGTGGCCTTCTGGATGTCTGCCTCCTTGTTCATGGCCGCCGCCTTGAACGCCTCTTCCAACCCGTTGTAGGAGATCGGGTTGCGCTCTCCCTTCGGTTCGACTTCGAAGTGAGCCGCCTCGGTCTTTCGCGGCATCTCCATGACATGGGCGCGGTCGTAGGTCTTGTCCGCGAACTCCGCGGTGCTCTCGTCGTGGTTCGCCGTGCCGATGAACCACACGTTGGGCGGGATCGGTAGATGGCGTCCGTCCACCATGAGCTTTGGTGCGTTCGTCACGGGGTCGTTCACGAGCGTGAGGCGACGCTTGTCCATCGGCTGCTCGAGCGCTGACAGGAAGTCGGCGAAGAACTGCTCGGGGCGTGAAAGGTTGATCTCATCCAGCACCATCAGGAAGAGCCGATCCCGGCACGCGGGCGTTCCCGCGCGGTAAAGCGCCTGGAGAAAGTTCGTCGCGTAGTAATGGCGGTGGAAGGCGTTGTAGTAGCCGACCAGATCCTGGCGATCGCGCCAGCCCGCCTGCACCTCAACGACCTCGATGTCACCTCCCACTGCGCTGCGGAACGCGAGGGGGAGGCTGGTCTTTCCGGTGCCCGAGATGCCCTGAAGCAGCATCAGACGGGTCATGGCAAGGCCGCCGAGGAACGCGCGAACGTCACGCTCCGCGTAGTAGAGCGTGCGCCCCTCGACGCCGTTGGCGATACGATGACGCAGGTCAATGGCGAAGTCCTTGAGCGTCGGCGTCGCCCGGCCGAACGGCGTCGTTGTGCGTGCCTCGGCCTGAAGCTCCTCCTTCTCGTCGAGGCTTGTCAGCGCCGTCATCGGGTTGCGATGGTCCTCCTGGCGGGTGAGCTCGGCGACGCGCGTTCGAAGTTCGTCCACCGCACCATCGAGAAGCTGCTTGTGGACCTCGAGCGCCTCCTTCTGCTTCTTGAGCGCCTCAAGCTCGATCGCCGACAGACGCCTCGTCGCGACCTCACCCTGAGCCCTGGCGAGGTCGCCCTGAAGAACCGCGCGCTCTTCGAGCCATGAGGACCGCTCCCTCTCCAACTGAGCAAGTCGCTCGACTGACCGCGCATCCGGCCGCTCGCGAAGTTGCTGCGCGAAGGTGTCGCGGTCCTTCTCGGCGGCCGTGAGCGCGAACAGGATGTCCTCCGGCGAACGATCGCCGAAGCGGCGGTCGAATTCCCTCCTCGACTCAAGTTCACGGAAATACTCATCTCGGCTTGCCCGTGCGTCATCCCGTTGCGCCCGCAGCGACGAAAGCTCGTGACGCATGCTCTCCATACGCTCGCTGACCAAGCGCTCGACTCTTTTCTGTTGATCCTTGATGTCATCGTCAAGAATCTCCTGGTCGGCTTTGACCTTCCTCTCCGCGGCGAGTTGGGCACGATGGCGCTCGATGAGCGCGCGCTCACGTTCATCGAGCGCAGCCTCGCGCTCTTCGAGACTGACACCGCGCCGCAGCTGTTCCTCCTTCCATACGGCCTCAGCCCTCTCCCGCTCCGAAACGAGCTCCGCTCGCAGCGCCTCGAGCCTGTCGTGCCGCTGACGAGCAACCTCATCATCGGATCTCAGCTGATCTTGTGCCACCGTCTCGGTGCGTCTCGCGTCCTCCTCGGCCCACCTCTTCAGGCGCTCAGCCACCTTGGTTCGAAGCTCCTCCTCGGCCCTTTCGTGGCGGGTGGCAATATCGGCTTCGAGCCGGTCCCGCTCCTCGCGCAGCCGCCTCACGTCATCTTCGACCGGCTTGAGCACCCGCGTCTTCTCAGCGAGAAACCCTCGCTCGGCGTTCGACTCTCGCTCTGCGAGGCGGGCGCTTTGCTCGGCGAACGAAGCCTCCCTCTCGGCCGCCTCCGCTTCGCGCCTGGAAATGACCTCGATACGACTGAGAACTTCGAGCTCTTGCCGCTCCACTGCCTTCCTGGCATTGGCCACCTCCTCGTCGGCGGCCTTCCTCCTCTGGCGCTGGACCTCGTCCTGGTCCCGCTTCTGCGTCGCCAGCCGCTCCGCCTCGGCCTTGTTCGCGCTCTCCAGCGACCGCGCCTTGTCGTAGTGGGCCCGCGCGTTGCCGAGCAATCCCTCGACGCGCTTCAAGCTCTCCGCGAGCGTCGACTCCACGGACTCAGATACCTTCTCGGTGGACGCTGAGCCGTGCGTGGTGGTGAGTTCGGCCACCTGATTCGCCATCGCGTTGAGATGCGTGAGCTGCTCCGGCGTCGGCTCTGACCGTGACACTGGCGACGGCGCAGCGGGCCGATTCTGGAACTTCGGAGGCTTGTTCTTTCCCATTCGATGAACCCCAGTCAGTTGGCGAGAAGGAAGGCTTCAACGGCGTCGTAGGCCGTCGCGATGTGCCGGTGGACGTTTGATTGCGCTGTATCGCCGCCGTGCGCTGCGGGGTTGCGGTCCGACGCGAGCTCGTCGAGTCGCTGGAGGAGGTCGGGATGCACCTTGAGCGCGCGACGCAGCGGGTGGTCATCGTTCCACCGGGCAGCGAAGAGCGAGAGGACCAGCGCCGACCGAAGGCTGCCCTTGCCCTTCTCCGCATCCTTCACCTGGGCGCGGGTGATTGAGAGAATGCGGGATGGCACGTCTCTCTCGAGGCCGATGGCCCGCGCCGCCTCGGCGATCGGACTGCGGGACTTCACTGGCACACGGTCGAAGTCCTCGAAGAACGGCGGGCGCGCCATTTCATAGGGGGCGTGCATCGCTTGCAGAGCCCGCATGATAGCGCCGTCAGCCTTGACGAGCACGGTGCTCCACTTGTCCACCGGGGCGTCGATGGACTCGGCCTCAAGCAACTCTCGCTGCATGGCCACCAGCTTGTCGCGGACGACCTTGTGCTGACGGATCGCAATGGTCAGTCGCTCCTCGACCTTCCAGGCGGCCTCTATCTGGAAATGGCCCAGCGTTGGAGCAGCGGGGTCCGAGCCGATCATCGGCGCGAGCCACGGGCGCAGCCCCTTGCTGCTGTCGAGCCGCTCCTCCACCCGAGCGCGCAGCTCGATGGACTCGCCATGTCCAAACGGATCGTCGACCACCCAGTCACCCGATCCGTGTCGGCGCACGCGAAGGGCGACGAAGAATGGCTGCGGGCGGTCGTCGATGAAGGAGACCCGCTTCAGGTGTGGGACATCGCGGGCGTCGTTGACGATCTCCTCGAAGTCGCGGTGGCGCTGACGACGATGGAGCCGTGCAACGCGAAGCACGTCCTTCACGTCCGGGCGCGCCATCACGATAGAGTCCTGTGCGCCGGGGAACACGCAGAAGGTTCGATCCTTCCACGGGTCGCCTGCGCTGCCGCTGAGCAGCATCGGCCACCCCTCGTCGTTCGCCTCGGCATCCGCGATCGGCAGGTCTCCCGTGAGGAAGCGTGGCCACAGCTTGCCGGTGAACGCCTCGGAGAACACATGCCCGACGCGGGCCTCGTGGTCGGGCTCCTGCTCCAGATCGTCAAGCCACTCGAGCCCGCGCTTCGTCGGCTTGCCCGAGTAGTCGAGCAGACCCAACTGCTCGACGAGCTCCCGCACGACGAGCGCAGCGAGGTCCGGCGCGATGAGCAGCCGCTCCGCGATGTCGGCGACGCGCGCGACGCCCGCTCGAGCGAGGCCGAGGACCGCGCGCTGAAAGACGTTGAGCTTGCGCTCCTTCGGCACCGGCGCGACGACGCGCCACACGAACACAGGCCAGAGCACCCAGCGGACGCTCGGATCTTTGCCGAAGCTCATGCGCAGGACCGGGGTGTCCTTCCCGAAGAGCGGGCTGAGGCTATCGAACGATGCCATGCTCACCTCCGCAGAGTTCGGTGAAGGCGCGCAGCGCACGCAGCGGTTCTCTCGCATCGTCACCGCGAACGAAGTCGAGATCGCCGACCGCCACGAGCATCCGCTGCTGACGGCTCATGGCGACACAGAGACGGTTCTCCAGCATCAGGTGGCCGAATTTTCGACGTCGCTCCTCATCGGTTCGGCCCGGCAGATCATTGCTTCGGGTGACGGAAAGGAACACGATGTCGAACTCCTTCCCTTGGAATGCGTCGACGGTGCCGATGCGCAGGCGCTCGACCGTCTTGCCTTCGTGGTTGAGCGTCGTCGCCCACTTCTCAGCGACCCGCCAGCCGCGCTCATTGTTGGCGTGCTCGACGAGGCCGGTCTCAATCATCGCTCGCCCGATCTCGTCGACCTGCGCGCTGTAGAAGGCGATTACGCCGAAGGTCATCTTCGAGTCGTGCTCGATAAGCCTTCGTACCTCCCTGGCAATCACGCGCGCCTCGACGGGGCGGCTCTTGCTCGTGCCACGGACCTCGCGCCCGATGCGGCCGTCGGCGGGCACGTTGAGCCACGCGGCAACGCAAGGAGAGCCGTCCTTCACGTAGCCGGGCAGGTCGTGGCGGTATTCAGTTGCGTCTCGCGGGCTCTCGATGACGCCGTCGTCGTGGATCTCGTAGAAGTTCTTGCTGACGTAGCTGCCAAGAACCGGGTGCATGCGGTACTGCGCGTTCAGCGTGACCGTGCGCTCAATGGTGTCCTTGTTCTGCAAGGCGCGGAGCAGCACCCACATGCGCTCAAAGAGGCTGGCCTCGATTGCGTCGAGGGTCTGCTTTCCAACGGTGCCCTGCTCGACACCCTCAGCGAGCTGCCGCTCCACGTCGGGCTCGAGGAGGTGCGGAAGCTGACGATGGTCTCCAACGAGCACCACACGGCGCTGCGCCATGCTGAGGGGAATGAAGAGATCGAGCGGGTTCGCGCGCGCAGCCTCGTCGACGATCACGGACTCGAACGTGGTCTGACCCTCATCGATGCCCCGCAGACGGCGCATCTCGTTTCCGGCGGCCTGCTGCAGCGTCGAGGCGAGGACCACCGTGTAGTGCTGCAGCGTCTCCCTGACGGCATCGGGATCGGACTCCAGGTCGTAAAGGTACGAGACAACCGCGGCCTCGTCGCCCGCACGCGAGGCGGCGACGCGGCGGTCGACTGCGTCGAGCACTTCGACCAGCAGGTCTCGGGTCTCCTCGTCGAGTTGGGGTTCGACCAGACCAACAGGCTGCGTCAGTCGGTCAATGAGCGCGTCGCGCAATGGCACACCATCGGCCAGCCAGGGCGGCGCGCTCTCAGAATCGACAGAAGAGCAGCGTTCGAGGAAGGCGCGCTCGTCCGGCGTGAGTATGGCAGCGAGACGTTGGAGCGCGACGCGGGCCTTCACGGGGCCGTCATCGGAGAACGAAGCCCCATCAACGCGGATGCCACGAGCGGCCTTCACGAGCTTCTCGGTCTCCTCCACGTCGCCAACGGCAGCCGGGCGCTCAAGCGCTGTCGCACGCTCCAGCGCCCTGTCGCGCAGGGCCGGAGGCAGGAGGCCGTCGAGCACACGCACGATCTCGCGGATGCGCATCGCCTGTTCCGATGGAAGCGACCGGGTGCGGACGCACGAGAGCACGATGTTGCGTGCCTGAGAAAGGCGCTCCGCCTCGGGAGGGACGCGCACGCGCGCGCGAAGTTGCTCCGTGCGCTCGTCAATGAACGCCTGTGCTGGATCGAAGGAGCTATCGGCGCTGCGACGCCGCCTGCCAACCTTCATCGTCGGTAGGCCGAAGACCTCGGTGCGCTGCGCGACGTTCTCGACCGCGTCATGCTGTGCGGCGCAGACGAGGATGCGGTGTGAGGGCTCCACCCCTTCGTCGGCGAGGACGGCCAGGCAGCGCTCGATGGCGGTGATGACCTTCGTCTTGCCGGTGCCCGGCGGCCCCTGGATGAGGCACACGTCTGGTGTGTTGATCGCGTACTCGATCGCCTCGCGCTGCCTCTGTGTAGGCCCACCTTTTCCGAAGACCTCGCGGATCATAGGCTTGAGCGTTGGACCGTCGAGGCTGATGCGGCTCCTTCGTGCCATCGGTGCCGGTTGGCCTTCCATGAGGAGCCCGAGCTGCGGCATCGGGCACCTCCCCGTGCGCAGCGCTTCCTCCGCGCGCTGGCGACGTGCGAGACGCGCTTCATCGCCACCCCTGGAAAGGTAGAGGTAACCAGCCTTCGGGGGCCTGGGCTGCTCATCGTCGTCATCGGGAGGTGCCAGGTCGATGTAGCGCTTGTGCTCATTGACCTCCAAGATGGACGCGCTGAGGCGCTGCTCACCTGGACTCTTCTTCTTGGAAGACGGTGCAGAGCCGGTCGCATCGTCTTCGAACGACGGAGGGTTTTCACCAGCCTCCAACTCGAAGCGCTCGGACTCACCAAGCAACGCCAGGCGCGCCACGAGGTCCTCGCCGGGCGCGAGTTGGAAGCGCCAGCCGCCGTCCTCGCGCCGACGCTCCGCGTTCTGGTACTCGATCGCGCCGAAAGTGCGCGCTCGCCGCAGAACGCTGTCGCGTTCGAGCTTCTGGTACTCCTGCCACGTCCGCAGGTAGCTGGAGCTGGACGTCACCGCCTCGGCCAGGGTCGTCCGCACCGTGCTGTGGAGCTCGGCAGCCTGGGTAGCATCGACGATGGTGATCGGCGCGAAGAGCAGCATGAGGCGCGGCTGGTTGCTCTTGCCACCTCTCACAACGCGCTCAATGCGGAGCTTGTTGTCGAACCGTCTGATGTCGGCCGCGATCTTGAGGCCGTGGATGCGGAAGGCATCGAGGCGGCCACGGACATCACCCGAGATCACCACCCGCCGCAGGTGCTCGGGTTCGCCGGGCGCTGGTGGCATGAGCAGCCGGTCCTCGAGCCACCCGCCCACGTCCTGGGCAGTGCCGCCGATCCTGTGCTGCTTGCGGACGTCATCCATGACCTTGTCGTCGAGGCCGAACTGCATGGCATCGGTGACGCGAAGCTCCTGCGTGAAGCGCCGCGTCTCGATGACGAGCGCGGTGGTGTTCGCCTGGGCGACGTACGCGATCACGGGGAGCCCGCTGGTGACGATGTCGATGACCTGCGTGGCATCGGCCGGCGTCACACCCTCGATGGCCTCAACGACGTCGCCGTAGCAAAGAAGCGTCTGGTCGCCAGAGCGCAACAGGACGACCTCCTGCTCACGCGACGGGAGCGACGGGAACGCACGATTGGTCGACCTCACGCGAAGCGTGGCGGAGACTCCGCCGCTGATCTCGGCAGCCTTCATACAGACCTCCCGATCACGGCAACGCGCTGCGGCTTGCCGGGCTCTTCGAAGAAGACCATCCAGCCACTCGGCGGGATGATGCGCCCGCGCTCTGAGACCTCATGGCGCTCGGAGTCCACCTTGTCGGCGGGTGCGACCCACGCCGTGCAACCAGGCGCAGCGCGCACAGATACCCCACGCTGGACCGGCGTGAGCTCGACGTGGGGCGCTCGGCCACCGATGCCGGTCTGGCCCTCCGTCACGCGACGGGAGAGCACGAGCCCCTCTTCGGCGAGCGGCAACTGCCAGAGGCGGGTCGCGCCATCGACCAGCCCCTTGTCGGGGTGCCACCGCGTGAGCCTCACGGGCGTGATCTGGGGGCGTGGCGCTTCACACCACGGGCAGTCGGTCGACGTGACGAAGTAGGTTCCCGCGCAGATAGGGCAAAGCACGGTCTGGTCAGCGGCGATGTGAAGTCGCTCGACCCAGTCCGACATGCTGGTGCGCTTCTTTCGATCGGCGACGCCGTCCTCGAAGGTGCGCCTGGCCAACTCCATGAGCCGACCCGCGAGCACGAGTTCCGAAGGGAGCCCTGTCGAGCAGCGATTGCGGTCGTCGGTCGAGTGCCCCACCCACGGGAGGCGGCCAGCGAAGGCTTCTTCCTCAAGCTCGGGCTCACCGTCGTTCACCAAGTCTCCGATGAACGGGTGGTGCAGCGTGAGGGTGTGCCAGGCGAGGACGGCAAAGGCCCACGCATCGGAGAGCGAGGTGCAGCCGCTGGTGCCTGCGATGACCTCGGGCGCGCCGTAGCCAGGCGTGTAGATGGCGCGTCGCGGGTCGGACTCGTGGCTCAGGTTGTCGAGGTCGATGAGCCACGACTCAACGGCGCTGACCGGCTCGGAGACGAACACGTTGTTGTGCGAGACGTCTGCGTAGACGACACCCCTGGCGTGGAGACCGAGGAGCGCCTCTCCGGCGTGGGCCAGGAGGCGAAGTCGACGACGAAGGCTGCCTGTGTCGATGTGCCAGCGAACGAGGTCCTTCGACGGCGCCTCGAGCAGCGTCTTGATCGGCGCCATGTCTCCGAGGAACTCGGAGACGTAACCGACGTGCGGCTTCTTCAGCACAGCAATGGGCCTGGCAACATGGAGGCCACCGAGATCGAGCCGGCGAACGAAGGCGAACTGGCGACGCAGTGCCTCGGCGTCAGCGCCCGGCCTGAGCAGCTTCACAACTCTGCGCCCACCGTCAGCGAGCCACACTTCGCCTTGACCGCCCGCGCCGATCTTACGCGCAAGCCGATGGACTGCGTTCGTTTCGTCAACAACCTGCTGGATTGGAGTGTCGTTCATGGCTTCCACATCACGAGGAGGGTCTTGTCGTCCCGATGGTGGGGGACGGGCCAGTTGCGCAACTCTCGTGCGAGCGCGCGGGAAGGATGTTGGGTTGCACCGAGCTCATCGGTGACCCAGGTCGCGAAATTGCCGATTCGGCCCGCCTCGAGGTCTTCGGAAACACCATCGGTGGCAATCACGATCCGCTCTCCCGGGGTGAGCGGTCTCACGAGGGCGAAGGACCAGTCGGCGAGCGAATGTGGCGTTCCGAGCGCATGGGTGAGCCCGAGGCCCTCACTGCGGGACGGGTGGACAGCAACAGCGCCATCCGTCTGTCGCCGTGCGATGAGTCCGTCGCCGAGCTGTGCCTGCACCGCCCGCCCGTGCCCGTCCTCTGCGTAGAAGAGACACGTGGTTGACGCCTCGTCGGGTGCGACCTGACCGAGTCGGAGTCGCCACGCAGCCTCGACAATGCGGATCAGGTCCTCGACGGTGCCCACCGGAGACCGCCGCCAGAGTCGCCACGCGTCGCGCACGGCCAGCGTCGCGGCACGAGCGCCCTCCCTCGAGCGAGGGCGGCTCCCCATGCCGTCGCAGACTACCGCAAGGCTCGCGTGAGGAGCGGCGACGGCCAGCCAGGAGTCCTGGCAGGGCAGCCCCTCCTTCACGTGCGCCGGACCGCGAACACTGGTGGCGACGACGCGAACCACTAGAGGTCCCAGCCACCGTTCGAGTCGGCCGCAGGAGCGGCGACGTTCGGGTTTGCGCTGCGCGAGCGCGCCGAGACGCTCATCGAGACAAGCTGGAAGAACTTACGAATCTGCCGGGCCTCGTCGGCGCGGTAGACGCGGGCCTCGGGGTCGGCGAGAAACTCCTGCAGGACCGCGTGGTCGGCGTCGGCGCCAATGGCGAGTGCCATGCGGAACGCCTTGCCGCCGCGCTCGCTCTTGAGGAGCGCGTCGAGCTGCTGCTTCCACTCGTCGGTGGGCTGGCCATCGGAGACGAGTACCAGGGTCGGGCGGTACGAGCGGCTGGGCACCGTGTTGTGGTCATCGATGAGGGTGCGCGTCAAATTGAACGCGGCCCCCATCGGCGTCCCGCCGTTGGCACCCAGATCGGTCCACGACGCCGCGGCGGCGCGGCCCAGCGGCAGATGAACGTTGGCATTGCCGCCGAAGGTGATGACGGAGACGTGAATCTCGGCGCGGAGATCGTCCTCGTCCTTGAAGGCGTCGATCATCTCGCGCACGGCGAGGTTGAGCGCCTGGATCTTGCCGTCGACGCCCATGCTGCCCGAGACGTCGGCGAGGACGATGACCGGGAGCGGGCGCGCTGCCTGGGTAGTGAATTCCTTGAGTTTGCTCATCGCTGCCTCCTTGGCTTCAATATCGTGGGTCGTGTCAGATGGGGTATTTCGAAGGTCGCGACCGCTATTCGACGAGACGGCGAGCGCCTTCTCCACCGACGAGCCCGCCGATGAACCCACCGACAACGGTGCCGACGCCTGGAAACAGCATCGTCCCGATTGCAGCGCCTGCGGAGGCGCCGGCGAGGGAGCCCCCTGCCCCGACCGCGTTGCCGGCGGACCTCCGCGCGTACTCAGCGCCGTCGATACGGCCAGTCGCCAGGCGGACGGTGTCGGAGGCCTGATCGACGGCGAGGCCTACCGCCGCGCCGACGACGTTGCCCCGAAAGGCCGCCTTCGCCAGCGACGCAGCTCCCTTCTTTGCCGCCTGCTTGAGGACCGCCTCCGAGCCGGCACGGGCGAGCTGTCGGGCGGCGCTGTGGCTACTCTGCTTGAGGCCGGACTTGACCGCCTCGCCCGCGAGCCGCCTCGCCGGACCGTTGACGCCAACGAGGCCAGCCTCGACGACATCGCCCGTCTGGTGGAGGGCGTGGAGGGCCGCCCCGGCGTCGGGAACGTGGTGGAGGGGATGCGTCGGCGTGCTGTTCGACGCGAGCGCGCCGTTGAGCGAGGACGAAGACTGATTCTGGCGAGCCATGAGAACCTCCTGGTGAAGAGACGAACGAGGCCGGGCCTGCGGACAGGTCCCGCTCACCGCCGATGGCGGCGACGACGACGATGCGGACGGCCCGCGACGACGGACTCGATGAGCGCGACGACGACCTCGGCGGCGATGGTGGTGACGGCGGTGCGGACGGCGGAAGGGATCTTCGGGAACCGGGCCATGAAACCTCCGGGGCGGCAAAGACAAGACGAACGGACGCGGGCCTGCGGACAGGTCCCGCTCACCGTCGACGCCGGCGCCGACGGCGATGCGGACGACCCGCGACGGCGGACTCGATGAGCGCGACGACGACCTCAACAGCGATGGTGGTGACGGCGGTGCGGACGGCGGAAGGGATCTTCGGGAACCGGGCCATGAAACCTCCGGGGCGGCAGAGACAAGACGAACGGACGCGGGCCTGCGAACAGGTCCCGCTCACCGTCGACGGCGGCGCCGACGGCGATGGGACGACCCGCGACGGCGGACTCGATGAGCGCGACGACGACCTCAACAGCGATGGTGGTGACGGCGGTGCGGACGGCGGGGGGGCGAACTGCGGCTACTCTCAGTTTGCTTCCAGCGCGGTGGGCATCAGGACCGGGAGGTCCACCAGGTCAACCCCTCAGCTTCTTCTTGCTGCGCTTCCGCGGCTTCTTGTCTTCCGCCGCCATCCTCTCAAGGGCTTCGCGGCTCATGTCCCGGACCGCCTTCCTACCCTCCTTCTGAATGGTGGTCTTCACATTGCTGGGCAGCAGGGCGTAACCAATGCCGCCGGCGAGCAGAAACCATGGCAAGTACATGTGCAGCTCCGTGTTTGGGCTTCTTCCTTGTTCCCGATCGCCGCCGTGATGACGTCATCTGGCCGGATGACACAAGACGAACGGACGCGGATCTGCGGACAGGTCCCGCTCAACGCCGACGGCGGTGCCGCCGACGGCTCGCGACGGCGGATCTGATGAGCGCCACGACGGTCTCGACGAAGTTGGGCGTGATGACGTCGCCGACAACGGCCCTGCAGCGAGAGTAGGACACAAAGCCTCCTGTAGTCCGATACAGTGACGTTTGCGGCCCCGGACTGCGGACAGCTGCTGACCCTTGGGTCAGGGTGAAGATGGCCCGAGGAATGGGAAGGGGCAGCAGTCGACTGGAGACTCTCGCCGCCGACGCGGAGGCGCCTCATGAGAGGCTTGCTATGCGCACTCCGCACAGCCCCCCCGACGCTGGCCGGGTCAGTGCCCACAAAGGTCGTTGCTCGGCAGTCCGTGACTCTGCGCCTTGACGAACGCCATGGGCTGTCGATCGTTGTCATGGTCTTCTCAGCCCCGGGGATTGGATGCATCGGTGAAGGAAAGGGCGGGATGTTGTGACAGGGCGATCCTCGACCGCGGACAGCGCGGATCCATGGGTCAGGGCGAAGATGGCCCGAGGAATGGGCCGAGGCCGCGTCGGTGTACAAAGAGTGGACCGTGGCGCTAGTGACCAACGGGACACTCCTCGCCACCCTCAAACAGGTAGCGCCAGCCCGCGACGCCTCACATGTTGGGCCAGGCCAGCCACGAAGTGGAGCTTGCGAAGCACCGCTGGCCGACCCTTGAACCTCACCAGTGCGCCACGGACGCGGAGGTACGTCATGAACGTCTCCGCGAAGTCTTCGGCAGGCGAGGTGGCGGCGTAGGCGCTGACGCAGTCGTCTTGGTCCAGACCCACCTGGTCGTCATACGACGCGCCGAAGGCCCGGACGAATGCTGAGCTGCGACGCACGAGGCTCGGATGCTCCACTGCAAACGCGTGTCCGAGCTCGTGGCGAAGGATGTCCCGCAACGAGGACGAGCGCACCCCACGCCATCCCGCCGCGAGGCGTGCGACCGCAATGCGGGGGATGTAGATGGTCCGTGGTGCAAAGCCGAACAGCCGATCAAGCCGAGTCGGCTCCTCGATGTAGAGCCCCTCGTAGGCCGTCATGAAGGGGGCCACATCGAACGTCTGCACCACCACGTCGACCTCATAGAGCTGGCGCGTCAGCAGCCCGGTTGATGCCGCCTCGTCCATCACGTGGTTGAGCGCGCGATCCACAGCGACATGGGAGATGATCTTCATTTGTCGAGCCTTTCGTCCTGAGTGCACGGCGGATGGCAGGCGCTCACGCACAACCGCCAGGGACGTTTGGATCTATGCCGTCAACGACCAGGCGGACCTCACAGTCCCCAAGGAAGAGTTGGTCGCCTTCGTCGAGCCGAAAGACGCGGCCCATTGCCGGCAGCCTGGCCGTCACACGGTGGCCGCGTCTGACGACAGTGCCGAAGGTGGAGCCGGCATCCACCAGCCAGGTCTGGCCCCCACGCTCGACGACTAGCGCATGGACCCGGGAGACGCTCGCATTCTGCGACAGCTCCTCCGCACCGCGACACCGCGGATAGCGGCCTAGCAGCACGCCTTCGACGATGTCGTCGGCGTTGATGGTGACGACGACGGCCTCGCCGGCGACCGGGTCGAACGCGGCCCTACGAGGCGAGCGGAAGAAGGATGTGGGGCGTGTCTGAAACGCGTCGACAATCTCGGCACGGGAGATCTCCGATGGCCGCTGCGCCCACACCACCGACTCCTCCACGACGGCACCAAAGAAGCGACGCTCGTCTTCGGGTTGTGGCCGGATGCGGCGGCCCCCACAGGATGTGTGGCTGAAGAGTGAGTCGCCGAGCGCCTTCGGCAGCAGCGGCGTCCCCGGTGCGCTCGTCAAGACGATGACCTCGGCAGCGCCAACGCCAAACCGCACGGCGCCGGTGCCCTCGATGCGGTCCGCGAGGTGCGGCTCACCCACAAAGAGGCCGATGCCGGTCCGCAGGTCGATGGCCTCAACCAAGGGCGCTGACTGTCCCTGCTGCACGAGAAGAATCGCGTGCCGCAACGCAGCACCGGGGATCCCCCCGAAGTCGCATGATGTGTGTCGCCCCAGCGACACCGCCGTCGGCACGTCGTCCTTCACCACGAAGAGCGAGGATTGGACATGGTGCGCTTCGCCGCCCTGCCGCCAGGTCACGATGACAGCGACGCAGGCCTCCTCCGAACGGCGGGCCCGATCACGCTCGAGCCCCGCGAAGAGCTCCGCCGAGAGCGGCGTATCGGCGGTGGCGATGGGGAGGAATCGATCGCGGGTGCCAGCGACACGGGTCCTTTGGTTCTGCAATGCCAGATCTCGCCTCATCGCTGCCTCCACGGGTCCATCGATGATGTTGAATCCATGCGACACATGGCGTCGCATCCACACAGGTCACCTTCGTCCCTCCTGATGGACGTGCGTCCCGGGCGCTGCGGACACTTGCTTCGCCCACGTGCTATGAAGGCCGGGGTCACGAACGGGGGAGTGTGATGGGTGACAAGCTCGACGGCGACGAGGGTAACGCCTCGGCTCCCGGCTCCCGCGATGGCCGCACGACGGCCTCCCTGGGTACCCCGGGGTCGACGCCGGGGCCCGCGATGCGGCTTCAGGTCCTGGCTGGCGAGTTGCTTGGTACCGGGTTCGAAATCGATCTCGAAGACATCCCGGTCGTCACCATCGGCCGGCAGCCGGAATCCTTCATCTATCTTGAAGACAGCAGTGTCTCTCGACACCATGCTGCCATCACCCTGGTCGATGGAAGACCGCACATCGAAGACCTCGGCTCGGCGAATGGAACCTTCATCAACGATGTCCGCCTGACTGGTCGAGCGCCGATCCTCCAGAACATGCGTATTCGATTCGGGGCTCGTTGTCTCGTCGTCATCTCGAGCATCGACGCCGACGTCCACGGTGTCCACCGCCGGCGTGATGGCCTGACCAATCTCTACGACGATCATGTGCTGCGAAAGGCGCTGACAGACCTCACGAGGAACCCTCCCCCTGACGGGGCCGCGCTGGTGCTGTGGCGGGTAACCAACCTCGACCACCTCAACCGGATATATGACCGCGAGTTCGGCGACCAGATGCTGGCGCGGGTCGCCTCTGTCCTGCAAGACAATGCTGTCTGGACCGGTGGCAACGCGAAGGCCGGGGACAGGGTGGCGACTGTCCCTGCACCATCCACCTTGAGGCGCCTTGAGGAGGACGAGAAGCCGCGAGCGACGAATGTGCTGGGTATCGGCGACCTCGATCGCATCGTCGAGCGTGCAGTTGCACCGGTCGTTGAGCACTTCCGACCAGAGGGCGCGATCCTGGCCTCCGTGATCGTGGGCGGACGCCTATTGGTGGAGCGCTGCGTCCACAAGGTCCGGACCATCCTGCGCGGTCCCTACCTGTTGCGGGGAATGACCGAGGTTGCGGATATCCTCAGCCATCACGACTGGCTTCCGGCCAAAGCATGGTCGGAAGAGAGCCCGACACAGCTTCTCTCCACGTCCTTCGACCGTCTTCACGGGCGTGACCCCACCACCCATGTCATCGACCTCCATGCGTTCGTGCAGAGGGCGCAGAAGGCCGTCGATGGCGGAAGGGCTGTGGTCGCCTCAGCCCTGCATGTCGCTGACATCAGGAGCCTTTCGGCGCCGACAGACCTGCGTCAGGCCCTCCGAGACGTAGGCCGAACCCTGGAGGTCATTCCGGGCGTCGACGCCGTGGGCCTCGAACGGAATGAGTGGTTCCTGCTGCTGTCGATGGAGGACCGGCCGCCTCCAACCGAACGGATTTTGAAGCAGCTGCGAAGGCGCCTCAGCGACGACGAACCACTGGCCGATCTTGTGTCCATCTCGGAGATCTCGGGCTGGAAGCGCGTCGGCGACGACGCGAGGGCCGACATCGCGAGCCTCATTCCCAGCCTCGATTCCAACGCCACCTCCGAGAACCTCGATCTGGAGGTCGCGCCGCTGCCCATCGCGTTTCCAGCCGCGCGGCTCAAGAGCACGCGCTCGGCCGCCGGACGGCTGGCCGCCGTAACTGCCGGTCACGAGGCGCTCGCTCAGTTCATTGGCATCTCTCTGCTGGCTGCTCTCCGCAAGGAGGACCCGGCCTCACTGCTGCGGCACGTCAGCGGTGATGTCGGCGCCTTCACCACTGGAACCTGGCTGCAGTCCATCGCTCCAGCAGCGGCCAGCGCCCTGCTGGCGCGCCCGAACCCGGAACTGGACGGCCTGGCCCGCCTGATGACCGACGGCGGGGGCGCCATTCGTCAGGCCCTGGACCGCACGACAGCCTTCCGCAACAAGAACGCACACGGAGGTGTCGAACACAGCGCTGACACGGTGATCCTGTGGGAGGCGGCGCTCAAGCCTCTGGCTCACTCGTTCCGCAACCACAGAATGATGGCCGTCACCGCGGTGGAACTGTTCAAGACCCGGTCCCGGTTCCACGTGCAGATGATCCATGGCCACAACACATCGGTGCTTGCAGAGGATGAGATCGACCTGCCCCGTGAGGTCGTCATGCGCACGGGCCACGTGTTTCTGCAGCACACCACGACGCACGCGGTCGTGCCTCTCTTTCCCCTCGCCGCGTTTCGAAAGGCGCCGAAGTCCGGGCATGATGAGTTGTTCCTCGCCTATGGGTTCGGTGACCGGAGGGTCGCCATGAGATCCGTCAGCACCGGTGACGAGATCAAGCTGGATGAAGCTGACGACGAAGACATCGCCGAACTCTTCAGCACGCCCAGGTGACCGTCGGCCGATGTATGCCCGGCGGCTTCGAGGGAAGGCGTGGACGGAATTCGAGGGTCTTCGACGCCTGTCAGGCGACCTCAGTATGGGAAGTGAGAGGCGATGTCCCGCGGTGACGGGTATGCCCGATGCAGGCGCACCACGATCGCCTTGAAGTCGGTCGACGCCGAGAGTGCAGCGAGCGCCCCGCCCGCTGCGGCTTCGTCTGGCGCGGCGTCGAGTGCCATGAGCGTGTCGACCCATCCACGCGTCGCCGCATCGAACGCCTCAAGGGTGCGGCGCGCGCTGGCCCTGTCGAGCTCCCCGGCCCGCACCCGCCATCGGATCGCGCTGACGAGAACGTGGGGCACCACCGGACCGGCACGCTCACTCAGGGCGCAGAGGTGCGAGGCACCTTCCGCGGAGCGGCCGAGCTGGATCAGGCCGCGGCCGATGGCGAGATCGAGGAAGCCCGAGGCCGCCGCCTGCGGTCGCAACCTCGAAAACGCCCGCCCCCGTTCGACAAGGGACTCGAAGCCGGCATGGTCACCGAGGAGCGCGGCGACCCGGAGCGCCTCGCAGAGCGGGTGGCTCACCTCCACGAGATCTGCGGCGTCCCAGAAGGCCTCCAGCGCCGCGCGCTGGAGCGCCAGCGCGTCGACCAGGCGACCATCGAGGGCGAGCACCCGTCCCCAGGCACCTGCGAGCATCAGCTCTGCCGGCGCCGCGTCGCCAAGGTCCAGCGTGCCGTCAGGATTGCGCGCCAGCAGCCCGGCGACCCGGGGCTCGAGCCAGCTTGCGACGGGCCAGCCCAGGTCGTGGTGCTCCTGAACGAGTTGGGAGAGTAGCTGCACCCGCAGCGGCCGCCGCTGATGGTCCACGAAGGCAAGGTCGGGCCAGGCTTCGGGCGGCTCGTGGCCGAGGTGCCGGCCCGCGATCATGTCCACGAAGCGAAGCCGTTGTTGCTGGTCGTCGTCGTGTGTGCGCGACAGCAGTGACCGGGCAGCGGCGCGCGCCGAGACCCAGGACACCGTCGAGCCACGCTCGCGGAGCGCGAGCGTGAACAGATCCGGCACCAGCACCGCCACCTCATCGGCGCCGAGGCTGGTGAAGGGATCCCCGATGGCGATCTCGACAGCGTGGAGCAGGTCGCGGCACGGCTCAACCACGAGAGGCGCGAGCCGGTGGTTCATCGCCTTGAGCGAATCCTGGGAGAACTGGTCGGCTGCCACCAGAAAGCGCCGCAGACCGGGCGCCAGCTCACGCACACCGCGGAGCTTCTCGTCGATGCCGTCGACTGGCCGCAGACGACCATCATCGTCGATGCAGGCACTGGCGATGACGTCCTCGTGGACGGGCTGCCCGAGCACCTGCGACGCGACGGCGAGCGCGAACGATAGCCCGAAGGATGGACCATCGAGAACACCCAGCGCCGTCGCCGACGGTGCCGTCGACACTACCCCGGCGAGGCGGGCCCGGAGCTGGCGCTGACGCAGCCGCGTCACGGCCAACAGGCTGAAGGGCAGACGCCGCTCGAGGGCGGTCGCCGCTGCGCTGAACGCACGAACCGCGTCACCCTTCATGGCCGCGTCTTCGCCGCCGGCGGCGAGACCGTGTTCGGCGACATCGAAGCGCCACAGTTCGATCGCGTCCGGTCGCCACGCCACAAGCGGCACACAGCCACAAGGGAGGTTCGGGCGGGAGCGCCCCGCGAGCGTCCCTTCGATTGGCCACGTCCATGGCGCGACGTTGAGGAGGTGCCCGCAGCGTCTCGACAGACCGCGGGGCGTCCCCAGCCGCGAGAGGTCGGGCGCAATGCTCATCGTGTGGTTGCCGACAGGTCGGCCAGCGGCGCCACCCACCATGCATCGGGCTCGACCACGGCGGCGCGCCCGAGGAGGGGTGACCACGTCTGGAGGCGGGGTCTGACAAGGGCGGCGATGGCGATCGTGGCGGCACGATCGAGGCCGGCGGCGACAATCGGGGTCCGGTGGGCCCGGCCGCTGCGTCGCAAGACCTCTTCGACACAGGCGAGGGTTTCGCGGGCCTCACACATCTGCAGAAGCAGCGCGGCGCGGGCGTCGGCGTCCTCCAGCGGGTCGAACACCTCGACCGACGCCAGCCCTTCGGCGAGCCCCTCGACGGTCGCAACGGCCCGCTCTTCGAGCGAGCGGACCACACCATCTCCCAGCTCCTCGGCCCACGCCGTGACGAGCCCGACACGCGGCGGGACCTTGCCAGCGAGGCGCGCGGCGACCTCAGCGGCCGGGTCCAGGGGGAGCGCCAGGCGAATCGCCGCGCCGACGGCAGCGGCTCGAAACCAGTTGGAGCCCTCACCGTACCAGGCAGCGATCTGATCGGCAGACCAGGCCTCGAGCGCCAGGGTCGAGAGCGCGGGACATGGCGGGATGTCTTCAAGCGGCTCGACCTGCAGGGGGACGGTCGGCGTCGGCTTTGCCACCGACTCCTGGAGCTCGATGCCGTCGGCAAGGCCCCGGAGCAGCAGCCGGGCGCCGACGGGACGCTCGGCGAGCGCGAGCGCTCCGACGCCGAGGCGCAGAGCCACACACCCCTCGTCGACCTCGACACGCTCCACGTCGCCCCAGGTTCGGAGCATGAGGGGTCCGCCGTCGACATTCACCACCTGGATCTGGTGACGGTCACGGGTGGTGGCGACCTCGAAGCCCAGGAGGGCGGCGAGTGGGAGCTCGGTCTCTGCGAAGGCGTCGAGCGCGTCGCGCAGCTCACCGACGCGCGCGAAGCCCCTGGCGGCGTCGTCGGCCGCGGTCGGCACCCGCTCGCTGCGACCCAGCTCCTCTGGCGAGAGCCCGAGGGCTGCTGCTTGTTCAGGGGTCAGGGAGGGCTTCGTCATCGCAGGCTCCAACACAGATCAGGGCGGACGGGCGGCACGAATGGACCGCTCCGAGAGGAAGACGGTCGGGGGCACCACTGCGGACAGCTCATCGGGTCGACAGCGGCAGGGACCCGATCCAGCGCCGCAGTACCGGGAGTTGCGGGACATCCCTGTGGTCAACCGACCCCAACCACTGGTTCATCCAACCCAGCGCCCGCTCCGTCCGCTTGTACCAACGCGCTTTGTGGCCCCGCACGATCTTCGCCCTGTTCGCGCCAGGCCCCTCATGGGTGAGGTCACGCTCAACCTCTGAAGCAATCAGCTCATCGAGGGTCGTCTGTCCCATCGCGATCCGATGGAGGACGTGCATGGTCTCGAGCCCCTGCTCCCTTGGTGCACGCGTCGGAATGATCGTTGGCGCTACCTCCGCAAAGAACCACGCGGTGACCTTCTCCAGCTCTGCGCGTAGCTCCTCGGAAGTTGCTGGGGGATCCTCCAGGGGATCCGGCTCCTCAGACGACCCCGGGGCCTTCAGGTTGTCGTCGACGTCGGCGTGTCTCTCGCGGTCCTTCTTCCGTCGGCGGCGGGCGTCCTCGCAGGCGTTCTTGTAAGACTTCGCCATGTACTTCCGAACGCTCTCCTCGGTCGTCAGCTCGGCCAGGATATTGGCGTCGAGCAGCTTGAGGAGCGTGGTGCTGACCAGGTCGTCACGGACCTGACGCAGATCGGCGCCCGTCAGCCGGCGCGAAATCGCGTCGACAGCCTCGAACAGCACCTTGATCGCCGTCGGATCGGTGCGATGCTGTATTGCCTCGTCGAGCCTCATGGCTGCCCCTGCCAGGCCTCGGCCTGCTCAATGGCCCACCGTCGGACGGGGGGTCTGATCACCGGCGACGCCTTTCCCTGCTCGATGTCCTCGGCAATGCCAGAGGCCGCCAGGTGGCTGCGTGGCGGCTCTCCTGAGTGCATCGGGCGCTGGAGCATTCTCGTCAGCAGTTCTTCCGTCACGCGCAGGGGCTCCTTGCTGGTGCACGGAAACAGGCCACGGTTCGCGGCGAAATCCGCGCAGACAAGGAGAGGATCGACGTCACCACGAAACACCTGGATGCCCTCAGTCACCGTCCGGACCTGGCCCACACGGCCCGCCGCGAGGGCGCTTCGCAAGTGCCGGAGGTGAAGGTTCTCGGTGCGATCGATCACGGGGTCCGCCACGTTCCGCTCCAGAATTTGCAGGCGGATGACCGCTGGCCCGCCGGCGCGGGCCACAATCTTCGCGGCTCGTCGCGTGAGTGATGGCAGCAGGGCCAGATAGCGATCTCCCTCAATCTCCTGTCCCACCTCGCTCTCACCTGCAAAGACGATGTGGAAGGCCTCGACTTGCAAGCCTGCGAAGACGCGAGCGATATCGGCACGCAGCTCGCGGGTCATCGCGTGCGCCACCTTGTGTTCGTGGCCGACGAGGTCCTTCGACAGGAACCTGGCTGCATCGACCGTCTTGCGCCTCTCCGCGCCGTCGGTGAGCTCGGCCTCGATGATCTCGGCCCTGGCCGGGTGCAGCTCGCGCACACGGTGCCACGCATCGATGAGGACCTGTCGGCGGTCGGCCGCAAACTCATTTCCAGACCGCAGGAGGGCTTGTCGAGTGGCATGCGCCGCAGCGAGCCACGCCGGCAGCCCGAGGCGGTTGGCGTGGAGGGGCCAGGGCAGACCGGGCGCGATGCGCTCAAGCGCTTCCCGAATCGCGGAAGGCTCAACCCGCAGCCCGCGCACCAGGACGCCACCGATGACGACCCCGCGCTCCGGGTCACCAAAGTCCCCCGACTCATCGACGTAGAGCGACCAGCGGTGCTCAGCCATGTCTCCCCCTCCGTTCCGGCCGGACCTTAGCGCGCTTCTGCGCCGACCGTCGACCGCCGCTCCTTCGTGCACGGCGTGCTGTCCGCAGGGCGGACCTCCAGCGTCTCTCAAGGGAACGCCCACCCTGGAGTCGCCATGACCCACATCTCGAACCCCTCCGCCGCCGCCCTCTCCACCCGCCTCGAGGCCCTCGGCCTCCGCGTTGTCGATGAGCTCCGGGTCGCTGGCCGCTCAGGCGAGACGGTGGGCGTGCCCGCCGCCCTGCACCCCGAGACCCGCGCCCGCCTGATGGCCCAGCACCATGGCGGGCTCTACACGCACCAGGCCCGCGCCATCGAGCGCGGCCTGAAGGGCGACGTCTGTCTCGCCACGAGCACGGCGTCGGGCAAGTCGCTCGTCTTCATGGCCCTGGCCGACGACGCGCTCTCGCGCTCGCCGACGACGCGGGTCCTCGCCCTCTACCCGATGAAGGCCCTGATCGAGGACCAGCACATGAAGTGGCGCAAGCACTTCGCGCACACCGACGTCAACGTGAATTTCATCCACGGCGGCGTGCCGGTGCAGCAGCGCTGGGCCCTGCTCGAGAGCAGCCGCGTCGTGCTGATGACCCCCGACATCGTCCACGCGTGGGTTCTGTCGAGCCTGCGCGACCCACGCATGCAGCGCTACCTTGCCGACCTTGGCCTGCTCATCCTCGATGAGGCCCACGCCTACGAGGGAGTCTTCGGCACCAACGCCGCCTACCTCTTCCGCCGCCTCGAGGCCGCCGCCCGCCCCTTCCGGCTCGTCGCGAGCACCGCGACGGTGAGCGACCCCGGCGACTTCATTCGTGCCCTGACGGGGCGCGAGGTCGACGTCGTCGGCCCCGAAGCCGAGTCGAGCCCGCAGCCAACCCGCCACTTCGTGCTCTGTCGACCGATCGCCGATGACACGCAGCAGGCGCCGACCCGGGCGGCCCGACTGCTTGCCGACCTGACCGCCCGCGACGGCGGCTGCACCCTCGCCTTCGCCGACTCGCGCAAGACGGTGGAGCGGGTGCTCCGCGCCCTCGATCAGGTGCGTGATGACGAAGGCGCCGGCAGCACCGACGCGAGTGGCGAGGTGGCCCGGCGGATCGCGACCGGAACGGTGCTGCCTTACCGCTCCGGCTACGAAGACAATGATCGCCGGGAGATCCAGCACGCCCTCGCGCGCCGCGAGGTCCGTGGCGTGGTCGCCACGAGTGCCCTCGAGCTCGGCATCGACATCGGTGAGATCGATGTGACTGTCCTCCTGAACGTGCCGCCAACCATCAAGGCCTTCCGGCAGCGCATCGGCCGCGCAGGCCGCAGTGGTGGTGCCAACGCGACCGCTCTCTGCGTCATCGTGGACGAGCGCGGCGCGCTCCCTGCAGAAGCCGGGGCCCTCGAGCGCTACCTGCAGCGCCCCGTCGAGCCGTCGCGGCTCTACCTCGACAACCGCTTCGTCATGTACGGACACGCGCTCTGCGCCGCCCGCGAGGCCCAGCAGGCACGTCAGTATGACCGCGACGCCTTCGAGACCCTCCCGCGGCCGCAGCTCTTCAACGAGCTGGTCGAAAACGAGCTGCGCCCCACCCGCGCCGTTGATGACGACCTGCTGCGACTGAAGCAGGAGGCGCAGGATGACCCGCACCACACGCTCCCGCTCCGCACCGCCGGCGAGGTTGAGCTCCAGGTCGTGACGGCCGACGCCGATGGCCGGCGGATTGGCTACGTCACCCACAGCCAGGCGCTGCGAGAGGCCTACCCCGGCGCCGTCTACGTCCACCTCGGGCAGCCGTGGCGCGTGCAACGCTGGGCGTGGGCGCAGCGCCAGATCGTCGTCGTTCCGATGCACCAGAATCGCCACGCGCGCACCGAACCTGTGCGAACCGACCTCGTCTTCCCCAACCTGAAGCATGGCCTCCTCGCAGTCCGCGAAGGCGCCACCGGCCGGGTCTTCGAGGCCATCTGCCAGGTGAGCGCGCGCGTCCACGGCTTCACGTGGCGCCCCGTTCCCGCCGCTCGACCCGAGCGGGTGAACTACGGCGTTGGCTCGGCATGGTCGCAGCGGACCCTTGACCGCCCCTTCACCACGACCTGCGTGGCCTGGACCGCGCAGGGTGTGAAGGCTGGCGTCGGCGCGGCCGAGGCCATTCGCACCGCGTACTGCGCGCGGCTCGGGGTCCATGAGCAGGACCTCGGCGTCGGAACCTGGCAGCTCTCCGATCGGGGTGGAGCACCGTCTCCGCTGACAGGCGTCTGCATCTACGACGCCATCCAGGGCTCCCTCCGCCTCGGCCAGCAGCTTGTCGAATTGTTCGATGAGGTCCTCGTGGACGCCATCGCGGTCGCGACCGCCAACGAAGACCTGGGACTCGTTGAGGAACTCGCGACGCTGGTCCGGGGCCTCGGCGTGCTGCCGCCGGCGGTCGCCATCGCCGACACCAGCAGCCTCATCCCCACGCTGGGTGATGAGTCGACGACGTCCCCGTGGCTGCCCATGGCGCCGGTGGGCACCCGCGGTCTTCACACGACCCCCACCGGACACCGCCTCGCCCTCACCATCCGTGGCTTCCGCTTCACGCCGCGCGGCCCTGCCTACATCGTCCAGCGCGACGGCTCGACAACCACCGAAGCCATGCTCGCACGCGATGTCGCGCTCGCCCCACACCCGCCGGTCGAGTGGAACCCCGACACCGATGAGGTGCGAGCGCTCGCCGGTCCACACCTCGGCCCGGCGGACGCTGGTGTATCTTCACCGGCCTGACAGCAACCACCCCTGACCAGAGGATTGCGATGTCTGCTGATCCCACCCTGATGTCCGTCATCGGGCGCGCTTCGCGAGACGACCTCGCGCCCCTCGCTGACCTGTTGCACGACAAGAGTGTCGACTTTGTGGTCGACAAGACCTGGTCGACAGAAGTCATGCGAAAAGAGCTCGAGGCCGAGCTGCGCGCGAATGGCGGTAACACGTTCGCCAACCTCAGACGTGGCGAAGGCCCGCCATGGGCCGAGATCGTCCGGGACGTCGCGAAGAAGATGAAGGTGAAGTTCCGGGTCTCCGACTCGACAGCGGACATCGAGGCGCAGGTCGCGGCGACAATCCTCGAGCGCGCGATCGAGGAGATGTCGGACGAGCAGCGGGCCGAGCTGCGGGAGAATCTCGTGCGGGCCGGGCTACCCCGGGATCTCCCGCTCGGCCAGGGCGCTCTCGTCGCCGGCATCGCTGGCGGCCGCATTGCGGGCTTCGCCGCCTACAAGGCGCTGGTGATCGTTGCGAACGCTGTCGCGCGGGCGCTCATCGGCAGGGGCCTCACATTTGCCGCCAATGCCGTCCTCACGAAGGTCCTCTCGGTCGCGCTGGGCCCCATCGGCTGGGCGCTGTCGGCGGTGCTCACGATCATCGATGTTGCCGGCCCCGCGAGCCGGGTCACCATTCCGTCGGTCGTCCTCGTCGCGGTCTTGCGTGCCGAGCAAACGGCCCGTCGAGAGGACGCGCTCAGCAGGCCGCTTGAGGAGCTGCGCGAAGATGTTCGTCAGCGGGCGTCCGAGCTCGCGGCTGCCGACCCATCCGGCTCCCCCGCACAGCACTGGATGGAGGCACGCCGCGCGTTCGGCCTCCTGGACACCGATCTCCGAGACCTCTGAGGCGATAAGGCCGGCGCCCGCAGCCCAAGGGAGTCACGCATGATCGAAGTGGTGGTGGGCCCCGCGCCCGACGGAGCCCTCGAACTCGGTGACGACGACGATGCCGACGACGTGCGCGAGGCGGTGGCTGCTGCCCTTCGCCGCGGCCCCGTCACGTTCTCTCTGAAGCGGCCTGGACCGGCGCGCCGTGACACGGAGACGCTCTCGCTCGTCGCAGCCTTCGAGGCAATCGCTGCCGAAGCGACCGGCGGCGAGGTCACCTGCTACGTCGCCACCGACGCCATCCGGGAGCGCCTGCTTCGTCTGGTGCGGTCCGAAACAGATCGGCGTCTGGTGAGCCACATCGGCGGCTGGCGGGTGCTGCTGCGGACCGGTGACCTCACCGCAGTCATCGCCGACGCCGTCGTCAACGCGAGCAACACCCGGCTCAAGCTGGGCGCCGGTATCTCCGGCGCCCTCGCCCGGGCCTGCGGGCCGGGGTTGCAGGCCGAGATGGACCGCGTCGGCGGCCTCACCGAGACCAGCTACACGGTGACCGGCGCGCATCGCCTGCGGACGACGAGCCGGATCATCCACGTCCCGACGGCGAGCGGGGAGCGGTCGACGGTGCGCCGCGCGCTCGAGAACATCCTCCAGTTCGTCGCCGCCGAGGGGCTGCGCAGTGTCGCCATCCCCGCCCTGGGCACGGGCACGGGCGGCCTGCCCTTCGAGGACTTCGCCGCCGAGTGTGTCGGCGCCCTCACATTGGTGCAGGCGGTGGACTGCACCGTGATCGTCGTGATGGGGAGCGACGCAGGCTTCTCAAGCGTTGAGCGGGTCTTCATCGCCGCCGCGGGCCACGGCGTGTCTTGACGGACCTACGCGGCGTGTGCGTGATCTCTTTACACGTCACAGGCATCACCTCCCGGTCTGTCGCCCTATCTCGGGCGAAGAGGAGGTGCTGCGTCATGAATCCCAAAATCGAGCCCCGCGGAGACACACTCGTCGTGGACCATGCTGGGCGCGGCCGACTCCGAGGAGGCGGCCACCCTCCTCGTCGCGGAGACGCTCCGGAGGCAGGTCGAGACCGCAATCGCCTGCACCGACGTCCGAAGCCGCGTAGAGGTGGAGGGCGCAAAGGCCGCGCTCGTCTTCCTCGACGCCGGCGACGTCGACGCCGCCTACGCCGCCTACGCCCCGGTGGCGTCCTGCGAGTGGGAGCTTCGGCTGCAGCCGGTCGACGTCCTCACCCTGGCTGGTCGAGCGCCCTGCCCCACCACGGCAAAGCTGCCCCCGCTCGTCATGCGGCGGGCCGAGGCCTGAGCGCAGCGAGACCGCCCCGACGCGGACCACCATGGTTCGCGTCGGGGCAAGAGGACAGCCGGCGGCCCGGCCGATGGGCGCAGAAGAACACCGCGCAGGCGACGCTGTCATTGAGGAGTTCGTCGACGGCTTCGGAGTATCCCTGCTTCAGAAGGTGCGCGGTCTTCGGCGATCTCGTGCAGTAGTTCGGTGACCTTCACTGAAGATGAGCGTGCCGACCGCCGAGAGTTGTCGCAGATGCGCCGGGCGCCGGGCTGCCTCTTCGTCGGTGAGCACCAGTTGCGGCTCGGTCACCCGGTCGAACCGATCTTCTCGGTTGCAGAGTCGGCATTTCTGATGTATTGTTGTCAGGCAACATCAAGAGTGCGTGAGGGCCGGGCCCGTTTGCAGCGCACCCCAACCACCGCGAGCCCCATCTCGCGGAACGGTGGGAATCCCCGGAGATGTGAGGGGCCATGCACCGACAGCATCCATTCGACCGACGCCACTTTCCGGCGAAGTCATCGTCGTCATCCCTGAGCAGAAGGGCACCGCCCTTGTAGCCAACTGGCCCCAAGCCAGTGGCCACGCGTTGGTCGTCGCGGGCGCACCATCAGGCGCCAGCTCACCACAGCACTCCCACTCTGTGCGGCCGCCGCGCTGTCTCTGTGTATTTTATTTCACTGAACGAAGGACACATCCATATGTCGAATCGAGCCATCCCGTTCCAGAACGACTTCCTCTTCACCTCTGAGTCCGTGACCGAGGGCCACCCCGACAAGGTGGCCGACCGCGTGAGCGACGCCGTCCTCGACGCGGTCCTGGCCGCTGACAAGGAACCGGGCCGGGCCCGTGTGGCCATCGAGACGCTCTTGAAGACGGGTCTCTGCGTCATCGCTGGCGAGCTGCGTACGAGCGTCCATGTCGACATCCCGACGATTGCCAGAAGGGTAATCGCCGACATCGGCTACGACTCGAGCCACAAGGGCTTCGACGGGCAGACATGCGCCGTTCTCGTCGCCGTCGAGGGGCAAGCGCCCGAAATTGCACACGGCGTCGACGCCACCGCTGACCATGAACAAGGCGCTGGCGACCAGGGCCTCATGTTCGGCTTCGCCTGCGACGAGTCGCCTGAGTTCATGCCCCTGTCCATCTCGCTGGCCCACCGGCTGACGCGCGCGCTGGAAGACGCTCGCCGCGGCCAGCTCCCATGGCTGCGACCCGACGGCAAGAGCCAGGTCACGGTCCAATACGTCAACGGTCGCCCAGCCTTCATCGACACCATCGTACTCTCCGCCCAACACGGTCCCGAGATCGGCCTCCACGAGCTGCGCGCCGCGCTCATCGACCAGGTCATCCGGCGGCATCTGCCTACGGAGTTGCTGCGTGAGCAGACACGGTTCCTGGTGAACCCGGCGGGCACGTTCGTGTTGGGAGGCCCAGCGGCGGATACGGGGCTCACTGGTCGCAAGATCATTGTCGACAGCTACGGCGGCATGGGCCGTCATGGCGGCGGCGCCTTCTCCGGCAAGGACCCGTCGAAGGTAGACCGGTCGGCGGCGTACCTCGCTCGCTACATCGCGAAGAACATCGTCGCTGCGGGCCTGTCGCGGCGCTGTGAGGTGCAACTCGCCTATGCCATCGGGCGGGCCGAGCCGGTGAGCGTTCACGTCGACACTTTCGGCCAGTCGACCGTCGACCCGAAGCGCATCGGCGAGGCGGTCCGCGCTGTCTTCCGGCTCAAACCAGCCGAGGTCATCGAAGACCTGAAGCTGCTGCAGCCCGTCTACAGCCGCACCGCCTCGGGCGGGCACTTCGGCAGGTTGGAGTTCACCTGGGAGCAGACCGACAAGGCCGCCGCCCTCCTCGCTGAGGCGTCGCGATGAGCACGACGAGCGAATCCCACCGACCCTATATCGTCATCCGCTATATGGCCGCCGTGTATGGCCGCATTGAGATTGCCCTGCGCGGGTCCCCTGCCCCCGCCAATGGCCGAAGGGCGGTCGCAGTCGACGCTGAGGCGCCAAAGCCAGGTCTGCCGTTGTCGGTCGAGGCCAGGGCGGCCGTCGTCGACGCCACACTGGCACTGGTCCGGCAGAGCGGGATGCGCTGCTGCGCCGTGTTTGGCCCCCACGACGCGGTCTACTGCGAAGCCGACGGGCGCGCGCTGAGCGCCACGGATCCACCGTCGGGCGGCGTTCAGCTCGACCGGGTCGGCAATACAGTGACTGCGCCGGCCACGGATGGCGAGGCCAACTGACATGGAAAGCGCTACCTCTCGCGAGCAGACCTACCTGCAGTGGCTTGGACAGGAGATCGCACGACATGAGCAACGGCGCATCGAGCTCCGAGCTGCGATGCGGTTCGAGCTTTCCGCGGAGTCTGAGTGCCATCGAACGGCCTTCGAAGAGGCCCGAGCCGCACTTCTTCGCCTGATCACCGATGGAGAAGGCTGATGGCGATGACACCTGAGCCGCGTCGCCCGGGACGACGTCATCGAGGTAAGCAGCTGTGAGACACCCAGCCGCGCGGGTTGTGTGCCTGGGGTCGTCGTCGTAGCTCCGAACGATGGAGAGGTGGTGAGGGCATGAGTGAATCGTCGTTCGCCCGCCTGTTGCGGCTCTTGCAACTCATCCCTGGCCACCCACGTACCATCGACACCACGCATCTCGCCCAGCAACTCTCAGCCGAGGGGTTCGAGACGACGGCGCGGACGGTGCAGCGCGATCTCGTGAAGCTCGAAGGCATGAACTTCGGGCTCGAGTGTCTCGACGACAGCAAGCCCCACCGCTGGCGCTATTCCGCGACGGCAAAGCCCATGGTGATGCCAGGGCTCGACCTGCCCGAGGCGCTCGCCCTCCTCACGGTGGAATCACACCTGCAGCACCTGCTACCGCGCACGGCCCTGCTCGCGCTCCGCTCCCACTTCGACGCCGCTCGCGCCCTCGTCGATGGCAAGCCGGCGCGGCGCTGGCTGGAGCGGGTCCGGGTGGTGTCGCGAGCGCAGCCGCTATCGGCCCCGCGGGTCGATGTCGAGGTCGCTGACGCGGTGCAGGTTGGCCTCTTCGAAGATCGCGTCCTCGAGGTCCGGTACCGCCGCGCCGACGCCACGATGACGGAACTGACGCTGCATCCGCTCGGCCTCATCGTGCGAGACGCCGTGGCCTACCTCGTCGCCGTCGCCTTCAACTACGACGATGTGCGGCTCTACGCTCTCCATCGGATGTCGCGGGTAAAGGCCAGTGACGCGCGCGCCCGAAAGCCTCCTACCGGATTCGATCTCGACGGATACGTCGAAAGCGGTGAACTTGGCTGGAAGCTCTCGAGCACGCCCATCGCGCTGGAGCTGCGCTTCTTCGGCCCCGCCGGGCGCGCGGTGCTCGAGAGTCCGCTGGCAAAGGACCAGCAAACCAGCACCGATGGCGAGGTGCTCACGGTGAAGGCCACCGTGACGGACACGCGGGTCTTGCGGGCCTGGCTCTTGTCGTTTGGCGCTGGTGTCGAGGTGCGTCGTCCGGCCACGCTTCGGCGCGACCTGGCTTCTGCGCTCAAGGCGGCTCTCGCCCACTACGAGTCTTGAGCGGTCGACCGCGGTCCTGACACATCAGACGTCGTGGATTCGTCCTAGGCGCTTCTCAGTCTTCGCTGTTCAACATTTCCATCAAGATGGCGGTCATCTCGACCGCGACCTGCGTTCGAGCACCTTCTGGCACCTTGAGATCCATCGCCTCGGCTGCAAGCTGGAGGTCTCGAACGTGGGCCTGAAGGACCTGAACGTCGCCACCGCCGGCACCGTTCCAATGGGCCGCCATCGCCACAACGCAATCATCCCCGAGTTCGCCCAGCATGGTTGCCAACGATACCGTCGGGCCCTTCACACGCTTTGCTCGATCGGCAATCTCAACGCAGTCGAGCAGGTACTCGTCCAGAACCCACGCGCACCCACTCTGGTACCGCTTGATGGCCTTCTCGGTGAAGCGGAGGCTGTGACCGCGACCCTGGCCCATGATGGCGTGGCCACTGAAGCCGAGGCCGCTGGAGCCCTTGTATGCCCACCGCTTCTTCAGAGCAGACGGCGAGAGCATCAGCACGTCGGCGTACTCATCGTTCCAGGTTTCGTCCATCTCGTACCCGCCGGGATCGATCACCACCACGCGTCCGTCGAGATTCTGGACGCAGCAGACATAGTGAGACCCATCGTCTACGTCGATCACCACAGGATGTCGCTTCTCCAGGTGGCGCGTCAGCCACAGGTGCGCTGCCTCGAACTCGTGGCGACCGAAGTCCCTCTGCTCTGCGATGGCGCCGATCGTCCGAGCGACACGTGGGATGTTCTTCCGGTCCGTGCCCCACCACGTCACCCTCGCCAGCTTCCTGACGTGGGACTCCTGGCGAGGATACCCCAGCCAGCACAGCGCGTACTTGAGCGAGGCTCCCCCGCACGATGAGTCCGTTTCCTGCTCTCCAAGCCAGTAGGGCAACGTTCTCGCCACTTCTCCCTCTTGTTGTCGTTGTGAGTCCGAACACGGTGTTGATGTCACCAGCATCGCCGGTCTCTCGAAAGCTCAGGCTACCGCTGTTCCGGTCCCGTGGGTGGCCGGGCTCAAAACGGAGCGCCGTCGTCGAAGAGTGCGTCGAAGAGATGGAGCTGGTGCTTCGACGGTGACGGTTTCGGTGGTCCCGGTCGACGAAGCCGGTTCCAGCGGGCGACGAACTCATGCGCCCACGCCCAGGCTTCGACCGGGGCGACGCTGTTGGCGAAGCCCTTGAGGTCGTAGACGTGCCACACACCGCGGTCGTCGCACGCGATGGCAAATGTGAGTCGACACGGCCAGTGCAGCGCAAAGGCCAGGAAGCGGCCCTGCTCGGCGCGGGTCCGCTGGTCGGCGAGGGTCCCGAGGCAATGGTGCATGGCGGCGCCCTCCTGCAGCATCGCCTGCAACGACGTCAGGGGTTCCACCCATTCCATCTCATCTGGGGTACGGACGTCGGGGGCCACCGGCAACGTCACGTTCGCGACCTTCAGTTGTAGCCGGGCTTTCACCATGAAGGCCTGATGGGTCGCATACAACTGGCCAACTGAGTGGACGAGCGGCAACGGCGCCTGCAGCTCCTGGGCGAACGTCGCTGTGTGCTGGAGCAAGCGAGCGAAGCACTCCGGGTCGACGATGTCATCGTCGCCGGCGACTTCATGGAGCAGCGATGGGGCGACTCGATCCAACCATGGCGAGCACAGCAGCTTGAGCGCCGCCGCTGACCACACCGGCAGGTGTGCCGCCCGCATCCGGCGCGTGTCGTCAGCCAGGACCTGTCGAACGTCAAGCAACAGTGACCCGGAGAGGTGGGCGCAGGGGATCCTGGCAAGCGCATGGAGCGTCGCCTTTGTGGGCGGCAGACCGAAGCGACCGACGATGTCTTTGCGCTTCTTTGGGAGGAGGGAGCGGGCGAGGGCGAGAGATCGCCGCTGCGCCGGCGAGCCTTCGTCGAGGAGCCGATGGGCGTGAGCGAGGAGGAAGGCGACGCGCAACCCATCGTCGGTCGCGCACAGCTCGAGGGCAGCCGGGGTGCGATGCATAAAGCGATAGAGGCCCCAACTGCCGCTGCCGATCCGGGCAAGGATGTCCTGGATATCGACGGGGATGTGAGCAAGGAGCTTCCTGATGTTGTCGCGCCGACGGACGAAGTAGGGCGTGAACGACTGCGCGGCATGGATGGCCTCCTTGTCCTTCACGGCGATGACGTCGGGCGTCGGTGTGCCGTCGAGAATGCGGAGCTCGCGGATGCGCGAGCCAGGCTCGAGCGGCGGCTCCTTCAGGCTGTACCAGCGGGGCGCGGTGCCGAGGTCGGCAGTGAAACAGCGCGCAGGGTCGGGCCTGAGGGCGTAGACCCGGGCGTTGGAAAATTCGAGGTAGAGGGCGCCCTTGGGCGTCTCCTTGAACCCCGACCGCTTCGTCGACCTCGGCTTCGGTTTCGGCGCTCGCTCCATTCCATGAGCTTGATGCCTGGATGCGGCAGAACCTGTCGCAGGTCCTTCGATCTCCCATCAGAAGGGCAGGTCGTTGTCCAACTCGGTCCCCTCGAGGATCGAGAGCTGGCGCCCCATCTGAACGGGTGTCCACGCCGTTCCACGGTGCAGACGATTCCACCGCGCCACCAACCCGTCGGCCCAGGCCCACGCATCCAAAGGAGCGACGGTGTTGGCGAAGCCCTTGAGGTCGTAGATGTGCCACGTCCCGAAGTCGTCGCAGGCGACAGCAAGCGTGAGCCTCACAGGGTGGTGCAGGGCGAAGGCGAAGAACCGTCCATGCTCAGCGCGCACGCGCTGGTCGGCGAGCGTGCCAAGACAGTGGTGCATGGTCACCCCCTCGGCGACCATCGCAGCAAGGGAGTCGAGAGGTCGTACCCAGGCCCTTTCCTCATCCGTGAAGAGGTCTGGCGGCTTCGGCAACGTCACACTTCTGAGCTTGAGCTGCAGGCGCGCTGCCTCCATGAGTTCGTTGTGCGTCGCCTTGAGCTGATCGTGAGACTGAAACACCGGCACCGAGCGGTTGAGTTCCTGAGCGAGACTGACCGCGTGGCGCAGCAGATTGACGACGCCATCGACGTCGATGCTGTCAATGCCGACGCTCACCGGCAACGTCAGGAGAAACGACGGGCTCACTCGATGGAGGTGGGGCGACGCGATCACCTTGATGATGGGTCCAGAGAGCACCGGGAGGTGGGCCGCTCGCTGGCGGCGCGTGTCATCGTTCAGGATCGAGCGCAGATCGACCAGCAACGACCCGGTCAACTGACCACATGGGACACGGGAGAGGGCGTGCAGCGTCGACCTCGTCGGCGGAAACCCACAGAGTCCGACGATCTCCCTCCGTTTCCTCCGCAGGAGCCGACGACCAAACGCCAGCGAGCGACGCTGCCCGGTGGAGCCTTTGGGGAGCAGGGCGTGCGCCTGCGCCAGGAGGTAGGCGATTCGCACACCGTCTTCGCTGGCACACAGTTCGAGCGCCGCCGGCGAGCGGTGCAGAAGCCGGTAGAGCGCCCAGGTCCCGAGGGCGAACCGTGTGAGTACGTCCTGCTCGTCGACGGGAATATGCGCGAGGAGTTTGCGGAGGTTGTCGCGGCGGCGCACGAAGTACGGCGTTTCCCTGGCCACAGCCGGCTCGGCGATGCCAGGGAAACGGGCGCCTTCACTGATCCGCACCTCGCGGATCCGCGACCCCAGCTCAAGGGGTGGGTCCTTCAGGCTGTACCAGCGCGGTGCACTCAGGCTCGCCGTCCAGCAGCGCGCCGGGTCCGGCCGCAAGGCAAAGACCCGGGCGTTGCTGAACTCAAGGTAGAGCGCACCCTTCGGCGTGACCTTGAACCCAGTCCGCTGCGTCGACCATCGCTTCGTCTGCAGGCTGTTCGTGGGATCCATGTCGTACAACATGGTCAGGGATGCGTCAGATCTTGTCGCATGCGCCTCCAACCCGGCTGACAGCGAGGCATCTGGGGCGTTCGCTGGTGGTCGACTCGACCAGGCCCGCTGGGGCAGCTTCGTCGATTTGGCCCAGTCAGCACGATGGGAGGCCGGACGTTTACGACCCGATGGATGACGTCAACGAGAAGCGCGAGATCGTCGATCGCGTGTGTCACAGAATCAAGGACCGGTACCTCGCGCGATCCGCGGAGACGCCTGGATGGTGGTCTCCCATCGTCGGTCGGGTGATGCCTGGCCAGGTCATCGCCGTGCATGGGGCGTGGCCGCTCCAACGGCATCTCCTTGGGAGGATCGTCGCTGCCTTTGGCGTCAATACCGACGCAGTACTGCGCGGCCCCGCAGCCCTGCTTGACGGCGTCCTTGAGGAGGCCATCGCCATCCAGGCAGATGTGTCGAAGGAACGAATCCCGCGTCGTCGCATGCGCAATGAAGACTGGCGGCGGCTTGCGGGAGCCAGTGGTCGTATGGACGGAGTCCGATTCGAGCTGGAGAACGTCGAGAATCTCCCTGGTGTTGAACTGTGTGCGTGCGCCCGGTGGTTCTTTGGGATGTCCGTCGCCCACCCTGACGTCGACATCGAGGTCATCGATCCCGATGGCGTCATCCATCTGGTGATCACCGATGGCCGGACCATGCCGCCCACCTGCCGTCGAAGGCGACTCAAGCTCGGCATCACGCCGATTGGGGCTTGTCCCGCTCTCTGTTGAAATTCGAAGCGGCGACCTGTGGGATTTCTAGCCGTTTGCGGCCTTTCGGGCAACGCCGCCGGTCGCGTCTC